>Ga0247818_10002072_pt1 | contig 12970 bp, 12 predicted proteins | sample 13C_Glucose_Day1_FD_192424 | JGI IMG/M metagenome (GOLD analysis project Ga0247818, IMG submission 192424) | Soil microbial communities from agricultural site in Penn Yan, New York, United States - 13C_Glucose_Day1 | ecosystem: Environmental > Terrestrial > Soil > Agricultural land | place...
GCTGTGACACCGCCGACGCCCAGCGCGCCGTGGAAAACGCCCGCGCCACCTTCAACTCCGGTGTCTGGTCGCGCCTGGCGCCGACCAAGCGCAAAGCCACCATGATCCGTTTCGCCGGCCTGCTGAAGCAGCATGCCGAAGAATTGGCACTGCTTGAAACCCTGGACATGGGCAAACCAATCAGCGACTCCCTGTACATCGACGTTCCCGGCGCGGCACAAGCCCTGAGCTGGAGCGGCGAAGCCATCGACAAGATCTACGACGAAGTGGCCGCGACCCCGCACAATCAGTTGGGTCTGGTGACCCGTGAGCCGGTCGGTGTCGTGGGCGCCATCGTGCCGTGGAACTTTCCGCTGATGATGGCCTGCTGGAAACTCGGCCCGGCGCTGTCCACCGGCAACTCGGTGATCCTCAAACCGTCGGAAAAATCTCCGCTGACCGCCATCCGCATCGCGGCGCTGGCTGTAGAAGCCGGCATTCCGAAAGGCGTGCTGAACGTACTGCCGGGTTACGGCCACACTGTCGGCAAAGCCCTGGCCTTGCATAACGACGTCGACACCCTGGTGTTCACCGGTTCGACCAAGATCGCCAAGCAATTGCTGATCTACTCTGGCGAATCGAACATGAAGCGCGTCTGGCTCGAAGCCGGCGGCAAGAGCCCGAATATCGTGTTCGCCGATGCGCCGAACTTGCAGGAAGCCGCCGAAGCCGCTGCCGGCGCTATCGCCTTCAACCAGGGCGAAGTCTGCACCGCCGGTTCGCGTCTGCTGGTGGAGCGTTCGATCAAGGACAAATTCCTGCCGCTGGTGATCGAGGCACTGAAAACCTGGAAGCCGGGCAACCCGCTGGACCCGTCAACCAATGTCGGTGCGCTGGTGGATACGCAGCAGATGAACACCGTGCTGTCCTATATCGAGTCGGGTCATGCCGATGGCGCCAAACTGGTGGCCGGCGGCAAGCGCACCCTTGAGGAAACCGGCGGCACTTACGTCGAACCGACAATTTTCGACGGCGTGAGCAACGCGATGAAAATTGCCCAGGAAGAAATCTTCGGGCCGGTGCTGTCGGTCATTGCGTTCGACACCGCCGAAGAGGCTGTCGCGATTGCCAACGACACGCCTTATGGTCTGGCCGCTGCAGTGTGGACCAAGGACATTTCCAAGGCTCACCTCACCGCCCGGGCACTGCGTGCCGGTAGCGTGTGGGTCAACCAATACGATGGCGGCGACATGACCGCGCCGTTCGGCGGCTTCAAACAGTCTGGTAACGGTCGCGACAAGTCGCTGCACGCATTCGACAAGTACACCGAGCTGAAGGCGACCTGGATCAAGTTGTAAGTCAGTAGGGGAGGCCTGATTTGGATCAGGTCTCTCAAACGACAAAGATCCCCTGTGGGAGCGGGCTTGCTCGCGAAGGCGCCGTAACAGTCAACATAGACGTTGAATGTGCTGGCCACTTCGCGAGCAAGCCCGCTCCCACATTGTTTTGTGGTGGTTGAAAAAATAACAATCCACAGGAGCGTGGAACATGCGTTGGGCGACTTATTTCGCCGTGTTGGCGTCTGTCTTGAGTGTCGGCCTGGCCTTGGGCGTCAGCATGCCGTTGGTTTCTTTTCGCCTGGAAAGCTGGGGTTACGGCTCGTTTGCAATTGGCGTGATGGCAGCGATGCCGGCGATCGGCGTATTGCTGGGGGCGAAGATTTCCAGCCATCTGGCGGCACGCCTTGGCACGGCCAACCTGATGCGCCTATGCCTGTGGGCCGGGGCAGTTTCCATAGGTCTGCTGGCGCTATTACCGAGTTACCCCGTCTGGTTGCTGCTACGGCTGATGATCGGGGTGATCCTGACCCTGGTGTTCATCCTCGGTGAAAGCTGGATCAATCAACTGGTGGTCGAGCAATGGCGGGGGCGCCTGGTGGCGTTGTATGGCAGCAGCTACGCGCTGAGCCAACTGGCCGGGCCGGTGCTGCTTGGCTTCCTGGGCACGGAGCACGATTACGGCTTTTGGGTGGGTGTCGGTCTGTTGCTGGCCGCGCCGTTCCTGTTGCTCGGGCGAAGCGGTGCGCCTTCCAGCGAAGCCAGCAGCGTGACTTTCGGTGACTTGCTGAGTTTCTGTCGTGGCCTCCCGGCGATTGCCTGGGCGGTCTCGCTGTTTGCCGCATTCGAAGCCATGATCCTGACGCTGTTGCCGGTCTACTGCCTGCGTCAGGGCTTTACCACGGAAATTGCGCTGGCGATGGTCAGCACCGTGGTGGTGGGTGATGCCCTGCTGCAGTTGCCCATTGGCGCTTTGGCCGATCGCCTGTCGCGGCGTGCGCTGTTTACCGGTTGCGCGTTGATATTGCTGGTATCGAGTCTGGCGATCCCGATGTTGATCGACACGTTGCTGATCTGGCCGCTGTGGGTTCTGTTCGGCGCCAGTGCCGGTGGGTTGTTCACCTTGTCACTGATTCTGATCGGCGAGCGCTACCGCGACGATGCGCTGGTGCGAGCCAATGCGCACGTGGCACAGCTGTGGGGGATTGGCTGTCTGGTCGGGCCGCTGCTGGCCGGTGCTGGCAGTCAGTGGGTCAGCGGGCACGCGCTGCCGTTGCTGATGGCAGCGGGGGCCTTGGGTGTGCTGATTGTGGTGTTGCGGCAAGGGGCGTTTGGTACGGCGCAAGCTGCATAGATCTTTTGGGGTTTCTACAACATCCGCTCCAGGCCAACGGTGGTGCTGAGCCATGCATTGACCCGTCGCCACCAGCTCGCTGGCTCCTTGGTCAGCGTGTGCATTTTGCCGTCGTCTTCGGTGGTCCAGACGACTTGGTCTTTTTCCAGTTTCACCTCATAACTCAAGGCGGGTGCCATGCCCTGGAGCGCCAGCTCACGGACTCGGGCCGCGAGTTCCGGGCTGTCTACCAACACGCCGACTTCGGTGTTCCACAACACCGAGCGTGGATCGAAATTGAAAGAGCCGATGAAGGATTTTTGCTGGTCGAAAATGATCGCCTTGCTGTGCAGGCTGGAATCGGAGCCGCTATAGGCGGCGCTGGAGAACAGGCGCGGTCCACTACCACCGGGGCTGTCTTCACCGGGTTGGCGGCGCAATTCGAACAGCCGCACGCCGTGTTCCAGCAGCGCCTTGCGATAGGGTGCGTATCCACCGTGTACCGCCGGTACATCCGTGGCCTGTAGTGAATTGGTCAGCAAACTCACCGAGACCCCGGCGTCGGCGCGTCCGGTCAGGTAAACAAGTCCGGGTTCGCCGGGCACAAAGTAAGCCGAAACCATGATCAGCTCTTTGCTGACGCCATCGAGCTCGGGCGTCAGTTGCGTGGTCAGCAGCAAATGCGGATCGGGTTCGCCCTTGGCCAGCACCTTGCTGGGCGCATCCCAGAGCGCCTGGCTCCAGGCCCAGATTAGCTCCTGACGCCAAGTATCGAGGCGCGGGTGAGTGGTATAGGTCATCAGGCGCTGGTAAAGCGCGTGATTCTGTCTGCGGTTTTCTTCCAGCGATTTTTCCAGGCCGGCACGGGTCTCCTTCAAGTCCTGGGCGGTCGGTTTGCTCGACAGGAATTCGTCGATCGGCTTGCTCAACGCGCTGTTCCAGTACTGGTCGAAACCGTGTCCGAGCTCGTCGGCGACAGGGCCAACGCCGAGGATGTCGATGTCGGTGAAGTTCATATTGGGTTCGGCGTCGAAATACTCGTCCCCCAGATTGCGCCCGCCGACTATGGCCATGCTGTTGTCCGCCAGCCACAACTTGTTATGCATGCGCCGATGTTGCTGCGACAGGTTCAGCAGCCGCCCCACGGTCCGCGTCACTCCGGTACTGCGCCCCAGATTCAACGGGTTGAACACGCGGATATGGATTTTCGGGTGAGCGGCGAGGGTGCCAATGAACTGGTCCAGGCCATCGCTGGCGGTATCGTCGAGCAGCACCCGAACACGTACACCACGGTCGGCGGCCTTGAGCAGCTCTTCGATCAGCATTCGTGTGCTGATACCGTCGTGCACGATGTAGTACTGCAAGTCGAGACTGCTTTGCGCGTTGCGGATCAGTTCGGCCCGGGCGGTGAAGGCTTCGGTGCTGTCGGACAGCAGGCGGAAGCCGGATTGCCCCTTATAAGGCGCGGCCTGCGCCTGGACCGAACGACCAAACGCCGAATCCGAGGCTGGCAGCGCCTGGCTGGACTCTCGCCGAATGTCGAAGCTGGCGCATCCACTCAGGAACGAAGCGATTAGCAGGAGAACAAGCAGGGGCTGACTGACTCTCACGTTAGGTCGTTCCAGTTGGCGAGGAGTAATGACATATGGATGCTGGATTCCGGATAAAAGTCAGTCACTGAATGGGTCGTTTTCCGCCAGCAATTTGATCGCCATTGCGCCGACCTTGCGCACCGCTTCTTCGATCTGCGGTGTTGGTTTGGCAGCGTAGTTCATGCGCAGGCAATTGCGGTATTTGCCCGAGGCGGAAAAAATGCTGCCGACGGCGATCTGTACGCCTTGATCATCCAGGGCACGATTGAGTTTCAGGGTATCAAAGCCTTCCGGCAGTTCGACCCATAGCATGAAGCTGCCTTGCGGACGACTGGCGCGGGTTCCGGCGGGGAAGTAACGGGTCACCCAGTCAATCATCATGTCGCGATTGCGCTGGTATTGGGTGCGCATCCGGCGTAAATGCGGCTCGAAGTGGCCGCCCTTGAGAAATTCGGCGATGGCGATCTGCGGTTGCGGAGCGGTTGAGCCGGTGCTGATGTATTTCATGTGCAGCACCCGTTCCAGATAACGGCCGGGCGCAACCCAGCCGATACGCAAGCCGGGGGCCAGGGTCTTGGAAAACGAGCTGCACAACAGCACGCGCCCGTCTTCGTCGAAGGATTTGATCGTGCGCGGGCGAGGATAGGTGTAGGCCAGCTCGCCATACACATCGTCCTCGATGATCGCCACGTCAAATCGCTGTGCGAGTGTCAACAACGCGCGTTTACGCGACTCAGGCATGATGTAGCCCAAGGGGTTGTTGCAGTTGGGAGTCAGCTGTATGACTTTGATCGGCCACTGCTCCAGGGCCAGTTCGAGCGCGTCGAGGCTGATTCCGGTCAGCGGATCGGTGGGAATTTCCAGGGCTTTCATGCCCAGGCCCTTGAGGGTCTGCATGGCCCCGTGAAAGCTCGGCGAGTCCACCGCCACAATGTCACCGGGCTCGCAAATCGCCCGGATGCTGGTGGAGAGCGCTTCGTGGCAACCGGTGGTGACTACCAGTTCGCCGCAGCCCAGCTGGCAGCCGGAGTCGAGCATCAGGCGGGCGATTTGCTCGCGCAGTTCGAGGTTGCCATGAATGTTGTCGTAATACAGGCCAGGCATGTCCTGGCGCCGGCTGATCCGGGCCAGATCGCGTAGCAGTGGTTTCATGGTCGCGCTGGTGATGTCCGGCATGCCGCGCCCCAGTTGCACCACATCCTTGCGTGGAACTGCGCGAATAAGCTCCAACACCTGATCCCATTGGGAGATGTCTACCGGACGTTGCGCCGGGCGGCCTACCGCCGGCAGGTCCGGCAGTTCGCGGCTGGCTGGAACGAAATACCCGGATTTTGGCCTTGGCGTGGCCAGCCCGCTGTCTTCCAGCACTCGATAAGCCTGCTGCACCGTGCTCAGGCTGACCCCGTGCTCGACGCTCAGCGCCCGCACTGAGGGCAACCGGTCACCGGGGCGATAGAAGCCCTGTTCAATACGCGTGCCGAGCAATTCGGCGAGATTGACGTAAAGGGTCATGGCGCAGCCTCGTGGGTGGTGATCCGATAAACCAGTACAGATACGGCAAAAATCGAGGATTCAGACGCAACAACAGCAAATCTGTATGGAGTTAATACGGATAGATTGAATCTGTAATGCTTTTGCCCGCCCGCGCATCATGGAATCTCTGGCTACCCAAGTAAACAGGAGCGACCAAAATGAACGGCTTGAGCGATGTGCGGCTGACGTTACACAGTCAGGAACTGGCAACAGGGCAGAAAAACGGCATGCGCGCAACAATGCGCAACGCGCCGTCCTGTCTGAATCGCTGGGGCCTGTTCTGGCATCGTCTGCACACGCGCCAGGCGTTGCTGGCGCTGACGCCGGATCAGTTGAAGGACATCGGCCTGACCCGTGAGCAGGCGCTGGAGGAGGGGCTGAAACCCTTCTGGCGGATCTGAAACAGGCAGTGTTCTTCAGGGCCTCTTCGCGGGCAAGCCCACTCCCACAATGGATCTGTGATCGACGCATATCCCCTGTGGGAGCGGGCTTGCTCGCGAAGGCGCCAGACGTGTCGCCGCCATTCTTTCAGACCAACTCTTTAAGCCGATGCCAAAGCATCCCCAACGCCAACAACGGCGAACGCAAATGCTTTCCACCTGGGAAGGTAATGTGCGGCACCTTTGCAAACAGATCGAACCCACCGCTGTGTTGGCCACTGATGGCTTCGGCCAGCAGCTTGCCCGCCAGATGCGTGGCATTCACACCATGCCCGGAATAGGCTTGGGCGTAGTAGACATTCGGCTGGTCCTTGAGACGTCCAATCTGCGGCAGACGGTTGGCGCCGATGCCAATCATGCCGCCCCATTGATAGTCGATCTTCACTGCGTCCAACTGCGGGAAGACCTCCAGCATTTTCGGGCGCATGTAAGCGGCAATGTCTTTCGGGTCGCGCCCCGAATAATGGCAGGCTCCACCGAACAGCAGGCGTCGGTCCGCCGAGAGCCGGTAGTAATCCAGCGCCACCCGTTGGTCACAGACCGCCATGTTCTGCGGTAGCAGTTCCTGGGCCTGTTCTTCGCTCAGTGGCTCGGTGGCGATGATGTAGCTGCCAGCGGGCAAGACTTTGCCGCTGAGTTCGGGATTAAGTCCGCTCAAGTAGGCATTGCAACCCAGCACGAGAGTCTTGGCGCGCACCACACCTTGGGCGGTATGAACCTTGACCTGCGGGCCGTAATCGATGCGAGTGACAGCTGAGTGCTCGAACAGCCTGACTCCCAACTGCTGCGCCGCAGCGGCTTCGCCCAAAGCCAGGTTCAGTGGATGCAAGTGCCCGGAACCCATGTCGATCAGTCCGCCGACGTAACGCCCGGAGCCGACTACGGTGTGCATTTCGTTGGCTTGCAGCAGGCGGGTTTCATAGCGATAGCCGAGGCTGCGCAGCTCTTCGGCATCCTCGGCGAAACCTTCAAGGTCGCGGGGCTTGTTGGCCAGGTCGCAGTAGCCCCAGGTCAGGTCGCAGGGGATCTGAAAGTGTTCGACCCGCTGGCGGACGATTTCCACGGCTTCCAGGCCCATGAGTTTCATCTGGCGTACACCGTCCACGCCGATCACATTGGTGAATTGCTCAAGGCCGTGGCCGACGCCGCGAATCAGCTGCCCGCCATTGCGACCGCTGGCGCCCCAACCGATCTTGTGGGCTTCGAGCAGCACCACACTGAGCCCGCGCCCGGCGAGCTCGATCGCCGTGTTCAACCCGGAAAATCCGCCGCCAACCACGCACACATCGGCCACCACTTCGCCCTGAAGCACCGGGTGCTCAGGCTGCGCAAGGCTGCTGGCGGCGTAATACGAGGCGGTGTGCTGGTGGTGTGCAGCAGGCTGTTGAGCACGGGCATTCATGTGCGTATTCCCGATTCATGTGTTTAGAAAATTTGACGGAGCATAAGCCGGACTTTCCCGAGCGGGCAACACTGGTCGGTTGCTGCTGTCTGGATCCGGGCTTTTGCGTCAGAATCGCGCTCCAATCCGCTATTGGCCACCGCTTCAATGGACTGCAACAGTCAGAAAATCCGTACGCTGCGCCAGCAGATTCCCTCTTTCGAGTGCGTGCCTGGCTGCCACGACTGCTGTGGACCGGTGACCACCTCGCCGGAAGAAATGTCGCGCCTGCCGCGCAAGACCCGCGCCGAGCAGGATGCTGCGATGGACGAGCTCAATTGTGTGCATCTGGGGCCGAACGGTTGCACGGTGTATGACGAGCGGCCGCTGATCTGCCGGCTGTTCGGTACCACCAGGACATTGCCATGCCCAAATGGGCGGGGGCCAGTGGAGTTGATACATCCGCGGGTGGAACAGCAGGTGTTCGAGTACATGGCCAGCACCCGGCAGGTGCTGGTCTAGGTAGACCGAGTCGCTACCTTCGCGAGCAAGCCCGCTCCCACATTTGACCGGGTTGTCCCAGATGAACGCGATCAAATGTGGGAGCGGGCTTGCTCGCGAAGGCTGCCGAACAGACGCCGCAAGCTTCAATCCGGAATCGGCAAGCTCAGGCTCTCTTTCACTTCTTCCATCACGATATAGCTCTTGGACTCCCGCACATGGGGCAGCTTGAGCAGGATGTCGCCGAGCAGCTTGCGGTACGAAGCCATCTCGGAAATCCGCGCCTTCACGAGATAGTCGAAATCCCCTGACACCAGATGACATTCCAGTACATGGGGCAATTTCAGCACCGCGCGTCGGAACTCTTCGAAGGTATCACCGGATTTGTAGTCCAGGCTGATCTCCACGAACACCAGGAGACTACCCTTCAAGTGCTGCGGGTTGAGCCGGGCGTTGTAGCCCATGATGATCCCTTCGCGCTCCAGGCGCCGGACCCGCTCGGTACAGGGCGTGGTCGAGAGCCCGACCTTTTCCCCCAGCTCGGTAAAGGAGATGCGCCCGTCCGCCTGCAGGATTCGCAAGATGTTGCGGTCGATCTTGTCCAGCTCCCGTTTGGTCTGAGTGTTGGTCCGCATAGGGGATGCGCCTCCGTGAAAAGGGTTTTTGCCGAGAATTGTCGCCAAATATAGGCGTTTATATAGTGAAATGCACTGGCAGATCTTTTTTACACTGCGCACATCTGTAGCTCTGATCAACAAACGTCAGCGGTTCGCCGCGATGAGGGATATGAAAATGCGCGTCATGGTCTTGGGTAGCGGCGTCATCGGTACCACCAGTGCTTATTATCTGGCCCGTGCCGGATTTGAAGTGGTGGTCGTGGACCGGCAGCCGGCTGCTGCCATGGAGACCAGTTTCGCCAACGCCGGGCAAGTCTCGCCGGGTTATGCCTCGCCGTGGGCTGCGCCGGGTGTGCCGCTCAAAGCCATCAAGTGGCTGTTGCAGCGCCATGCGCCACTGGCGATCAAGGCCACTGCCGACATCGATCAATACCTGTGGATGGCCCAGATGCTGCGTAACTGCACGGCCAGCCGCTATGCAGTGAACAAGGAGCGCATGGTCCGCCTGTCCGAGTACAGCCGTGACTGCCTCGACGAACTGCGCGCTGAAACCGGCATTGCCTATGAAGGCCGCAGCCTCGGTACTACCCAATTGTTCCGTACCCAGGCCCAGCTTGACGGCGCAGCGAAAGACATCGCCGTGTTGAAGGAGTCCGGCGTACCGTTTGAGTTGCTCGACCGCGAGGGCATTGCCCGCGTCGAACCAGCCCTGGCCCAGGTGACCGATATTCTCGCCGGTGCCCTGCGCCTGCCGAACGACCAGACCGGCGACTGTCAGATGTTCACCACTCGCCTGGCTGAAATGGCCACGAAACTTGGTGTGCAGTTCCGTTTCGGCCAGGACATCCAGCGCCTCGACTTCGCCGGTGACCGTATCAATGGCGTGTGGATCGACGGCAAGCTGGAAACCGCTGACCGCTACGTGCTGGCTCTGGGCAGCTACTCGCCGCAACTGCTCAAGCCGCTGGGCATCAAGGCACCGGTGTATCCGCTCAAGGGCTACTCCCTGACCGTGCCGATCACCAATGCGGCGATGGCTCCGACCTCGACCATTCTCGACGAGACCTACAAGGTCGCGATCACCCGTTTTGACAACCGCATCCGCGTTGGTGGCATGGCGGAAATTGCCGGTTTTGACCTGTCGCTGAACCCGCGTCGACGCGAAACCCTGGAGATGATCGTCAACGATCTTTATCCTCAGGGCGGCGATCTGGCCCAGGCCAGCTTCTGGACCGGCTTGCGTCCGACCACCCCGGACGGCACGCCGATTGTCGGCGCTACCCCATTCAAGAACCTGTTCCTGAACACCGGTCACGGCACGCTCGGCTGGACCATGGCGTGTGGCTCCGGCCGCTTGCTGGCTGACCTGATGGCGAAGAAAAAGCCGCAGATCAGCGCCGAAGGCCTCGATATTTCCCGTTATGGCAGCAAAATCCAGGAGTCTGCAAAGCATGTCAGTCCAGCGCCAGCTCACCAATGAGCGCATGAGTCAGATCGTCACCCATAACGGCACGGTGTACCTGGCCGGGCAGGTCGGCGACGACATGAACGCCGGGATTGAACAACAGACCCGTGAAACCCTGGCCAATATCGAGCGTTTGCTCGACCTGGCCGGTACCGACAAGAATCATCTGCTGTCGGTAACTATTTACCTGAAAGACATCGACGCGCATTTCGAAGGCATGAACGCGGTGTGGGACAAGTGGCTGCCAAAAGGCGTCGCCCCTGCCCGTGCCACCGTTGAATCGAAACTGTGCGAGCCGGAAATTCTGGTTGAGCTGTCGGTTGTAGCGGCTCTGCCATAAGCCTGTCACAAAGATCCCTCTTCCGGTGCTGCTGGCGGTTTACGCCGACAGCCAGCGCCGGTTTTTTTTACAAAACCCGACCAGAAGTCTGCCGCCATGCGTCCTGCCCGTGCCCTGATCGACCTTCAAGCCCTGCGTCACAACTACCAGATCGCCCGTGAACTGACGGGGGCTCGCGCCCTCGCAGTGATCAAGGCCGATGCCTATGGCCATGGCGCGGTGCGTTGCGCCCAGGCGCTGGAAGCCGAGGCGGACGGGTTTGCCGTGGCGTGCATCGAAGAGGCTCTGGAGTTGCGGGCGGCGGGCATTCACGCGCCGGTGTTGTTGCTGGAAGGTTTTTTCGAAGCCTCAGAGTTGTCGCTGATCATCGAGCATGATTTCTGGTGCGTGGTGCATTCATTGTGGCAACTCGAAGCCATCGAGAAAGCCGTATTGAGCAAGCCGATTACCGTATGGCTCAAGCTTGATTCGGGTATGCACCGAGTGGGCTTGCATCCGGCGGATTACCAGGCGGCCTATCAACGCCTGCTGGCCAGCGGCAAGGTCGCGAAGATCGTGCTGATGAGCCACTTCGCCCGTGCCGATGAGTTGCACGAACAAACCAGCGCCGAGCAGGTGGCCGTGTTCGAGGCGGCGCGTCAGGGCTTGTCCGCCGAGGTCAGCCTGCGCAACTCCCCGGCGGTACTCGGTTGGCCACAGATTCCGAGCGATTGGGTACGTCCGGGCATCATGCTCTACGGCGCCACGCCGTTCGAAGAAGCCAATGAAGTCGCCTCGCGCCTGCAGCCGGTGATGACCCTCGAATCGAAAGTGATCTGCGTGCGTGAACTGCCGGCCGGCGAACCGATTGGTTACGGCGCCAGGTTTATTACGTCCAAACCGATGCGCGTGGGCGTGGTAGCCATGGGGTACGCCGACGGCTATCCGCGCCAGGCACCGACCGGTACCCCGGTGCTGGTCGCCGGGCAGCGCAGCCAATTGATCGGCCGGGTATCGATGGACATGCTGTGCATCGACCTGACCGATGTGCCGCAAGCCGGCCTGGGTTCGACCGTCGAATTGTGGGGTAAAAACATCCTCGCCAGCGAAGTGGCCATGGCTGCCGGGACGATTCCTTATCAGATCTTCTGCAACCTGCGCCGGGTGCCAATGCTCTATTCCGGGGCTTAGTGCCAGGAACGCCAGACCGGAAGTCGCCTCACCGGACAGGATTCGGGCCAAAGTGTTGTAAATACTGAACGCTGTCGCCATGATAACGCTCATTATTCCAACAAACCTGATTCCTGGAGGCGCAAGCTTGGACGTCGGTGAACGACTGCAATCCATCCGTAGGCTCAAGGGCCTTTCCCAGCGTGAACTCGCCAAACGGGCGGGGGTCACCAACAGCACCATTTCGATGATCGAGAAGAACAGCGTCAGCCCCTCGATCAGTTCGCTGAGGAAAGTACTGGGCGGGATTCCCATGTCCATGGTCGAGTTCTTTTCCGAAGAAATCCTGCAGGAAAAACCGACTCAGATCGTCTACAAGGCCAACGAGCTGATCGATATCTCCGATGGTGCGGTGACCATGAAGCTGGTCGGTCGGGCGCATCCCAGCCGGGCTATCGCGTTTCTCAATGAAATCTATCCGCCAGGCGCCGACACCGGGGACGAGATGCTCACCCATGAGGGCGAGGAAACCGGCATTCTGGTCGAAGGAAAACTGGAGCTGGTGGTCGGGCTGGAAACTTTTGTGCTCGAAGCTGGCGATAGCTACTACTTTGAAAGTACCAAGCCTCACCGTTTCCGTAATCCGTTCGATGTGCCTGCGCGACTAATCAGCGCAGCCACGCCGGCGAATTTCTAAGGGGAAGAGGCGTCCTGCCAGTATCGCAGAGGCGTCCGGGGTGTTTTTTCGCCAGCGCCTAAGACCCCTTCGACTTTGGGGTTGTTTCAGTGACGCGGGCTTACCGCTATACTTGCGCCCGCCTGCGAACCGTGGCCGTAGGCGTGACTAGCCACCATTGAGGGTGAACGCGTGAATCTAATTATGAAAATGCTGGCTGCACCAGCAACCGTATTGGCCCTATGGGCTGTCAGCGCTCAAGCTGCGACCAACGACGATATCGCCAAACGCCTTGAACCGGTCGGTCAAGTCTGTGTTCAGGGTCAAGAGTGCAAGGGCATGGAAGTCGCTGCCTCTACCGGTGGTGGCGGAGGTGCAAAAACGCCTAAAGATGTCATTGCAAAGCATTGCAATGCTTGCCACGGCACCGGCCTGCTGGGCGCACCGAAAATCGGTGACAAGGCTGCCTGGAAAGAGCGTGCTGATCACCAGGGCGGCCTTGACGGCATCCTGGCCAAAGCCATCACCGGCATTAACGCAATGCCGCCAAAAGGCACCTGCGCTGACTGCTCTGATGATGAGCTGAAGGGCGCTATCAAAGAGATGTCCGGCCTGTAATTCGCCGAA
>Ga0247818_10002073_pt1 | contig 12968 bp, 10 predicted proteins | sample 13C_Glucose_Day1_FD_192424 | JGI IMG/M metagenome (GOLD analysis project Ga0247818, IMG submission 192424) | Soil microbial communities from agricultural site in Penn Yan, New York, United States - 13C_Glucose_Day1 | ecosystem: Environmental > Terrestrial > Soil > Agricultural land | place...
GCCCGTGCCGGCGGGCACCATGTGCCGCAGCGCCGCGCGCGAGCACAGGTAGACGCTCTTGAGGTTGACGTCCTGCACGCGATCCCACGCGGGGAGCTCGGTCGTCTCGATCGAGTCGTCGTCGGCGGGCGAGATCCCGGCGTTGTTGAACGCGATGTCGAGGCGCCCGAACTCCGCCGCGACGCCGTCGAACACTTCGTTCACGAGGGCTTCGTCGGCGACGTCGAGGCGCCGGAAGACCCCGCCGACTTCGGATGCCGCGCCCTCGCCTGTCGCAGGGTCCACGTCGGCGATGACGACCTTCGCGCCCTCGGCCGCGAACCGCCGGGCCGTCGCGAGCCCGATGCCGGACGCCCCGCCCGTGATGATCGCGACCCGGTCCTTCAGGCGCTGCGTGAGATCCATCGGCTGGGGTTTCCTTTCTGATGCATGTCCCACTTTCGGTCGCATGGGTGGGTTTCTTTCGACCGATTTAGGGACATGAAGGGCTGAGATGGGGACATCAGTGGGTCATCTCGACGGACGGGGGCATCAGGCATCCGTCGCGAAGTACACGTTCTTGGTCTCGGTGAAGTGCTCCGCCGCGTCGGGGCCGAGCTCGCGGCCGAGGCCCGAGGCCTTCATGCCGCCGAAGGGGGTCCAGTAGCGGACGGAAGAGTGCGAGTTCACCGACAGCACGCCGCTCTTGACGCCGCGCGCGACGCGGACGGCGCGACCGAGATTCTCGGTCCACAGCGATCCCGCAAGGCCGTAGATCGTGTCGTTCGCGAGGCGGATCGCATCGGCCTCGTCGTCGAACGGGAGCACCGCGACGACGGGTCCGAAGACCTCCTCGCGCGCGATGCGGTCGTCAGGTGAGGCGAGGACGACGGCCGGAGGCATCCAGAATCCGTCGCCCGACGGCGCCGATCCGCGGAAGGCGACATCGGCACCCTCGAGGAACCCTTCGACGGTCGACCGATGGGATGCCGAGATCAGAGGCCCCATCTGGGTCTGTTCGAGCGTGGGGTCGCCGACGCGCCAGGACGCGACGGCGGGCTCGAGCAGCTCGAGGAAGCGGTCGTACACCGAGCGCTCGACGAGGATGCGGCTGCGTGCGCAGCAGTCCTGCCCCGCGTTGTCGAACACGGCGCCGGGCGCCGCCGCCGCCGCCTTCTCGATGTCGGCGTCGGCGAAGACGATGTTCGCGCTCTTGCCGCCGAGTTCGAGCGTCACGGGCTTGAGGCCGCGCGCGCATCCGGCGGCCACCGAGATGCCGACCTCCGTCGATCCCGTGAAGACGACCTTCCGCACGTCCGGATGCGTCACGAACCGCTCGCCGACGACGGACCCCGATCCCGTCACGACGGCGAACAGCCCCTCCGGCAGGCCCGCCTCGAGCGCGAGTTCACCGAGCCGCACGGCTGTGAGGGGTGTGAGCTCGGCGGGCTTGAGCACGACGGCGTTGCCCGCGGCGAGCGCCGGGGCGAACGCCCACGACGCGATCGTCATCGGGAAGTTCCACGGCACGATGACCCCGACGACGCCGTACGGCTCGTGGAACGTGACATCGAGCCCGCCCGAGACCGGGATCTGCTGTCCGCTCAGTCGCTCAGGCGCACCGGCGTAGAAGTTCAGCACCTGCGCGACGTGCAACGCCTCCCAGCGCGCCGACTCGATCGGATGCCCCGAATTGAGCACCTCGAGCTGGGAGAGCTCCTCGATGTGGTCCTCCACGACCCGCGCGAAGCGGCGGAGCGCATCGGCGCGCGCGATCGGCGCGATGCCGGCCCACCCCCGCTGCGCGACCACCGCGCGGGCGACAGCATCGTCGACCTCCTCGACAGAGGCGCGAGCGATCTCGCGGAAGGCCGAGCCCGTCGAAGGGTTGATGAGGGTGAAGGTGCTCATGCGTCGTGCGTCCCCTGTCCGGTCCCTGAGCTCGTCGAAGGGTCGAGCCTCGGGGACGACCCCTCGACACGCTCGGGGACCGAAATCGACTCGGGGACCGAAATCGACTCGGGGACCGAAGCCGACTCGCGGACCGAAGCCGACTCGCGGACCGAAGCCGACTCGCGGACCGAAGCCGACTCGGGGACCGAAGCCGACTCGCGGACGGAGGTCTGCGCTTTCGCGCTCGCATACGCCGCAGCCTCCGCCACGAGGCCCTCGAACAGCCGCTTGTCGTCGGTGTTCTCCTCGGGATGCCACTGCACGCCCACGAGATAGCCATCACCCTCGGACTCGAAGGCCTGCACGAGACCGTCGTCGGTCGCCGCCGTCACGACGAGGCCGTCGCCGAGCCGGTCGATGCCCTGGTGGTGGTAGCTGTGCACGCCGAAGGCGCCCTCCCCGAGCATCCCCGCGAGCCGCGAGTCCGCCGCGACCTCGACCGTGTTGGTCGCGAAGACGCCGCCGCCGATCCGGTACCGCTCCGTGCCGAGCGCCTCGGGAAGGTGCTGATGCAGCGTCCCACCGCGCGCGACGTTGACGAGCTGGAGCCCGCGGCAGATCGCGAGGACCGGCATCCGTCGCTCCTCCGCACCGCGGAAGAGGGCGAGTTCCCACGCGTCACGGTCGGCACGCGCAGGATCGGTCGACGGATGCCGCGGCGCACCGTACAGCGACGGGTCGACGTCGAGTCCGCCCGTGAGGATGAGCCCGTCGAGGCCGTCGAGCACGGCCGCGGCCGCGGCATCCGGAGCCGGCTGGGGTGGGAGGAGGACCGCGACGCCGCCCGAGGCGGTCACCGACGTCACGTACTGCTGCGGGAGGAACGCGGCACGCACGTCCCACACCCCCTGCTTCGCCTGCTCGAGGTAGGTCGTCAGCCCGATGACGGGTGCCGCGCCGGTCACTGAGCCCGTCGACGTGTCAGAGCCGTTCGAAGCCACGCACCCGCTCCCAGTCCGTCACGGCCGCGTCGTAGGCCTCGACCTCGATGCGCGCCTGGTTCAGATAGTGCTCGACCATGTCGTTGCCGAAGGCGGCGCGGGCGATGGTCGAGTCCGCAAACAGCTGAGCGGCCTCGCGCAGCGTCGTCGGGAGGTGGTCGACCCCGGAAGTGTACGCGTTGCCCGTGAGCGCCGCGGGCAGCTCCAGCTCGTGCTCGATGCCGTGGAGGCCGCCCGCCATGATGGCCGCGATGCCGAGGTACGGGTTGACGTCGCCGCCCGGCACTCGGTTCTCGACGCGCAGCGACGAACCGTGTCCGACGATGCGCAGGGCGCACGTGCGGTTGTCGACGCCCCACGCGACGCCCGTCGGCGCGAACGAGCCCTTCGCGTACCGCTTGTACGAATTGATCGTCGGCGCGTAGAGCAGCGTGAACTCGCGCAGCGTCGCGAGGATGCCGGCGATCCAGTGCTCCATGAGCGGGCTGAAGCCGTGCGCGCCGTCACCCGCCATGACTGGCTCGCCCGACTCCGATCGCACCGACAGGTGGATGTGGCAGCTGTTGCCCTCGCGCTCGTTGAACTTCGCCATGAACGTGATCGCCTTGCCGTGGCGGTCGGCGATCGCCTTGGCGCCGCTCTTGTAGATCGTGTGCTGGTCGGCGGTCTCGAGCACTTCGGCGTAGCGGAAGGCGATCTCCTGCTGGCCGAGATTGCACTCGCCCTTGACGCCCTCCGTGTAGAGGCCGGCACCGTCCATCGAGAGACGGATGTCGCGCATGAGCGGTTCGAGACGCCCCGAGGCGAGGAGGTCGTAGTCGACGTTGTAGTCCGTCGAGGGCGTGAGGTCGCGGTAGCCCTTGGCCCAGGCATCCCGATACGTCTCGTCGAAGACGATGAACTCGAGCTCCGTTCCGGAGTAGGCGACGAGACCGCGCTCGGCGAGCCGGGCGCGCTGCCTTTTGAGGATCTCGCGGGGCGACTGCACCACGGGCGCGCCGCTCTCCCACGCGAGGTCGGCGACGACGAGCGCAGACCCCGGCACCCACGGCACGCGACGCAGCGTCGCGGTGTCGGGGAGCAGCATCATGTCGCCGTACCCCTTCTCCCAGCTCGACATCGCGTAGCCGTCGACGGTGTTCATGTCGACATCGACCGAGAGGAGGTAGTTGCAGGCCTCGGCGCCGTGCGGCAGGACCTCCTCCTGGAAGAGCCGAGCCGAGACGCGCTTGCCGACGAGTCGGCCCTGCGCGTCCGCGAAGGCCACGATGACGGTGTCGATCTCGCCGGCCGCGATCGCGGCATTCAGCTCCGGCACACTCAGGTTCCCCGGCATCCGTCCCCTCTCGTGGACACGCGCCGACGTCGGCGCGTTCGTCCACCCTAACGAGGAAGTTGGCCGCAAAGGTAGACAGAACCAACCAATAGCGCCACAATCATCCGCATGGCGCAGCCCCCGCGCCGCACCCGAACGCGCACGGAGGACACATGGCACAGTCGAGCAGTGAGCCGCGGAAGGTCGCAGGCGCGACCTATAACGCTGCGGGCAAGGACTACTTCGAGAAGCGCGGGCTCAAGAGGTCCGCCGGCGTGTGGGGCCTGTGGGGTCTCGCCGTGGCCGCTGTCATCTCGGGCGACTTCTCCGGGTGGAACTTCGGCATCGACTTCGCGGGCTTCGGCGGCATGGTCATCGCCTTCGCGATCCTCGTGCTCATGTACTACGGCATGATCTTCTCGATCGGCGAGATGGCCTCGGCGATGCCGCACACGGGCGGCGCCTACTCATTCGCCCGCTCGGCGATGGGCCCGTGGGGCGGCCTCGTGACCGGTGCCGCCGAGACGATCGAGTACGTCGCGACGACAGCCGTCATCGTCTACTTCTCGGCCTCGTACGCCGACGCCATCACGAGCGAGCTCTTGAACATCTCGCTGCCCGGGTGGGTGTGGTGGATCATCCTCTATGTCGCGTTCATCGCGCTCAACGCGGCCGGGGCCAGCATCTCGTTCACGTTCGCGATCGTGGTGTCGATCATCTCGATCGGCATCATCCTCGTCTTCTCGGCGATGGCGATCTTCTCGGGCGCGTTCTCGTGGGACGCCCTGTGGGACATCGTCCCTGACGACGGGCAGACGGCGTTCCTGCCGCACGGCGTCCAGCCGATCCTCTTCGCACTCCCCTTCGCGATGTGGTTCTTCCTCGGCATCGAAGAGCTGCCGCTCGCGGCGGAGGAGTCGATCGACCCCGTGCACGACATCCCGCGCGCCGGATTCTGGGCCCGCGGCACGCTCATCGTGACCGGCCTGCTCGTGCTGTTCCTCAACACCGGCGTCCTCGGAGCCGAGGCGACGGGCGTCGCGGCCGAGCCGCTGCTCGACGGCTTCCGCGCGATCGTCGGAGACGGAGCAGCCGCCGTCCTCGCCCTCTTCGCACTCGTCGGCCTTCTCGCGTCGCTGCAGGGCATCATGTTCGCCTACGGCCGCAACATGTACTCGCTCTCGCGCGCCGGGTACTACCCGCGCTTCCTGTCGCTCACGGGCAAGCGCAAGACGCCGTGGGTCGCGCTCGTCGTGGGCGCCGTCATCGGCTTCGTCGCGCTCCTCGCGCTCGACACGATCGCGAGCGCGAACGAGGGTGCGGGAGCCGTCGCGGGCGCCATCGTCCTCAACATCGCGGTGTGGGGCGCGGTGCTCGCGTACCTCCTGCAGATGGTGTCGTTCATCATCCTGCGCAGGAAGTACCCGAACGCCGAGCGTCCCTATGTGAGCCCGTGGGGTATCCCGGGTGCGGTCATCGCCGCGCTCATCGCCGCGCTCATCTTCGTCGGATTCCTTCTCAACCCGACGTTCCTGCCCGCGATCTACGCGATCGGGGTCGTCTATCTGGTCATCCTCATCGGGTTCGCCGTGTACTTCCGCCACCGCCTCGTGCTCTCTCCTGAAGAGGAGTACGCGCTGTCGGGCGGGACGCACGGCGACCCGCAGAAAGAGGGCTACGACGCCATGGAGGGCGAGGTGTTCGGGAGCAAGTAGACGGGTTCGGACGGGGGAAATGCGGGGCCGGATGCTGGGGGCATCCGGCCCCGTTCCGTCGGGGTGTGAGCGCCGGGCGGGGCGAGCCTGGGGCTGCGATGCGGGCTGAGCACCGGCATCCGGCAGACTCGCGCTGGCGGCGTCAGTACAGGATGATCTGCTTGGCCGAGAGGCCCGCAATGCCGCCGACCTCGACGGCGACATGGTACGAGGCGCCACCGCCCGGGGCCGCGGGGCGATCGCTCGTCCCGCACGTCGCGACCGTCGAGCGCGTGCGGTCCCACACGACGGGCGTCGCGCTGGCGACGGTCTGGCCCGCCGCGAGCGTCACGATCATGTCGCTCGGCTCGGTCTGGCAGTCGGTCGAGCGCCACCACACGTCGCTGCCGCTCGTCACCGTGAACTGCTGCGTCGTCGTGCCGACGTTGAGCGTGCAGTCGACGGCGCCTTCGTTCGTGAGCCGGATCGACAGCTGCGGGTTCTGGCCCGCGGCGTAGGTGTCGGCATCCGTCACCGCCTCGACGAGGATCGCGCTCGCGACACAGGGCTTCGCGGTGCCCGTCCCCGCCGCGGTCGCAGAGGGCTCCGGCGTCGGAGTCGGCGTCGAGGCGGGGGTCTCGGTCTCGGTCTCGCTCGCGGTGGCCGTCACGCTCGGCGTGGAGCTCGGCGACGAGCTCGGAGACGCGTCCGGCTCGCTGAACACGTCGAAGGCGAGCCCGCGCCATGGCTGCGCGATGAGGAGCCACGCGATCGCGCCGATGACGAGCAGCACCGCGAGCAGCACGACGAGCCTCCGGCGGCGGTACACCGCCGGGGAGAGGCGGCGCGCACTGCGGCGCGTCGTGGGCCGGGTCATGATTCAAGGTTAAGCGCGCAGCCCGGAAGCCGAAGCCGAAACGCCCGTCAGAGCTGCTTGAGCATGCGCGTGTTGCCGAGCGTGTTCGGTTTGACGTGCGCGAGGTCGAGGAACTCCGCAACGCCCTCATCAGGCGAGCGGATGAGCTGCGAGTAGACGTCGGGGTCGACGACCTGCTCGCCGATCGGCGAGAACCCGCGCCGCGTGAAGAAGTCGACCTCGAAGGTGAGGCAGAAGAGGCGGCTGAGCCCGAGCGCCCGCGCGTTCTCCTCGAGCCCTTCGACGATCGCGCGCCCGACTCCGTGGCGCAGCCACTCGTCGACGACGATGAGCGTGCGGATCTCGCCGAGGTCCTCCCACATGACGTGCAGCGCCCCGCAGCCGACCAGGCGGCCCGTCTCGTCCTCCGCGACGAGGAACTGCTGCACCGACTCGTACAGCACGACGATGTCCTTGCCGAGAAGGATCCGTCGCTGGACGAACGGGTCGAGCATCTCCCAGATGCCGCGGACATCCGACGATCGGGCGGGGCGCACGACGAGACTCACGGCGACCAGCCTAAGTGGATTGCACCTGGGAATGACGAAGAGCGGATGCCGTCGCATCCGCTCTTCGTCATTTCAGGGCCCTGGGGGCCCGAGTCTCAGGCGTTCGCCGCGAGGTCGGGAGTCGCCGTGATCTCGCCGTTCGCCACCACGCCGACCGCGACCTTCTCGCCGCGCGGGCCGTTCTCGAACACGAACTCACCTTCCGCGACGTCGACCTTGATGTGGTCGCCTGTCTGGAGCTGGCCGTGCAGGATCCGCTCACTCAGGCGGTCCTCGACCTCGTGCTGCATCGCGCGGCGCAGGGGCCGGGCGCCGAGCGCAGGGTCGAAGCCGATCTCGATGAGGCGCTCCTTGGCCGCACTGGACAGCTCGATCGTCATGTCGCGGTCGAGCAGGCGGTCGCCGAGGCGCTTCGTGAAGAGGTCGACGATCTGGATGAGCTCGGGCTTGGACAGCTGCGGGAAGACGATGATGTCGTCGACGCGGTTGAGGAACTCGGGCTTGAAGTGCCGCTTGAGCTCTTCCTTCACCTTGCCCTTCATCCGGCTGTACGACGTCTCGTTGTCGCCCTCGACCTGGAACCCGACCGGGCCGCCCGCGATGTCGCGCGCGCCGAGGTTGGTCGTCATGATGATGACGGTGTTCTTGAAGTCGACCACGCGGCCCTGACCATCGGTCAGGCGACCCTCTTCGAGGATCTGCAGGAGCGAGTTGAAGATGTCGGGGTGAGCCTTCTCGATCTCGTCGAAGAGCACGACCGAGAAGGGCTTGCGGCGCACCTTCTCGGTGAGCTGGCCGCCCTCTTCGAATCCGACGAATCCGGGAGGGGCGCCGAAGAGGCGCGAGACGGTGTGCTTCTCGCCGAACTCCGACATGTCGAGCGAGATGAGCGCAGCCTCGTCGTCGAAGAGGAACTCGGCGAGCGCCTTGGCAAGCTCGGTCTTTCCGACGCCCGTGGGGCCGGCGAAGATGAACGAGCCCGACGGGCGCTTCGGGTCCTTGAGGCCCGCGCGCTGGCGGCGGATCGTCTTCGAGAGGGCGGCGATCGCCTCTTCCTGGCCGATGACGCGCTGGTGCAGCGCCTTCTCCATGAAGACGAGGCGGCTCGACTCCTCTTCCGTCAGCTTGAAGACGGGGATGCCGGTGGCCTGGGCGAGCACCTCGGCGATCAGGCCCTCGTCGACGACGGCGTGCGACGCGACGTCGCCCGAGCGCCACTGCTTCTCGAGGCGGAGGCGCTCAGCGAGGAGCGACTTCTCCTCGTCGCGCAGCGACGCGGCCTTCTCGAAGTCCTGGTCCTCCGACGCCTGCTCCTTGTCCTGGCGGACCTTCGCGATGCGCTCGTCGAACTCACGCAGCTCAGGCGGCGACGACAGGATCGACAGGCGCAGACGGGCGCCGGCCTCGTCGATCAGGTCGATCGCCTTGTCGGGCAGGAAGCGGTCCGAGATGTACCGGTCGGCGAGGTTCGCGGCGGCGACGATCGCGCCGTCCGTGATCTGGACCTTGTGGTGCGCCTCGTAGCGGTCGCGCAGGCCCTTCAGGATGTTGATGGCGTGCGGCAGGCTCGGCTCGGCGACCTGGATCGGCTGGAAGCGGCGCTCGAGCGCGGCATCCTTCTCGAAGTGCTTGCGGTACTCGTCGAGAGTCGTCGCGCCGATCGTCTGCAGCTCGCCGCGGGCGAGGAGGGGCTTGAGGATCGACGCGGCGTCGATCGCGCCCTCGGCGGCACCCGCGCCCACGAGCGTGTGGATCTCGTCGATGAAGACGATGATGTCGCCGCGCGTGCGGATCTCTTTCGTGACCTTCTTGAGGCGCTCTTCGAAGTCACCGCGGTAGCGGGAACCGGCGATGAGCGAGCCGAGGTCGAGCGAGTAGAGCTGCTTGTCCTTGAGCGTCTCGGGCACGTCGTTCTTGACGATCGCCTGCGCGAGACCCTCGACGACCGCCGTCTTGCCGACGCCGGGCTCGCCGATGAGGACAGGGTTGTTCTTGGAGCGGCGCGAGAGGATCTGCATGACCCGCTCGATCTCCTTCTCGCGCCCGATGACGGGGTCGAGCTTGTTCTCTCGCGCAGCCTGCGTCAGGTTGCGGCCGAACTGATCGAGCACCTGCGAGCCGCCCTGCGCGGACTGCTGCGAGGCGTCGTGCGCGGCGCCCGAGACAGCCGCCGGCTCCTTGCCCTGGTAGCCCGAGAGCAGCTGGATGACCTGCTGGCGGACCTTGTTGAGGTCGGCGCCCAGCTTCACGAGCACCTGGGCGGCGACGCCCTCGCCCTCGCGGATGAGCCCGAGCAGGATGTGCTCGGTGCCGATGTAGTTGTGGCCGAGCTGCAGCGCTTCGCGCAGCGACAGCTCGAGCACCTTCTTGGCGCGCGGCGTGAACGGGATGTGCCCCGTCGGCTGCTGCTGGCCCTGGCCGATGATGTCCTGCACCTGCTCGCGCACGGCGTCGAGCGAGATGCCGAGGCTCTCGAGCGCCTTCGCTGCGACGCCCTCACCCTCGTGGATGAGACCGAGCAGGATGTGCTCTGTCCCGATGTAGTTGTGGTTGAGCATCTTCGCCTCTTCTTGGGCGAGCACAACCACACGACGGGCACGGTCCGTGAATCTCTCGAACATCTCTTCCTCCGCGGCGTTCTGCGTACAGACGGCACTCCGAGCGCCTTACATCGAGGGTAACGAGCGACCGGATGCTGTATGCCGGTGTTCGCCATGGGCATAGCGCCGTGGCATCCGGTGTCCCGGGTCATTGACACGGACGGATGCCGCACCATATCGTTTGTCGATAACAACGACTATCGATATGGAAGGGCGGATGTGATGACCGAACAGCCTGTGATCCAGCGGGCGGTCTCCCGTGCGGATGCCTCGGCGATGGTGTTCTTCATGCTCGCAGGCATCGTCATCGCTGCGGGGAGCATCGTCTCTGCGTGGATGCGCATCGCCGAGGTGCTCCCGGGGACGGACGTGCCCGTACTCGCGGAATTCGCCGGGACGATGGCCGACGCCCCCATCGGCCCGGACGGCGCGGACGTTCCCGTCGAGCTGAACACTGCCTACATCACCGCGCCGGACCTTCCCACGGCATCCGTCGCGGCGCTCGTCGCCCAGCCGCTCGTCGCCGCGGTCGCCGTCCTCACTGTGGTGACCTGCCTGCTCATCGTGACGTGGAGCATGCTGCGCGGTCGGGTCTTCAGCCGATCCAACACCCGGCTCGTGACAGCCGCAGGCATGACCGGACTCGTGGCGTACGGCCTCGTCCCAGGGCTGGGAAACATGGGCGCGAACGGGGCGTTCGCGCAGATCTCGGATGACACGTTCGCCAACGTCGTCGGCTCCGTCGACGTGTCCGGCCTTTTCCTCGTCGCCTTCGTCGCCGCGACCGCGACCCTGGTCTTCACCGTCGGCGACCGGCTGCGCCGCGAGACCGAAGGACTGGTGTGACCACGAGTGCGGAGGGGAGCTCATGAGCATCGGATGGCCTGATCTCGGCGGCGCACTGCTGCTGATCGCCGGCGGCCTGCTGGTCGTCGCGGGGCTCGTCGGCCTGCTCGCCTGGGACGCCCGACGCCGGGACCGGCGCACCGCCATCCTCGACGTCACGGCCGCGGTCGCCCGCGTCTGGCTGATGGCGTGCGCGATCGGCGTCGTGTTCACGATCTGGCGGTGGCTCAGCGGCGGTGACACCTGGGTGCCGGACCTTCCCGTCTCACTCCCCTGGCCCGAGCCGCTCCCGTGTGAGCAGGGGATCCCGTCGCAGCCGTCAGACACGACGCTCATGTGCGCGCACGTCGGCACCGCCGATGCGACGATCGCCGAACTGGGCGTCGGCGCGAAGCTGCTGCTCGAGCTCGGCGAGATCCTCGCCATCGTGCTCGCCGCATCACCCGCTCTTCTCCTCGTGGTGGTCTGCGCCCAGGCGCTCAAGGGCACCCCGTTCTCGCGCACCGTCGGCCGCTGGATGATCATCGTCGCCGTCCTCGTCCTGGTGGCGGGACTCGGCGCCGAGCTGGCGTCGAGCATCGGGCGATCGATCGCCGCGGCCGAGGTGCTGCCTCCGGCGGGTGCCGAACCCGTGCCCGAACCCGGCGTGACCACAACGGGCATCTACCGGGTGGAGGTGTCCCTGTGGCCGGTGGGCGCCGCCCTGGCCCTGGGCGCGTTGGGGGCCGTGTTCCGGCGCGGCGCGGTGCTGCAGCGCGAGACCGAGGGCCTCGTGTGACTCCCGCCGAAGACGAAGGGCCGAGTGGTGTCCATTGCCGCCTCGACGAGCTGCTCGAGGAACGCGGGATGACGCTCACGCGTCTGTCGGAGCTCGTCGGAGTGTCGGTGGTGAACCTGTCGATCCTCAAGAACGACCGCGCCCGCGCCATCCGCTATTCGACGCTCGCGGCGATCTGCGCGGCGCTCGACTGCGAGATCGGCGAGCTGCTGGTCCGCGCCGACTGAGGGGTCTTTGCGGCTCATCTTTCCGGCTCCGCGTCCCGGCTCCGCGTCCCGGCTCCGCGGCGGCACATGGCGGGTTCCACCGCCGAGCACCCGCCGATCGCCGCCACCGAGTCACGGGCGCGCACATTCCCCAGCGGCGAGTGGTGGGTGCGCCTGAGCTCAACCCGCCATCTGCCGCCAGCGACGCGCGGAGCGGCGGCACCTCAGCGAGGAGCGGAGGCACGTCAGCGCGAGGCCTGGGCGATCGCTCGGCGAACGCGTGCGCACAACGTCGACGAGTCACCGAAGACCTCCTGCTTGGTGACCCGGATCACGCGCCACCCAGCCTCGGCGAGTCGGTCGTACCGAGCGAGATCGCGCGCCCATTGCACTGGGTCGACGAGGTGATGCTCCCCCTCGTACTCGATGGCGATCTTGAGCGCCGGGTAGGCGAGGTCGACCCGGGCGATCCAGACTCCGTCGCAGAAGACCTCGAAGTTGGCGACGGGCTCAGGCAGGCCATTGTCGGTCAGGATCAGTCGTGTCCAGGTTTCGGGCCTCGACTCCGATCCGACGCGAACTCTCGGAAGCGCTCGGCGAAGCGCGCCAACCCCCTGCCGTCGGCCTGCCGCGACCGCCGTCTCGAGTTGGGCGATCGTCGCGAGAGCCGGGTTGTCGTCGACATGATTCGGCTCCCGCACGACCGCGTCTCCCGCCGCGATGAGGTCATACGGGTTGCGAAGGATCGCGCCCAGCATGGCCCAGGTCGACGCCGGGCTCGCGACGCGAAGCCCGGTCGGCCCGTGGATCTGGGAATGCGCCAGGCGGACCGGCACCTGGTGCCCGCGGGTGCCTGAGCTCTCGGGACTCCTTGTGGGAGCGAACACGGCGACATCTATGCACGCCGCCTTCAGCACTGCGCCGGGCAACGGCATCCCCCAGATCACCCCCGCGGTGACATGGCTGAAGAACTGAGACGACGCCATGCAGTGGGAGTAATGCTCCGCCAGCCGAAGGATCCGGCGCTCGTGCTCATCACGCCCATCGTCGCCCTCAAGCCCACCTTGCCGCGCCCGGACGCCGTGGAACGGGCGGTCGAGGTCTGCCGCGCGCAGCCGTGATCTCGCGATGCCCACCTTGTGCGCGTCCGAGGTGGAGAAGGCCTCCCCCAGCAGCAGAGGAAGCTCCCCGCGTCGAGTCATCCGCCCAGCTTGGACTCGTGGTTCGGGGC
>Ga0247818_10002074_pt1 | contig 12965 bp, 11 predicted proteins | sample 13C_Glucose_Day1_FD_192424 | JGI IMG/M metagenome (GOLD analysis project Ga0247818, IMG submission 192424) | Soil microbial communities from agricultural site in Penn Yan, New York, United States - 13C_Glucose_Day1 | ecosystem: Environmental > Terrestrial > Soil > Agricultural land | place...
GTCTTCAGCACGGTGCGCCGGCTGCTGGCCGCGGTGAAGGCCTCCGCGCTCGGGACGGGAGCGGCCGACTGGAGCGGGGCACCCCGCAGCGGGAAGGTCTCCCCCGACGGCGTGTGGCCTGCGGCCATGGTGGGCTCGTCGGCAGACGAGTGCGTGTGGGTCATCCGTGGTCCCCCTCGTGACGTGGCGCCGGCGGGTCTGTCGTCGGCGGGGCGACCGTAGGGGATACCCGTGACCGGTGTGGGCGGAATGGCCCCGATATCCTCCGTTCGTGCCAGCCACCGCCCCCACCGGTCAGCCGCTCGTCGGACGCTTCGTCCGCCTCGACCCCGTGCAGCCTGCAGACGCCGAGGGCCTGCACGCCGTCTACAGCGACCCGACCGTCTTCACGCAGGGGTACGTCATGGCGTCGCCGCCGGCGGACCTCGCCGAGACGACCTCATGGGTGACCTCAGCCGTGGCCGCGCGCGAGACCGGCCGCACGGCATACACGGTGCGCCTGGCCGGGGACGGCGCCCTCGGTGCGGCGGGCACGGTGGTGGGCACCTCCTCGTTGGGCGACGTGGACCTGCGCAACGAGCGCGCCCACCTCGGGTGGACTCTCTACGGCTCACGCTGGTGGGGCACCCAGGTCAACCCCGAGACCAAGCTGCTCCTGCTCGCGCACGCGTTCGAGGACTGCGGCTTCGGACGGGTCAAGATCCAGACCGACGCGGTCAACGCGCGCTCGCAGGCGGCCATCGCCAAGCTGGGCGCGACCCGCGAGGGGGTGCTGCGCCGTCACACGAGGCGGTCCGACGGCACCTTCCGCGACACCGTCGTCTTCAGCATCCTGCGCGACGAGTGGCCCGCGGTGCGCGCCGGCCTCGAGCGCCGGCTCTCGACGTCCCTCAGCTGAGCGGGGAGCGCGGGGCCGAGGCCCCCCACCGCGGCAGCCAGGCCGTGAGGATCCCCGCCACCAGCACCGCACCGAGCACCGCCCCACCGGCGAGGCGGGCGTCGTCGATGAAGACGAAGCTCACCGAGCCGAGCGCGGCCACCGCCGCCCACAGCCACAGCAGCATCACCGCGCCGCGGTGCCCGTGGCCGATCTGGAGCATGCGGTGGTGCAGGTGCTGCGCGTCGGGGTGCCACGGCCGCCTGCCGGCGCGGGTGCGCCGCACCACGGCCAGCACCACGTCGACCAGCGGCAGCAGGATGATCGTGAACGGCAGCACCAGCGGCAGCAGCGTGGCGGCGACCTCGTTGGTGCTGACGTCGGTCGGCGTGACGCTGCCGGTCGTGGAGATCGTCGCGGCCGCGAGCAGCAGCCCGAGCAGGAGGGCGCCGGAGTCGCCCATGAACAACCGCGCCGGGAAGAAGTTGTGCGGCAGGAAGCCCAGGCAGCACCCGATCAGCGCCGCCGAGATGAACGTGGCCGACGAGAACACGTTGGGCGGGTCATAGCTGCGCGAGATGAGGTAGCTGTAGACGAAGAACGAGGTCGCCGCGATGCCGACCACGCCCGCGGCCAGCCCGTCGAGGCCGTCGATGAAGTTCACAGCGTTGGTGCAGACGACCACGGTGATGATCGTCAGCGCGACGAGGATCGGCGCGGGCAGCACGGTGACGCCGAACAGCGGCAGCGAGAAGAACTGCACGCCCTGGAAGGCCATGATCCCCGCGGCGATCATCTGGCCGGCCATCTTGGTCAGCCAGTCGAGCTCGCGGATGTCGTCGATCGCACCGACCAGGCAGACGATGGCCGCACCCCACAGCACCCCCCACAGCTCGCCGGTGTCGAACACCTGGCGCAGGAACGGCAGGTGGCTCGCGGCCAGCATCGACGCGGCGAACCCGAGGAAGATCGCGACTCCGCCGAGGCGCGGGATCGGGACGCTGTGCACGTCGCGGTCGCGCACCGGCGTGAAGGCGCCGGTCTTGACGGCAACGGCGCGCAGCAGCGGCGTCGCGGCATACGTGATGACCGCGGCCACCATGAGGACGAGCAGGTACTCCCTCAACTACGGCGCGCCTTTGCGTCGGGTGGGCTGGGTCAGCGGGGGTATGCCGGGAAGCGGGTGACGAGCTCCGTCACCTGCGCGCGGACCTCCTTGGAGACCGCGTGGTCCGGGTCGGCGTCACCCTGGGTGACGGCCGTGGCGATCAGCTCGCCGATGACCTTCATCTCCTCGGTGCCCATGCCCTGGGTCGTCACGCACGGGGTGCCGACGCGGATGCCGGAGGCGATGTTGGGCTTCTGCGGGTCGAAGGGGATGGCGTTCTTGTTGAGGACGATGCCGGCCGCGTCGGAGCGCTCCTCGGCCTCCTTGCCCGTGACGCCGACGCCCTGCAGGTCGTGCAGGCTCAGGTGGGTGTCGGTGCCGCCGGTGGTCGGGCGGATGCCGCGCTCCCCCAGCGTCGCGGCCAGCTGCTGGGCGTTGGCGATGACCTGCTTGGCGTACTGCTGGTACTCGGGGGTGGCGCACTCCTTGAAGTTGACCGCCTTGGCCGCGATCGTGTGCATCAGCGGGCCGCCCTGCATCATCGGGAAGACGGCCTTGTCGATCTTGGCGGCGTGCTCCTCCTTGCAGACGATCGCCCCGCCGCGCGGTCCGCGCAGCACCTTGTGCGTCGTGAAGGAGACCACGTCGGCGTAGGGCACCGGGCTGGGGATGGCCTTGCCGGCGACGAGGCCGATGAAGTGCGCCGCGTCGACCCAGAAGATCGCGCCCACCTCGTCGGCGAGGTTGCGGAAGAACTCGAAGTCGATCAGGCGCGGGATGGCCGAGCCGCCGGCGAGGATGACCTTGGGCCGGTGCTCGCGGGCGAGCGCGGCGACCTGGTCGTAGTCGATGTTCTCGTTCTGCTTGTCGACGCCGTAGTGGACGGCGTTGAACCACTTGCCGGAGAAGGAGACCTTGGTGCCGTGGGTGAGGTGCCCGCCGTGCGGGAGGGACATGCCGAGGATGGTGTCGCCGGGCTGCATGAACGCGCCGTAGACCGCCTGGTTGGCGCTGGCGCCCGAGTGGGCCTGCACGTTGGCGTGGTCGGCGTCGAAGAGGGCCTTGCACCGGTCGATGGCGATCTGCTCGGCCTTGTCGACCTCGGAGCAGCCACCGTAGTAGCGCCGGCCCGGGTAGCCCTCGGCGTACTTGTTGGACAGCGTCGAGCCCAGGGCGGTGAGCACCTGGGGCGAGCACAGGTTCTCGCTGGCGATCAGCTGCAGGCCGCTGCGGATCCGGTCGAGCTCGGAGAGCAGCACACCGGCGATGTCCGGGTCGAAGGACTGCAGGGCGCCGAAGTCGGAGCCGTAGAAGGTGTCGTCGCTCGGTGAGGTCATGACTGCTGCTCTCCTGCCGCTGGGGTCGAGTCCGCAGGCAACTCTATTGCGTCGTCCGGGGCGCTCTCATCGGTGTCCGTGGTCGAGGGCTCGAGGGCCTCTCCGGTGGCGTCGGCCGCCTCGGTCTCGTCGGGCGCGGGTTCCGGCGGGAAGTGGACGTCGAGCACCTCGGCGAGCTGCTCCTCGCTGAGCGCGCCCACCCGCAGGACCTCGGGCCGGTCGCCGGTGCAGTCGACGATCGTCGACGGGGTGTTCTCGGTGCGCGGACCGCCGTCGAGGTAGACCTTGACCGCCGCGCCGAGCTGGGCCGCCGCCTCGGTGATCGAGGTTGCAGCGGGCTCGCCCGTCAGGTTCGCGCTCGTGACCGCCATCGGGCCGACCTCGGCGAGCACCTCGAGGGCGATGTCGTCCTCGGGCATCCGTAGGGCGACGGTGCCGTTGGTCTCGCCGAGGTCCCACATCAGCGAGCTCTGGGCCTTGAAGACCAGGGTCAGCGGGCCGGGCCAGAACGCCTTGATGAGGTCGCGGGCCCACGGCGGCACGTCGGTGGCCAGCCCGTCCACCGTGCGGATGTTGGGCACCAGCACCGGCGGGGGCATGTCGCGGCCGCGGCCCTTGGCGGCGAGCACCGCGGCGACGGCGTCCTCGGAGAACGCGTCGGCCCCGATGCCGTAGACCGTGTCGGTGGGGATGACGACGACCTCGCCCCCGCGCACCGCCTCGACGGCCTTGGCCACGCCCTCGGCGCGGCCGGACTCCGTGGTGCAGTCATAGACCGGACTCATGCGCCCACCCTATTGCGGCCGGTCGAGGGTCTCGCCCACGCCTACCTGACGATCTTGAAGTTGAACGCCATCGTGCCGAGGGCGTCCATCAGCCGCAGCCACATCGGCAGCATCATCTCGGTGCCGCGGGCGGCCGTGATGTCACCGAGGTCGATGACGTCCGTGTGACCGAACTCCGTGAGCAGGTCGGTCACCGTCGCCTTGGCGTCGGGGTCGTTGCCCGCGACGAAGACGGTCGACTCCTCGCCCAGCACTCCCGGGTTGACCATCACGTGGGCGTAGAGCGTGTCGAGGGTCTTGACCACGCGCGCCTCGGGGAACGCCCGCTGGATCTGCTCGCCGAGCGAGTCGGTGTCCTTGACGAACAGCGTCGGCGGGAACCCCGCGGAGGTGTCGAGCGGGCGGGAGGTGTCGATGAGCACCTTGCCCGCGAGGTTCGCGGCACCGGCCAGGCCCAGGGCCGGCAGCGAGTCCCAGCCCCTCGTGGCGTTCCAGACCACCTCGCCGTATGCCGCCGCGTCGGCGAACGTCGCCAGCCCCACCTCCGCGTGGGCCAGGGACCACTGCGAGAAGGGCGGGTCGTCGGTGTCGGCGCTCCCGCTGCGGGTCATGGTCGCGCCCGGGTCGCGGGTGCCCATCACCACCTCGTGGCCGAGCCGCGACAGCTTCGCGGCCAGGTGCTTGCCGACGACCCCGGTGCCGAGGACAGCGATCTTCATGGGTTCTCCCGTCTCCGCCTCCCATGCTGGCACCCCTCCCCCGACTTGTTGCCCAGAACCCACGTCACCGACGCCGGCGCGGCCGCGGACGGTGGGCTTCGGGCAAGAAGTCGGGAAGCGGGGGTCAGGCGCGGACGGCGACCGTGGCGCGCGGCCGGGCCGAGAGGTCCTCGTGGTCCTCGATGTCGCGCCACGCGCCGGTGCGCTCGAGTGCTGCCGGCAGGCTCTCGCCCTGGGTGTCGGCGTGCTCCATCACGAGCACCCCGCCGGATCGCAGCAGCGCCGCCGCCCGGGCCGCGACGGCGAGCGGGATGGCCAGGCCGTCCTCGCTGCCGCCGTAGAGCGCGAGGTCGGGGTCGTGGTCGCGCACCTCGGGGTCGATGGGCACCATGCCGACGGGGATGTAGGGCGGGTTGGAGACCACCACGTCCACCTGGCCGTCGAGCTCGGGGAACGCGGTGGTCGCGTCCCCGTGGACGAGGGTGATGGCGAGCCCCGTCGCGGACCGGTTCTGCGCGGCCCAGGCGTGCGCGTCCTCCCCCAGCTCCACGGCATACACCTGCGCCGCAGGCACCTCGTCCTTGACGGCGAGCGCGATGGCGCCCGACCCGGTGCACAGGTCGACCACGACGGGGACCTCCCCCGCCTCCCGGGCCGCGTCGATCGCCAGCCCGGCGACAAGCTCGGTCTCCGGCCGCGGCACGAAGACACCCGGGCCGACGTGCAGCACGAGGTGCCGGAAGCCGGCCCGGCCGGTGAGGTGCTGCAGCGGCACCCGGGCGGCGCGCTCCGACACCAGCGCGTCGTATGCCGGCGGCGCCGGTGCCCCGAGCACCATCGCCTTGCGCACGTCCCCGGCCGAGCAGCCGAGCGCGTGCGCGGCGAGCAGGACCGCGTCGGTCTCGGCCGAGGCGATGCCGGCTTCGGCGAGACGCGCGGTGGCCTCGCGGACCGCCTCCTTGAGGTCGGCTGGCCCGGTGTGGCTCACGCGCCCTCGGCGACGGCGGCCATGCGGGCCTTCTCGTCGGCGTCGACGGCCGACTGCACGACCGGGTCGAGGTCGCCGTCGAGCACGGTGTCGAGGTTGTAGGACTTGTAGCCGGTGCGGTGGTCGCTGATCCGGTTCTCGGGGTAGTTGTAGGTGCGGATGCGCTCGGAGCGGTCGACGGTGCGCACCTGCGAGCGCCGCGCGGCGGAGGCCTCGGCGTTGGCGGCGTCCTGGGCGATCTGGTGCAGGCGGGCGCGCAGCACGCGCAGGGCCGACTCCTTGTTCTGGAGCTGGGACTTCTCGTTCTGGCAGGAGACGACGGTGCCGGTCGGCAGGTGGGTGATGCGCACGGCCGAGTCGGTGGTGTTGACGCTCTGCCCGCCGGGGCCCGAGCTGCGGTAGACGTCGATCTTGAGGTCGTTGGGGTCGATGGTCACCTCGACCTCCTCGGCCTCGGGCATCACCAGGACCCCCGCCGCGGAGGTGTGGATGCGGCCCTGGCTCTCGGTGACGGGCACGCGCTGGACGCGGTGCACCCCGCCCTCGTACTTCAGCCGCGCCCACGGGGCGTCACCCGGCTCGGGCGTGCCCTTGGCCTTGATGGCGACCTGGACGTCCTTGTAGCCACCGAGGTCGGACTCGGTCGCGTCGATGAGCTCGGTCTTCCAGCCGCGGCGCTCGGCGTAGCGCAGGTACATCCGCAGCAGGTCGCCGGCGAACAGGGCCGACTCGTCGCCACCCTCACCGGCCTTGACCTCGAGGATGATGTCCCGGTCGTCGTCGGGGTCGCGCGGGACGAGCAGCCGCCGCAGCTTCTCCTCAGCGGCGTGCAGGGTGGCCTCCAGCGAGGGCACCTCGGCGGCGAAGCCCTCGTCCTCCTTGGCGAGCTCGCGCGCGGCGGCGAGGTCGTCCTGCGCCGTGTGCCACGCGTGGTAGGCCGCGACCGTCGGCGCCAGCGCGGCATACCGCTTGTTGAGCTTGCGCACCTTGTCCTGGTCACCGAACACCGCGGGGTCGGCGAGCTGCTTCTCGAGGTCGGCGTGCTCCTGCACGAGAGAGGCTGCGGACTCCAGCATGGGTGCGCTCCTGGGATCAGTGGGGTGGCGGCAAGCAAAATGCGCCGGTCCGCGACCACGGGGGTCGGGACCGGCGCATCGGGAAAGCTACTTGCTCTCGGCTGCAGCCTTCTTGCCGTAGCGAGCCTCGAAGCGGGCCACGCGGCCACCGGTGTCGAGGATCTTCTGCTTGCCGGTGTAGAACGGGTGGCACTGCGAGCACACGTCGGCGTGGATCTTGCCGGAGGTCGCGGTGCTGCGGGTGGTGAACGTGTTGCCGCAGGTGCAGGTGACCTCGGTCTCGACGTACTCGGGGTGAAGGTCCTTCTTCAACGTGTGCTCCTTGAGTCAGTGCGGCCGGGTCGGCGGGAACTGCCGTGAACCGGACAGCGGTCAAGTGTGCCAGAGAGCGGCGCACATCTCCTAAACGGACCGGCCCCCGCTGGCATTCCCGCGCTGCCCCGGCGGCCCCGGCCGAGCGCCCCACCGAGCGCCCATCCCGAACTTGGGGGTTCACCGACGTCATGACGGCGGCAATCCCCCACACTCGCGCGGCCGGCACGGGGCCTGTGGACGGCCACGCGGGGTCGGGGGCACTCCTCGGCATCGTGGTGGCCGTGGACGGGATGTGGGCAGCCACGGTGCGCGGCCAGTTCGGGGTCGTCACCTGGGGCCAGTGCCGGCAGGTTGAGATGAGCGAACGGGCGATCCGGTGGCGGCTGCAGTCAGGGCGCTGGGTCCGGCTCCACCCCGGTGTCTACCTCACCGAGCCCGGCCGCAACGACTGGGAGGTCACCGCGATGGCGGCTCTGCTCGCGTGCGGCAGGGGTGCCGCCCTCTCCCACGAGAGCGCGGCCTTCGCCTGGGGCCTGCTGAAGGGTCCCGGCGAGGGCGTGCGCGTCCTGGTGCCGGCCGGGCGCAACATCGAGGAGCCCGACGGGGTCAGGGTGGTGCGGTCGCGCACGGCCGTCGACCGCACCCACGAGACCGCGTGGCCCCACCGGACCACCGTCGAGCACACCCTCCTCGACCTGGCGCAGGAAGCCTCCCTCGACGATGCGGTGGGGCGTCTGGCCCGCGCCTTCCAGCAAGGACAGACCACCGAGCGGATGGTGCGCCAGGCCTTGGCGAAGCGACCGCGTCAGCGCCACCGCGCCCTGCTGCTCGAGGTCCTCGGTGACCTGGGCGACGGCGGGGAGAGCCCGGCCGAGGTGAGGTGGGTGCGCGACGTGGAGCGGGCGCACGGGCTGCCGATCGCGGTGCGGCAGCAGCCCACCGGCGACGGCGGCCGGCGCGACAACGTCTACGAGGAGCTCGGTCTCGTGGTCGAGGTCGACGGAAGGCTGGGCCACGAGGGGTGGGACGGCCGCCGCCGTGACGGCCGCCGCGACCGACGGGCCGCCAGGTCGGGCCGGCTGACCGTCCGCGTGTTCTGGGACGAGCTCGTGCAGTCGCCCTGCGACCTGGCGGTGGAGGTCGGCGAGCTCCTGCGGTCGAGGGGCTGGACCGGGGCCCCGGGGGCCTGCCGTCGTCGGTCCTGCGCCGTCAGAGCCCACCGGACCGACGGCTGAGGGTGGTGGATCACCTCCCTCAGGGGGTCGGTGAACCACCACGCAGGGCCGGTTCGGAGGTTCGCCCCGGTTGCGCTCTGGTCACGGTTCACCGGTATGCCGGCTGGCGGGCTGGAGCACGCAGCACCCTGTGCGTGTGCGGGGGGCTCACTGGAGGCTGGCGGTGGCGGTTGCGGGCGTGGTCGCCCTGTCAGCCTGCTTCATCGGCCCCGACTGCGACTTCGACCCGTGCCCACCGGGCAAGGGCTCGGTGGCCGCGCTCGACGCCCAGGGCTCCGAGCGGTGGCGGACCCCGCTGTCCGACCGCTCGACCGAGCCTCCCCTCGTCAGCGGCGACTACGTGCTCGTGGACGGCTGCCGCGCCGTGCACGTGCTCGACGCCGCCACCGGACGCCTCCTGCTGAGCACCGAGGAGATCTCCGACACCGTGGGCGTGGCCGGCGGCTTCGTCTGGGGCGCCGACGCCCCTGACGACGGCAAGGCCGGGCAGGGCGTCAGAGGCGAGCCGCTCGATGGGCGGGGCGGCAGGTCCATCCATCACGCGGGTGGCGGCCCTGGCGAGTCCGGGGACTTCAGGCGCACCTTCGTGGTCTCCCGCGACCGCCTGGTCGGGACCCATGGTGACGTCCTGTCGGTCTACCCGGCCGCCGGCGGCCCGGACCGTTCAGTCCAGCTGCCGATCCGCCCGACGGAGCGGCTCGTGGTGGTGGAAGACCGTGTGGCGGTGGCCGCGGCCAGCGACGGGTCGGTCGTCGGGGTCGACCTCGCCACGATGCGGCTGGCCTGGCGGGTCGTGCCCCAGCAGGTGAGCCGTCGCTTCGACCTGCGGTTGGAGGCGCGGGGTGAGACGGTCCTGGTCTCCGCGGTCGGCGACAGCCTGGCCGGTGACAGCGGCAGCGCGCCCCGCAGGACGCAGGAGGTCTTCGCGGTCAGCGCCAGTGACGGCACGGTGTTCTGGCGCCACCTCTCCACAGAGCTCGCCGACGCCGACGACACCGTTGCTGTGCTCGTCTCCCCCACGTCGGTGGTCGGCGTCGACGTGGCCACCGGCCGTCAGCGGTGGTCGCTGCGCGCCCAGCCCGGCCACACCGGCGGCCTGGCAGACCTCGGGTTGACCACGGACCCGACTGCCCCGGTGGTCGCCGGCAGCACGGTGGCCCTGCCCGGTGTGTCCCTGCAGGGGCAGCCGGTCGTGGTCGGCGTCGACGCGCGGACCGGCCGCGAGCTGTGGCGCAGGGACGGGCCGCTTCAGCCTGTGGGTCTGACCGACACCTTCGGGGCGTTGGCCTGGGACGAGTCCCGCGCCGCGGACTCCCACGCCTGGCTCGCGGCCCTCGACCCGCGCACTGGCGAGCAGGTCTGGAAGCAGCAGCTCACAGCCGAGCGGGTCACCGAACCCCATCCACGTGCCCACCTAGCTGGTGACCCGGCGCGCTCCCAGACGATCCTGCTCGACCTGCCGCAGGTGCCCCAGGGCGGCTGTTACTGAGGCGCGCCACCTCGGCTGTGGTGGATCACCTCCCTCAGAGGGTCGGTGAACCACCACGCAGCACGGTCTCGTCTTCGTCGTCGACCGGCCGGGCGCCCACCGCGGGCATGAACAGCCGCACCGTGGTCCCCTCCCCCTCGGCGGACGCGACGAACATCTCGCCGCCGTGGCCCTCGACGATGGTGCGCACGATGGCCAGGCCGAGGCCGGTGCCCGGGATGGCCTGCGCAGTGGCGTTGCTGGCGCGGAAGAAGCGGCTGCCCAGGCGCTCGAGGTCGTCGTGCGGGATGCCGATGCCGGTGTCGGTGACCGAGATCGCGACCCGGTCGCCGGCCCGCTCGGCGGCGATGGTGACCTGCCCGCCGGGCGGGGTGAACTTCACGGCGTTGGACCCGAGGTTGATCAGCGCCCGCTCGAACTGGGTGCGGTCGACGTGCACGCAGAGGTCGTCGGCCGGCGGCTCGGCCTGAAGCTCGACGCTGCCGTTGGCCGCCCCTGGTCGCAGGACCTCGAGCACGTCACGGAACAGGTCGCTGACCGGAGTGTCCACCGGGTGCGACCGCAGGCCCGAGGTCTCGATGCGGTTGAGGACGAGCAGGTCCTCGATGAGTCCACGCAGGCGGGTGGTGTTGCGGCCGATGACGCTCAGGGCACCGAGCTGCGGGCCACTCACCGGGCCGTAGTCGCCGTCCTCGAGCAGCTCGAGGTAGCCGCTGATCGAGGTCAACGGGGTGCGCAGCTCGTGGCTCACGGTCGCCATGAAGTCGGTCTTCTGCCGGTCGAGTGCGGTGAGCCGCTCGACCTGCTCCTGCTGCATCTGCGCCAGCCGCGCCGAGACGATGCCCTGGGCGATGTAGGCCACGCACTGCTGCACGCCCTGGATCTCGTAGCGCCGCCAGCGCCGGGGCAGGTCGACGGTCATCAGGGCGAGCAGGCCCAGGCCGCGCTCGCCGACGCCGATGGGCACCATGAGCAGGGACCTGGCGCCGGTGGCTCGGTGGTATGCCGCGACCCGCGGCTCGTCGCGTGCCTCCGGGTCGAGCAGGTCGGGCAGCCGGAACACGGTGGCGTCGCGCCGGAGCTCGTCGTTGACGGCCGCGACCTGCCCCATGAGCGAGGGCGGCAGCTGCGGCAGGGGCGGGAGGTCGTAGCGGTGGTACTGCGCGCCGCCCTCGGCGATCCCGTCGTCGCCCACCGTGTAGAGCAGCACCCGGTCGACCGCCAGGCCCTCCCCCAGCGAGGCGCAGACGAACTCCAGGGCCTCCTCGATGTCGTCGACGGACCGCACCCGGCGGGCCACGTCGAGGGTGAGCTGGTGCATGAGCAGCATCTGGGCCTGCTCCTCCTGGAGCAGCCGCCTCGTGCGCACGAGCTCGTTGTAGTCGGTCGCCAGCGCTCGGATCTCGGCGGCCCCGGTGACCTCGTCGGCCCGCACCGCGTCGTCGCCGTCACGTTGGCGGGTCACGACCTCGCGGAGCCGCTGGAGGGGAAGCAGGATCGCCGCCAGCACGAGCCGGCCGGACAGCAGCACGACCAGCATGGCCGCAGCCGCGCCCGCCGCCACGACCGCCAGGACGGCGCCGATCGACCCGCGCGCCGAGGCCCGCACGGTGTCGCGCTTCGTGCTGACCAGGGCGCCCAGCTCGCCGTTCACCTCCTCGAACGACTCAAAGCGCTCCTGGGCGAGCAGCACCGCGCGGCTGCGCACCTCGGGCGACTGCGAGCGAGTCCGGCTGGCGGCGTCGGCGGCCTCGAACCACTGCGTGACCGCGGCGCGCTGGCGCTGCACCAGCGCGGCATACCGCTCCCGGTCGGCGCCGCCGGCCTCGTCGCGGCCCAGCGCCGTCGCCACCCGCTGGAGGCTGGCACGCACCTTGGGCTCGGCAGCCCGGTACTGCACGAAGGGAATCGAGCCCTCCATGGCGTTGTCCCAGTCGGCCTGCGCCCTCGTCATCTCCAACAGGGCCTGGTTGTTGAACTGCGCGCCCGGACCAGCCACGAGCGTCAGCACCGTGACGGTGCGCTGCTGCACGCGGGCCGTCAGCACGGCACCGACGACCAGCGTGGGGATCAGCACGAGCAGGACGGCGACGAGCACCCGGAGCTGGCGCGCCGCGGGGGCCCGGAGCACGTGCTGCCAGCGGGCCCTCACGAGGCCTCCTCGTTGAAGCCGGTGCGCGTCATGACGCCCCACACCTGCTTCTTGCCGCGCAGGCTCGCCCACCAGCCCTCGATCCGCCACCACACGGTCAGCTGGCGGAAGCCGAAGTTCTCCAGGACCGAGCAGACCAGGGCCGTGCCGAGGTCGCGCCAGCGCTCGTGCCGGTGGAACGCCCACTCCTCCATCGTCATCGCCGCCAGCGTGACGAAGATGGCGTAGCCGTAGGCCAGCGCCAGGAAGAGCAGCGCGAAGGGGACGTTGATGACGTCGAGCAGCAGGGCGATCGGCACGATGACCAGGCCGTAGAGCTCGAGGAGCGGGGCGATGAGCTCGAACAGCCAGTAGTACGGGAGCGCGATCCACCCGATGCGCCCGTAGCGGGGGCGGAACAGCATCCCGCGGTACTGCCAGAGCGTCTCCCAGAGCCCGCGGTGCCAGCGCCGGCGCTGGTTGCGCAGCACCTTCAGCGTCGAGGGCACCTCGGTCCACGACACCGGCTCGGGGACGAACTCGACCCGGTAGTCGACATCGGCGTCGCGCATCAGCCGGTGCATCCGCAGGACGAGCTCGAAGTCCTCGCCGATGCTGTCCGGGTCGAGGCCGCCTGCCTCGACGAACGTGTCGCGCCGGTAGAGCCCGAAGGCGCCGCTGATGAGGATCAGCCCGCCGAACCGCGACCAGCCGGTGCGGCCCACGAGGAACGCGCGCAGGTACTCCACCACCTGGATCCGCGGCATCCAGGGCCGCGGCATGCCGACCGAGACGATCCGCCCCGCGACCACCCGGCAGCCGTTGACCGGCCGGATCGTGCCGCCGGTGGCGATCACCCGCGTCGGGTCGTCGGCGAAGGGCTTGGCCACCCGTAGCAGCGCGTC
>Ga0247818_10002076_pt1 | contig 12960 bp, 14 predicted proteins | sample 13C_Glucose_Day1_FD_192424 | JGI IMG/M metagenome (GOLD analysis project Ga0247818, IMG submission 192424) | Soil microbial communities from agricultural site in Penn Yan, New York, United States - 13C_Glucose_Day1 | ecosystem: Environmental > Terrestrial > Soil > Agricultural land | place...
CTACTCATAGTCGATTTCAATTCCCCGCTCCGTATCAGCCTCACTTCGGAGAAGCCGTCATTAAACTCGTATTCGACAATAAAAAAGTGTCGACCCTACAGGTCTCGTTTAAAACCGACGATTTGATTGGGCTGCACATCCTGACCAATCCGACATTGAAAACACTCGACGAGGTTTATAATAGTCGCTTATTGATCAGCACTTTGACGAACATCGATACAACGCCAAACGTCCGCAAATCGTAAAAAAACCTGGTGGCAAAACGTTAACTGAATCACTTCAAATCACCGATCTACTCCAGATCCAACCAGATTCAAATCAGCTGCATCGAGTTACAATCAAGCGCTAGACTTACAGCTTCAGCCATCATATTAATGATACAGACATTAAGTCTGATCAAACCAAAAAAGGATTTTAAAGATGCATCTTGAACAACGCCTTGAACTTATTGATTCTCTGCCTTCCTTGCCAGCAGTCAAGACCCCCGCCATTCGATCTTTAGCTGCTCAGCCGGCAATCGATCTTAGCAAGCCAAACGCCACCATTGGAGAAGAGATGATGAATCTCTTCATGGCGGACATAGCGGAACAGAACCGTAAAGACGTCAATAACTGCAAGCAATTGGTACAGAACGCTGCGACGAAGCGTTATGATCCCAAAAAAGAACTCCATCAATGGTACAAGGTCTATACCGAGACTATGGAAAAGCTTGGCTGGATCATTCAGGCTTCCCAGATCAAGCAACAAACGATTAAACGCAGTGGCTTGACGATGGATGTTGTCGCTGTCCTTGCACTGCAAGGCCTGGTGGGAGCTAATGCCCCGAAACTCGCGGAAGTGGCTGCCAAGGCGGTAGGGGTTGTCAAAAACGATGACGGGCTTATTAATATTTACAACCGTAAAGCCGATGTCGGATCAGACGCCAAATTCGACATGTCGCCGATCTGGCAAACCAAGGAGGGTTATCCAATGATGATCCTTAACTGCAACTCCCTGGATGTCAGAGACAGCAGTCGCGGCATTCTGTTCTGGAAATCAACCAGCCAGGAAACAAAAATCCAGACCGCCGCACAGGCTATGTACCTGAACCTGGATGTCTACGCGGGGATACGTCAATTGGTTCTTCAAAAAATTGGCGATACTGCCAGAAACGCTCTTGCTGATATTCCGGATCTAGACTGACACTGATCCTGCGGAAAACTATCCAGGCAGTGCCCACGAGCCGTTTCGTCAAACCATTGAAGCCAGCAGGAATACAAATGACTAATAGCGCCTTTGACACGTATATCGTCAATGGAAACATCACTGTTTTTTTGGGACAACACTCAACTGCCTTCAAGAATGATGTCTTGAATTCAAGTTTGCTAGGGAGTTTGGCCTCCAACCTGAGCAGCGTTGCTCCGGACGCTTGGTTCTACTCTTACAAGCGAACACTTGGCTCTATATTCTGGGCAACCAAAGCTGATGCAAGCCATAGCCCTAAAGTTAAATCGGCGAGCATACTAACACTCACCGAGCTTACGCTATCCAGGTACTTGACTACTGCGCAGCTTGGTCAGCTTGCTGACTGCCTGGCTGTCGTAAAAAATCTACCCGAAGACTCCGAGGCCCTGGCAGCCTGTTTGAATAACGTCCAACGCAATCAACCTGTTGAACAGACGACCTCCAACACCGCGCGCCTGTTATTGACTGTTGTCTGCGAAAACACGATGGTCATTTCATGCAACATCACGCTCAACGCCGCCAGCCCTGTCGACATCACGATTCTTGACGAAGAGTTTCCCCTGGAAAAAGTCGCTCCGCAGGTCGACCTGTGGATTACTTATCTAGGGGACGACAATTATGCCGGCATTCGTGACAAGGTGATCGAAAAGCTTGGTAGCAACATTAAAACCAAGCTCTTCCACCTCAATGCAACGCCGTTATAAAGTCAGCACCCATGCACATCCGAACAACATGTTATCAGCCGCTTGAATAGCAATGATGTGCACCGCAGGAAAAAGCGAGCCTTTTCATCATTTGACGGTCTTCGGCGCCTTGCCCGCCTTCATCTGCTCCAGCAATGGCGCACACTGATTAGGCTCGCCCCCACTAGGCGCCACCAAGGCCAACAGCCCCGCCGCCGGTGCGGCAATCACACCTAACGCCACCATCCCCGCCCCGCGCAACATCAGCGGGACCGCCTTCACGCCGGCATGGGGCTTGATGAACTTACCCCGCACATACAGCGGCGATCGTAGCGAAATCAAACGCCAGCCCTTGGATTCCGGGGATATGGTCAGGTCCAGTTGCTCAGTCGCCATGTTCGCCGTGCCATCGATATAAATGATCGCGTTCTCGGTGTCGAAGACAAACAGCTGCGAGGTTGCCAGACCGGTTTTGATGTCGAAATGGGCGGCCGCGCAATTGATCTTCACTTCCTTGTCGCCAAAGATCTTGCCAACCACGTAGTTGCCCACGTTCAGCCCGGCCAGCTCCATCAACTCGCGACTGATGGCGCCGTCGTTGATCAGCATCTTCAGGTTGCCATTGGATGTAGCCAGCAATTTGGCTACCGAGTTGCCCCGCCCGGTAATGTCGGCGTCGCCATTGAGCTCACCGAAACTGGTTTTCATCGGCTCAAACGTCGGGAACAACTGCTTAAGCTTGAATCCACGTGCGGTGAGCTGCGCCCGGCCTTCCAACGGCTCGGTGTGTCCGTTCAGGCGAATTTGCGCATCCAGCTTGCCACCCGCCACACCGAAACGTAGCGGCTCCAGGCTGAGCACGCCATCAGTCAGTACCAAATGGGTATAAAGGTCGTTGAACGGCAGTCTTTCGCTGTGAACGATGCGTTTGCCGGTGAATTCGACGTCGGCATCCATGTCGCGCCAGCGCTCGGTCTTGAACTCTTCGACTGGCAACACTTTATCCGCCGGTTGCTTGCTTTCGCCACCACGGGCTTTTTGTTCGGCGTTGGAGTCGGCGCCGATCAATGGCGCCAGGTCGGCAAACAGCAATTGATTGGACACCAGCGAACCACTGAGTTTCGGCCGTGGCTGGCTGGCGACATAGGCCAGGCTGCCATGGATGTCGCTCTCGCCGATCTTGCCGTTGAACTCTTCGTAGCGGAAAACCGCGCCACCGGGCTCATGCAACTTGGCGATCAAATGGCCATCGGTGGCATAGGGTGGCGTATCCGGCAGGGTCACGCCGGTCAACGGGTAGAGATTGCCGAGACTGGCGCCGGCCAGCTTCAGCCGCAAGTCCAAAGCACCGAGGTTAAGCGGATCGGTCAGGGTGCCGGCCAGTTCGACACTGGTGTCGGCAATCTTGACCTGGGCCTGGAGCGGAAACGGCCTGGCCGCATCCTGCAGGGCCAGCAGGCCGCCGATCTTGCCTTCGCCCGCCAGTTTCTGGTTGTGGTATTGGCCTTTGACCTTCAGGGCAAATGCGTAATCCTGGGGGGCGGCGCCCTTCTCCTGCGCGGTTTTCGCCGCCTTGTCGCCGACGATATCGCTGAACGGAATCGGTTTGCCCAGCGGGTCGATGATCAGCTCGAGCTGTGACTTCAGACTCTGGTCGTCGAGGGTAACGTGGCCCTTATCGAAGCCGATCGCGCCAATGTCCACCACCCAGTTCGAAGGCTCGGCATCCGGATCCTTGGGATCGAACTTGAATGTCCAGTTGGCGCGGCCGTCAGCCAGGCGCTGCAGCTCGGCATTGGGCTCAGTGAGATCGATGCGCGGGATCACCACCCGTTGTGCCAACAAGGCCAAGGGTGAAATGCGCAATTCGACGCGTTTGAGGGTGACCATCTGCGGCTGCTTCGACCAGTCCGGGTTGCCCAGGCTCAGGTCCTCGGCAACCACATGCGGCCACGGCACCCAAGCCCGCCAACCACCTTCGTCGGGTTCGCGCTGCCAAACGACCGCCAGGTTGCCATTGATGGCGAACGGGCGGTGCAGCTCTTCAGACACTTTGGCATTGAGTGGCGGTTTGATCCGGTTCCAATCGAAGAACGCGATGACCAGAACCAGTACGGCCAGCAGGACAACCAGGCTGGCGACCGTCCAGAGAAGAATTTTACGAGTGCGCGTCATTGCACAGAGCTCCTGATACGACTGAGCGCCCCTGACTGCGACGCGCGTGTAAAACGTTAGGACAGAACCGGCTTGCCCTGAAATCTAGGACTGAAAAACCGGCCGCAGGTTTAATGGAAAGATTGATTCGCACACAAATAGCCGTGCGGCTGCGGGCGTAGCGTCCCCTTCAGCGTTACCGCACCCGCACTTTTGTGTGACGCGAGTGAGTCGAAAATACCCACACCAGTGCAAAACCGTCCTTCGGAAACACCCGTTCTAGAGCCTTTTCAGCGAACAATCAATTCCGTTGATTATTACCATTGCGTTTATGAACTTTTATATCGACTTATCGAGAGTAGCATTGCCCTCGTACCCACTTTATCGCCCTCCTACGGAGCACCCGATCATGAAACGCCAATTACTGCTTAGCCTTACCCTCTCAATGCTGGCCAGCACTGCTTTTGCCCTGCCGGCAGCCGACCAGGCCACTCCGCAAGTGAAATCCAGCCACTCGGTATTCAGTCAAACCATCGCCGAAGGTGGCAACGATCGCCTGAAAGAAAAAGGCCTGATCACTCAAGATGGCTCGGACCGTACACCACAAGGTCAAACCCTGGCGGCTGACGGTTCCGATCGCACTCCACAAGGTCAAACCCTGGCGGCTGACGGTTCCGATCGCACTCCACAAGGTCAAACCCTGGCGGCTGACGGTTCCGATCGCACTCCACAAGGTCAAACCCTGGCTGAAGGTGGTGGTGATCGCGTCATCGAACGCAACAGCGCCTTGAGCTAAGCCCATGGCGGCCTTGAAAAAAAGCCCAATCCACGGATTGGGCTTTTGATTTTATAGCGTTTCACCTCGTACACCCGATTTCCCCGCACGATCCCCCGATAGTCGTTCGACGCTGGCAAGGCCGATTTGCTAGAGTGCGTCGCTGTCCCTGTCCAGAAAACACCCTTGCGATGCTGCCCCGCGCCGAACAGAAACAACAGACCCGCAACGCCCTGATGGACGCTGCCCGCCACTTGATGGAATGCGGCCGAGGATTCGGCAGCCTGAGCCTGCGTGAAGTGGCGAGGACCGCCGGCATCGTCCCTACCGGTTTCTACCGGCATTTCGCCGACATGGATGAGCTGGGTTTGGTGCTGGTCAGTGAAGTCGGGCAGACTTTCCGCGAAACCATCCGCCTGGTGCGCCACAACGAGTTCGTCATGGGCGGCATCATCGACGCCTCTGTGCGAATCTTTCTCGACGTGGTGTCCGCCAACCGTTCGCAATTTCTGTTCCTGGCCCGCGAGCAATACGGAGGCTCGCTGCCGGTGCGCCAGGCCATCGGTCGTTTGCGCGAAGACATCAGCTCGGACCTGGCGGCTGATTTGTCGCTGATGCCGAAACTTCAGCACCTGGATATCGCCGCCCTGAGCGTAATGGCCGATCTGATCGTCAAGAGTGTGTTTGCGACGCTGCCAGACATCATTGATCCGCCGGCGCAGGCGCTGCCCGAACACCTGACACCGCAGGCGAAGATCACCCAGCAACTAAGGTTCATCTTTATCGGGTTGAAACATTGGCAGGGACTGGGAAGTACCGAATAGCTCCCCGGGCGCTTGGACGAGCTATTAGTGTGCGCTGCAAATTGGTGCATCACACTTACCCTCGCACCAAATTAATTCAGTTTGTTGCGCCACACCCAAACGTCTTACAGACTTCGGCGCCTATTTCCTACAGATCTCGTCCTTGGCAAGCCCCTTGCTCTAGCCTGACTATTGTTCATTGCTGGAAGCCTTCCCATGCTGGTGATTCATCGCAGAATCGACCCTCAACCCGTCTGGGCTGCTGAATTGCACCTGACTTTCGAAGCCCGGAGCAAAAGCCGACTGCGCTGTTTCAGTGCTGACGGTGAAGACGTCGGATTGTTTTTGGAGCGCGGTCAACCGCCGCTGTATGACGGCGAATGCCTGCAGGCCGAGGACGGTCGCATCGTCCGCGTCCGTGCCCGGGCCGAACAATTGCTGCACGTCACCTGCGCCAATGCTTTCGAACTGACCCGCGCCGCCTATCACCTGGGAAATCGCCATGTGGCACTGCAAGTCGGGGATGGCTGGCTGCGCCTGCTCGATGACTATGTACTCAAGGCCATGCTCGAACAGCTGGGGGCCAGGGTCGAGGACAGCCAAGCGCCGTTTCAGCCGGAACACGGTGCCTACGGCGGAGGCCATCACCATTCACGCCATGGCGATGAAGATTTCAATTATCCGCCGAAACTTCACCAGTTCGGCGTGCGTTCATGAATCCAGCCTGGGCGCTGCTGCGTCTGGCCAGTCCGCAATTGCCGATTGGTGGCTACAGCTATTCCCAAGGCCTGGAAATGGCTGTGGAAAATGGCCGCGTCAACGATCCCGGGAGTGCGCGACGCTGGATCAGCGATCAACTGCTGCTGAACCTGGCACGCTTCGAAGCGCCGCTGCTGCTCGCCCACTGCACGGCCGCGGCCGAGGAAAACTGGGCCGACTTGCTGCAACGTTGTGAAGAACACCGCTCCAGCCGGGAAACCCGCGAGTTGCACCAGGAAAGCCGGCAAATGGGCTATTCCTTGCAGCAACTGCTCAATGGCTTGCCGGAACTGGATGCCCCGGCCCGCGCCTTTCTCGACCAACACCCGGAACCGCACCTGGCCCTCGGCTGGGCGTTGGCCGCTCGCGCATGGCACATCAGTGCGCAAGATGCGCTGGCGGCATGGCTCTGGAGCTGGCTGGAAAATCAGCTGGCCGTGCTGATGAAAACCCTGCCCCTCGGCCAGCAAGCCGCGCAACGCCTGACCAGCGAACTGCTTCCTTTGCTGCAACAGGCTCAGACAAACGCTACCCGAATCAAACCCGAACAGTGTGGCAGCGCCGCTTTCGGCCTGTCGCTGGCGTGCATGGCCCATGAGCGCCAGTACAGCCGTCTGTTCCGTTCCTAGGGACTGTTATTTTGGAGAATCACATGAACACACAACCTCTGCGCGTCGGCATCGGCGGCCCGGTCGGTTCCGGCAAAACCGCGCTGACCCTGGCCCTGTGCCTGGCCTTGCGCGACCGCTACAACCTGGCGGTGGTGACCAACGACATTTACACCCGTGAAGACGCCGACTTTCTGGTTCGCAACGAGGCCCTGGCGCCGGAACGGATCATCGGCGTGGAAACCGGCGGCTGCCCGCATACGGCGATCCGCGAAGATGCGTCGATCAACCTGGAGGCCGTGGATCAACTGAACCGCCGCTTTCCGGGGCTCGACCTGATTCTGGTGGAGTCCGGTGGCGACAATCTTTCGGCGACGTTCAGCCCGGAACTGTCCGACCTGACCATCTACGTGATCGACGTATCGGCTGGCGACAAGCTACCTCGCAAGGGCGGGCCGGGGATCTGCAAATCAGATCTGCTGGTGATCAATAAAATCGATCTCGCGCCGCTGGTAGGCGCGTCGCTGGAGATGATGGACAGCGACACCAAACGCATGCGTAACGGCAAGCCTTTTGTATTCAGCAACCAGAAAACCGGCTTGGGCCTGGAACAAATCATTGCCTTTATCGAACGCCAGGGCCTGCTGACCGCGGCCTGATCCCGCTCAACCGTTATCAACAAGGAAGCTTATCCATGACACTTAAACGCATTCTGGGCGCCATGGCCCTGCTGCTCACTCCAGCCGTCGCCTTCGCCCATCCGGGTCATGGCGACAATGGTTTGATCGCTGGCATCAGCCACCCGATCGGCGGCCTCGACCACTTGCTGGCGATGGTTGCAGTCGGGCTGTGGGCTGCGCAGCAGAAAGGTGCCGCGCGGTGGGCGTTGCCGTGCACCTTCGTCGGCACCCTGCTGATCGGCGGGCTTTTGGGCTTTGAAGGATTGAACTTGCCGGCGCTGGAAAGCGGGATTGCCGCATCGGTGCTGGCGCTGGGGCTCGCAGTGGCGTTGGCGGTGCGTCCGCCGTTGAGCCTGGCGGTGGGTGCGACGGCGTTGTTCGCGCTGTTCCATGGCGTGGCGCATGGGTTGGAATTGCCGGAGATGTCGAGTCCTTGGGCGTATGCGGCGGGGTTTGTGGCGGCGACGGCGGTGTTGCATGCAGCGGGCTATGCGGTGGTGCGGGGGTTGCCTCAGGCGGCGGCACCGTTGGTTCGGCTGGCGGGTGCGGGGTCGGCGGTGACGGGCGCCTGGTTGCTGGCGGGCTGATTTTTGTATCGTCTGCGAGGGCCTCTTCGCGGGCAAGCCTCGCTCCTACAGGTAATGTGTCGTTCGCATGATTTGCGATTCAATCCGACATCCGTAGGAGCGAGGCTTGCCCGAAGGCGGCCTGACAGACACCGCATCTCTCAGGCCTGCTAACATGTCGCGCAATCGACCCTGCCGTGACGACGCCAGCCAATGCCGCCAGTTTCCCGCTCCGCCTCCCAGCCTGAATTGACCGCACTGTTCGCCTCGGTGCAACAGCACTTTCTGAACGTGATCGTGCCGCTCTGGCAAGGACCCGGCTGGAACTGCGACATGGCGCTGCCTTACGAGGCGCTGGACGCCAGTCATCAACCGTTGCTCCCTCAACGTTATCGGGCAATGGCCTGCGCACGGCAGCTGTATCTGTTTTCAAGCCTGATCGGCCAGGTACCGGCGGCCGAGGAGCGCGCCGCGACGCTGTTCCATTCCTTGCAGCAGCATTTTCAGGATGTCGAGCATGGCGGCTGGTTCTACAGCGTCGACCCGCACGGAGCGCCGCTGGATCAGCGCAAGGACCTCTACACCCACGCCTTCATCCTTTTCGCTTGCGCCCATTACTGGGATAAAGTCCGCGAACCGCAGGTGGAATCGGTGCTCAACGCAGCACTGCAAGTGATAGCGCAGCATTTCGCCACGGGTGACGGCCTGTACGAAGCCAGCCTTGATCGTGATTGGTCATCGCTCAACAGCGGACCGCTGCAAAACCCTCTGATGCACTTGGCCGAAGCCTTCCTCGCCACGCTGTCGGTGCGCGAAGACAACGCCGTGCAAGACGCGCTCGTCGACTTATGCACAACCATGCACAAGCGTTTTATCGATCCACAACACGATGTATTGATGGAAAAACCGCTGGGGGTTGTGGATAACTGGTTTGAACCGGGGCATCAGTTCGAGTGGTATTTCCTGCTGGAGTCATCTGCGTTACTGCGTGGTTCGGCATTACACACGTCCCTGGAGCGCGCCTTCGCGCTGACCGAGCAATTGGGCGTCGATCAACAGACCGGCGCCGTGCAGGCAATGCTCAATCTGGAGGGTCTTTCCAAAGATGCCACCCAACGTATCTGGGCCCAGGCTGAATACCTGCGCGCCCTGACCTTGCGTCCGGACAGCGAGACCGCGGTGCTACAGCAGTTACAGGCATTGCAGCAGCGCCATCTGCATGCAGGTGGCTGGTATGAGTGTCGGGATGAGCAGGGTGAAGTGAGCCGTCAGGACATGCCTTCGACCACGCCTTATCACCTGGCGACCTGCTATCGCGGATTGGCCGACTATCTGCGTTGACAGGGAGATTGCTTTCGCGGGCAAGCCCGCTCCCACAGGGTTCGTGCCGGTTCACGATAATGTGAACGGCGCGAACCCTGTGGGAGCGTGGCTTGCCCGCGAATGGCCGTTACGCGGTCTTACGCCCTGTCGCTATTACGCTCAATCGCAAACCCACTCCAAGTCTGGCTCACCGGCATCAGCTCCAGGCTGTTGATATTGATGTGAGCCGGGGCGTTGAGCACCCAGAAGATCGTATCGGCGATGTCTTGCGGCTGGATCGGCTCGGCCCCGGCGTAGGTGGCGTTGTAACGATCCTGGTCACCGGCGAAACGCACCAGCGAGAACTCGCTTTCGCACAGACCCGGCTCGATATTGCTGACGCGCACGCCAGTCCCTTGCAGGTCGCAGCGCAGGTTCAGGGAGAACTGTTTGACGAACGCCTTGCTTGCGCCATACACATGGCTGCCCGGGTATGGGTAGTTGCCGGCAATGGAGCCGAGGTTGACGATGCCGGCGCCGCGGCCATGGGCGATGAGGCGCGGCAACAGCAAGCGAGTGCTGTACATCAGGCCTTTGATGTTGGTGTCGACCATGGTGTCCCAATCGTCGAGGTCGCACTTGGGCGCCGGGTCAACGCCCAGGGCCAGGCCGGCGTTGTTGATCAGCCCGCGCAGTTTGGCAAACGAAGGCGGCAGGTTGGCTATCGCTTCCTCCATGGCCTTGCGATCACGCACGTCGAGCACCAGGCCGTGGACCTCGGTTTGCTTCGACAACTCGGCGCACAGGGCATTGAGACGCTCTTCACGACGACCTGTCAGCACCAGTTTCCAGCCGGCATCGGCAAAACGCCGGGCACAGGCCTCACCAAAACCGGAGGTCGCGCCGGTAATAAACAGGGTGTTGGACATCGTGTTCTCCTTGCTTCGGCTGATGGACAGCCAGTGGGATAGAAAATCAGCTGGCAGCATGCCCCGCCCGGCCTCCACCGGCAACCTGTGAGCACGTTTTTGTATAAAAAGCGATCAATCGTGGCCAGGCCTTGGCCCGCCTGGGCTGCAGCCATGTGCGCGCACCTTATCCACAGCCCCGTCCACACATTCCGGGGGCAAGTGGAAAAGCTGAAAGCCGCTGTGCACAAGGCTTCAAGAGCCATTTCACAATTTTTTCGCTTGACCCTGGCCATCCTCCCATGCAGCCCTAGGGCAATTTGCACGATTCAAGTAAAACCAACGATGGCGCCAAGCCAGTAACTACGGCCTCCAGCCGAGTCTTTCCAGAGTTTAACCACAGACTTATCCACAGGCTGCTTCGACTCATTTCAACCTGTTTTCGCTATCATTAAAAAGGTTGACAACGTCGGGTTCATGCCCGGCAAAAACCCATGATCAAAAAACGACCACATCTCTGAAGACCCCGGATTCAAAGGCTTGCAGCCACCTACTCCCACGTTATTCACAGCCAGCTCCACAGCAAACGGGGACAAGTCAAAACTGTGGCAAAACAACTATTTGCAGCGACTTTATGTCGCGCTTTGAGAGCTTGTGAATATTGTTTTCCACAATTTCCAAAAAGCACATGGAGATCCTTGTGGGAGCGGGCTTGCTCGCGAAGACGGCAGCACATCCAGCATCAAAGTGGCTGAAACGCCGCCTTCGCGAGCAAGCCCGCTCCCACAGGGAATTTGCGGTGTTTGAGGACGTAAAAAAACCCCGGCGATTGCTCGTCGGGGCTTGTTTGTTACAGCAGTGAACTCAGTGGCCGCCGAGATAGGCGTTGCGCACCTCCTCGTTGACCAGCAGCTCCTTGCCGGTACCCGTGATGCGGATCTCGCCGTTGACCATCACATAGGCCCGGTCCGACAGCTTGAGGGCGTGGTTGGCGTTCTGCTCGACCAGAAAGATGGTCATGCCGGTCTTTGCCAGCTCCCGCAGGGTGGCGAAGATCTGTTTCACCACGATCGGCGCCAGCCCCAGGCTTGGCTCATCGAGCAACAGCAATTTCGGCCGGCTCATCAACGCACGGGCGATGGCCAGCATTTGCTGCTCGCCACCGGACATGGTCATGGCCCGCTGGGTGCGCCGCTCCTTGAGCCGTGGAAACAGCTCGAACATGCGCTGCATGTCTTCGGTAGCGTACTTGTCACCGATCGGGATAGTGCCCATCAGCAGGTTTTCCTCGACGGTCATGTCAGGGAACACCCGCCGACCTTCCGGCGACTGGGCAATGCCGTGGGAGGCGATGTAGTGGGACGACTTGTGGGTGATGTCCACCCCTTGATAGACGATCGCCCCGCCTGCCGCCCGCGGCTGACCGAAGATCGACATCAGCAGGGTCGATTTGCCGGCGCCGTTGGAGCCGATCAGGCTGACGGTTTCGCCTTCGTTGATATGCAGCGACACGCCCTTCAGGGCCTGGATCGGCCCGTAAAACACGTCCAGCTCCTTGAGTTCGAGGATGGGTTGGGTCATACCACCTCCTCTTCGTCGGCGCCCAGATAGGCCGCAATCACCTTTGGATCGTTGCGAATCGCTTCAGGCCCGCCTTCAGCGATGACAATGCCGTGGTCCAGTACCACGATGTGATCGGAAATGCTCATGACCATACCCATATCGTGTTCGATCAGCACCACGGTCAGATCGTGCTCGTCGCGCAGCAGCCGGATCATCGCGCTCAGCGCTTCGGTTTCCTGAGGGTTGAGGCCGGCGGCCGGTTCGTCGAGGCAGATGATCTGGGGCCGGGTGCACATGGCCCGGGCGATTTCCAGGCGGCGTTGTTGCCCGTAGGACAGCTCACCGGCCAGACGGTTGGCGCAGTCCACCAGGTCCACCACTTCCAGCCAGTAGAATGCATGATCCAGCGCATCGCTTTCGGCCTTGCGGTAGCCCTTGGTGTTGAGGATACCGGCCAGCAGGTTGCGGTTGACCCACATGTGCTGGGCGACCAGCAGGTTCTCCAGCACCGACATTTCCTTGAACAGGCGAATATTCTGGAACGTGCGCGCCAGACCCGCCCGGTTAACCAGGTGGGTACCGCCAAACATCTTGTAGCGCAGCCGAGTGATAAAGCTTTTCGGTGAAACGAAATCGATGGCTTTGAATGATTCGCCCAACAGCTGGATCACGTTGGTTCGCTCGCCACGGGTATTGAGTTCGATCTTGCCGCCGGAGGCTTTGTAGAACCCGGTCAGGCAGTTGAACACGGTGGTCTTGCCGGCTCCGTTGGGGCCGATCAGGGCGAAGATCGAGTTGCGGTGCACCTTCAGGCTGACATCGCTCAACGCCTTGATTCCGCCGAAGTGCATCATCAATTTCTCGACCGAGAGTACGACTTCGCTCATGGCGCTACTCCTTTACGCGGGGTCACACCGGTACGGCTGATCCGAATC
>Ga0247818_10002077_pt1 | contig 12960 bp, 9 predicted proteins | sample 13C_Glucose_Day1_FD_192424 | JGI IMG/M metagenome (GOLD analysis project Ga0247818, IMG submission 192424) | Soil microbial communities from agricultural site in Penn Yan, New York, United States - 13C_Glucose_Day1 | ecosystem: Environmental > Terrestrial > Soil > Agricultural land | place: USA...
GGGTCTGTTTGACCATCTCCGGCGGCTCGTTGTAGCAGGGCACGTGAATCGACACTTTCGGGCGGTAGCTGGAGTCGCCTTCCACCGGCAGGAACTCGCGCCGGCGCTTGTGCACCCACACCGCTTCTGCCAGTTCATGGGCTTCGGTCAGCAACACGATGAACACCCCGAGCGCACCAAGGGCGAGCAGGAACCCCACGGTCAGGCTGAACCAGGTGCTGTATTGCAGGCTGTAGTCATAACCGATCCAGACCAGCACTGAACCGCAGAGGAACGCGATAAAGGTCAGGAAGGTGCGGCCGCGTTGGCGCAGGGCCGAGCCGTCGATCATCAGCAGGGTCAGGGACAACAGGGCCAGCACGACGGAGCCGATGGCCAGCACGCGCCATTGCGGAATCGCCACTACCGGGCCTTCGAAGTTGAACTTCTGCTGGCGTGCGGCGTTGAACACGCCCCAGTAGGCGCCAACGGAACCTTCGTCACTGGCTTTCCACGGCTGGTCAAACGCTTCGATCACGAAGTAGTTGAAGCCCTGACGGTTGAGTTTGTTCACCAGGGTGCGCAGGTAGATGGCCTGGTCTGCCGGCGACGCGTCGGCGCCACCGCGCATGCGGCCGTTGCTCGGCCAGCCCACTTCGGACAGCAGCAGCGGCTTTTTCGGGAACATCTTTTTCAGGTCGCGAGCGCGGTCGAGAACGAACTGCCCGGCCTTGTCCATCGGGATGAACTCCCAATAAGGCAGGACGTGCGCGGCGATCAGGTCGACGTGCCTGGCCAGTTCCGGGTGTTCTTCCCAGACGTGCCACTGCTCGGAGGTGGTGACCGGTACCTTCACGGCAGCGCGGACGCGATCAAGGATCATGCCCAACTCGGCGGCGCTGATTTCCTTGCGGAAGATCGCTTCGTTGCCGACCACCACACGAACCACGCTGCGCGAGGAATTGGCGATTTCGATGGCACGGTTGATCTCGCGTTCATTGCGTTCCTGGTCCGGGCTGATCCAGATCCCCAGCGTCACCCGCAGGCCGAACTCTTCCGCCAGTTTCGGAATGTTTTCCAGCGTGCCGTCGACCGAGTAAGTGCGGATGTTGTCCGTCAACTTGCTCATGATCTCCAGGTCGCGGCGCATCTGATCGTCGGTCGGATACTGCTCCTTCTGGGGGAACTGGCCTTGCTGGAACGGCGAGTACGAAAAACCGGAGATCTGTTCAGGCCAGTTGGGTGCGGTGACCGGGCGATTGATCAACGCCCAGAAGCCGGTAAACAAGGCGGCGATGGCGAGCACCACGACCAGGTTGAGTCCAAATTTACGCGATGACATAGCTATTTCGGGTTCCAAGGAATGTGGAACAAAAGAACGGTCGGCGGCCGCACAAGGGCGCGCTTCCTACACCGGCAGCTCACTGAACTTACATCGCACAGGGAAATGCCGGACGTTGGGCACTCCAAGTCGACTTAAGTTCTTTCCTTAGAGCATGTAGTTCAATTCTTCGTTCGATGTAGTCTTATCAAAGGCAATGACGCGCCCGTTCATAGCCCAAAAGATGCTCTTGGCCGCGGACGGCCCTATAATGCGCGCCGGTTTTTGGGGTAATGGTATGAGTACAGAAGATCCGCGGTTTGCTGGCATTGCCCGTTTGTATGGCATCGAAGGCCTGGAGCGTCTGCGCGCGGCCCATGTGGCGATAGTCGGCGTGGGCGGTGTGGGTTCCTGGGCGGCAGAAGCCATGGCCCGTTGCGGCGTGGGCGAGATTTCGCTGTTTGATCTCGACGATGTTTGCGTCAGTAACGCCAACCGCCAGTTGCACGCGCTGGACAGCACGGTCGGCAAACCCAAGGTCGAGGTGATGGCCGAGCGCCTGCGCGGCATCAACCCGGATTGCACGGTGCATGCGGTGGCGGATTTTGTCACCCGTGAGACCATGGCCGAGTACATCACGCCGAACATCGATTGCGTGATCGACTGCATCGACAGCGTCAATGCCAAAGCGGCGCTGATCGCCTGGTGCAAGCGTCGCAAGATCCAGATCATCACCACCGGCGGCGCGGGCGGACAGATCGACCCGACCTTGATCCAGGTCTGCGATTTGAACCGCACCTTCAATGATCCGCTGGCCTCGAAAGTGCGCTCCACTTTGCGCCGCGACTATGGTTTTTCACGCACCGTGACTCGCCATTACAGCGTGCCGTGTGTGTTTTCCACCGAGCAACTGCGCTATCCGAAACCTGACGGCAGCATTTGTCTGCAGAAGAGTTTTGTCGGCGACGGCGTGAAACTCGACTGCGCCGGCGGGTTTGGGGCGGTGATGATGGTGACGGCGACCTTCGGCATGGTCGCGGCGACCAAGGCGGTGGATAAGATCGTTGCCGGGGTGCGGCGCCCGTCGGAGCGGATAAAGCCTCAAGTTTAGCTGGTTGGGCTGATGGCCTCATCGCGAGCAGGCTCGCTTCCACAGGGCAATGCATTCCAATGCGGGAGCGAGCCTGCTCGCGATGACGTTTAACCAGCCAACTCCGTCATCCGCTTAAGCACCGCATTCAGGCCATTGCTGCGCGACTGGGACAACTGCCGCCCCAGGCCCAACTGATTGAACCAGTCCGGCAAATCCACCTGTTGCAATTCGGCCACCGACAGTCCGTTGACCCGCGCCAGCAGCAACGCCACCAGCCCGCGAATCAGCCGCGCATCACTGTTGGCATTGAACTGCCAACGGCCATCGCGCAATTGCCCTACCAGCCAGACCTGGCTTTCGCAGCCATGCACCCGGTTGGCTTCGCACATGTCTTCGGCGCTCAACGCAGGCAGACGCTCGCCCCATTGCATCAACAGGCGTGCCCGCTGTTCCCAGCCGGCGGCGGCCTGAAAGGTTTCGAGCGCCGTTACGGCATCGGCAGGCAGGTTCATCGCAGTAACTCCAGCGCCTGATCCAGCGCCTCGAAGAATCGTTCCAGGTCGGCGGAGTCGTTGTACAGCGCCAGTGACACCCGGATTGCTCCGGCCAGTTCGAAGCTTTTCAGCAGCGGCATGGCGCAGTGATGACCGGCGCGCACGGCGATGCCTTGCTCGGTCAGCAAATGCGCCAGGTCAGAGTTATGCACAGCCTCGACGGTGAAACTGACCAGCGCCAGTTGCGGTTTGCCCAGCAGGCGTATGCCATTGCGCGATTGCAGGCCCTTGAGCAGGTAGTCATGCAACGCCGCCTCGTGGGCGGACACGGCGTCCTGATCGAGTCCGGCCAGATAGTCCAGGGTTGCACCCAGACCAATCACGCTGGCGATCGGCGGCGTTCCGGCCTCGAAGCCCAAAGGGGCCGGGCGAAAGCGTGCATCGTGGTAATTGGCATCCAGCACCATTTCACCGCCGAACTGCCAGGGCCGCAGCAGCTGCAGCGCCTCATTGCGCCCGAACAGCACGCCCAGGCCATCGGGGCCGTAGAGTTTGTGGCTGGAGAAGACATAGAAGTCGCAGCCCAGCGCCTGCACGTCGTGGCGGCCGTGGACCACGCCTTGCGCGCCGTCGATTACGGTCAGCGCGTTGTGCGACTTGGCCAGTGCCAGCAATTGACCCAGTGGTTGCCAGGCACCGATTACATTGGACAACTGACTGACCGCCAGCAGGCGTGTGCGGGGGGTGATCAGGCGGGTGGCGAGTTCCAGGTCGATCACGCCGTCGGGATTGAGCGGCAGGATCACCAGCCTCAGATCGCGACGGTGCGCCAGTTGTTGCCATGGCAGCAGGTTGGCGTGGTGCTCCAGGGCGCTGATGACAATCTCATCGCCCGGATTGAATAGATGCTCCAGGCCGTAGGCCAGGAGATTCAGCGCGGAGGTCGCACCGTGGGTAAAGACAATCTGTCCGCTGTCACCGGCATTGAGCCATTGTGCCACTTTGCTGCGGCTATCCTCGAACGCCTGGGTGGCGTGGGCACCGGGCAGGTGCTGGGCACGATGCACGTTGGCCGCGCCGTTGGCGTAGTAATGCGCCAGGGCATCGAGCAGGGCTTGCGGTTTTTGCGTGGTAGCGGCGTTGTCCAGATAGGTCTGGCCTTGCCGTTGCAGGGCGGCGATGGCCGGAAAATCGGCGCGCCAGGGAGAGGGAATCATCATGTGTTCGGCCCTATGAACTTGGGCGAGTGTACGTCGGACCTTGTGGGGCCGAGCCTGTGTGGTGAAGGGACCTTGTGGCGAGGGGGCTTGCCCCCGTTGGGCCGCGGAGCGGCCCCATGCTCATGGCAATGGCCCGGGACTACTGCGTAGTCCAACGGGGGCAAGCCCCCTCGCCACACAAGCCCCCTTGACACAAGCTTGTTCCCACAGGGGATCATGCGACGCTTAGTTGTGAGCGTGCAGCGCTTCGTTCAGTTCGATGGCCGATTTGTGGGTTTTGCACTCCACGGCACCGGTCTGCGAATTGCGGCGGAACAGCAGGTCGGTCTGACCGGCCAGTTCACGGGCTTTGACCACTTTGACCAGGTTGTCGTTGGCGTCCAGCAGGGCAACCTTGGTGCCGGCGGTCACGTACAGGCCCGACTCGACGGTGTTGCGGTCGCCCAACGGGATACCGATACCGGCGTTCGCGCCGATCAGGCAGCCTTCGCCGACCTTGATCACGATGTTGCCGCCACCGGACAGGGTGCCCATGGTCGAGCAACCGCCGCCCAGGTCCGAACCCTTGCCGACGAACACGCCCGCCGACACGCGGCCTTCGATCATGCCCGGGCCTTCGGTGCCTGCGTTGAAGTTGACGAAACCTTCGTGCATCACGGTGGTGCCTTCGCCGACGTAGGCGCCCAGGCGTATACGCGACGCATCAGCGATACGCACGCCGGCCGGAACCACGTAGTCAGTCATTTTCGGGAACTTGTCCACCGAGAACACTTCCAGCAGTTCGCCGCGCAGGCGGGCTTCGAGTTGGTGCTCGGCCAGCTCGGCCAGGTCGATCGCGCCCTGGCTGGTCCAGGCCACGTTCGGCAGCAACGGGAAGATCCCGGCCAGGTTCAGGCCATGGGGCTTGACCAGGCGATGGCTCAGCAGGTGCAGCTTGAGGTAGGCCTCAGGGGTGGACGACAGCTGGGCGTCTTCGGCAAGCAACGTGGCGACCAGCGGTTTGTGGCTTTCGGCCAGACGGGTCAGCAAGGCTGCCTGGGCAGCGTCGACGCCTTTGAGCGCTTCAGCCAGTTGCGAGGCCTGGGCGGTGCTGAACGCGATCGCCTGATTGCCTTCGGTGTAACCCAGAACAGGCGCGATGGCGGCGATGACTTCAGCCGAAGGATTGAGAACAGGTGCGGCGTAAAACACTTCCAGCCATGCACCTTGACGGTTTTGGGTGCCGACGCCGAAGGCCAGGCTGAACAGGGTAGTGGACATGTGTATACCTCTAACAAAATTGAACGGGCTGCTTACTTGAGCGCGGCCGCGTAGATATCAGGCTTGAAGCCAATCAGGGTTCGGTCACCGAGATCAAGCACCGGGCGCTTGATCATCGAGGGTTGTGCGAGCATCAGTTCGATGGCTTTCGTCTGGTCGAGATCGGCTTTGCGTTCGTCTTCGAGTTTGCGAAAGGTCGTACCTGCACGGTTCAACACCACCTGCCAGCCGTGCTCGTCGCACCATTGGGTCAGGTGTTCACGGTCGATACCGGCCGTTTTGTAATCATGGAAGTCGTAGCTGACGGCGTGTTCATCGAGCCAGGTGCGCGCCTTTTTCATGGTGTCGCAGGCTTTGATGCCGAAAAGGTGCAACGTTTTGCTTGAAGCGGTCAAGGAATTGCCCCCTTTGCAGGTACTGTCGAATAAACGGTGACGGATTATGCCATGACCGGACGGTTTCGCGTCGGCTGTGGTGGATATGTCATTCGTGCGCTGGACCTGTACAAGCCTGTGCGACAATGGTGCAACGGTCAGGCGCAGTCTATGCGGCTAATATGGCACTTGTGCGCTGTCGATTGTCCGGGATCCGAGATTTATGCAAACCGCCTACACCGTCCTGATCCTGCTGATGCTGGTTGGCGTTTCACGCCTGATCGGACGGGTGGTCCCGTTGCCGTTGCCACTGGTGCAAATCGCCGCCGGAGCCTTGCTCGCCTGGCCGACGCTGGGGTTGCATGTGGCCCTTGATCCGGAGTTGTTCCTGTTTCTGTTCCTGCCGCCGCTGCTGTTCTCTGACGGCTGGCGCATGCCCAAGCGCGAATTCTGGCGTTTGCGCGGGCCGATTCTGACCCTGGCCGTGGGGTTGGTGTTGTTTACCGTGGTCGGTGCGGGATATTTCATCCACTGGCTGTTGCCGAGCATACCGTTGCCCGTCGCCTTCGCCCTGGCGGCCGTGTTGTCGCCCACCGACGCCGTGGCAGTCTCGGCGATCTCCCAGAACCGTTTGCCGACGCCCTTGATGCACATGTTGCAGGGCGAGGCGCTGATGAACGACGCCTCGGGCCTGGTGACGTTCAAGTTTGCCTTGGTGGCGGCTGTGACAGGTGTGTTCTCCCTGGCCACTGCCAGCGTTACGTTCGTGCTGGTGGCCGTCGGCGGCCTGGCTGTCGGCGTGGCCTTGAGTTGGCTGGTCGGGCGTTTGCGCGCCTGGATGATTGCCCGCGGCTGGGATGATCCGGCGACCCATGTGGTGTTCATGTTGTTGCTGCCGTTCGCCGCCTACGTGCTGGCCGAGCGCGTGGAAGTGTCGGGCATTCTGTCGGCGGTGGCGGCGGGCATGATGCAGAGCTGGCTCGACCTGCTGCCGCGCCAGACCAATACGCGCTTGCTCAACCGCAGCGTCTGGTCGTTGCTGGAGTTCGCCTTCAACGGCCTGATCTTCCTGCTGCTGGGCTTGCAACTGCCGGACATCATCAAAGCGGTGGCCAGCCACGAAACCTCGCTGTGGCCGACGCTGCTGTATCGCTGCTTTGACGTGGTGGCGATTTTCCTGGTGCTATTGGCACTGCGGTATGTCTGGGTGCAGAGCATCTGGCGAGCGTCGATCCTTCTGCGGCGTCTGCGCGGCAAGGGTGAAATGACCCAGTTGCCGACTGCGCGGTCTTGCTGGTTGCTGACCGTGGGCGGGGTGCGCGGAGCGGTGACGCTGGCCGGTGTGATGTCGGTGCCGTTGCTGATGGGTGGGGTGGCGTTCCCGGAGCGTGATCTACTGATTTTCATCGCCGCCGGTGTGATCCTGTTGTCGCTGATCGCCGCCTGTATCGCTCTGCCGCTGTTGTTGCGCGGTATCGATAAAAGCCCCGACGACAAGCGTCGCAATGAAGTACGCGAGGCCTGGCGTAAAACCGCCGAGGCGGCCATTCATGCGCTGGAAGCCGAAGAGGCCGGCCCTCAGGATGCGGCCCAGGCAGCGCTGGCCGCAGAGCTGAAAGCGCGGATCATGTCCGAATATCGGCACCAACTGGATATCTTCAATGACTCGGCAGAAGCCCAGGCCTTGGCCTTGCAGATGGACTTGCTGGAACGGCGCCTGCGTTTGAAAGCGCTGCGGGCGCAGCGCCTGGAGTTGTACAGCCTCAGCCGTCATCACCAGATTGGCGATGACGTGTTGCGTGAGGTGCTGGGCGAGCTGGACCTGAGTGAAGCCAAGCTCGGTCAGGTGAAATAACGCAGGCGATTATTTGCGGCGCTGGATGAAGTCGCGAATACGTTCTGCCGCTTCCACACATTCGGCCAGCGGTGCAACCAACGCCATGCGCACACGCCCTGCGCCCGGATTGATGCCATCGACATCCCGCGACAGGTAGGAACCCGGCACCACGGTCACATGCTCCTGCTCGAACAGGTCACGGCAGAAGGCGGCATCGTCGCCGGCCACATTCGGCCACAGGTAGAAGCTGCCATCCGGACGTTGTACATCCATCACCGGGCTCAGGATTGCCAGCACCGCATCATACTTCTCCCGATACAGCGTACGGTTGGCCCGCACGTGCACTTCGTCGTTCCATGCTGCAACGCTGGCCAGTTGCGTCTGCACCGGCATTGCGCAGCCATGGTAGGTGCGATAGAGCAGGAAGCCCTTGAGGATGTCGGCATCACCGGCGACAAAGCCCGAACGCAGGCCTGGCAGGTTGGAGCGCTTGGACAGGCTGTGGAACACCACGCAACGCTTGAAGTCTTTACGGCCCAGTTCCACGCAGGCGCTGAGCAAGCCTGGCGGTGGGGTCTGCTCGTCGAAGTACAGTTCGCTGTAGCACTCGTCGGCGGCGATCACGAAGTCGTGTTCGTCGGCCAGGGCGATCAGTTTTTTCAGGGTTTCGACCGGGATCAGCGCGCCGGTCGGGTTGCCCGGCGAGCACAGGAACAGGATCTGGCAGCGTTTCCAGATGTCTGGCGATACCGCGTCGAAGTCCGGGTTGAAGCCGTTTTCATCCAGGCACGGCAGGTAGTGCGGCTTGGCCCCGGCGAGGAACGCGGCGCCTTCGTAGATTTGGTAGAAGGGGTTCGGGCTCACGACCAGTGCGTCGTCGCCCCGGTTGACCACGGTCTGAGTGAAGGCAAACAGGGCTTCACGGGTGCCGTTGACCGGCAGGACGTTGCGCGCGGGGTCGATCCAGCCGCCAGGTACGTTGAAGCGACGCTCGCACCAGGCGGCGATGGCTTCACGCAGGGCCGGGATGCCGAGGGTGGTCGGATACACCGCCATCTGATCCAGGTTGCTGGCCAGGGCCTCGGCGACAAAGCTCGGCGAGCGGTGTTTCGGCTCGCCGATGGACAGTGCGATGGCGCGTTTGTCCGGGTTTGGCGTGACGCTGCCGAGCAGGGCACGGAGCTTTTCGAACGGGTAGGGCTGGAGCTGGGTCAGAGCGTTGTTCATCGGGGGCCTCGTTCAGTGTGGAGGCAGGCCTGTGTGGCGAGGGGGCTTGCCCCCGTTCGACTGCGCAGCAGTCGTAAAACCATGATATGCGGTTTATCTGATAGACCGCGCTTGAGGTTTTAGGGCCGCTTCGCAGCCCAACGGGGGCAAGCCCCCTCGCCACAGAAATCTGCTTTCACAGTGGGAAATTTGTTGATTCAGATGCTGATGCGCGACAGTTTGATATCGGGTTCCTGGTTGACGCTCAATTGCTCGACGATTGCATCCTGCAAGCGGCTGCACAGCAGCGGGTCGGACAGCGGCTGATTATTTGCGTCGGTAATGAAGAACACGTCCTCCACCCGTTCGCCCAGGGTGGCAATCTTGGCGTTCTGCAGCGACAGGTCGAACTCCAGGAATATCGTGCCGATCCGCGCCAGCAGGCCCGGGCGGTCGGGAGCCGTGAGCTCCAGCACAGTCACCGGGCGTTGGGCGTCGTTGTGGATCGTCACCTGCGGTGCAAAGGCGAAGTGCTTGAGCTGGCGTGGCACCCTGCGCTGGATGATCGTCGGGTAGTCGTCCGGGTTGCGCAAGGCTTCTGTCAGGCCATCGCGGATCTGTTTGACCCGCGCCGGGTTGTCGCCGATCGAATCGCCGTCGGTATCGAGCACGATGTAGGTGTCGAGGGTGAACTGGCTGCTGGAGGTGATGACCCGGGCGTCGTGAATGTTCAGGTTGAGCTGGTCCATCGCCGCCACGGTCACGGCGAAGAAGTCGTGCTGGTCCGGCGCATAGATGAAGATCTGCGTACCGCCTTCGAACTCGCGCTGGGTGGTTTCCTTGATCAACACCAGCGGCCCGCCGTCAGCCGGTTGCTGGAGGATCGCATCACTGTGCCAGGCAACGTCGCCGGCGGTGTGGCGCAGGAAGTAGTCATCGCCCAATTGCGACCACAGTTGCTCGACGTCGTCCGGATCGGTGCCGCCACGCACGAGAATGTCCAGGGCTGCGCTCTGGGTCTGGCGGATCTGCTCTTCGCGGTCCACCGGGTTTTCCAGGCCGCGGCGCAGGGCGCGCTTGGTCTCGGTATAGAGTTGGCGCAACAGGCTGGCACGCCAGGAATTCCACAGGGTCGGGTTGGTGGCGTTGATGTCGGCGACGGTCAGCACATACAAATAATCGAGGCGGGTTTCATCGCCGACGGCGTGGGCAAAATCGTGGATTACCTGCGGGTCGGACAGGTCCTTGCGCTGGGCAGTGGTCGACATGACCAAATGGTATTGCACCAGCCAGACGATCAGGCGACTGTCCCACACCGGCAACTGATGGCGCTGGCAAAAGGTTTCGGCATCGACCGCGCCGATCTCCGAGTGATCGCCATGCCGGCCCTTGCCGATGTCATGGTATAGACCGGCCAGGTAGATCAGTTCGGGCTTGGGCAGCTTGCCCATGACCTTGCTGGCCAACGGGAATTTTTCCGACACCTGGGTGTACTGCAATTTACGCAGGTGTTTGATCAGGTTCAGGGTGTGCGCATCGACCGTATAGATGTGAAACAGGTCGTGTTGCATCTGCCCGACGATCAGGCCGAACTCCGGCAGATAACGCCCGAGAATGCCGTAACGGTTCATCCGCCGCAGATTGCGGTGAATGCCGATCTTGCACTTGAACAGCTCGATGAACAGGCTGGTGTTGCGGATATCGTTGCGAAAATCGTCGTCGATCAGATGGCGGTGTTCGCGCAACAGACGAATGGTGTCGGCGCGCACGCCTTTGATTTCCGGCTGCTGGGCCATCAGCACAAAGATTTCCAGCATGGCGAATGGCGTGCGGCGGAACACATTGTTGTTGCGCGCCTCGATGTAGCCGTCGTGCAGCTGGAATCGCGAGTTGATCGGTTGCGGCGGCGCTTCGTCTTCCGGTGCGAGGATGACTTCCTCGAAGTGCTGGATGATCAGGTCGCTGAGCTGGGCGATGCTCATGACCACCCGGTAATACTGCTGCATGAAGCTTTCGATGGCTTGCTTGACGTCATTGCCCTCGAAGCCCAGCAGTCCGGCGATGGTGCGCTGGTGATCGAACAGCAGGCGGTCTTCAGCGCGGCCGGCGAGCATGTGCAGGGCGTAGCGAACCTTCCACAGAAATTCCTGGGAAGACGCCAGCAGGGCGTTTTCGCTTTCGACCAGGAAGCCTTCGCCGGCCAGTGCTCGCAGGTTCAGGGTGCCATACTCGCGACGGGCCACCCACAGAATCGTCTGGATGTCCCGTAATCCGCCGGGCGAGCCTTTGACGTTGGGCTCCAGGTTGTACTCGGTGTCGTTGTACTTGTGATGGCGGGCTTTCTGCTCGGCGCGCTTGGCCAGGAAAAAGTCCTTGCTCGGCCACATGTGCGCGGTGCTGGTGACATCCAGCATGCGCTGGCGCAGGTGCTCCGGGCCGGTAATGGTGCGGCTTTCCATCAGGTTGGTGACTACCGTCAGGTCGGCGCGTGCCTCGACGGCGCATTCCTCGACCGAGCGAACGCTCTGTCCGACTTCCAGGCCAATGTCCCACAGCAGGGTCAGGAAGCGCTCGATGGAGTCGCGGAAAATTTCATGGTCTGCACTGTCCAGCAGGATCAGCAAATCGATATCGGAGTAAGGGTGCAGTTCGCCGCGGCCGTAGCCGCCGACCGCGACCAGCGCAATGTCGGCGTCTTCGCTCCAGTCAAACTGATCCCAGGCCTTTTGCAGGATGTTATCGACGAACCAGGCACGATCCTCGATCAGCCTGCGAATGTCCCGGCCGCTGCGAAACCGCGAGTCGAGCACTTCCCGGGCCTGGCGGATGGCCTTCTTGAAGGCCGATATCGGGCTTGCCTTCAGGGCCAGTTCAGCCTGGAACTGGCCGCGGTCGAAGAGTTCGGGATCCACCTGCGGCATCGATTGGCATTCCTTTCTATAAGGCTGGGTAACGGCTGGACGGACTCAGGCCGAAACGCGTGCGATGGTATCGTCGCTGCGCAGGGTGAAGATCTCGTAACCGGTCTCGGTCACCAGCAGGGTGTGCTCCCACTGGGCCGACAGCTTGCGGTCCTTGGTAATCGCGGTCCAGCCGTCGCCCAATACCTTGGTGTCGGCACGGCCCTGGTTGATCATCGGCTCGATGGTGAAGGTCATGCCGGCTTTCAATTCCATGCCGGTACCGGCACGGCCGTAGTGCAGGATCTGCGGCTCTTCGTGAAATACCTTGCCGATGCCGTGGCCACAGAACTCGCGAACCACCGAAAAGCCGTTCTTTTCCGCGTGCTTCTGGATGATTTCACCGATGTCGCCCAGGCGGCAGCCGGGTTTGACGATTTCAATCGCCTTGTACATGCATTCCTGGGTGACCTGGGACAGGCGCTCGGCCCAGACCGGCACGCTGCCGACGTGGAACATGCGGCTGGTATCGCCGTGGTAACCGTCCTTGATGACGGTGACGTCGATGTTCAGTGTGTCGCCATCCTTGAGCGGCTTGTCGTTCGGGATGCCGTGGCAGACCACGTGGTTGATCGACGTGCAGATCGACTTCGGGTAACCCTTGTAATTGAGCGGGGCAGGGATGGCCTTCTGCTCGTTGACGATATAGTCGTGGCAGATCTGGTTGAGTTGATCGGTGGTAACGCCCGGCTTGACATGTTCGGCAATCATTTCCAGCACATCGGCGGCCAGCTTGCCGGCGATACGCATCTTGGCGATATCCTCGGGGGTTTTGAGGGTGACGGTCATACAGGCTCTCTCTGCGCTCGAAGGCGCTTTCTAAACGGAAAGGGCGTTGCGCGATCGAACTTCGCAGCCCTGAAAAATGCGATTCTACCAGACGATCAGCGCAAATCAGCGCCTCTGTGCGTCGCTTCTCCTTATAGAATGGTGGATTGCTGGCGGATTCCAAGGCTCGGCGCCGGGATTTCATAATCCGGGTTCCGTTTTTGCCTGCCCTGTGGTATAAAATGCGCCGCTTTCCGGGGATGTCCCGAAAAGCCTAAATCCACACACGTGTCGACACGATGACCTGGGTGCCTTCAGCTGAAGCTGCTGGTTGGTCATTGGGATACGTGGAGGCCAAACCCGACTTATTAAGGAACTATCATGTCCCAAGTCAACATGCGCGATATGCTGAAGGCCGGTGTGCACTTCGGTCACCAGACCCGTTACT
>Ga0247818_10002079_pt1 | contig 12959 bp, 15 predicted proteins | sample 13C_Glucose_Day1_FD_192424 | JGI IMG/M metagenome (GOLD analysis project Ga0247818, IMG submission 192424) | Soil microbial communities from agricultural site in Penn Yan, New York, United States - 13C_Glucose_Day1 | ecosystem: Environmental > Terrestrial > Soil > Agricultural land | place...
GCCCTTGGCCGCTTCCGCCTGCCGTACCTGACCGTGACCCCGACCTTCTCGATCTGCCCGGTGCACGGCTACCTCGATGGCGAACATGAGTTCTGCCCCAAATGCGACGAGGTCCTGCTGCTGCAAGAACAGAAGGCCGGCGCCGTTCATTGATTTCGATCCACTCAACCGCAAGGAGCTTCACCATGACTGCATCGCAAACACTGCCCCAGGCTCAACGTCAACGCTGCGAAGTCTGGACCCGGGTGATGGGCTATCACCGTCCTGTGTCGGCGTTCAATCCGGGTAAACAGTCGGAGCACCGTGAGCGGGTGCACTTCACTGAAAGCGCGGCACTGGCCGGGCGCCAATGAGTCGAATGCTTCGGGTCGGGGGCATGGTGCCCCTGACCACTATCGACTATCCGGGACAGCTCGCCTGCGTGCTGTTTTGCCAGGGTTGCGCCTGGCGTTGTCGTTACTGCCATAACCCGCAGTTGATCCCGCCTCGTGGCACAGACGAAGTGGATTGGCGGCGGGTGTTGGCGTTTCTGCAACGGCGTCAGGACCTGCTCGATGCGGTGGTGTTCAGTGGCGGCGAGCCGACCTTGCAGGACGGTTTGCTCGGCGCCATGGATGAAGTGCGGGCGATGGGATTTCGCATTGGTTTGCACAGCGCCGGCATCAAGCCCGCAGCGTTCGCCAAGGCACTGGCCGGGGCCGATTGGGTTGGTTTCGATGTCAAGGCGTTGCCCGAGGATTGCCAGGCGATCACCCGGGTCGAGGGCAGCGGAACGGCCAACTGGCGCAGCCTTGAGCATCTGCTGGCCAGCGGTGTCGACTACGAATGTCGCACCACGGTGCATTGGCATCTGTTCGAGCCGGCGCGTCTGCTGATCCTCGCCAAGCGCTTGAGCGAACTCGGCGTCAAACGCTTCGCCGTGCAGTTGGTTCGCACCGAGCGGATGTTCGATCCGCTGCTGCCGAGTGTTTCGGCACAAGCCTTGCTACCAGAGCTGTGGGAGGCCATGCGCGAGTTGTTTCCAGCCTTCGTGTTACGGGGGTAACAGAGGCTGAGGTTTAACGTTTAGCGGTGAGATCCACCATTAGGTTTTCAAATGCGCTGCCAATCGGCAGGTATCAAACGGGGAGCATTTGATATGGCCAAATTAACGACAGCACAACGTATCGTCATCGGCTTTGCCATCGCGCCGCTGGCATTGATGGGCATGGCGTTTTACGCGTTGCACGATCTGGCAACGCTCAAGGATCAGGCAGTGGTCATCGTCAAGCAGGACTGGCCGAAGATCGATCCGATCATGGTCATCGCCACCGGCGTGCGTGATAACGCCAGGAACACCCGGGATTTGCTGATCGATAAAGACAATCAGCAAGTGCAGCAATCGATCGACACCACCAAGAAACGGATCACTCAGGCACTCGAAACGCTCGAGCCGTTGTTCTATTTGCCCGAGGGCAAAACCGCTTATGCCGCGCTGAAGAAGCATCGCGAAGCCTACGTGGCGGCGTTCACTCAAGTGCAGGTGTTGATCCGGCAAGGTGCCTTCGATGACGCCATGGCACAGCTGAAACAAAAGGTCGTGCCGGCCGAGCGCGAGGTTTATGGCAGCCTGGATCAGTTGATGGCGCTGCAAGGCAAAATATTCGCCGACCGGGAACAGTCTGCGCAGGAACTGTACAGCGATGCCCGACGCAATATGCTCGGGTTGTTTTTGTTCTGTGTGGCGCTGGTTATTGCTGCTGCGGTGATCGTCACGCGCAGTGTGACCCGTCCATTGGGCGGCGAGCCGGATGATGCCGCACGGTTTTTGAGTCAAATCGCTCAAGGTGATTTGACGATTCAGGTGCCCCTGAACTCAAGTGTTGGCGGCAGCGTGATGATGAACATGCATCAGATGCAGCAAAGTCTGAATGCCATGGTCAGGCACATCGCGACATCGGTGGACCAGGTGGCCAGCTCCTCCGAAGAACTGAGTGCGGTCAGCAGCCAAACCAGCAGTAACCTGCAATTGCAGGGGCTGGAGATCGAGCAGGCGGCCACCGCAGTGAACCAGATGACCGCGGCGGTCGATGAAGTGGCGCGCAATGCGGTAAGCACCTCCGAGGCCTCGCGGCAGTCCGAGCAAACCGCGCAACGCGGGCGTGAGCAGGTTCAGGAAACCGTGGTTTCAATCGGCCCACTGGCCGATGGCGTCACCGACACCTCACAGCGCATCGAGCAACTGGCGGGCCGGGTGCAGGACATCAGCAAGGTGCTGGACGTGATTCGCAGCATCGCCGAGCAGACCAATTTGCTGGCCCTCAACGCCGCCATTGAAGCGGCCCGTGCCGGTGATGCCGGACGGGGTTTTGCCGTGGTCGCCGATGAAGTGCGCGCCCTGGCGCATCGCACTCAAGAGTCCACCCAGGAGATCGAGCAGATGATCGGCAACATTCGCCTCGATACCGGCCATGCGGTGACTGCCATGCAAAGCAGCAGCAACCTGGTTCGGGCCACCCTTGAAGTGGCGAAACGGTCGGGGGATGCACTGGATGAAATCACCCGGTCAATCTCACAGATCAACGAGCGCAACATGATGATTGCCAGTGCTACGGAAGAGCAGGTATTGGTGGCGCGGGAGGTGGATCGTAATCTGATGGGGATTCGCAACTTGTCCGAGCAGGTCTTGCTGGGGGCCCAGCATACTCACACGGCGGGTCACGATTTGGCGCAGATGGCCGGGGCGCTGCACCAGACGGTGGCGCGTTTTAAGGTCTAGGTAATTCGGGCTGGTGGTTGTGGATGAGGGCGCTCAGGACCAGCCCCAGAACTGCAACCACCAGCCGAACCCTACCAAGCCGATGGCGAGTAACAGGCAAGTGCTGCCAGCGCAGCGACGAGCCTGGGACAGGCCTTCGCGGTTAAGCCGTTTCCATCCCAGCAACAAGCTCCAGCCCATCGCGGCCAGTAACAGGCAGGCCCTGGCCGGTTGTACCCATTCCAGCAGCAGACCTTCGTAGCGCAGCAATTTCACCGTCGTGGCCGACAGCCCGAGAAACAATCCCGCACCACCCAAGGGCGTCAGTGTCAGCGCCAGGGGCCAATACAGTGCAGGATCTTGCGCCAGTTGCGCCAGTCGCGCCGTCAGGCGCAGAAGGATCATCAACGCCGTGCCCAACACCATCGAACTCAAACTCAAGTAAGCGACGATGCTGAAACCGTCGAGCCAGCTGAAGCTGTCGTTGAGCTGTGGGTAATGGGTGAGCAGCCACCAGGGCGCGTTGTCTTGCAGCGCCCAGAGTTGGTCGTGCTCGACCAGCCATTCGGCGAGGGTTTGTTTGAGGACGACGAACCATGGGCTGACTGTCCACTGAAAGGCGCCCATCGCCAAGCCGATCACACCGAACAGCAATAGACGCGCGTCCCACGGTGAAAGCGTTTGCGCCGTTGCGTGAAGAATCTCCTGATTGCCGGAGCGGGCGATCAGTTGAACGGCACCGCGTTGGCCGCTGCAGCGTCCGCAGGCATGACAGTCACTTGCGCCTTGCATGCGACGAATATCGAGCAAGGGGGCGCAGTTGGGCGGCGGCAGGCGTGGTGCGGAGTTTTCCATCCAGCGTTGTTCGTCTACCTGAAAATGCACGGGCGCCAGACGGGCGAGCAGGGCGAAGACGCCGCTGACCGGGCACAGGTAACGGCACCAGACCCGCTTGCCCCGGGCGAACAGCAACCCGACGACGACTGCCGCGACCGTCGACCCGCCCAGAATCAACAGCGCCGCTTGAGCGTAGTCATAGACGCTGATCAATTGGCCGTAGAGGGTCGTCAGGCAGAACGCCAGGGTTGGCCAGCCGCCCCAGCGCAACCAGCGCGGTACACCCAAACCTTTGCCGTAATGGCTGGCCCATTCGCTGAGTGAGCCTTCCGGGCACAAAACGCCACACCAGAGTCGGCCGAATAGCACAATCGACAGCAGCACGAACGGCCACCAAATGCCCCAGAACAAAAACTGCGCGAACAGGGTCAGGTTGTCGAGTAGCCGTGCCTGGCTGTCCGGCAGCGGCAACACCGCCGGGATCACCAACAGCAACGCGTAGAACAGTACAACGGCCCACTGCACGGCACGAATGACGGGCGCGTGACGACGCATGCCGTCGCCCAGGCGTTGCAACCATCGATTGTGGCGACTCAGCTCAGGCATGGGGCTTTTTCCGCAGTACGTTGACGCAGCCAACCGCCGACGGCCAGCCAATAACCTGCCAGCACCAGTAACGTCATGCCGCTAGGTGTTGCTCGATAACCGGCGAAACCGGCTAGAAAACCACCCAACCCATGGCTGTCACTGAGCAAGGCACTGCTGTCCCAAAGCGCATCACCTACGAGGCTGTACATCACCTCCGGTAAATCCATGGCGAGTAATTGGCCGCCGATTCGCTCGGTGCCGCTGACCAGCAATGCCGCGCCGAGTACCAGCAAAACAGCTTCGCTGATGGCAAAGAATCGTTGCCACGAAATGAACCGGCGACTGCTGTGCAGCAGGGCAATGGTCAACGCCGACAGTACCAGTCCCATTGCGCCACCGATGGCAAACAAACCGAGCTGCGGACCTCGCAACTGAGCACCGGCGCCATAGAGAAACACCACTGTTTCACTGCCTTCACGGCTGACGGCGAGCATGGCCAGCAGTAACAGACCTGCGCCACCTTGCCGGGCCAGGTGGCTATCGGCGTGTCGTTGTAAGTCGTGCTTGAGCGTGCGTCCGTGGCGGTGCATCCAGCCGACCATTTGCACAATGAGCAGGCTGGCCACCAGCGCGAGCGCGGCCTGGAACCATTCACTGGCTGAGCCGCTCATGGCCTCACCGGCAAACAGAATCAACACCGCCAGCAGGCCCGAAAGCATCAAACCCAGCACCACACCCGCCCACAAATACTTGGCCAGACGAACGCCCTGACTCTGCTGACTGAGCCAGGCCTGGAGAATGCCGATCACCAGCAGCGCCTCGACGCTTTCGCGCCAGACAATGAACATTGATTGATTCATGAAAACTCCGTGTTTGAACGGGTTATTTCGCGAGGATGCCGCCCTCGGGCAGTTGCGGATTGAACTCGTCGAAGAAGGGGTAGTGACCGGGCCTGAGGGGGTGAATGACCACGAAGGTCGTCACACCCGGCGACAGTACTTTTTCAACCCGCAGTGGCGTGCTCTCGAACTCGGCTGGCCCTTGGCCGATATTTTTGAGGACGATTTTGAAGCGCTGTCCGGCTGGAACCTCCAACAGGGCGGGGGAGAAGTGGCCATCGCTCAGGCTCAGCTCGTAGCTGGGTAACTCGGCATGAACCGTCAATGGCACCACTGCTCCGGCCAGCATCAGCCAGGCTATGTGCAGGCGCTTCATTCAATAACCGCCTTTTTTACCAATGCCGGCGTAGATGAACTCATAGTGCAATTCGCAGCGTTCAAACCATGGGGCTACGCCGGTTTCCTTATCGGTATGGCGGCCAAGGGACCCATGACCGCCGGGTGGCAGGACGGTGAAGGTCAGCTGATATTTGCCTGGGCCGAGCAGTTTTACATTGTCGCCATAGTGCGGACCGTCATTGGCGACCATGGCGTGGAAATCGCCTTTGAGTTCGTTCTCGTTGCCCTGTTTTTTCAGGTTGAACGAGACATTGAGGTAAGGCACGAAACTGCCTTCCTGAAAGCCCTGTCGATTGTCCGCCGTGGCGCGAATGTCGGCTTCCAGATGCACATCGGAATCCGCGGTGGCGCGCATCATGCCGGCAGGCGCCATCTCGATCGGCTGCAAATACACCGCCCCGACTTCCAGCCCCGGACACAACTGGGGTTCCCCGATCGGGTATTCCTTGGCCTGAGCCAACGGTGTGAGCAAGAGCAGGGCAAGCGAAAGCGACAAGGGGGTACGCATAATTTCTTCCTGGGCATTGACGAGTAGGAGCCCGAGTCTAGGAAGCTTTGCTGCGAACAATAATGATTAGTATCAAGTTTCGAGCAATTAAACCGATGGCTCGTCACGTTGGCGAAATCGCTGGGCGCGCTCGACGCTGTAGATCATCTGTTCGGCTGCGTGAATGGTCAACGGATGCTGAGTAAAGCCGGGTCTGGGGGAAATGTAGGTGGCCATCTCCCGGGCAACGGCGAGCTGGTGTTCCGAGCCTTCGGCCAGCAGGGCGATGACCAGGTTCTCCAGGGCAATCACTCGGACACGCAGATGAACCAGTTCGGCGTTCGTCAAGGCTGGCGGAGCGGCAAAAACTTCGTCATCGAGAGATGTTGCGGCGTTTTGGTTGTCCCAGGTCGACAGGGTTGGATGGCCGCTTGGGAAAGGATTTTTATTGAGCATGAGAAACGTCTCCAAGTTTATTCAGCCGTTAGCTTAGCCCCGGGATTACGAAGGAGGTAGTCGCCGGATGTCGATTCTTGATGTGTATCAAGGCTAGCTTTGCGCAAGGGCTGTAGGTTGGAAGAACGCCTCTCAATGATCGGAGATCGGCATGGCCAAGAACTTCCCCGTCAACCCCAAGCACCCCGAACGGATCTGTTGGGGGTGCGACCGGTATTGTCCGGCGAAGTCCCTGGCCTGCGGCAATGGCTCCGACCGTACGATGCATCCGGCCGAGCTGTTCGGCGAGGATTGGCATCTGCCTGGTGACTGGGGCCTCGAGACGCTCATCACTACAGACAAGCCGACGGAGGACGTAGCGGACCCCTCGACTGGCAGTCAGAGCGAGTAGCTGGTTGCTTGTCCGGGGTGGTTGTCCTGCACGCCGGCGATGAGGTGCAGTGGCATCTGTTGCGTATCAATGGACGGGACTTCCAGACTGCCCACAATTTGCAGGTGTCGCTCCCTCAGTTCGGCCGACTCTTCTGCCTTTGCCATAGCCATACTCGCGTGGTTCGCTGCGATTTCATTGAGTGAAGATGGAATCGATGCGGATCATCGCAACAGGTTTCGCAGGAAAGCAGAACACGCCGCCGCATTCTCTGCAGATCGACCGCTTGAATACTGCCGTGGATGACACTGGATTTGATCGACACGAGTTGAGAATCCTGGTCAAGCGGACTCGCTACCTCACGGAGGCTTTTCCCGAAATTTCACCGCTTTCGCGCAAAGCGGCGAGTTCTCTGAAAGCACTTCAATCGGCTTTAGGTTCCTGGCATGACCATTATAAATGGTGCCAAAAGGTGCTGATCGAATCTGATCTGCGTTCGTTGGAAAAAAATTGGCAGAGCTGCGCAGCTACTGGTTTCCTGTTGCCAACATCATCAGGCAAAAAAAAGCCGTCTGAAGGGGGATCAAGCCATCACCAGCCTCTTGATCCATTCCAGCAGCGCGCTGGGCAACAGCTCCGGCCTGGGCAGTAAGACGTACTGCCGCAATCCGAACACTGCTGGTAGATAGTTCGCTGCCTGGCGGTCGATGGTCAAACAAAAAGGGTGCATGCCTTGTAGCTTGGCTTCGGTCACGGCTTGACGCATGTCTTCCACGCCATAGCGACCTTCGTACTGGTCAATATCGTTCGGCTTGCCGTCGGAAAGTAGCAACAGGAGCCGGTGTGTGGCCGCTTCGCGCATCAGCAATGTGCTCGCGTGACGAATGGCAGCGCCAGCCCGGGTATAACGTTCCGGTTCGAGTGCGGCAATGCGCCGGCCGACTTCACTGCTGTAGCACTCATCGAATGCTTTCAGGGTGCGTATCGTGACACTTTGTGGCCCCTCGCCGGAAAACGCCAGCACGCTGTAAGGCTCGCCCAGGCTCTCCAGCGCCAGACAGACCAGCAGCAACGCCTCGCGCTCGACATCAATGACCCGGCGATGGCAGGACAGCCAGCTGTCAGTGGAGCCGCTGACGTCGATCAGCAACATGATCGCCATGTCGCGCCGGCCCCGGCGCTGGGTCTGATACAGCGCCTGCGGCATGCTCAGGCCGGCGCGGGCCTCGGCGCAACCGTCGATATACGCCTCCAGATCGATATCGTCGCCCTCCCATTGTTTGCGCAGCCTGACCCGTTGGGCCCGCAGGCTTTCGAATTGCCGGCGGATGGCATCGAGCACCGGACGGTGAGTCTCGAGGGTTCGCTCGACCCACTGCTGTGGGCCTGCCAGGGCGGGACACAGTTGCAGGGTTGCACCCGGATCACGGTAGACCTGCCGGCGGTAATCCCACTCGGGGTAGCTGATTGCGTTGCTGGCAAGATCCTGTGCACCGTGCTGAGCACGGGTCTGTGGCAGATCGTCAGACAGCAGCACTTCTTTCGTGGGACCGGCCGTGACCACCAGTCGGGCTTCCTCGAGTTCGGCCAATGACTCGGCAAAATCAGCCGCCGGGGTGTCGGTATCCCGGTCGGCAGGGCGCTGCATTCCCATGGGGTCTTCGGCCTTTTCCAGCGGTTCGGCGGGCTGCACCATCCACAGGCCTTGTTCCTGATCGTCGTCCTCGCCGGTACAGGCTGCACGCACATTTGGCTGGCGTTCAAGGCGTGCGCTGCGTGGCTGGGTGTCGGCGGTGTCGATTTCGCCAGGCAGCGTCGGGACCGCCCGTCGCGCCGACGGCTCGCGCAGATCGCCGGTCCAGGCATCGAGCAACAGCCAATTGGCACCGAGCTTGCGAGGTTCTTCGGCGGACATGAGGCGTGCCGCGAGGGTTGCTGAATGGCGCAGCGAGTCGGCCGTTTTGGCAGGTATCACCAGTCCCTCCAGAGGCTTGCCGCATTCACTGCTTAGCAGTAACCGAAGGAAGTTTTCCAGGGGCTGTCGCTGGCGGGGAAATGCGTGAAGAGGGGGGCGCATGGCAAATGCATGTTGACGCAACCCTTGGATCGATGCGGCCAGTCCCGGCAGCACTCGCACCAAATCGGTATCGGCAGCCCAGGCTTCGAGGAGCAGATAGACGCTGCGCTGCATCGGGTTGGCAAGGGTCGGCAGGGCGGCGGCGCTGCCTCTTTGCGCGCGCATCGCTTGTTGCAAGGCGAGGGTTCGATAACGTTCCCGCATGAGTGGAACATCATCGCTGCCCAGGTGCTCCGGCAGCCAGATAGACACACCATCGGTAGCCGGGATCGCGCTTTGCCGACAAGGTATTTCGCTACGCTGTAAAAGCCTTTTTAACAATGTGGGTGGCGAGGGTGGTTGCGCGACACGCAGCGAATAGTGGGTGTTGAACACCGCCTTGATCAGTAAGTCGAGGTGTTGTGCGACATCCCCTAGGGTGACGATTTTTGCAGGGGGCGAGGGTGCCTGGTGACGACGCCACAACGCATGTGCATACACCGTTGCGTGGCGTGCGACATCGGTGATGAGGTCCTCGGCTTCGGCCATCTAGATAAACGTCAGGTCGACGAGGTCGCGCATGGCCGCGACCAGTATCGCGTCATCGGACAGCGGCGAGATCAACGCGACCCGGCACGCGACGGGCGCAGCAATGCCGTGGGTGATCAGCCGCGCAGTGGCGATCAGCAGACGGGTACTAGGGACTTCCGCCAGGCCTCGGTCCTGCAAGGCACGTAGCCGCTGGGCGAGGGTGACTAAGGCGTGGGCGGTGGCGTAGTCGGTTCCACCCTCATGGATGATGATAGAGATTTCGCGCTCGGGCGGCGGGAAGTCAAAATCCAGCGCCACAAAGCGCTGTCGGGTACTCGGTTTCAAATCCTTGAGAATGCGTTGGTAGCCGGGGTTGTAGGAGACCACCAGTTGAAAATGTGGTGAGGCTTCGAGGATCTCGCCGATTTTGTCCAGCGGCAGAATGCGTCGGTGGTCGGTCAGCGGGTGCAGGACGACAATCGTGTCTTGCCGCGCTTCGACCACCTCGTCCAGGTAACAGATAGCGCCTTCGCGCACCGCTCGAGTCAGTGGGCCTTCCGTCCAATGGGTGCCCTGGTGACCGATCAAGAAACGCCCGACCAGGTCGCTGGCACTCAGATCGTCATGGCAGGAAATGGTGATCAACGGGCGTTTGAGGCGCCAGGCCATGTGTTCGACAAAACGGGTCTTGCCACACCCGGTGGGTCCTTTGAGCATGACGGCCAGTTGCTGCGCATGGCATTGCTCGAAAATCGCGACCTCGTCGCCGCTGGGCTGGTAATAGGGTTCAGCTTGCAGCGGTGCGGGTTCGGCGTGCATCAGCGAACGTTCCATCACAGCGCCGCGCCTGAGGCATGAGGTGTGGCCTGGACCGGATCGGCTTCATCGACATTGAAGTCCGGCGCATGGCGGAAAAACTCGAAGATGAACAGCCCCGCACCCAGGCTGAACATCGATGCTGTCGCCACCAGCATCAGGAAGTGCACCTGAATTTTCAGCTGCACGTCCAGGTAGCCCAGGCCGAGAATGCGCTCCAGGTACACCTGACCAATGCCCGCGGTGGCAAATGACAGGGTCATGCCGAACATGCCTCCCAACTGCAGCCAGAACGCCCAATAGCCGATACTGCTTTCCTCCACGGGACGACGGGTCAGGCCCGGCAGCGCATAGGTGATCATCGCCAGGACAATCATGGCGTAAGCACCATAGAAGGCTGCATGGCCATGCATGGCGGTAATCAGGGTGCCGTGGGTCCACTTGTTGACGTCGGGGAAGGTGTGAGCCAACCCCAGCAGGCCGGCACCGAACATGGTGAACACGGCACTGCCCAAGGTCCAGTGCAAGGCCAGTTTGTTCGGGTGAGACAGGCCCGAGCGGCGCATCGCGTTGTAGGCATAGATCGCCATGCCGATCAGCGCCAATGGCTCTAGCGCACTGAAGAAGCCGCCCAGTGGCAGCCAGTAATGGGGAACGCCGATCCAGTAATAATGGTGTGCGGTGCCCAGAATGCCGGCAATAAACACCAGGCCGACGATGACGTACAGCCACTTCTCCATCACCTCGCGGTCAGCGCCGGAGAGCCGGATCAGCAGATAGGCAAGAAAGCCGCCCTGGATCATCTCCCAGACACCTTCGACCCACAGGTGGATGGTCCACCACCGGTAATAGATCGACACCACGTAATTTTCATAATGCAGCAGCGCTGGCAGAAAGAGCACGGCGGCGCTGGCCAGGCCTAGCAGCAGAACGCCCTCGGTGGCGGTGAAACGCCCGGCTTTCTTGATCGTCATGCCGATGTTGTAGAGAAACATCAGCATGCAAATCACGATCACGATTTTGTGGGGCAGCGGCTGTTCGAGCAGCTTGTTCCCGGTGCCATAACCGAACAGGTAACCCAGAACGGCGGTGACGCCCATGGCCGTCCACAACCCGAGCTGGATGTAGGCCAGTTTGGTGCTGTGCAACTCGCCACGGGACTCGTCCGGCACCATCCAGTAGGTCGCCCCCATGAACCCGGTCAGCACCCAGACGATCAACAGATTGGTGTGAATGGACTTGGTGACATCGAATGGCAAGAGGTTCAGCAGCGGATCCGGCCCGAGGTATTTCGCCGCCGAGAGCAGGCCGAAAACCAATTGCAGGCCAAACAACACCATGGCAACGGCGAAATACCAGTAGGCGACGGATTGAGATCTGTAGCGCATGGTCATCCCCTGCGGTTACTGGAACGACGCCAGATAGGCGACCAGTTGATCGATCTGTTCGGGCGTTAGCGATTTGGCGAAGGTGTCCGGCATGAAGGACATGCCGTTGGCGGAAAACATGTCGCCCGGATGCAGGTAAACACTCGGCATGACGATGGATTCGCGGATGAAGCCTTCGACGTCCTTGGCCTTGCCCTTGTAGTCAGGCGAGGCGATGACCTGCTTGGCGCGGCTGGCCAACCCGGCCAGTGATGGCCCGGCGAGGTTGACGCCCGGCGCAATCGAGTGGCAAGCGCTGCACACCGGCGTTGCGGTCGTTCGAAACAACGCCTCGCCCAGGGCGATCGGGTCTTCCTTGCCGGACACCGGTCGAGCGGCGGGAGGTGGTTGGTCGCCGCCGGTGGCATTCTGCTGTGCCACGGTGAGGTCCATGCCGGGGATGGACGCACCGGTCACCAGAATCGGGCGCGGCGGCCAGCCTTGATTGTCGACCTTGCTCACCCAGTCGAGGAAGGCGATCAAATCGGCGATTTCCTCATCGCCGAGTTTCAGGTTCGGCATCAGTCGGCGATGGCGTTTCTCGTCATAGAACTTTGAGGGGTCTTTGAGGAACGCAGTGAGATAAGGGGCGCCGCGCTGCTGGGTGATTTTCGTCAGGTCCGGGGCGTAATAAGCCCCCTCGCCGAACAGGGTGTGGCAATTGATGCAATTGTATTGATGCCAGACATCCTTGCCGCGAGTCACCTGCGGCGTGATCTGTTGAGCGTTGGTCAGTGTGGGAAACTGCCGGTGACTATCAACGGTCATGCCCAGAAACACCACAGCGGCGATCGCCGTCGATATCAGCGCGAATGAGCGTGTCTGGCGTTTGTTCATTGCGAACTCCCTATACGCCGATGCCGGTCCAATAGGTGATGCCGATCACTCCGGCATAGACGACCGCGCTGGCCATCAGCACGAGCACTGCATAGCTGACGAGCTTCAAGACGTTGTGCACGACTGCCTCCCTACATGAAAGTGCGGGTGGAAAGTGCCTGGTTATTCACGTTGCACATTAAGTAATGTTGCGTGCGAAAGAGCGTTAGCCCGTTGCACTGACGATTGCTTGAGGTCTGCATTCGAACAACTGCGAACAGGCGCTAAAGATTGATGACCTCACCAGGCCTTGCGTTCAAGTGCCGTGGTTCAGTGGGGGAGGCAGGATGACTGTGAGCCTAGTAGACGTCGCTCGACTGTCAATGATTCGGGTGTACTTCATTCACCGTCTTTTTTCTTTCCGCTATCAGCGTCTGGCTTGCCGCCGAACATGCCGAACAGGTTCTGGGTGTTCAGGTACAGCGCCTTCGACTGGTCGACATATTGGCGCATCAGGTCCTGCATCACTGGCGCCTGCTGGTGCATGAAGTCGCTCCAGGCCTCGGACGACTGTGCGCCGGTCTGGGACTGGACATCGAT
>Ga0247818_10002082_pt1 | contig 12948 bp, 12 predicted proteins | sample 13C_Glucose_Day1_FD_192424 | JGI IMG/M metagenome (GOLD analysis project Ga0247818, IMG submission 192424) | Soil microbial communities from agricultural site in Penn Yan, New York, United States - 13C_Glucose_Day1 | ecosystem: Environmental > Terrestrial > Soil > Agricultural land | place...
GGGCGGTGGGGGAGTGCGCCGAGCAGGTGGCGCAGGAGTGCGCCGGTGGAGCCGCCCGCGAAGCCGGTGACGACGGTGTCGTGGCCGAGCGCGGCGAGCACCCGGGCCACGTTGACCCCCTTGCCGCCGGGGCGTTCGGTCACCTCGGTGACGCGGTGGCCGGTGTGCGGGACGAGGGCGGGTACGGCGTAGGTCAGGTCGAGTGCCGTGTTCAGCGTGACGGTCAGTATCACCTGTACCGGCCCCCGGTTCCTTGGTAGTCCGCTCCCGCGCGCCGTCTCCCTGCGGCACTGCCTTGGTGATCATGCCAAAGAGGCGGCGGCCCTCCCAGGGGTCCGGGACAACCGCCGTCTCTTCGTTACGTGTTCAACAGCAGGCCGGGCGCGTGTGGCGGGCCGTCAGCCGAGGTGGGGTTCCACGATCCACTCGCCCCGGCGCATGACGCCCTTGAGCGTGAAGTCCGCGTCCAGGACGACCAGGTCGGCGTCCTTGCCCGGGTCCAGCGAGCCGACCCTGTCGTACAGGCCGAGGAGCCGGGCCGGGTTGGCGGAGATGGAGCGTACGACGTCCTCGACGGGGATCTTGTCGATCGTCACGGCCCGGCGGAACGCGGTGTCCAGGGTGAGGGTGGAGCCTGCGATCGACCCGCCCTCGACGAGGCGTGCGACGCCGTCCTTGACCTCGACGGCCAGGGGCCCGAGCTCGTAGTGGCCGTCGCCCGCTCCGGCCGCGTCCATGGCGTCCGTGATCAGCGCGACCCGGTCGGCGCCCGCGTGGTGGTAGGCGAGCTCCAGGGAGGCGGGGTGCAGGTGGGTGCCGTCGTTGATCAGCTCGACGGTGACCCGCTCGTCCTCCAGGAGGGCCGCGATCGGCCCGGGAGCGCGGTGGCCGAGGGCGGGCATCGCGTTGAAGAGGTGCGTGGCGACGGTCGCGCCCGCCTCGATCGCCTCGACGGTCTGCTCGTACGTCGCGTCCGTGTGGCCGACGGCGGCGATCACCCCGTGCTCGGCGAGCAGGCGCACCGAATCGATGCCGCCGGGGAGTTCGGTGGCGAGGGTGACCATCTTCGCGGTGCCGCGTGCCGCGTCGAGGAGTTTGCGGACCTCGGCGGGGTCGGGGTCGCGGAGCAGACCCTCGCTGTGGGCCCCCTTGCGGCACGGGGAGATGAAGGGGCCCTCGAAGTGGATGCCGGCGAGTTCGCCCTGCTCGACGAGCTCGGAGAGCAGGCCGGCCTGGCGGGCCAGGAAGTCCATGTCGCCGGTGACCGTGGAGGCGACGACGGTCGTCGTGCCGTGCTCGCGGTGCGCCCTTGCGCCGGTGAGGACGTCCTCGGCGGTGCCGGTGGCGAAGGAGGCGCCGCCGCCTCCGTGGTTGTGGATGTCCACGAAACCAGGGACGACCCAGTGGCCCGAGAGGTCGAGCGTGCGGGCGCCCTCCGGCGTGCTGCCGGCGATCCGGCCGCCCTCGACGATCACCCGGCCGTTCTCGACGGTCCCGGTCGGAAGCACCACCCGGGCACCTGCGAGAACTGTGCTGTCTGCGCGTCCGGCCATCAGGCGGATACCTCCGTGGAGAGTAGATCCCAGGCGAGCAGCCCTGCGCCCAGGCATCCGGCGGTGTCCCCGAGGGCCGCCGGGACGATGTGAGGCAGCTTCTGGAACGTCACCCGTTCCTCTACGGCCGCACGCAGTGGTGTGAACAAGGTTTCCCCCGCCTCGGCGAGACCGCCACCGATGATGAGCGCGCGGGGGTCCAGCAGGGTGAGCGCGGTGACCAGCCCTGCGGCCAGGGCGTCGACGGCGTCCTGCCACACGCGCAGTGCGGCGGGGTCGCCCGAGGCCACGGCCTTCGCGCAGTCCGCGGCGTCCGCGTCGGGGTCGCCCGACGCGGCGGCCCAGGCCCGGGACACGGCGGCGGCCGAGGCGAGCGTCTCCAGGCAGCCGCGCTGTCCGCAGCCGCAGACCGGGCCGTCCGGCCTGACCACGATGTGGCCGATCTCGCCGGCGTAACCGTGAGCGCCCGCCTCGATGGTGCCCGCGATGCCGATGGCGCCCGCGATCCCTGTGCCCAGCGGCACGAAGAGGAAGCGGTCGGCGCCCTTGCCCGCGCCGATCCGTCCCTCGGCGAGGCCGCCCGTGCGGACGTCGTGGCCGAGCGCGACGGGTATGCCGCCGAGCCGTTCGCCGATCAGCGTGCGCAGGGGGACGTCGCTCCAGCCCAGGTTGGCGGCGTAGACGGCGATTCCGCGTTCCGCGTCGACGATGCCGGGCACCGCGACTCCGGCGGCCGCCGCGCCTTCTCCCAGGTGCTCCGTGCCGTATGCGTGCAGGTCGGCGGCGAAGTCGAGGATCGTCTCCACGACGGCAGCCGGCCCGCGGTCCCTGCCGGTGGCCCGGCGGGCCTCGTGGAGCAGCGTGCCGTCGGCCCCGACCAGTGCGGCCTTCATCCCTGTGCCGCCCACATCGAGGGCGATGACGTGTCTCACGGGAGACAGTTTCGCCCGCCGACCCCTAAAAGGTCTAGTCCACTATCGAGGTTTGTTGACCACCCATACAAAACGGCCCTGCTAGATTGCCGGACGGATGCACCGGTGGTGTAGACCTCCGTGGAGAACGCGGGGCAAGAACGTGGCTCCGTCGCCCGGCGACGGCGGTCGGCAGATGTAGGGATGGACGGGCTGTGCAGCGGCGCTTTGTGGGACTGACCGCGGTGGTGGCGGCACTCGGATTGACGGCAACGTTGTCGGGGTGCGGGACGGACACCGGGGGTGGGGACGTCACTCTGAAGCTGGTCGCGGCGGACTACGGGAGCGACGCCGAAAGCAGCTCCGAGAAGTACTGGGACGACGTCGCCGGGAAGTTCGAGAAGGAGAACCCCGGCATCAAGGTGGACGTGAGCGTCTACTCCTGGAAGGACGTCGACCGCGAGGTCGCCGAGATGGTGAAGGCGGGCAACGCCCCCGACATCGCCCAGATCGGGGCGTACGCCGACTACGCGGCGGCGGGCAAGCTCTACACCTCCGACGAGATGATCGCCATCCGGACGGGGTCCAACTTCCTGCCTTCCCTGACTGCCGCGGGTGAGGTCGACGGCAGCCTCTACGGCCTGCCGTTCGTGGCCAGCACCCGGCTGCTCTTCTACAACAAGGCGCTGTTCGCCAAGGCCGGCCTCGGGGCGCCGCAGACCTGGGACGACATCGAGAGCGACGCCGCCGCGCTGGACCGGAAGGGCGTGACCTACCCCTTCGCCCTGCCGCTCGGCCAGGAGGAGTCCCAGGCCGAGACCCTGATGTGGATGCTCAGCGGGGGCGGCAACTACACGGACGAGGTCGGCAACTACGCCATCGACTCCGCGGCCAACATAGCCACCTTCCAGTGGCTGAAGGACCACCTCGTCGGCAAGGGGCTCACCGGCCCCGTCGCACCGGGGAAGCTCGACCGGGCGAAGGCGTTCGAGGCGTTCACCGACGGCGAGGTGGGCATGCTGAACGGCCACCCGACGCTCATGCAGGAGGCCGAGAAGAAGGGCGTCCAGGTGGGCATGGTCCCGCTGCCCGGCATCGACGGGCCGACCAAGGGCTCGATGGGCGTGGCCGACTGGATGATGGGCTTCAAGCAGAACGGCCACCGGACCGAGATAGGCAAGTTCCTCGACTTCGCCTACGAGGACGAGAACGTGCTGGCCTTCGCCGACCGGTACGACCTCCTGCCGGTGACCAGCAGCGCGTCCGCCGCGATGGAGACCGACAGCAAGCACGCGTCGCTGCACGAGTTCCTGTCGGCACTGCCGAACTCCCAGCTCTACCCGTTCGGAAAGACGTCGTGGGCGCAGGCCAGCGAGACGATCAAGGAGAAGATCGGCTCGGCGGTCGCACCCGGGGGCACTCCCGAGGGCGTGCTCACGGAGATCGCGGCAGAGGCCCGGCAGGCGGACAGCGCGCAGTAGGTAGGTTGGTTGATATGACCGCCCACCCCGACGACCCCGAAGAGCCCGGCCGCGCCGGGACCGATGCCGAGGTCCCCGACGCCGCCGCCCCGCTCTCCGGGCAGGAGCGCGCGGTGCTGGCCCTGGAGCGGCGCTCCTGGCCGGGCCCCGGCGCGAAGGAGCGGGCGGTCAGGGAGCAGCTGGGGATCTCGCCGGTGCGCTACTACCAGCTGCTCAACGCGCTCTTGGACGACCGCCGCGCGCTGGAGGAGGACCCGGTCACGGTGAACCGCCTCCGCCGTGTGCGGGACGCGCGGCGCGGGCGCCGCTGAGGGCAGGGGCCGGACCCTGCGGCGCGCGGGAGCGACCCCCTGGAATTCCCCTGCCGCACTCCTTCTGTTGGCCGGGCCCGGCTAGCTTCGCCTCGCCCGGCCCGCCGCAGGAGAGGTACGTCCATGAGCACCCCGGTCCACCGCACCTCGACACGGCAGTCCTCAGCCTCCCTGCTGTCGGCCCGGCGCCGGGAGGGGAGCCGGACCGGGAGCACGTCCGCACGCTCGGCGGAGCGTGCCCTCCTCGCGATGCAGTCCCGTGCCGGCAACCGTGCCGTGACCGCGGCGGTGCAGCGCGCTCGGGACACCGGGGGAGGGGGCGAGGCGGGGAGCGGCACCGCGTCCGCCGGAGCGAAGAAGAAGGACTACCGCGACAGGATCGCCGGGCTCCTCGACAGGTTCAAGAAGAATCTTGAGCCCGTCGACACCTTCATCAAGGGCTTCCAGACCCCCACCAACGCGGCCTTCACCCAGCAGGCCACCGTCGCCGCGAACGAGGGCCTCAAGCACTCCGCCGCCGCCTCGGGGACCGCCGCCGCGTCGGGAAACCTCCTCACGGAGCTCCCCGGCACCGTGGTCAGTGGCATGGACGCGTACAAGAACATGAAGGACGCCAGGAAGCACGAGAGCGGGGCCAAGCACCACACGGCGAACAAGAAGGCCAGGACCAAGGGGACCGACGCGGTCGTCAGTGCCATCAGTTCGGGGGCCTACAGCGCCGGAATCGCCAAGGAGGCGACCAAGATCCAGAAGGTGGCGGAGGCCGCGCTGGCGTCCGAGGTGAGCGGCGCCGCCAGCGCTTCCGCCGGTGCGGCGAAGGGCGCGCGGGCCGTGCTCCGCATCGGGGGAGCGGCCCGCAAGTACAAGCAGGTCAAGGGGCTGGGAGACCCCCACACCGTGCACGCCCGGTCACTGGCCCGGCTGGGCGAGACGCGGGAGCGCGCCCACTGGGCCGCGGCGGAGGCCAACGTCGCGCTGGGCATGTACTGGGCCCATGAGGGCCCGGAGCGGCTGGAGGCCGTTTCCGATGCCATCGACGCGATCTGGAACGTGATGGGCGAGGCCCGCGACGCCTCCGAGAACCTCCGGCACGCCGAGAAGGACGTGGAGAAGCTGAGCGCGGCCCAGGAGTACGCGAAGAAGAAGCAGCTCACCAAGATCGGCAAGGAGGCGGTCGGCGGCGCGGTGGGTGAGTCCACCAAGGCCGCGGCCGGCGTCGTGACGGCGGTCGCGGCGGGAACGGCAGGGCTGGCGAGCAACCCGGTCGGATGGGGCCTCGCCGGGGCCGGCGCCGGCCTCGTCCTCACCGTCACCCTGTACAAGGCGCTGCGCGCCGCCACCAAGCGGTACGAAGAGGTCCGCCACCCCGACCGCTGGGCACCGGAGGGCGAGACCCCGGCGGAGGCCGAGTCCCGCAAGGAGTCGCTGAAGCACGCCCTGAAGTTCTGGAAGAAGGTGTCGAAGGGCGAGCGCCAGGCCATGGCGCGCGAGATCTACGCCCTGGCGGCGGGTCCCGGCATCTCCGGGAGCGACAGGACGACGGCCGAGATGCGGGAGTCCGCCAGGGCCCTGCTCGTCGCTCTCAAATCAGGCCCCGCCAAGCACAAGCTGGAGCCGGAGGCATGGGCCGAGACCCTCGACGACCCGGCCAGGAGCGCCGGCTGGATCCAGGAGATCGCGGAGCAGCTGGCCTCGGGGTGACCGTCCCGGAACGGGCCCGTCGCGGCAGCGGCGCGGACCCCGCCGCCCGGCGCGGCCACCGGTAGGCTCGGGCCATGGGTAATCCGGCACACCCCCTCCCGACCCCGTCCACCCAGGCCGGCCGCGAAGGCCTCGCCGCACTCCTCGCCCGGCCCTCCCGCGCGGTGGTCGCGCTGGACTTCGACGGCACGCTCGCCGACATCGTCCCGGACCCGGAACAGTCCCGCGCCCACCCCGACGTCGTCCCGGCCCTGTCCGCGCTCGCACCGCGGGTAGCCGCCGTCGCCGTGATCACGGGCCGGCCGGCCGACACCGCCGTGCGGTTCGGCGGCTTCGCGGGCGCGCCGGGCCTGGACCACCTCGTCGTCCTCGGGCACTACGGCGCCGAGCGCTGGGACGCCGCCACCGGGGCCGTCACCGCCCCCGCTCCGCACCCCGGCGTCGAGGCCGTCCTCGCCGAGCTCCCCGCGGTGCTGGACGAGCGGGGCGCCGGGGCGGCCGACGGCACCTGGATCGAGGAGAAGGGCGGCAGGGCGGTGGCCGTGCACACCCGCCGCGCCGCCGACCCCCAGGCCGCCTTCGAGTCCCTGCGTGTCCCGCTGGCCGACCTGGCCGCCCGGCACGGCCTGATCGTCGAACCGGGCCGCCTGGTCCTGGAGTTGCGCCCCCCGGGCATGGACAAGGGCGTGGCGCTGGAGGAGTACGTGAAGGCGGTGGGCGCCGAGAGCGTGCTGTACGCCGGTGACGACCTCGGCGATCTCGCCGCCTACACCGCGGTGGAGAAGCTCCGCACCCAGGGCCTGGCCGGGCTGCTCGTGTGCAGCGGCACCGAGGTCCCCGAACTCGCCGGCCGGGCTGATCTGGTGCTGTCCGGCCCGGCGGAGGTGGCGGAGCTGCTCGGGGAGCTGGCCAGGCACCTTCGGCCGGATGCGGACTGACGAGGCCGGCTACGGCCGGAAGTGGTCCGCCATCAGGCGGCTGACCCATTCGGGCTGTGCGACGTCCTGCACGCGGAACTCCGCCATGACCGGTTTCAGGTCGACGACCGGGGTGCCGGAGACCGCGTCCAGGCCCACCACCGTCAGCTCACGGCCGTCCACGGATTCGACGGCGCAGCACGTCACCCCGATGCGGTTCGGCCTGCGGGGGCCCCGGCCGGCGAACACACCGACGGGCGGGAGGTCGGAGCGGCCTCGGGCGGGCCGGGGTTCACGGTAGTCGTCGAGTTCCGGGAGCTGGTCGAAGACGAAGAGGACCTCCACGTGGGAGAAGCCCTCCAGCCCCTGGAGGCACGCGTCGCCGAACCGCTCGTCGACGGTGATCGTGCTGCGGACGGCGCCCCAGTTGTCCGTGTGCTGGACGTCCGTCCGGTCGTTCCGGACCGTACCTGTCGGCGTGATCTCGAAGCTCGGCATGGCACGGTTCCAGCACGCAACCCGTCTGCCGTCCGCCGTTTCCCGTCCCGGCCCACGGGCCGTTCCCCGGCCCGACCTGCGGGCCGTTCCCCGGCCCCGCCCACGGGGAGCGGGCCGGGGGAGGCCGGCGGCCAGAAGCGGCTCGGGAGGCGCTATCCGCGCAGCGCGTCCAGCTGCTCCAGGAACCACTGCTGCGGAGGCAGCGCGGTCGAGGCGGTGGCGAGGCGCTTCGTGCGGGCGCTGCGCTCGTCGTGGTCCATCGTCAGCGCCTCGTGCAGGGCGGCGGCCGTCGCCGAGACGTCGTAGGGGTTGACGACGATCGCGTCCTCGCCCAGCTCCTCGTAGGCCCCCGCCTCCCGGGACAGCACCAGCGCGCAACCGTCGTCGGAGACGACGGGCACCTCCTTGGCGACGAGGTTCATGCCGTCACGGATCGGGTTGACCAGGGCGACGTCCGCCAGCCGGTAGGCGGCCAGCGAGCGGGCGAAGTCGTCGTCGACGTGGAGCAGGACCGGGGTCCAGTCGGGCGTGCCGTACTCCGCGTTCACGGCGTCGGCGACCCGCTGCACCTCCGCCGTGTAGTCGCGGTAGACCGCGAGGTCCTGCCGGGAGGGGTAGGCGAAGGCGACGTGGACCACGCGTCCGCGCCATTCGGGCCGCTCCTCCAGCAGCGCCCGGTAGGCGTGCAGCCCGCGGACGATGTTCTTGGAGAGCTCGGTGCGGTCCACCCGCACGATCGTGCGCCGGTCAGCGCCCACCTGCTCCCGGAGGAGCTCCATGCGCTCGTCCACGTCCGCCTCGTGGGAGCGGCGGCGAAGGAAGTCCCCGTCGGCGCCGAGCCCGTGCGCCCCGATCCGGGTACGGCCGGTGCCGCCGAGGATCTCCGTGCAGCAGCCGATGAAGGCGTCCGCCCAGCGCCGGGTCAGGAAGGCGGCCCGGTCGGCGCCCAGGATGCCCTTCAGCAGCTGCTCGCCGATGTCGTCGGGCAGCAGCCGGAAGTAGTCGACGGGGGCCCAGGGGGTGTGCGAGAAGTGCCCGATCCGCAGGTCGGGGCGCAGCTCGCGCAGTATGCCGGGGACCAGCGAGAGGTGGTAGTCCTGCACCAGGACGGCGGCGCCCTCGGCCGCCTCCTCGGCGAGCGCCTCGGCGAAGGCCCGGTTGTACGTCTCGTAGGAGGCCCACTGCCGCCGGAACTCCGCGTCGAAGACGGGCTCCACCGGCGTCTGGTAGATCATGTGGTGGACGAACCAGAGCACGGAGTTCGCGATGCCGTTGTACGCGTCGGCGTGGACGTCCGCGTCGATGTCGAGCATCCGGACGCCGGGTTCGGACACGCCGCGCCGGACGGCCTCGCGGTCGCCGTCGCTGAGGGCGGCGCACACCCACAGCTTGTCGTCGACCGCGCTGAGGCCGGAGACGAGCCCGCCGCCGCCGCGCTTCGAGTCGAGCGTGCCGTCCTCCCGCAGTGCGTACGACACGGGGCCGCGGTTGGACGCGACGAGTACCTGGGCAGCGTGCTCGGAGACCATGTACCCGAACCTAGCCCGTTCGGGAACCCTCCAAACGTGATGTGTGTGCGGAGTGGCGCACGGAGAACCGTTACGCCGCGTTGCGTGAGGCGTACTCCGCGATCTCCCGCATCGGCGGCCTCTCCTCCGTGTCCACCGCATGGGTGTGCGCGACGAATCCGCCGGGCCCCCGCTCGAACTGGGTGATCTCGGGCCGTACGAGGGATCCGCGGGAGAGCCGCTGCTGCGCGGTGCGGTAGATCGTGGCGGCCATCCTGCCGAGGGCCTGGCCGTCCTGGTGGCGGTGTTTGCGTACGCCGACGTCGACCTGCGCCAGTGCGTCCAGGCCCACCGTGTGCAGCGCGTCGACGAGCAGGCCCAGCTCCACTCCGTAACCGACCGGGAAGGGGAGCTGCTCCAGGAGTGAGCGCCGCACGGCGTACTCGCCGCCCAGCGGCTGGACGAAGCCGGACAGGCTCGGCCAGTGCAGGTTGAGCAGGGGGCGCGCCACCAGTTCCGTCACCCGGCCGCCCTGGCCTGCTGCTTCGCCGAGCGGGCGGTCGTACATCGCCTTGACGAACTGCACCGTGGGGTCGGTCAGCAGGGGGCCGACGATCCCGGAGACGAAGTCCGCCGAGAAGTCCTTGAGGTCGGCGTCGACGAAGCAGACGATCTCCCCGCTGGTCACCAGCAGTGACCGCCACAGCACTTCGCCCTTGCCGGGGAGTGCGGGTATCCGGGGGAGCACGGAGTCCCGGTGCACGACCCGGGCGCCGGCCCGGCGGGCGGCCTCGGCGGTGCCGTCGGTGGAACCGGAGTCGATCACGACCAGCTCGTCGACCAGCCGGACCTTCTCCATCAGCTCGCGCCGGATCTCCTCGACGATCGCGCCGACCGTCGCCTCCTCGTTCAGCGCGGGCAGGACGACGCTGACGCGGGAGCGGTGCGGATCCCTCGCCCGCGCCGCCGTGAGGCGGTCGAGCGGGCGGTCGGCGGCTGACCAGGAACGCCTGGTCAGCCAGCGTTCCACCTCTTCCAGCACGGTCGGTACTCCCTGTATGTGATCCATCTCGCGGTTCGGACGACTATCTCGATCGTCCGGTGCTTCGGTTACAGTCTTGAACAACGCGGATGACCCTCGCATCTCGGGGTCGGTCCGCGGATAAACGCCCGGATCCATGGTCCGGTGCCATAGCGCTCATCCAGAGGGACTGAGGGAACGGCCCGTTGAAGTCCCGGCAACCCTCCTGCCGACCGCGAGGTCACGGTGGGGAAGGTGCCAATTCCGTCTTGTGGCGAAATACGCCGCGAGGAAGATGAGGAGAAAGGGCCTCCGCCATCATGGCCGTGCAGACAGTTGCAGCCGACATCAATTCTTCCGCCGTGGACCTCGGTCCCGCCGCAGCGCTTTCCTGCCGCGAATGCGGCGAGCGTTTCGAGCTCGGTCCCCTTTTCGCCTGCGCGTCCTGTTTCGGGCCGCTCGAAGTGGCGTACGACCTGCCGAGCGGCTCCCCCGAAGAGCTGAAGAAGCGCATCGCCGAGGGTCCGAACAACATCTGGCGCTACGCGCCGCTGCTGCCCGTTCCCTCCGATGTCGCCGAGAAGCCCAACATCAACCCCGGCTTCACGAAGCTGGTCAAGGCCGACAACCTCGCCCGCGAGCTGGGCGTGACCGGCGGCCTGTACGTCAAGGACGACTCCGGCAACCCGACGCACTCCTTCAAGGACCGTGTCGTCGCGATCGCCGTCGAGGCCGCCCGCGCCTTCGGATTCACCACACTCTCCTGCTCCTCCACCGGCAACCTCGCCGGCGCGGTGGGCGCCGCCGCGGCCCGCGCCGGCTTCCGCTCCTGCGTGTTCATCCCGCACGACCTGGAGCAGGGCAAGGTCGTCATGGCCGCGGTGTACGGCGGCGAACTGGTCGGCATCGAGGGCAATTACGACGACGTCAACCGCTTCTGCTCGGAGCTCATCGGCGACCCCCTCGGCGAGGGCTGGGGCTTCGTCAACGTCAACCTGCGGCCGTACTACGGCGAGGGCTCCAAGACCCTGGCCTACGAGATCTGCGAGCAGCTCGGCTGGCAGCTGCCCGACCAGCTCGTCATCCCGATCGCGTCCGGTTCGCAGCTCACGAAGATCGACAAGGGCCTGCAGGAGCTGATCAAGCTCGGCCTCGTCGAGGACAAGCCGTACAAGATCTTCGGTGCCCAGGCCGAAGGCTGCTCCCCGGTCTCCACCGCCTTCAAGGCGGGCCACGACGTCGTCCGGCCCCAGAAGCCGAACACCATCGCCAAGTCGCTGGCGATCGGCAACCCGGCCGACGGCCCGTACGTCCTGGACATCGCCCGGCGCACCGGCGGCGCCGTGGAGGACGTGAACGACGAGCAGGTCGTGGACGCGATCAAGCTGCTGGCCCGCACCGAGGGCATCTTCGCGGAGACCGCGGGCGGGGTGACGGTCGGTGTGACGAAGAAGCTGATCGACGCCGGCCTGCTCGACCCGTCCCTCACCACGGTCGTCCTCAACACCGGTGACGGGCTGAAGACGCTCGACGCGGTCGCCCCCACGACCGGCCTGTCGGCGACGATCCGGCCCAGCCTGGACGCGTTCCGGGACGCCGGCCTCGCCGCCGCCAACTGACCACCCCAGACCCGAGGAAGGCACCCACATGAGCGTCAAGGTCCGTATCCCCACCATCCTCCGCACCTACACGGGCGGTCAGGCCGAGGTCCCGGCCGAGGGGGCGACCCTCTCCGAGGTCATCGCGTCCCTGGAGCAGAACCACCCGGGCATCGGTGCCCGTGTCCTGGACGACCAGGGCAAGCTGCGCCGCTTCGTCAACGTCTACGTCAACGACGACGACGTGCGCTTCGAGGGCGGTCTGGACGCGGCCACGCCGGACGGCGCCGGCGTCTCGATCATTCCGGCCGTCGCCGGAGGCTGACGGACCGGTCGGGTGTCCCGACTGCGTTGTGTGACCGGGGTGGCCCCCTCCGCGAGAGAAGCGGAGGGGGCCATTCTGCATGGTTGAGCACGGTACAGTTGGGGAAGTCCCCGCTGCCGCCCGTGCCACGCGCATATGAGAATGCGCCCGGCCGCGTCAAGAAGCAGCCAAAGTACGTGAGCTCCTTGCGCCATAAGTGGCCTTTGTCAGGCCCGAGTTGCCCAAAATCCTCACGAGTTCCCCCCTTCCGGGCGTTCAGGTGTGCCCAGAATTCTCGTCCGATTGACCTGTTGCAGAGGGCAGTTGGGCAGATACATTCGGCCGCGGTCGACGCGTTCCGGCGCACGCCACCCTCTCCTGTCGGAGGGTGAGTTCTGACCCGGGCCCGCGAAGTGCGGTGCTCGTGCAAGGGCCAGTAATAGGGGAGTTAGGCATGGCTCAGGGCACCGTCAAGTGGTTCAACGCGGAGAAGGGGTACGGCTTCATCGCGGTCGACGGTGGTGCGGATGTTTTCGTCCACTACAGCGCGATCCAGATGGACGGATACCGCACCCTCGAAGAGGGTCAGCGAGTTGAATTCGAGATCTCGCAGGGCCAGAAGGGGCCGCAGGCGGACATGGTCAAGCTCGCCGTCGGCTGAGCTCGGCGCGGTCGGCCGACGACGCTACTCACACACGCGGGGCCCGTACTCCCACCGGGGTGCGGGCCCCGCGTGCGTCGTCCCCGGCCGGGGCCCGTGGTCGTCCACATCCGGAGAGACACGCTTGCGCCCGCCCGAAACGCTTGCGCCCGCCCGTCGCCCGACCGCCACCCCTCCAGTGAGCCTTCTCCGAAGGCGCTTGCACTCTCCGGGGTCGAGTGCTAATCATTGGCGTTAGCACTCTCCAGGTGAGAGTGACAGAACTTAGGACCGGGCCGGTGAGGCCCGCACGCTTGCCGGGGCAAGGAACCGGTGAGCACGCTGGCCGTCCGTCGCGGGCGCCTCTCGGTCCGGAGAAATCCACCCCTGTCCGGGAGGACCACTTCACATGGCCAAGATCATCGCGTTCGACGAGGAGGCACGGCGCGGTCTCGAGCGCGGGATGAACCAGCTCGCCGACGCCGTCAAGGTCACCCTCGGCCCC
>Ga0247818_10002083_pt1 | contig 12946 bp, 10 predicted proteins | sample 13C_Glucose_Day1_FD_192424 | JGI IMG/M metagenome (GOLD analysis project Ga0247818, IMG submission 192424) | Soil microbial communities from agricultural site in Penn Yan, New York, United States - 13C_Glucose_Day1 | ecosystem: Environmental > Terrestrial > Soil > Agricultural land | place...
GACAACAGGCCCAGCGCATCGACGCCAAAACCCACCGGGCCCTGAGTGAAACCGGACTTGGCATCGAGGATGAAGCTCTGGGTCCATTCCTCGGCCTTGCTTTGCGCATTGGTCGGGTTGGTGAAGTTGCGGTTCATGTAGAAGTTGCGCAGGTTGAGCGTGGCCTTGGCGCCGTCGACAAAACCTGATTCCTCGGCTTGGGCGGGCAGGGCGGCAGAGGCCACAGCGATGGCAATCAGGGCGGGGAAGAAATACTGCGCGGTGGAAGGCGTCATGGGCTCGGGTCTCTCTAATTGTTGGGGATGAAGCAGGGCGATGCCGCAACGTCGGGTTGCAGTCAAAAGAACGGATTGGTTAAACGCAGCGCAATCAACCGGACAGGACAGGGCGCGGGGGCATAGGGTGAACCTGATGTTGTTGGTCTTGTGCGACGAATGGTGGGGGGAATGTACTAGATAGTTCAATCAGCGAAAGCGGGATCTGGGCGATTATCGAACATAAGATTGATCTAGTCTTTGTGGTTTACTAATCGGCCTCTTCGCGGGCAAGCCCGCTCCCACATTTTGATATTCTTTAGTCATAAATAGTGTTGCCTGAGGATCCCCTGTGGGAGCGGGCTTGCCCGCGAAGAGGCCAGCGATCACACCACACCTTTCCCGCAACCAACAAAAAGCCCACCAAAAGGTGGGCTTCTTGTTTTAAAGCACTATCAGAACAACTTCATCTTCGGCGCTTCTTCTTTCAGCGGTTCGACCTTGGCGGTCTGCTGATTCCAGCCGCCACCCAAGGCCTTGTACAGGTTGACCGCGCTGACCAGTTGCGCAAGACGGTCGGTGATCAGTACTTGTTGGGCGTTGAACAGCTGACGCTGGGCATCGAGGAAGGTCAGGTTGCTGTCGACACCGATGAGGTAACGACGCTGGGCCAGACGGTAGTAGTCCTGGTTGGCGGTGACGAAGTCACGCTGAGCCTTCAACTGATCGGTGTAAGTCTGGCGAGCGGCCAGGCCGTCGGCGACTTCCTGGAAGGCCGTTTGAATGGACTTCTCGTAGTTCGCCACGCCGATGTCTTTCTGGATTTTCGAATAATCCAGGCTGGCGCGCAGGCTGCCGGCGTTGAAGATCGGCAAGTTGATCTGCGGCTGGAACAACCAGGTGCCCGAACCGCCCTTGAACAGACCGGACAAGTCCGGGCTCAGGGTGCCGGCGTTGGCCGTCAGGCTGATGCTCGGAAAGAACGCCGCCCGTGCCGCGCCGATGTTGGCGTTGGCGGCCTTGAGGTTGTATTCGGCCTGAAGAATGTCCGGACGACGCTGCAGCAAGTCCGATGGCAGGCCGGCTGGTACGTCGCTGAGCAAATCGTCAGACAGCGGCTTGGCGGCTTGCAGGTTGGCCGGGATGCCGGTGCCGAGCAGCAGCACCAGGCTGTTTTCATCCTGAGCGACCTGACGGGTGTACTTCGCCAATTGCGCCCGGGCGTTTTCCACCGAGGTGCGCGACTGGGCGAGGTCCAGCGCCGACGCCACACCGACCTCGGCACTGCGCGCGGTGAGCTTGTAGCTTTCCTCGAACGCACCGAGGGTGTCCTGGGTGACTTTCAGCAGTTCCTTGTCGGCTTGCCAGGTCAGGTAGGCGTTAGCCACGTTGGCCACCAGGCTGATCTGCGTGCTGCGTCGACCTTCTTCCGTGGCGAAGTATTTTTGCAGCGCTTCTTCGCTGAGGCTGCGAACCCGACCAAACAGGTCGAGTTCATAGGCACTGATGCCGACCGTGGCCGAGTAGGAACTGACGATACCCGACTCGCCGGTCTGCGAAGAGTTTTGCGGAACGCGCTGGCGGTTGCCGCTGCCATTGGCCGATATGGCCGGGAACAGATCGGCACGCTGGATGCGGTATTGAGCTGCAAAGGCATCGATGTTCAGCGCGGCGACACGCAAGTCACGGTTGTTTTCCAGCGCGACCTGAATCAGCTGTTGCAGTGCCGGGTCATGGAAAAACTGCTTCCAGCCTTGCTCCGCCGCAGCCTGGCTCGGTGCCTGGGCCGGCGAGTACGCCGGGCCCTGCGGGTATTGGCCGGCCACCGGTGCCTCAGGCTGCTGATAGTCGGGTATCAGCGAGCAACCACCAAGCACAAACGCGGCGACGGCTAGGGAAAGTAGCGACTTGCTCATTGGCCAGCCTCTTTAGGAGTTTCAGTGGCGTCATCCGGGTCGGCAATTTTGCGCTGACCGATGGACGACACAGTGACGAAGAACAGTGGGACCCAGAAGATCGCCAGAACGGTGGCGGTGATCATACCGCCAATCACTCCGGTGCCGATGGCATGCTGGCTACCCGAACCTGCACCGGTGGAAATGGCCAGTGGCACCACACCCAGGACGAACGCGAGCGAGGTCATGATGATCGGTCGCAAACGCATCCGGCTGGCTTCAATCGCTGCATCGCGCAGGCTGCGCCCTTGCTCATGCAGTTCCTTTGCAAATTCGACAATCAGAATGGCGTTTTTCGCCGCCAGGCCGATGGTCGTCAACAGGCCCACCTGGAAATACACGTCATTGGACAGCCCGCGCAGGCTGGTCGCCATCAGTGCACCGATGATCCCCAAAGGCACCACCAGCATCACCGCAATCGGGATCGACCAACTTTCATACAGTGCCGCCAGACACAGGAACACCATCAGCAGCGACAATGCGTACAGCGCTGGCGCTTGCGAACCGGACAACCGTTCCTCGTATGACAGGCCGGTCCAGGAAATACCCACACCCGCCGGCAGTTTCGCGGCAAGGGCTTCGACTTCGGCCATGGCTTCACCGGTGGAATAACCCGGCGCCGGGGAGCCGAGGATTTCCATCGCTTCGACGCCGTTGTAACGGGCCAGCTTCGGCGATCCGTAAATCCATTCACCCTTGGCAAACGCCGTGAACGGAACCATGGTGCCGGCGCTGTTGCGCACATACCATTTCTTCAAGTCTTCAGGGCTCATGCGCGAGCCAGGCTGGCCTTGTACGTAAACCTTCTTCACTCGACCACGGTCGATGAAGTCGTTGACGTAGCTACTGCCCAGCGCGATCGACAGGGTGTTGTTGATGTCGGCGATGGTAATGCCCAGGGCACTGGCCTTCTCGTCATCGATTTCCAGTTGGTATTGCGGTTCGTCGTTCAGGCCGTTCGGACGGACCTGAGACAGAATCTTGCTTTGCGCGGCCATGCCGAGGAACTGGTTGCGTGCTTGCATCAGTTTTTCGTGACCGATACCGGCACGGTCCTGAAGGAACACGTCGAAACCGGTGGCGTTACCCAGTTCCAGTACCGCCGGAGGCGCGAAGGCAAATACCATGGCATCACGGAAGGTGAAGAAGTGCTGCTGGGCACGGGCCGCCACTTTGAACACGTTGTTGTCGGCGTTACGTTCGTCCCATGGTCGAAGCATGATGAACGCCATACCCGAGCTCTGGCCACGACCGGCGAAGTTGAAACCGGTCACGGTAAACACCGAGTTCACCGCATCGCCTTCACCGCCATCCTTGCTCGGACGCAACAGGAATTCACGCATCTCGTCCACGACCACTTGGGTGCGCTGGGAGGTTGAGCCGGCCGGCGTCTGCACCTGGGCGAACAGTACGCCCTGGTCTTCTTCCGGCAGGAACGCCGTCGGGATACGGGTGAACAGCCAGATCATGCCGACAATGATGAGGAGGTAGGCCAACAGGTACGGTGCCTTGCGCGCGAGCATGCTGCCCACGCCGCGCTCGTAGCTTCTGACGCCCCGGTCGAAGTTGCGGTTGAACCAGCCAAAGAAGCCGCGCTTGGGTACGCCGTGCTCACCCTTGGGAATGGGCTTGAGCATGGTGGCGCAGAGCGCCGGGGTGAAGATCAGCGCAACCAGAACCGACAAGGCCATGGCCGAGACGATGGTGATCGAGAACTGCTTGTAGATCACGCCGGTGGAGCCACTGAAGAACGCCATTGGCAGCAGAACCGCCGACAGCACCAGGGCGATACCCACCAATGCACCCTGGATCTGGCCCATGGATTTCTTGGTGGCTTCCTTGGGCGAGAGGCCTTCTTCGCTCATCACCCGTTCGACGTTTTCCACCACAACGATGGCGTCGTCCACCAGCAAGCCGATGGCCAGGACCATACCGAACATGGTCAGGGTGTTGATACTGAAACCGGCCGCGGCGAGGATGCCGAACGTACCCAGCAATACCACCGGCACGGTCATCGTGGTGATGATGGTGGCGCGGAAGTTTTGCAGGAACAGGAACATCACCAGGAACACCAGCGCGACCGCTTCGACCAGGGTGTGAACCACGCCTTTGATCGACTCGGTCACCACCGGGGTGGTGTCATACGGGAACACCACTTCCATCCCTTCCGGGAAGAAAGGCTTGAGGCTGTCGATGGTCTTGCGCAGGGCTGTGGCGGTATCCAGAGCGTTGGCGCCAGTGGCCAGTTTCACCGCCAGACCGGAAGCCGGGGCGCCGTTGAACTGGGCGTTGATGCTGTAGTTTTCACCACCCAGACCGACGTCAGCGACATCTTTCAAACGAACCTGAGAACCGTCCTTGTTGACCTTGAGCAGGATTTTATTGAATTGCTCAGCGGTCTGCAGGCGGGTCTTGCCGATGATCGTAGCGTTCAGTTGCGTGTCGGGCAGGGCAGGCAAGCCGCCGAGCTGGCCGGACGACACCTGGACGTTCTGTGCGGCGATGGCGGTTTTGACATCGATCGGGGTCAGGTTGTATTTGTTCAACTTGGCCGGGTCGAGCCAGATACGCATGGCGTACTGCGAGCCGAACACCTGGAAGTCACCAACACCGGCGGTCCGCGAGATCGGGTCCTGCATGTTCGACACGATGTAGTTGGACAGGTCGTCCTTGGTCATGCTGCCGTCACGCGAGACCACGCCGATCACCAACAGGAAGTTTTTCACCGCCTTGGTAACGCGGATACCTTGCTGCTGCACTTCTTGCGGCAGCAACGGGGTGGCCAGGTTCAGTTTGTTCTGGACCTGAACCTGCGCGGTATCGGAGTTGGTGCCTTGCTCGAAGGTCGCGGTGATGGTCATGGTGCCGTCGGAGTTACTTTCCGAGGACACATAACGCAAGTGGTCGATACCGTTGAGCTGCTGCTCGATCACCTGCACCACGGTGTCTTGTACCGTTTGTGCCGAAGCACCCGGGTAGGCCACGGAGATGGCGATTGCCGGAGGCGCAATGCTCGGGTATTGGTTGATCGGCAGCTTGAGGATCGATAGTGCCCCGACCAGCATGATCACCAGGGCTATTACCCAGGCGAAAATCGGACGGTCGATAAAAAATTTCGACATGGGTTATTCCCCTTTGCCGCTGGAAGCTTTGTCAGCTGCCTGTGCGGGGGCCGGGTTCTTTGCGCCAACGTTAGTCGCTTCAGTGGCTTTGACTTCGATACCAGGCTTGACGAATTGCAGCCCTTCGGTGATCAGGCGATCGCCTGCCTTCAGGCCGTCCTCGATCAACCATTGGCTACCGACGGTGCGGTTGGCCTTGAGATGGCGCAGTTCGACCTTGTTGTCAGGACCGACGACCAGTGCAGTCGGCGTGCCTTTAAGGTCGCGGGTCACGCCTTGTTGCGGCGCCAGAATCGCTGCCGAGTTCACACCGGCCTGCAATTGAGCGTGAACGAACATGCCCGGCAGAAGGGTGTGTTCAGGGTTCGGGAACACGGCACGCAGGGTGACGGAACCGGTGGTCTGGTCAACCGAGATCTCGGAGAACTCAAGCTTGCCGTCCAGCTTGTACTGGCTGCCGTCTTCGAGGGTCAGCTTGACCGCCGCCGAGTTGTCGCCGGCCTTTTGCAGACGACCGCTTTCCAGTTCGCGGCGCAGTTGCAGCAACTCCACAGAGGATTGGGTCACGTCGACATAGATCGGGTCGATTTGCTGGATCACCGCCATCGGATCAACCTGGCCGCTGGTCACCAGCGCGCCTTCTGTCACGTTGGAGCGACCGATACGACCGGTCAGCGGTGCGTAAACCTTGGTGTAGCGCACGTTGATCTGAGCCGTTTGCAGCGCGGCTTCCGATTGCATCCGGTTGGCTACGGCCGTGTCGTATTCCTGACGGCTTACCGCTTGTTCGGCGACCAGTTGTTTGTAGCGGTCGGAGATCGACTTGGTCTGTTGCAGGTTGGCTTCTGCACTTTTCAACGTGGCGTCATAAACCGACGAATCAATCTGATACAGCTGCTGGCCAATTTTGACGTCGCCGCCTTCCTTGAACATGCGCTTGAGAATGATGCCGTTCACTTGGGGGCGAACTTCGGCGATGCGGTAGGCGCTGGTACGGCCCGGCAGGTCGGATGTCAGGGTGAAGGCTTGGGTTTTCAGAGTGACAACGCCGACCTGAGGAGGCGGTGCGGCTGGTGCGGCTTCTTCCTTTTTGCATCCGCTGAGCAGCGATGCCAAGGCGACGGCAGTGACCAGAGCGGTAACAGCTGACTTGAATTGCATGAAAATCCTCGGGTCCGGCGCGCATCATGCGCACGAGAAAGGTGGAAGGTTAAAAATGGGGTGCTGAGTGGATAAGTAGCTTGCTAAGGAATATACTTACGTTCATGGTTGTTTGTAAACACCTCGGCTGCGTATCCACTTCTCTACAAAAGCCGTTCAAAGGTTTGAATTGCAAGACGGGGACGGCACCCAAGAGCGCTCGCTCCATTTTTATTCAGCTGATGTTCAGACATCGCTGAGGCATCCTGATTGAGGTTTTACTGCCATGGTCCGTCGTACCAAAGAGGAAGCTCAAGAAACCCGCAGCCAGATACTCGAAGCGGCAGAAAAAGCCTTTTATGAAAGGGGCGTGGCGCGTACGACTTTGGCGGACATCGCTACGTTGGCCGGTGTGACTCGCGGTGCTATCTATTGGCATTTCAGCAACAAGGCCGATTTGGTGCAGGCCATGCTGGATACCTTGCATGAGCCACTGGATGAAATGGCCAGGGCCAGTGAAAGCGAGGATGAACTCGATCCGCTCGGTTGCATGCGCAAACTGCTGATTCATTTGTTTCATCAAGTTGCGCTGGATCCAAAGACCCGACGCATCAATGAGATTTTGTTTCATAAGTGCGAATTCACCGATGAAATGTGCGACCTGCGACAGCAGCGCCGAACGGTCAGCCTGGATTGCAATATTCGAATTGCCCTGGCCTTGAGTAATGCCGTGAATCGGGGGCAAATGCCCAAAGACCTCGACACGGCACGCGCTGCCATCAGCCTGCATGCCTATATCGACGGCATCCTGTACCAGTGGCTGCTGGCGCCCGACAGCTTTCAATTGCACGCCGACGCCGAGCGTTGGGTGGAGACGGGGCTGGACATGCTGCGCTTGAGCCCAAGCCTGCGCAAATGAAAAAAAAGCGAAATTGGCTTCACGTGTGGTAACTGTCAAAGCGGACGCCGGATTCCATGGGCTGCTTTTATATACGCACACTCGCCAGGATGACAGGTAGCGAGCTACGTAATTTGTACGAAATTTGTGTCGTGGGTGTGAATGAGTGTGAGCTCACCATCTGAAAACGGAAAAAGCCCCGGCTCTGAGGAGTCGGGGCTTTTTTGCATTTCAGTATTTGACGCTTACATCACCGGGTAGTCGATGTAACCCACCGGGCCTTTGCCGTAGAACAGTTCTGGACGCGCGTCATTCAACGGCGCGTCGGCCTTCAAACGTGCAGGCAGGTCCGGGTTGGCAATGAACGGCACGCCGAAGGCCACTGCATCGGCCTTGCCGCTGGCCAGCCAGGCGTTGGCGCTGTCCTTGGTGAAGCGTTCGTTGGCGATGTACGGACCACCGAAGGCTTCTTTTAATTGCGGGCCAAGGCTGTCGCCGGCTTCTTTTTCGCGCGAGCAGATGAACGCGATGCCACGTTTGCCCAATTCGCGAGCAACGTAGATGAAGGTTTCGGCGAGGTTGTCGTCGCCCATGTCATGAGAGTCAGCGCGCGGTGCCAGGTGCACACCGACGCGACCGGCGCCCCAGACTTCGATGGCCGCGTCGGTCACTTCCAGCAGCAGGCGCGCACGGTTTTCCAGGGAACCGCCGTATTGGTCGGTGCGCTGGTTGGTGCTGCTTTGCAGGAACTGGTCGAGCAGGTATCCGTTGGCACCATGGATTTCCACACCGTCAAAACCTGCGGCTTTGGCGTTCTCGGCGCCTGTGCGGTAAGCGTCGACGATGTCGGCGATTTCAGCGGTTTCCAGGGCACGCGGGGTTGGGTAATCCGCCAATGGGCGAACCAGGCTGACGTGGCCTTTTGGCTGGATGGCGCTCGGTGCGACCGGCGCTTCGCCGTTCAGGTATGAGGTGTGAGAAACCCGGCCGACGTGCCACAGTTGCAGGAAGATCTTGCCGCCCGCGCCGTGGATGGCTTTGGTCACGTTAGCCCAGCCGCGTACCTGGTCGTTGGACCAGATGCCCGGGGTGTCCGGGTAGCCGACGCCCATCGGCGTGACCGACGTGGCTTCGCTGAGGATCAGGCCAGCGGAAGCGCGCTGGACGTAGTACTCGGCCATCAGCGCGTTCGGCACGCGGCCTTCGTCGGCGCGGCAGCGGGTCAGCGGCGCCATGATGATGCGGTTGGCCAACTCGATGTCGCCCAGTTTGATCGGATCGAAAATAGTCGTCATGAATGCACCCTCGTGAGGTCTAGGTGGTTTAGTGAGTCGCTGGAGCCAGTTCGGGATTGCCGCTCTGGCGGAAAGTAATCAGGGTCACCAGCAGGGCGAGCACCGCCAGTGCGGCGGCCGCGAGGGGCACGCTGGTCAGGCCGTAGCCGTGGGCGATGACGCTGCCGCCGACCCAGGCACCGAGTGCGTTGCCGATGTTGAAAGCGCCGATGTTCAGGGTCGACACCAGGTTCGGGGCCGCTTTGCCGAAGGTCACTACGTTCACTTGCAGGGCTGGGACGGCGGCAAAACACGCGGTCGCCCAGAGGAACAGGGTGATTTCGGTCGGGATCAGCGCGACGCTGGTCCATGTCAGTACGGTGGACACCACCGCCATGCTGATGAACACGCCGATCAGTGTCGCGGCCATGCCTTTGTCTGCCAGTTTGCCGCCGATGATATTGCCGACGGTCAGGCCCAGGCCGATGAGCATCAATGTCCAGGTCACGCCGCGCGGCGAGACTCCGGTGACTTCGCCGAGCAGCGGCGCGACGTAGGTGAACAGGGTGAAGACCGAGGCGGCGAACAGCGCAGTCATGCTCAGGGACAACCAGATCCCGGCGCCCTTGAGCGCTGCCAGTTCGGCGCGCATGTCGAGTTTTTCTTCATCGCGCTTGGCCGGCAGGAAGCGGATCAGGCCGATCAAGGCAATCACACCGATCACGGTCACGGCCCAGAAGGTCGAACGCCAGCCGGCTTGCTGACCGAGCGCGGTGCCCAAGGGAACGCCGAGCACGTTGGCCAGGGTCAGGCCGGTGAACATCAAGGCCACGGCCGAAGCGCGTTTGTTGGCCGGCACCAGACCTGCCGCCACCACCGAACCGATACCGAAGAAGGCACCGTGGCAGAGAGCCGTGACGACCCGCGCAAACATCAACACGTTGTAGTCACTGGCCAGGGCGCAGAGCAGGTTGCCGATGATGAAAATACCCATCAACGCAACCAGTGCCGCCTTGCGCGGCAGCCGGGCGGTGGCCAGTGCCATGAATGGCGCCCCGATGGCCACGCCCAGGGCGTAACCGGTCACCAGCCAGCCAGCGCCGGGGATCGACACACCGAGGTCCGCCGCCACATCGGGCAGCAGGCCCATGATGACGAACTCGGTGGTGCCGATGGCGAAGGCACTCAAGGCCAGAATGAGGAGCGAGAGGGGCATTGTTTGATTCCTTGTCGGCTGACTGACGTTAAGGGTCAGAGCTCTTTACTGAAGGTCTTGAGGAATTCCTGGATGGTTTCCTCATTACGTTTGAAAAAATGCCACTGGCCGACTTTGCGGCTGCTGATCAGGCCGGCGCGTTGCAGGGTCGCCAGGTGCGCGGACACCGTGGACTGCGACAAGCCGCAACGTTGATCGATCTGTCCGGCGCAAACGCCGTGCTCGTTGCTGTGGGACTGGTCAGGGAATTCGACGTCCGGGTTTTTGAGCCAGTGCAGGATTTCTCGCCGTACCGGGTGTGCCAGGGCTTTTATTATTTCGTCGAAGTCGAGGTTCATGGCTGGGAGCTCGTGATGAGTAAAACGCTATATCGCGATGAGGCGAACTTTAAATCGGTATTTCGCGATATACCAATATAATTTTGCTCTGATGAGCGCATAAATCGGTATATCGGGTTATAACGATACGTGGGTGTATGGAAACAAAGGTGCAGTGCTAAGCTGCGCGGATGAACTATCTCGCACATCTTCACCTCGGTGGCCCGCGTCCCGGTCAATTGCTCGGCAGTCTGTATGGCGATTTCGTCAAAGGACGGCTGCAAGGGCAATACGATCCGGAAATTGAGGCGGCCATCCAGCTGCACCGCAGCATCGACGTGTTTACCGACCGCCACCCGTTGGTGGACGTTTCGTTGTCACGGTTTTCCAGCACTCGCCGGCGATACGCCGGGATCGTGCTCGACGTGTTTTTCGACCACTGCCTGGCACGGAACTGGACGCTATACGCCGACCGGCCACTGGAACTGTTCACCTCTGATGTGTACCGGGTACTGACGGCCGAACCGCAATTGCCCGAGCGCCTGGCGAAGATCGCGCCGCACATGGTGGCGAATGACTGGTTGGGTTCTTATCGGGAGTTCGAGGTGCTGGAGCAGGTACTGCGGGGGATTTCACGGCGATTGACCCGGCCTGAGGAACTGGCGGGGGCGATGCAGGAATTGCGGGTGTTGTATGAACCGTTAAGCGAGGACTTTCGGTTGTTCTATCCACAGCTTCAGGTATTCGCCCAAAACTACCCAACACCCTAACTCCTGCGGGAGCGGCCTCGCGATGAGGTCGGTACAGGCGACAGATGTCCCGGGCTGGTCTTTACTCTGAAGCGCGAAACATCTTAATTGCCAAGGAGAAAGAGCATGTCTGGATGGTACGAGTTGAGCAAAACCAGCAGCGGCCAGTTTCGGTTTGTATTAAAAGCGGCCAATGCCGAAACCATTCTGGCCAGCGAGCATTACACCACCCGCAGCGCAGCCGACAACGGCATTGCCTCGGTGCAAAAAAACAGCCCGCTGGATGAACGCTACGAAAAAAAGACCACCAAGGATGGCCATCCTTACTTCAACCTCAAGGCCGCCAACCACGAAATCATCGGCAGCAGTGAAGCCTATTCCTCCGAGGCCGCACGGGAAAAAGGCATCGCCAGTGTGAAGGCCAACGGGCCGACCACCGTGATCAAGGACAAGACCTTGCCGGTGCTCTGAACTACACCGCCGCTCCCATTTTCGACTGCATCTGTACTGGCGGAACGCGATTAAAGGTGGGAGCGAGCCGGCTCCGGGCGGCGATCCGACGATGGCGTCAGCCGCGTCGCCACTAAACCTCGACGGGAACCGTCAGCTTCGGACTCCCCAACGCATGCGTCTTCGAATCAAAAAACCGCAGCTCTGATCCCGTCCCCTCGAACACCTTCGCGTAATGCCGCTTCTGATGCTGGATAAACGCTTTGCTGCGCGGGTAAATCGAGATTGCCACCACCGTCGGTTTTGCCTGGCGCAGTGCATGAACGATATGGCTGTCTTGCTCACCTAACGCATGACCAAAGACGCACAACCCGTCGCCATGCCCCAACAACTGGTCATAACAAAACGACAGATAATCCGAGCTGCGAATGGTCTTGAGCTTGTCCTGCGCCGGCCCTTCGTTCACAAACAGCGGCACGTCATCCAGCGTCTTGATCGTATTGTTGATCGCGAAACTACCCAGCAGCGTGCCCTCGGTCGACATCAGTTTGCGCGCCGTACCGTCCTGATTGCGCACCAGATGCAAACCACCGTGCAGGTACAGCAAGCGGGTTTTATCGGTCGCCGTGGCGCTCAGGTCAAAGCCCGGCTCGGTGCCCAGGAACAGGTCGGTGATCGCGTCTGGTTGATGCTGGATCGACCAGTAATTGAGCAAGTCATAGTTTGTGGTAAATACCGTCTGATAGGAGCCCAGTTCCCGGCTGATGGTCGCCAGGGTTGAAGGCACCACCAGCCGCCACGGAATATGCACGGCATGCACGGTGTTGATCAGCGCTTCCTTGACTGCGTAATAGCGATTGCGCGGTGCGGCGGAGCTGACCGCCAGCGCCTTGTTGACCCGGCTGGTGGTTTTCAGCGCGCTCAGTACTTGCTCGAAACTGCGTGTCTGCATCGCCTCGAACACGCTCAGCTCGGATTGGCTCAGGGGTTTCTCTTCGACGGTGCGCGCATTCTCGAACAGCGAGTCGTAACCAAAATCGTCCCACACGGCGCGGCTGGCGCCGTTGCCCACCAGCAAACCGCTGAACGAGGCGGTGGCGCGCAAGGCGTTCCAGTCTTCAAGTTGGGCATCAACATCCTGGAAATCGGTCATTGCGGTGGTCGTCTCGAAGCAAGGGGCTAATGGGCGGCGACTTTATCACGGTCGGGCAACGAGTCAGATCAACATGTGTTTTGGCGCCCCGGCGCGAGCATCACGCAGAGCATCGCGCCCACCGCCAGCAACGTGCACAGCAGCGAGAGTGGCCACGCCTGCTGACTGGCAATCAGGCTGGCGATACCGCCAATGACCGCAGCCATCAGTTGATGAATAAAGCCGCTCAGGGCCATCGCATAAGCACCACCGACCGGTGAACCGTCGTTAGCCAGCGACAAGCTGATCGGGTAGGTCAGCGATTGCCCGAACACCGCCACGCAATAGGGCAACCAGAACAGCAGCGCAAGGCTGGTGCCGGCAATATTGCCCAACAACATCACCGCGCTGCCCGCCAGCACCAGCCCGACGCCGGCCG
>Ga0247818_10002084_pt1 | contig 12942 bp, 10 predicted proteins | sample 13C_Glucose_Day1_FD_192424 | JGI IMG/M metagenome (GOLD analysis project Ga0247818, IMG submission 192424) | Soil microbial communities from agricultural site in Penn Yan, New York, United States - 13C_Glucose_Day1 | ecosystem: Environmental > Terrestrial > Soil > Agricultural land | place...
GTTGATGAGCGCCGGCAGTGGCGTTGCCCACAGCGAGTACAACCACTCGGCGACACGGCCTGTGCACTTTCTGCAAATCTGGATCGTGCCAGAAGTGAGCGGCGCCAAACCGCGCTATCAGCAGGAGCATTTCAGCACGCAAAAGAAACGTGGACGTCTGCAACTGATCATCTCTCCCGACGGCGACAAGGGTTCGTTGAAGGTGCGTCAGGACGCACGGGTGTACGCCGCGCTGATCGACGGCAAGGAAAGCGCCGCGCTGGAACTGGCCGCCAATCGTTATGCCTATGTGCACGTGGCTCGCGGCAGTGTCGAACTCAACGGCGTGTCGTTGCAGGCAGGTGACGGCGTGCGGGTTCGTGATGAGCAGGTGCTGACGTTGAGCAACGGTGTGGATGCCGAAGTGCTGGTGTTCGATTTGCGCCCGCAAGAACTGCCTGAGATGCCATAAGATCAAGAGCTCGCAGCCTCGTTTCACTCGACAGCTGCTACAGGTGTACGCAACCCCCCTGTAGGAGCTGTCGAGTGAAACGAGGCTGCGATCTTTTCGCCGTCAGTCACCTGTCCCGGAAAACACCGCGACAATCTCCTCAATCATCGCCCGCACCCGCGCGGTGTGCCGCAAGTCGGCGTGGGTCACCAGCCAGACGTCATAGGGCAACGGTCGCGTGCGTTCCGGCCAGAGCCTGACCAGTCCGTCCCGCTCGCCCATGTACACCGGAATTTCCCCCAGCCCGATGCCCGCCGCAATGGAGCGACGCACCAGCAGGCCGGAGCTCAGGCTCGACACAATCCGCCCGCGCGTCAACGGTTCCGACACCAGTGTCATGTCCTTGTGGCTTTGCAGGTACGGCTGATACACCACCAGATCATGCCCCTCAAACGCCGAACCCGGCGCCGGTACACCGTGTGCGTCGACATACGCCTGAGACGCAAAAAGACCCACCGGCCAGCGGGCGATTCGGCGCGCGATCAGGTCCGGGTTATCCGGCCGGGTATTGCGCACGGCGATGTCGGCTTCGCGTTTGGCCAGGCTGAGAATCTGCGTCGAGGCGTCCAGTTGCACGCGCACGTCGGGGTGCTGCTGATGCAGGCGCGCAATGGCCGGGATCAGGAAATCGATGGCCATGGAGTCAGTGGTGCTGACCCGAACGAGCCCGGTCAACCGGTCGTCCAGCCCTTGGATCTGCCGCTGCAGTTCCAGTGCCGAGCGCTCCATTTTTTCCACCGCCGCCAGCGCCGCTTCGCCGACGGCGGTGAGTGCGTAGCCTTCGGAGGTGCGCAGAAACAACGTCGCACTCAACGACTTTTCCAGCGCCGTGATGCGCCGGCCCACAGTCGCTTGATCAACCCCCAGCACCCGCGCTGCGCCGCGCAGTGTCGACTCTCGGCAAACCGCCAGGAATACCCGTGCGTCATCCCAATTCATGCGGCTCCCTCAGTGATGCATATACGCATCACCATAGCGCAAAATCGCTGCGTTAATGCATTGGACACTCACGATAGGCTGAAGGCCAGTGTCAACCTCACAGGAGCCTTCTCATGCACAGCTCATCGACTACCTCGCGCAGCGCGATCTGGCTGCCAATCTTTGCCGGCCTCAGCGCCAGCCTCGTCAGCATTGGCCTGGCGCGGTTTGCGTACACGCCATTGATTCCATCGTTGATTCAGGCGCACTGGTTTTCCGCCAGCGACGTGGTGTACCTCGGTGCCGCCAACCTGGTCGGCTATCTGATTGGCGCCCTGATCGGCCGCCCCGTCGCGCAGCGCACCTCCAACAAAGCCGCGCTGCGACTGATGATGTTTGCCGTGACCTTGTCGTTCTTCGCCTGTGGCTTTCCCTTTTCAGTGAGCTGGTTCTTCGGCTGGCGCCTGCTGTCGGGCATTGCCGGTGGCGCGATCATGGTGCTGGTGGCCGCGACGGTACTGCCACATGTACCGGCGGCGCGCAGAGGATTGGCCAGTGGCGCGATTTTCCTCGGTATTGGCTTGGGCATTGCCGGTTCGGGGACGATTGTTCCGCCGTTGCTGAGCCTTGGCTTGCAACAAACCTGGTTCGGCCTTGGTCTTCTATCTTTGGTTCTCACCGCCGCCAGTTGGTTTGGCTGGCCGTCAGAGACGCACCACGCTGCCGCTACGCCAGCAGTCGCAGAGCCGAAGACGGCCACTGATCCACGGGTTTACCTGCTGTTCGCTCAATACGCATTCATGGCCGCAGGGCTGGTGCCTGCGATGGTGTTCCTGGTGGATTACGTGGCCCGCGGGCTCGGTGCCGGGCAGCACGTCGGCGCGCTGATTTGGGTGATGTACGGCCTTGGCGCGATTATCGGGCCGGTCAGTTATGGGTTTCTGGCGGACCAACTCGGCGCGAAGGTCAGTATTCGCGTGGTGCTGGTGATACAGGCAATTGCCGTTGGCCTGTTGGCGATCTCAAGTTCTTTTACGGCGCTGGCCTTGCTGGCGGTGCTGCTCGGCTCGTTCCCGCCGGGCATCGTCCCCTTGGCGCTGGCACGGGTTCACGAACTGATCCCGCAACATCACCAGCAGCAAGTGGCCTGGAGTCGCGCGACGGTTTCGTTTGCAACGTTTCAGGCCCTCGCCGGGTTTGCCTATTCGGCGCTGTTCAATGCTAGCGGCGGTCATCACGCTTTGTTGTTTGTCATCGCGGCCGGTGCAATTGTGGTTGCGCTGCTGCTGGAACAGGGCATGCGTTTGCTGAGCCGTCGTGATGGTTTGATGCCCGCATTGAACTGAATCAGCGCCACCTTATTGGGAAGATTGTGTTGAAGGTGGATTGATCGGGCTCCAGTAAGATCAGCTTTGGCAGCTATGGCCCCATCGCCAGCAGGCTGGCTCCCACAGTGGATCGCGTTTTTTCTGGTAGAACCCGGTCAATTGTGGGAGCGAGCCTGCTCGCGATGGGGCCCGATCATTCACCCCAAAACCTCATACGGCTGTCGAATTTGTCCCCGCCCCCGCCACGCATCTGTTAAAAACCGTCTTTTCCCGCAGACCTTCCGGACCGCCGTATGTTGTCGAGTTGGATGAGCCGCTTGGGCCGTCGCTGGCTGCCGATGCTGTGCATGGCCGCATTGATCGTCGGCCTGCCGGTGAGTTGCGGTGTGCTCAAGTACAAAGAGCGCGAATTGCTGTTCCGCATCGAGCCAGGTACGGCGGGCTGGTATCGCGGCTTGCCGGACGATGTGCAGGAGTTCGACATCAAACCCGCCCGATTCAAGGCCGGGCAAAACCTCCACGCCTGGTGGTGGCCGGCCGCACGCCGTGATGCGCCGTCGATCCTCTACCTGCACGGCGTACGCTGGAACCTGACGGGCCAGGCGTTTCGCATCGAGCAATTGCGCGCCATGGGCTACTCGGTGCTGGCCATCGACTACCGTGGGTTCGGTCAAAGCAAAGGGGATCTGCCCTCCGAAGCCAGCGTTTATGAAGACGCCCGAGCCGCCTGGGAGCGCTTCACCCAGATGCAACCGGACGCCAACAAACGTCTGATCTACGGTCACTCCCTGGGCGGCGCGGTGGCCATCGACCTTGCGGCGGACCTGACCGCACAGGCGAAAAAGCAACAAGTCGAAGTGCCGGTGCGCGGTCTGGTGATCGAGTCCACGTTCACCTCGCTGGGCGATGCCGTGGCGCAAGTGGCCGACAGCAACCTGCCGGTGAACTGGCTGCCGGTGCGTTGGCTGGTGTCGCAGAAATTCGATTCCCTCGACAAGATCGTCGACATCGACATGCCGCTGCTGGTGGTTCACGGCCTGGCCGACCGGTTCATGCCCTCATACTTCAGCCAGCAGTTGTTCAACGCCGCCAATGAACCCAAGCGCCTGCTGCTGGTGCCCGGCGGCACCCATAACAACAGCATGAGCCTGGGGGGCAGCCAATATCGCCAGGCGCTCGAAGGTTTGATGAAAGCAAAACCTAGCGGTAACCCTGGGCTTGCAGGTTGAACAGTTGCGCGTAGCGTCCGCCCGCCTTCACGAGATGGTCGTGATCGCCGCGCTCAAGGATCGCCCCCTGGTCCAGCACGATGATGTGGTCCGCATTGCGCACGCTGGAAAACCGGTGGGAAATCAGCAACGTCATGCGACTTTCGGTGTGCTCGCTGAAATGCTCGAATACCGCCGCTTCCGCCGCTGGATCGAGTGCCGACGTCGGTTCGTCGAGAATCAGGATATCGGCATCGCGCCGCATGTAAGCACGCGATAGCGCGATCTTTTGCCACTGCCCACCTGACAACTCTTGCCCACCGGCAAACCATCGACCCAACTGCGTGGCGTACCCTCGATCCAGACGCTCGATGAACGGTGCAGCCATGCCCTGCGCTGCCGCGTCCTGCCAGCGCTGTTCATCATTGAACGCCAACGTGTCGCCGACGCCGATGTTTTCACCGACCGAAAACTGGTAGCGGATGTAATCCTGAAAAATCACGCCAATGCGCTGTCGCAGCACGTCCTCCTTCCAGGTCTGCAAATCGCTGCCATCGAGCAAAATGCGGCCTTGATCGGGTCGGTACAAACGGGTCAGCAATTTGATCAGCGTGGTCTTGCCCGAACCGTTCTCCCCCACCAGCGCCAGGCTGCGCCCCGGAACCAGGTGCAGGTCGATGCCCTCCAGCGCCGCACGACTCGCCCCGGGATAACGAAAACCGACGTTCTCGAAACGCAAACCATCGCCGGGCACCGCGCCCTCGGTGAGATGTCCGGAATCGGCCACCACCGGTTCGGCCAGGTATTCATAAAGACTCGACAGGTAAAGGCCGTCTTCGTAGAGACCGCTGATGGCGCTCAAGCTACTGCTGACCGCCGTTTGCCCCTGCTTGAACAACACCAGGTACATGGTCATTTGCCCAAGGCTGATATTGCCGTGAACGGTATCGACCACCACCCACGCATACGCCAGGTAAAACGCCGAAGTACCAAGCAGGCCGAGGACGAATCCCCAGCCATCGCGACGCAGCGTCAACCGACGGTCTTCGGCGTAGAGACGCGTGAACGTGTCGCGATAGCGCTGCAACAACAGCGGTGCGAAACCAAAGAGTTTGACCTCTTTGATGTACCCCTCGTGGGACAGCAGCGTCTCGATGTAATTCTGCTGCCGGCTCTCGGGCGCCCGGCGGGTGAATAGCCGAAAAGCATCCCCGGAAAAATGCGCTTCGGCGAAAAACACCGGCAATGCACCGACCACCAGCAGCACCAGCGCCCACGGCGAAAAGTGCACCAGCAACACGCCGAAGCTGATCAGCACAATCAGATTCTGGATCAGCCCCAACGACTTCATCACCAACGCCAGCGGCCGGGTCGACGCCTCGCGCCGCACCCGCACCAGCTTGTCGTAAAACTCGGAATTCTCGAACTGCACCAGCGACAACGTCTGGGCTTTCTCCAGAATCATCGTGTTGACCTTCTGCCCCAACTGCACCCGCAACAGCGACTGCTGAACTGACAGCGCCCGCTGAGTACCGGACAACAACGCCAGCACCCCCGCCTCCATCAACACATAACGCACCACCGGCCACAACGGCGCACTGCCCTGCTGCGCGTGCAACTGCATGGCACTGACCACGGCATCGACGATGCGTTGACCTATCCAGGCGGCCAGTGCCGGGAGGACACCGGCAATCAGAGTGGCCAGGACCAGGCCGAGGAATAATCCGCGAGAAGTGCCCCAGACCAGCAGCAAGGCACGTCGGGCCTGGTCGAACAAGGCGGTGAAGCGGTTAAGGGCCGCAGGCATGGGGACTGGCTCGCAGAGAACAAACAAGGTGTCATGGTACTTCAGCCCGGCAACGAGCCCGGTGCGAATCAACTGTAACGTTTGTTCGCTTGACGCGAGCACGCGTCAGGATGAGGATCGACCGACTTTCAGAGGTCGCGCATGAATAGAAACGAATATCTGCACGTATCAGCAGAGCTCCTTTTCCTGGAAAAGCAGCTAGCTAAACCTGGGTTCAGCAAGCTAACTGCTATGTCCATTCGCTCTCGAATTGCGCAATTAAAATCATCCCTTGAAGTGGGTAGTCAGAACACGGACCACTTTGCAAAGGTCGTCATTACGTACCGTGGCTCCCCCGTTTCAGGTACTCCCGAAACAGAGAGAGAAAGTCCACTTCATTCCACACCCACCTGAAACCGCGCCCGATACCGCCCCGGGCTCTCCCCCGTCCATTTCTTGAACGCCCGATGGAACGCACTCGGTTCCTGAAAGCCCAGCCGTTCGGCGATGTCACTGATGCTCGCCTTGCTCTGGCGCAATTGCTCAAAGGCCACGCCTCGCCGCACTTCGTCCTTGATCTCCTGATAGGAGCACCCTTCGCGCTCCAATTTGCGGCGGAAGGTGCTGGGGCTCAGGTGTTGTTCCAGGGCGAAATCCTGCAAGGTCGGCCATTCGCTGTAGTCGCTGTTGCGCAGGCGCTGGTGGACTTGCGAGGCCAGGCCATGCTGGTTGCGGAAGCGGATCACCAGCCATTGCGGGGCAGTGCGCAGGAATACTTTCAGCGAGGCCAGGTCTTGCACCACCGGCAGGCGCAGGTAGTGACTGGCGAATTCGATTTCGGTGCGCTCGGCACCGAAGGTCAGGTTGGGGCCCCACAGCAGACGGTCGTCGCTGAGGGACACGCGTTCATGACGGAAGTCTGCGCGGTCGATGGGGATGCGCCGCCCGCCGAGCCAGCACATCAGACTGATCATCAGCACCAGGAACGTCTCTTCGCCGAAACGGCTGACGTCGTCGTTTTGCGCGTGGCTGTCCAGGCTGATGAATGCGCGCTTGCCGCGCACGGTCAGGGTGCCGCGAAAGTCGCGCAGGAACAGGCCGAAATTGGCCAGGCACTGGCGCATGGCTTTGTGCAGGTCGGGTTCCTGAATCAAGGCGCGGCAGATCAGGGCGAAGCTGCCCGGCGGCATGCCGTGGGAGTCGAGGCGGAAAAACTCGTCGTTCAATTCGCGGATCTGAATCAACCACAGCTCGGCAAACGCGCTTGCCGGCACCCGCGCCGTGGGCTCGGCCATCAACGCCTGGTCGATGCCGGCCTGTTCCAGTGCAGCCTTGAGGCGCTGTGGATCACCCGCCAGCGCATGGATCATTGCCTGCACGAAATAAACGGCAACCGAGTCGTTTTCCCGCATGTGAACGTTTCTCTCCCTAACACTTGAACTGGCAAAAAACGCCAGCACCGTTGAACAGTTGCGGCATAGGACAACCGGGCTGCCGGTTCTAGACTCGCGGCCAATAGTACGCCTTCGACCGTTGTCACGGCCAAGGTATCGCACGGTATGACCTGAAGGACGGCAACATGAACCTGCAAAACATTGGCGTAATCGGCGCTGGCACCATGGGCAATGGCATTGCGCAGGTCTGTGCGCTGGCCGGATTCAACGTGACCCTGATCGACATCTCCGAGAGCGCCCTGCAAAAGGCCCTGGCAACGGTCGGCAAAAACCTCGATCGTCAGGTCGCCAAGGCAACGTTGACCGAGGAACAGAAGAACGTAGCCCTCGACAAAATTCGCACCAGCACCCAATACGATAGCCTGCAAAACGCGCAACTGGTGATCGAAGCGGCCACCGAAAACCTCGACCTGAAACTGCGCGTACTGCAACAGATCGCCGCGCAGGTCAGCGCCGAGTGCGTGATTGCTTCCAACACGTCGTCGCTGTCGATTACCCAACTCGCCGCCAGCGTCAGCCAGCCTGAGCGCTTCATCGGCCTGCACTTCTTCAACCCGGTGCCGGTGATGGGCCTGATAGAAGTGATCCGCGGCCTGCAAACCAGCGACAGCACCCACGCCCTCGCCCTGGACATGGCGACAACGCTGGGCAAAACCGCGATCACCGCCGGCAACCGCCCGGGTTTCGTGGTCAACCGGATTCTGGTGCCGATGATCAACGAAGCGGTTCTGGTGTTTCAGGAAGGTCTGGCCAGTGCCGAAGACATCGACGCCGGCATGCGCCTGGGCTGCAACCAGCCGATCGGCCCGCTGGCCCTGGCGGACCTGATCGGTCTGGATACCCTGCTGGCAATCATGGAAGCCTTCCACGACGGCTTCAATGACAGCAAATACCGCCCTGCCCCACTGCTCAAGGAGATGGTCGCCGCCGGCTATCTGGGGCGCAAAACAGGACGTGGATTCTATGCCTATGCCTGAACGTTGCTCACGCTTTTCCGAGTACCGGGACAAAGTGCTGGAGTTGTTCTCCAGCAAGGGTTTCGGTCAGGTCGGCATGCGTGAGCTGGCCACGTGCCTGGGGCTTTCCTCGGGCTCGCTGTATCACCATTACCCGAGCAAGCAGCACTTGCTGCTCGACCTGATCGAGGAGTTCTACGAAGAACTGCTGGCGACCCTGGGTCGCCTCGATCAAAAGGGCCCGGCCAAACGCGACAAGCTGCAAAGCCTGATCCGTGCGCACTTGAATCTGCACCGGGAAATGCCGTGGCATTTTCGTCTGGCGGAGCGCGACGCCGGTTGCCTCAATGACGAGCAACAAGCGCGAGTCCAGCACTTGCGCGAGCAATACGAACAGCGCTTGCTGCTGATGATCGGCCCCAAACCCCGGGCCGGTGAACAGGCGCAACGTGCCACCGCGCACGCCATCGCCAACTTGCTCAACAGCGCCCCCGGGTGGCTGATGCAACATTCGCTGAACGAACATGAGCGTGATGAACTGCTGGAGAACCTGGTGAGCGGGGCCATTGAACGCCTGCTTCGACCGTCGGCACCACGCGCCGTGGCCTGAAGACCTGACGCAATGTCAGGTCGACCGCGGTTGAGGCCATAAAACGCAGCGCATCAATAGAAAAAACATCTAAACAAAAATGGCCAATCACTCCCTCTAACGCTTTGCTAAACGGCGTCCAATCACTGCGGAGCTGGCGGTTAATCCAACCTCGTTCGGCTTCCTTCGTTACCGGGAGCACATCATGAAAATCAATCCCTACCTGATCTTCAACGGCAACTGCAAAGCGGCCTTCACCTTCTATGCCCAGAGCTTGCCTGGCGAAATCGAAGCCATGATGACCTTTGGCGAAACCCCGGCCGGCGAACACGTGCCGAAGGATCTTCACAACCTGATCATTCACACCCGCCTCGTCGTCGGGGACCAGGCCATCATGGGGTCCGACACCACACCGGATCGTCCTGTCGATGATATGGCTGGTTTTTCGGTATCGCTCAATGTTGACAGCATCGCGGAGGCGGAACGGGTCTTCACTGCCTTGTCGGAAGACGGCACCGTGCAAATGGCGCTGGAACAGACATTCTGGGCCGCGCGTTTCGGCATGCTGGTGGATCGGTTTGGTGTGTCGTGGATGGTCAATTGCGAGAAGGATCAGTGACTGTCAGACACGAAAAAGCCCAACCTGAAATGGCTGGGCTTTCTATTATTGCCAAAGGGCTCAGCCCTTTACGCACACCACCTGACGCAGGGTGTGCAGCACTTCCACCAGTTCGCGCTGGGCGTGCATAACGTCATCAATGTCCTTGTAGGCCATCGGGATTTCATCGATGACCGCTGCATCCTTGCGGCACTCGACGTGGGCGGTGGCGCGAATCTGGTCTTGGACGGTGAACAGGCTTTTCGCTTTGGTGCGACTCATGGTGCGGCCGGCACCGTGGCTGCAGGAACAGAACGACTGCTCATTGCCCAGCCCTCGGACGATGAAGCTTTTCGCGCCCATCGATCCGGGAATAATCCCCAACTCGCCCTTTTTCGCCGACACCGCGCCCTTGCGGGTGACGAGGATGTCCTGACCAAAGTGCCGCTCTTTTTGCACGTAGTTGTGGTGACAGTTCACCGCCTCCAGCGCCACGTCAAAGGGCTTGCTGATCACTTTGCGTGTCGCCTGAATCACCGATTGCATCATCAGTGCACGGTTCTGTCTGGCGAAGTCCTGGGCCCAGCCCACGGCTTCGACGTAATCAGCAAAATGTCGACTGCCTTCCTCGAAGTAGGCCAGGTCACGGTCCGGCAGGTTGGCGAGGTGCTGGCGCATGTCAGCCTGAGCCAGTTGAATGAACAGGTTGCCAATGGCGTTGCCGACCCCGCGAGAACCACTGTGCAGCATGAACCAGACCCGGTTGGTCTCATCCAGGCACACCTCAATGAAATGGTTGCCGCTGCCCAACGTGCCCAAGTGCACACGATTGTTGGTGCTGGCGAGTTTCGGGTACTTGGCGGTGATTGCCTTGAACCGTGAATCCAGTGCGGCCCAAGCCTGATCAGCCTGTTTCGGAACGCTGTCCCACGCACCTTTGTCCCGGATGCCGCGCCCCATGGTGCGGCCGTGGGGCACCGCTTTTTCGATGGCGCAGCGCAAGCCGTGCAGGTTGTCGGGTAAATCAGTTGCCGTCAGCGTGGTGCACGCGGCAATCATGCCGCAGCCAATGTCGACCCCGACGGCAGCCGGAATGATTGCACCCTGGGTAGGAATGACACTACCAATCGTCGAGCCCTTGCCCAAGTGCACGTCAGGCATCACCGCCAGGTGTTTGAAGATGAACGGCATCCTGGCGGTGTTGATCAACTGCTGCCTGGCTTCGTTTTCTACCGGGACGCCTTCGGTCCAGAGTTTGATCGGTTTGCCGTGGGCGACTTCCAGCAGTTGGTAGGTACGGTCTTGCATGATCCTGTTCTTTCTATGGGCCGGTGAGTCGGCGTGGTGCTGGCGGTAGAGCCGCCAGTTGAGGCCTTCATAGTAGCGCAGCGAAGCCGCGCTGCAGATCCTCAATCAACGCCTCGACATCCTCCAGCCCGATATGCAACCGCAGCACCGGGTTCAATGAGCGATCCTGCGCACTGTTGCGGTCCTTGGTATCGGCAACCGTGATCAGGCTTTCGTAACCGCCCCACGAAGCCCCCAGCCCGAACACCTGCAACGCATCGATGAAGCGCTCGACATGGCGGCTGTCCGCCTCCATCAGCTCGAACGACAGCAATCCATTACTGCCGTTGAAATCCCGCTGCCACAACGCGTGCCCCGGATGATCGGGCAATGCCGGATGGAACACCCGTTTCACCTGCGGTTGCGCTTGCAGCCAATGGGCGATCTCCAAGGCCTGGCGCTCGTGCACCTCCAGGCGTGGCGCCAGGGTTCGGGCGCCGCGCAGTACCAGATAAGCGTCGTCAGGACTGACCGTGATGCCAAAGGTGTCGCTCATCGCCGCTAGTGGCTGCCAGATGTCTTCACGGGTGCAGACGCTGCCCATGACCACATCGCTGTGGCCGCACAGGTACTTGGTCAATGCCATGATCGAGATGTCCGCGCCAAGGGTCAGCGGTCGGTACAGGTAACCCGAGCCCCAGGTGTTATCGACGGCCAGCAGGATGCCACGGGGTTTGCACAGGGCAGCGATGGCCGGAAAATCACAGAGCTCGTACAGGAGCGAACCTGGGACTTCGGTGTAGACCATTTTGGTGTTGGCTTGCAGTTGCGCTTGCAGGTCGCTGCCGTCCGGGGCGAAGTAGTCGACCTGGATGCCAAATGGTTGAAGAAATTCCCGGGCCAGACGTCGCACAGGTGCGTACACCGCATCAGTGATCAGCACATGGTCGCCGGGGCGCAGGTAAGCCAGAAACGTCTGCGCGACCGCCGCCAGTCCGGTGCCGAACAAGCGCGTGCGATATCCACCCTCCAGTTCGGTGACCAGGTCTTCGAGGGCGAACGCCGTCGGATTGCCCCGGGCGCCATAGCTCAGCACTCGCTCGCTGTCACGGCGGGCGCGAGCGTCGCGCATTTGTGCCAGGTTGTCGAACAGCACCGTGCTTAAACGGGTGACCGGCACGTTGACCGATCGACCACCATTGCCTCGCTCGGTGCGTGCGGAATGGATCAGGCGAGTGCGTATCCGCGAGTTTTCAGGTGTTTGTGGCGGCAGCGGTTTGAGGCTGGCGATTTCGTTGTCGCTCATCTGTGCCAACAAGCCGATTTCCCACGCCAGGTATTGCCGCGCCGCGTCCTTGTTGCCGGCGTGGCGATCATGGGTAAAGAACAGAAAATCGATGCACTGTTCATCGGAAGGCGAAGCCGGGTTTTCCTGTACTGCGAAATCCGCTACACGCCAGGCGTCGAGTCCACCGTCCAGCAAGCGGACTTGGGCGCGCTGAGCTTCAGGCAACTCTTGCGCCGCGAATACGGCCAGCAATGGGTCATCAGCCAGCAGCACCAGAGGTCGCTGCTCTGTGGCCAAGTCAGTCGCCAACCGCGAGCGGATCGACCAGCGCGCCCCGGCGATATGGCCCTTGCGATAGGCCATGCTCGGGCGCAGGTCAATCAGCGCAACGGCGTCGTCCTTCAGCGCATCGGCCAGCGCCAGCGCGGAGACCGACGGCAACGCCTCGTGAGCAATCACCTCGACCGCCGGCAATGCCAGACCGCTGCTTATACCGTCCTGGAGGACATACGCTTCATGTCCCAACTGTCGCAACCAACTGCCGACAATCGGCGCGCGCACGCCATCGCTGTCAATCAGCACCAAACGCGCCCGGCGCACGCCGACATACAAATCGGTGGACTGAATCAACTGCCCGCCCGGGGTGTGTTGCGCCCCCGACAGACTGCCCGCCGCAAACTCATCGGCGGTGCGCACATCGCATAAAAACAGACTGCGATCCCCCTCCCCGGCCCATTGCTCAACCTGCGCCGCATCAACGGTCTTGACGCCCGCCCGTTGTGCCAGTTGCGCAGCCGCCAGTCGCTGCCCCGGCAATGTGCTGGAGGACACTTCATCGGCATAACGTCGAGTACTGCCATGCTCCAGCTGCAAATCTTCGAGATCCCAGCCTTGGGTACCGTTCTCCAACGCGTAGACAGGGTTTTTCAAACCCAGGTTGATCAGGGTTTGGGCACCAATAATGCTGCGGGTGCGGCCGGCGCAATTGACCACAATCGGCGTGGTGTCGTCCGCTACCAGATCGTGGATGCGATAGCCCA
>Ga0247818_10002086_pt1 | contig 12941 bp, 11 predicted proteins | sample 13C_Glucose_Day1_FD_192424 | JGI IMG/M metagenome (GOLD analysis project Ga0247818, IMG submission 192424) | Soil microbial communities from agricultural site in Penn Yan, New York, United States - 13C_Glucose_Day1 | ecosystem: Environmental > Terrestrial > Soil > Agricultural land | place...
GCACCGCACGCTCTCCGGGGTGCTGGAGAGCGTGCGGTGCCGCTCCGGCCGTTCGGGGGGTGGGTCAGCGGACCAGCGGCTTGCCGGCGCCCGCTCCGAGGCCCACCAGGAGCGGGACGACGAGCGGGTGGCTGACCCGGGTGCGCAGGGTCGGGGTCCAGCCGGCGCCCTCGGTGAGCTGCTCGGCGGGGACGCCGGCGTTGTGGACGGCGATCAGGTCGGTCTTCCGCCCGTTGACGTAGTTGTTCTCCGCCGTGAGGGAGGACTCGGACCACTTCTTCAGGATCTTCGCCCGGTCCAGGCCGGATCCGAGCGTGAACGCGTTGGACTCGGCGACGAGCTTCGACTCGGCGCCGATGCCGTAGGTGTAGCCGTAGGCGGAGCCCGTCGTGGCGACGAAGTGGTTGTTGTACGAGTCGACCTGGCCGAAGCGGACGCGGGGCGCGCGTTCCTTCACGTCCTTGAAGAGGTTGTGGTGCAGCGTGACGCGGAGCTTGCCCCGGTCGCTCGCGCCGGCGCCGTCGCTGTTGCCGATGAGCATGGTCTTGTCGTGGTCCTCGAGGACGTTCCACGAGACGGTGACGAGGTCGGCGCCGCGCACGATGTCGAAGAGGCCGTCGTGCTGCTGGTACACCTGCCCGAAGTAGTGGGGCTGGTCGGCGTCGGGGCGGTCGCCGTCGCTGAAGGTGTTGTGGTCCACCCAGACGTGGCTGGAGCCGTGGACGACGAGGTTGTCGTACTCGGAGTTCCAGGCGCCCTGGTCACCGTCGGTGGGGTCCCACTGGGGGAAGCAGTCGTAGGTGTCCTCGAAGGAGATGTTGCGGACGATGACGTTGGAGACGTTCTTCACCTGGAGGCTGGCACCGATGATCGTGGCGTCCTTGCCGACGCCGACGAGCGTGGTGTTGGACGGCACGTTCACGTTGACCGCGGCGGCCTGGAGCTTCGCGGACGCGGCCCGCGCGTCCTCCAGCGGGCCAGCCGGCACCTCGTCCCTGCCCCAGACGGCCGGGTCGTAGGCGTCGAGGTACTTCTCCAGGGTGTAGCCGCCCTGCTGGTACGCCTCGCAGCCGATCGGGGTGCCCTCGGCGTCGGAGTTGCCGTGGACGGTGCCGGCGATCCTGACGATCTTGGGCGCGTCACCCGCGTCCTCGAAGGCGGCGATGAGCTCGGCCCGGTCGGTGACGGTGTACACGTGCTCCGGGGTGGCGCCCGCGCCGCCCGTGGTGGAGCCGTCGGCGGAGGCCCAGCCGTCACCGGCGGGGAGCACCGCGCGCTCGATGCCCGTGCCGCGGTGGGTGGTGGCCTGGGCGGGGAGGCTGACGGCGAGGGCGAGCGAGGTGGCGCCCATCACCACGGCGATGGCGCGGACGTGTCTCATGCGTGCGGGCATGGCGGATCCTTCTCTGTCGTACGCGGAAGGTGCTCGGGTGAGCGGGGAGGGCTGCGCGCGGGAGGGTGCGGAGGGGATCAGGCCGGGGGCCAGGTGATCCACGATCCGGGCACCGGCTCGTCGAGTCGGCGCAGGTCGCGCGGGGAGAGCGTGCGCGCGTCCAGCAGGGCGCGGGCGGTGGTCCTGGCCACGTCGACGGCGCCGTCGGGCCGGAAGTGGGTGTTGTCCTGCTTGCCGTCGGGGTAGTTCGGCGACTCGCCGGGCTCCAGCCAGTTGAAGTACGGCAGGGTCCCGTCGGGGCCGAGCCGCTGCCAGCGGGCGAGGGAGAGTGCCTGCATGTCGAGCAGGGTGACGCCCTCCTCCGACGCCAGGGCCCGCATGGCGGCCGGGTACGCGCCGTGGGTGGGCTTCGCGGTGCCGTCCTCGGCGAAGCGGCGGCGCTCGACCGGGGTGATCAGGACGGGCTCCGCACGCCGGGCGCGGGCGCCCTCGACGTACTGGCGCAGGTATGCCTGGTAGGTGGTGTACGGGTCGGTGCCCCGGGCGGGGTCCTCGGTCTTCTCGTCGTTGTGGCCGAACTGGATGAGGACGAGATCGTCCGGGCGGACGCCGTCCAGCAGGACGGTGAGCCGGCCCTCGTCGATGAAGCTCTTCGAACTCCGGCCGTTCACCGCGTGGTTGACGACGCGGAGGGAGCGGCCGAGGAAGAAGGGCAGGGCCATGCCCCAGCCGGTCTCGGGCGCGGCGTCGGCGTACTTCTGCGCTGCCGTGGAGTCGCCCGCGATGTGGAGGGTCCGGGGCCGGAGCCTGCCCCCGCCACCGTGGGCGAGCGCGGGGGTGGCGCTGAGGGCGAGGGGCAGCGCGAGGAGCGCGGCCGCCGTCCGTCTGCGGGTGAGTGACACAGGATGACTGCCTCTCTCGAGGGGCACGCGGGAGGTGGAGCGTGGGAGGGGGACCGGCGGCGGGGTGCGACCCGGACCGCCGCCGGCCCCCCGGTCATCGGGGTGTCGGCCGTGGTGACGACCGGGTCAGCCGTTGCCCAGTTCCTTCCACTCCTTCTGGGCGGCGTTCAGCTCGTCGGCCATCTTGTCGAGGAAGGCCTTGGCCGTGATCTTGCCGAGGAGGAGCTTCTGGAACTCGGGCTCGTTGTCGGCCTTGCTGATGTTGTTCCAGTCGGGCAGGTAGTACGGCAGGTCGACGATCTTGGTGGAACCGTCGGTGAGGGCCTTCGCGGCGAGCGCGGTCGGCTCGGACTCGGAGATCCACGGGTCCTCGGCCGCCTCGGTGTTGGCCGGGATGGCGCCCGCGGACTCGTTCCACTTGCTGTTGGACTCGTGGGAGGCGGCGAACTCGATGAACTTCCAGGCCGCGTTCTTGTTCTTGCCGGACCGGAACAGGCCGAGCCCGTCGACGGGGTTGGACACCTGGACGCGTGTACCGCCTTCACCGATGGGCGCGGGTATGCCGGCGAACTTGTCCTCGCCCAGCGCCTTCAGGTGGTCCTGGTAGGAGCCGAGGTTGTGGCTCAGCATCCCGATGGTGCCGGTGTCCCACTGGGCGACCATCTTGGTGAAGTCGTTGTTGACGTCGGCGGCTGGTGTCGTCCTCTTGAAGAGGGCGGCGTACTTCTCCAGGGCCGCGACGTTCTTCGGGTCGTTCAGAGTGGTCTTCTCGCCGTCCCAGAACTCCGTCATGCCGGTCTGGCCGTAGATCGCGTCCAGGGCCTGGGCGATGGAGCCCGCGCCACCGCGGATGGTGTAGCCGAACTTGTTGTTCTTCGCGTCGGTGAGCTTGTCGGCGGCCTCGTAGAACTTGGGCCAGGTGGTCGGCGCCTCCAGGCCGGCCTGCTCGAACAGGTCGGTCCGGTACCAGAGAGCACCGTTGTTCGCGGAGGTCGGCATGGTGTACATGTCGTCGCCCCGCCCGGCCGCGGATCTGACGCTCTCGACCATGCTCTCGACGAGTCTGCCCTTGAGCGGCGACCCCTCCAGCCGCTTGTTGAGCGGCTCCAGGGCCTCCTGGGACACCATGTTGGCCAGGTAGGCGGTGCCGACACCGCCCACGTCGGGCAGGCCGCCTCCGGCGATGGCCGTGTCGTACTTGGACTGGACGTCGGCGATCGGGATCGGGACGTACTTGACCTTGATGTCGGGGTTCTTCTTCTCGAAGTCCTTGATGATCTCGGTCCAGATCGCGGTGCGCGGGCCACCGTTGTTGTCCCAGAAGGTGATCTCGCCCTTCCCGCTGCCCTCCGTGCCCGAACCGCTGCCGTCGTCTCCGCAGGCGGTGGCACCGAGCGCCAGGACCGCGGTGAGGGACACCGCGGTCGCGGCACGCCCCCGGAGCGTCTTCGAGATGTTCATGTCGGCTCTTCTCTCTCGGAATCTGTGCGCGTACGTGGGGGGAGGTCAGTGGTGTGCGCGGTGCGGGGCGGCCGCCCGGCCATGCGGCGGGCATGACAAAGACGGCGGCGGGTGGGCCGTGAACAGCCTTGTCGTTCCGGTGCGCTCGGTACGGAGGTGCGTCATTGCGGCTCCCATACAGCGGTGCGGGGTCAGACGGTGCGAGGTCGTCCGGTGGTGCGGAAAGCGGTGAAGCCGGCCGTTCCGGAGGGCCCGTCGCCCGCCGGAGCGGTGGCGAAGAGGCCGAGCAGCGCGCCGACCCAGCGCCACGGGGTGGCGGCGAAGACCTGGCCGGAGGCCCGGAAGCCGGTCCCGTCGCCGGTGTCGGCCCAGAAGCGGCAGCGCGCGCCGCGGGTGACCTCGATCCGGACGCGGACGGAGGCCCCGGGCGCGGGCCGGGGGTGTTCGGCGTCCCGCTCGTGCTCGGCCACGGACTCGGCGTACCGGTGCACGAGCAGGGCCCCGCCGTCGGCGCCGGCCTCCAGTCCGATCCACGAGAACGCGTCGCCGAGCACGGCGAGGCCGGCCTTGGCTCCCGGTTCGGCGGTGTCCAGCGTGATGCCCACCTCGACGGTGAACTCCTCGGCGGGCAGGCGTTGCACCAGGACGTTGGGCAGGGCGCGCAGGTCGTGGGCGTACGCGGTCCGTACGCAGCTGAGGCGCAGCCCGTCGCCGGCGTGCCCGATCGTCCAGCCGGTCCGCGGGTTGGCCGTCCACTGCCACTGGCGTCCGTGGCGGCCACCGGGGAAGTCGTCGTCGGAGGCAGGTGCCCCGGCGGTCCGCTCCGGGGCCTCGGGGAGCCGGTGGCGCAGGACGGGCTCGCCCTCGTCGCCGATGACCGGCCAGCCCTCCTCCCAGCGCATCGGCTGGAGGTGCACCACCCGGCCGTACGCCCCGCGTGCCTGGAAGTGCAGGAACCAGTCCTCACCCGCGGCGGTACGGACCCAGCCTCCCTGGTGGGGTCCGTTGACGTCGGTGCTGCCCTGGGCGAGGACGACACGCTCCTCGTAGGGGCCTTCGAACGTCCGCGAGCGGAAGGCGCCCTGCCAGCCGGTCTCCACTCCCCCGGCGGGGGCGAAGATCCAGAACCAGCCGTCGTGCCGGTAGAGCTTGGGGCCCTCCAGGGTGAACCAGCCCGGGATCGTGTCGGCGTCGACGAGGGTGGTGCCCTCGTCGAGCAGCTCGCGTCCGTCGGGGCTCATCCGGTGGCCGGTGAGCCGGTTCTTGATGCCGGAGCGGGACTTGGCCCAGGCGTGCACCAGGTAGGCCTCGCCGGTCTCCTCGTCCCACAGGGGACACGCGTCGATGAGGCCCTTGCCGGCCTTCACCAGGTGCGGCGCGCTCCAGGGGCCCCGGATGTCCTCGGCGTTGATCTGCTGGATGCCGTGGTCGGGGTCGCCCCAGAAGATCCAGAAGCGGCCGGCGTGATGACGCAGCGAGGGTGCCCACACCCCGCAGTCGTGGCGGGGCACCGCGAAGTCGGCGTCCGGTCCGGGCCGTTCGAGGGCGTGGCCGACGAGGGTCCAGTTGACGAGGTCGCGGGAGTGCAGCAGGGGCAGTCCGGGGGCACGGCCGAAGCTGGACGCGGTCAGGTAGTGGTCGTCCCCGACGCGGACGACGTCCGGGTCGGACCAGTCGGAGTTCAGGACCGGGTTGCGGTAGGTGCCGTCCCCGAGGTCGGCTGTCCAGGGCGCCGTCATGCGGCGACCGCCTTGCGGACGTGGGCCGCGGCGGCGTCCCGGTCGAGGTGTCCGTCGGCGACGACGGTGACGACCCGGCGCACGACGGTGGCCCCGGCGGGGACGGGGAGGCGGCGCTCGGCCGCGAGGGAGGATCCGACCCCCGGGTACTGGGTGGTCCGTACGAACCAGGGGTCGCGCCGGGTCTCGTCGGTCGCGCCGGCGAAGACGAGTGTCCAGCCGTCCCCGGCGAGGGCCAGCCAGTCGGCCGCCCTGCCGTGCACGGCGTCCTCGCCGTCGAGCGTGCCGCTGAACACGGCGGGCGGTGCCGCCTCCTTGGGCGCGCGCCAGAAGAAGCCGCCGTAACCGGCGCCGGGGCGGCCGTTGGTGGCGGGGCTGCCGATGGAGAGGTCCGTGCGGCCGCGGTTGGTGAGGGAGAAGGAGAAGTCGAGCGCCCAGGCGGTGGCGGAGAGCCCGGTGGCGGCGACCGTGCGGTGCTCGCGCAGCAGCTCGGTGCCGTCGGCCTCCCAGCTGAGTTCCTCCACGAAGCCGTCCGGGTCGCGCAGCTTCCAGCCGAGGTGGCGCTGGGTGCCGTGGTTGTCGAGCTCGGTGGGGCCCTGGTCGCGTACGTAGGTGCGCCCGCCCCAGAAGTTGTGTCCGGCCACGTCGGGCACCGCGACGGAGGCACCCAGGTGGTGGATGTGGTCGGCCGGACGTTCCTCGGTGACGGGGGTGCCGGCGAGGGTGGTGACGGGGTGCAGGTAGGGACGGCTGTCGGCCCCGGGCCCGTAGCCGTAGCGGCCGACGGGGCGTCCGGCGCAGCTGAGGAGTGCGGTGGTCATGGTGTGCTCACCTCGCTGGGGCGCGCCCAGGAGGCGCCTAGTTCGGAGAAGAGGGTGAGGGTGTCGGCCGCGGCGGCGACGGTGCCGTCGATGCCGTGCACGACGCGCCGTACGCCGTCGCCCCGGTCGGCGGGCCGGGTGTGCCAGGCGGTGGGCGGCAGCGGGGCCGGCTCGGGAGCCGTGCGTACGGCTTCCAGGACCCGCATGAACGCGCCGGTGCGCTCCGGCGGCACGAGGAGCGCGGTGCCGTGCTCCAGGTGGTCGACGAGGTTCTCCAGGAGGTCGGTCCGCCCGTGCACGGCCTCCTCGGGGCCGTGTCCGGCGCGCTGGACGAGGACCCGGTCCTGCTTGTACCAGAAGGTGATGCGGCCGCGGTCGCCGTGGACGACGACGTACGGCTCGCCGGCCTCCTCGGCGCAGAGGGTGACGGCGACGGTGACCGGCATCCCGTCGGTGGTGGTGATCCGGACGCAGCTGGTGTCGTCGGACTCGATGTCGTGGGCCCTGAACAGCTCGGTCTCGATGGACCTCACGTCCTCGGCCGTTCCCCGGCCCGCGAGTTCGAGTGCGGTGGCCACGGCGTGCGCGAGGGGGTTGGTGAGCACCCCGTCGACCACGTCGGTCCCGTTCAGCCGGCGCCGCCCCGCCCAGGGCGCCCGCCGGAAGTAGGCGTCGTCGCGGACCCAGGCCCCGGCCGCGCCGACGCCCCGGACGGAGCCGATCGCTCCGTCGCCGATGAGCTCCTTGACGGCCGGCACCGCGTGCGAGCCGAAGGACTGGAAGCCGATCTGGCAGGCGACGCCGGCCTCCCGCACCCCGTCGGCCATCCGCGCGTAGTCGGCCCAGGTCGCGGCGGGGGGCTTCTCCAGGAGCAGGTGGACGCCCCGGGCCGCCGCCGTCAGGGCCAGCGCGGTGTGGGTCGGGATGGGGGTGCAGACGACGGCGACGCGGGCGCCGGTGGAGTCCAGGAGGGCACCGAAGTCGGCGGACTGCTCGGGCATCTCCCCGGCGAACAGGTCGAGTTCGTCGTCGGTCAGCGGGGTCAGTTCGCAGATCCCGGCCAGCCGGACCAGGCCCTGGTGCTGGAGCCGCCGGATGTTGGCGAGGTGCCAGCGGCCGTGGCCGCGGGCGCCGGCCAGGACGAGGGGAACGGGGGTGGTCGCGCTCATCGGCCTTCCCTCCCCGTCCCGGCCACGCGGCCGGTCTGGGCGGCGCGGGGGCTCGGCTTCCGGGTCATGTCCGTCATCCCTTCACGGCGCCGGCGCTGAAGCCGGTGATGAGCCACTTCTGGATGAAGGCGAAGACGATCACCACGGGCACGGCGGCGATCACACCGCCCGCGGCCAGCGCACCGAGGTCGACGCTGTCGGCGCCGATCAGGGTGTTGAGGCCGACCGGGATCGTCTGCTTGTCCTGCTCGCTGAGGAACATCAGCGCGAACAGGAAGTGGTTCCAGCTGTGGACGAAGGCGAACGAACCGACGGCGATGAGTCCGGGGCGCAGGAGCGGCAGGACGACCGCGCAGAAGGCCTTGAAGCGTGAGCAGCCGTCCACCCAGGCCGCCTCCTCCAGGGAGACCGGCACGTTCTTGATGAACCCGCTGATCAGGATGATCGACAGCGGCAGCTGGAAGACGGTCTCCGCGATGACGACGCTCCCGAGGGAGTTGATCATCTGGAGGTTCTTGAAGATCTCGAAGAGCGGCACGAGCATCAGGGCGCCCGGGATGAACTGCGAGCACAGCAGGGCCAGCATGAACGCGCCCTTGATCTTGAAGTCGAACCGGGCCAGCGCGTAGCCGCCGGCCAGCGCGACCAGGGTCGTGGCGATCAGCGTCGCGACGCCGACGATCATGCTGTTCTGGAAGAAGACGGCGAAGCTGCGCTCGTTCCAGACCTTGGAGAAGTGGGCCCCCGTCATCGGCCAGGGCACCAGTGAGGTGGAGCCGGCGGGCCGGACGGCGAAGAGGAACATCCAGTAGAACGGGACGAGCGTGAAGAGCAGGTAGACGCCGAGCGGCACGTAGATCTGCCAGCGCGGTACGTCGTCGAAGGCACGCTCGCGCGTGGCGCGGCGGGGCGAGGAGGGCGGTGGGGCGGAGCTGCCCCGGGACGGGCCCGGCGTACGGGCGTCCTTCTTCTCCACGAGTGCGGCGGTCACTTGTTGTCGCCTCCGAACTTGCTCAGGCGCAGATAGACGATCGAGCAGAAGAGGAGGATCACGAAGGCGACGGTGGTGAGCGCGGACGCGTATCCGAAGTCGTGGCCCTCGATGCCTGTGTTGGCGACGTAGAGCGGGAGGGTGGTGGTCTCGCCCGCGGGTCCGCCGCCGGTGAGGGTGTAGAGCAGGTCGACGTTGTTGAACTCCCAGACCCCGCGCAGCAGGGTGGCCAGGATGATCGCGTCGCGCAGGTGCGGGAGCGTGATGTGGAAGAACTGCCGCAGCCGGCCGGCGCCGTCCACCGACGCCGCCTCGTACAGCTCCTTGGAGACGGACTGCAGGTCGGCGAGGATGAGGATGGCGAAGAAGGGGACCCCGCGCCAGAGTTCGGAGACGGTCGCCGCCCAGAAGACGGTGCCCGTGTCGGAGAGCACCGAGGTGCCGTACTCACCGATCCCGGCGTCCGCGAGGTAGCGGCTGAAACCGGTCGAGGAGTTGTAGAGCAGGATCCAGATGGTGCTGGTCAGCACACCGGAGACGGCCCAGGGCGAGAAGACCATGGCGCGGGAGATACCGCGGCCGACGAAGGTCTGGTTGACGATCAGCGCGAGGGCGAGGCCGAGCGCGAGCTGGAGGGTCACCTGGGTGAAGACCCACTGCGCGCTGAAGCCGAGCGTCGGCCAGAACTGCTCGTCCTCGGTGAAGATCCGCGTGAAGTTGTCGAGGCCCGCGAAGCCGTTCCGCCACGGCTTGGTGACGTTGTAGTTCTGCAGGCTGTAGTAGAAGACGCTGACCACCGGATAGGCGATGAAGCCCAGCATCAGCAGGCCCGCGGGCGCGATCAGCAGATACGGCAGGCGGCGGGGGGTGGCCGAGCGGCGCTTGGACGCCTTCCCCTTGGGGGGCGGTGTGGCCACGGCTGCGGATTGGGCCATGACGCGTCTCCGTTCTCTGGAAAAGTGCTGGATGTGCCGTTCTTCCGGTGCATGGTGCAAGCGCTTGCCGCATGCCGTTCGGTATTCCGGACGAGGCGGTGCGCTGAATCCTCTTCGCCCGGTCAGCCCGCGTACGGGTCGGGCACCTCTCCCTGGCGGGCGAGGAACGTGAAGTCGCAGCCGGTGTCGGCCTGGGTGATCTGGTCCTGGTAGAGCGCGCCGTAGCCGCGCCCGTAGCGGGCGGGCGGCTCGGTCCACTCGGACCGGCGCAGTTCCAGCTCCTCGTCGGACACGTCGAGGTGGAGCAGCCGCGCCTCGACGTCCAGGGTGATCCGGTCACCGGTGCGGACCAGCGCGAGCGGTCCGCCGACGAACGACTCGGGTGCGACGTGCAGGACGCAGGCCCCGTAACTGGTCCCGCTCATCCGGGCGTCGGAGATCCGCACCATGTCGCGCACCCCCTGCTTCAGCAGGTAGTCCGGGATGGGCAGCATGCCGTACTCCGGCATCCCGGGGCCGCCCTTGGGGCCGGCGTTGCGGAGCACCAGCACGTGGTCCGGGGTGAGGGCCAGGGCCGGGTCGTTGATGGTGCGCTGCATCTCCTTGTAGTCGTCGAAGACGACCGCGGGACCGGTGTGGCGCAGCAGGTGCTGTTCGGCGGCGATGTGCTTGATGACGGCGCCGTCCGGGCAGAGGTTGCCGCGCAGGACCGCGACACCGCCCTCCTCGGCCAGTGGGTTGTCGCGCTCCCTGATGACGTCGGTGTTGTGGACGAGCGCCCCGTCGAGCTGCTCGCGCATCGTGCCGTGCGTGACGGTGGGCCGGTCCAGGTGGAGCACGTCGGTGAGCCGCGCCAGGAAGCCGGGCAGCCCTCCGGCGAAGTGGAAGTCCTCCATCAGGTACTTCCCGCCGGGGCGGAGGTTGGCGAGGACGGGCACGGTGCGGGCGATGCGGTCGAAGTCGTCCAGGGTGAGCTTCACCCCGGAGCGGCCCGCCATCGCGATCAGGTGGATGACGGCGTTGGTGGAGCCGCCGAGCGCGAGGACGGTGGCGACGGCGTCCTCGTAGGCGTCGGCCGTGAGGATCTGCGACAGCGTCAGCTGCTGCCAGACCAGTTCGACGATCCGGATGCCGGACTGCGCGGCCATGCGGTCGTGTCCGGAGTCCACGGCCGGGATGGAGGAGGCGCCCGGCACCGTGACGCCGAGCGCCTCGGCGGCGGCCGTCAGGGTCGAGGCGGTGCCCATCGTCATGCAGTGGCCCGGTGAGCGGGCGAGCCCGTTCTCCAGTTCGGCCATCTCGCAGTCGCCGATCAGTCCGGCCCGCTTGTCGTCCCAGTACTTCCACATGTCCGTGCCGGAGCCCAGGACCTCGTTGCGCCAGTGGCCCGGCAGCATCGGTCCGGCGGGCACGAAGACCGTGGGCAGGTCGACGGAGGCGGCGCCCATGAGCAGCGCGGGCGTCGACTTGTCGCAGCCGCCGAGCAGCACGGCGCCGTCGACGGGGTAGGAGCGCAGCAGCTCCTCCGTCTCCATCGCCAGCATGTTGCGGTAGAGCATCGGGGTGGGCTTCTGGAAGGTCTCCGAGAGCGTGGACACCGGGAACTCCAGCGGGAAGCCGCCCGCCTGCCAGACGCCCCGCTTGACCGCCTGCGCGCGTTCGCGCAGATGGACGTGGCAGGGGTTGATGTCGGACCAGGTGTTGAGGATCGCGACGACCGGCTTGCCCAGGTGCTCCTCGGGGAGGTAGCCGAGCTGCCGGGTGCGGGCGCGGTGGCTGAACGAGCGGAGCCCGTCCGTGCCCCACCACTGGTGGCTGCGCAGCTCCTCGGGGGCGATGCGGCGCCCCGCCGTGCCGGTGCCGCTCATATCGACCACCCGGCGACCAGCCCGGCCACCTCGGCACGCTGTTCCTCGGGCAGGGCCCTGCTCGGCGCGCGTACGTCGCGGCGGCAGAGCCCGAGCGAGGCCAGGGCCTCCTTGACGACCGTCACGTTGTTGGCGGACTGGCGGTCGGCGCGCAGGTCCTCGAAGCGGCGGATCTGCTCCCAGACCTTCATCGCCGCGACGTAGTCGCCGGCGCGCAGGGCCTCCAGCATCGCGAGCGAGACGCCGGGGGCGACGTTGACGAGCCCGGAGGTGAATCCGGTGGCGCCGGTGGCGAAGTAGGAGGGTGCGTAGAGCTCGGCGAGCCCGGCGACCCACACGAACCTCTCCAGGCCGGCGTCCCGCGCGAACGCCCCGAAGCGGGCGGCGTCCGGGACGGCGTACTTCACACCGATGACGTTGGGGCAGCTGTCCGCGAGCTCGGCGAGGCGCTCGCCGGCGAGCAGCGGGTTGCGGACGTAGGGGACGACGCCGAGCTCGGGAACGGCCCGGGCGATGGCCCGGTGGTAGTCGACCCAGCCGTCCTGCGAGACGTAGGGGTGCACCGGCTGGTGCACCATCACCATCTCGGCGCCCCTCTCCCTGGCGTGCTCGGCGGCGGCGACGGCGGTCGGCACGTCGTGGCCGACCCCCACCAGGACGGTGGCACGGCCGCGGGCCTCCTCGACGGTCAGCTCGGTGACGGTGCGCCGCTCGTCGGGGGTGAGCGCGTAGAACTCACCGGTGTTGCCGTTCGGGGTGACGATGCGGACGCCGCCGTCGAGCAGCCGCCGCAGCAGGGCCTGGTGCGCCGGGACGTCGATGCTCCCGTCCTCGGTGAACGGGGTCACCGGGATCGCCACAACGTCTGCGAGGGCCGCCTTCAGCGGGGAGAGGTCCATGCGGACCAGCCTTTCGTCGAGGTGCTGGTGGGTCACGTCCAGCGGGTGGTTCACGCCGCGCCACCCCCGTCTTCGTCGTCGGGGAAGGCACGGCGCACGAACGATGCGATGTGGTCGTGCAGGGCCGCGGCGGCGGCCGTGGCGTCGTCGGCGAGGGCGAGCCGCAGGATCTCGCGGTGCTCGGCCGCCTCGCGCTCCCAGGACGGGATCGCCGACCAGGCGACGGTCGACACGAGGGCGGCCTGGTCGCGGATCTCGTCGAGCATCCGGGCGAGCAGCGGGTTGCCGCAGGGCAGGTACAGCGCCCGGTGGAAGTCCCGGTTGGCCAGCGACCTGTCCGCCTTGTCGATCGCCGAGTCGGCGCGCTCCAGGGCTTCCTGGGCCGCCTCCAGCGAGGCCTTGCGGGTGATGGAGCGGCGCAGCGCCTCCGGTTCGAGGAGCAGGCGCACGTCGTACACCTCCCGGGCCATGGTCGCGTCGACCAGCCGTACGGTGGCACCCTTGTACTGGCTCATGACCACGAGACCGGTGCCCGCGAGCGTCTTGAGCGCCTCGCGTACGGGCGTCTTCGACACCCCGAACTGCGCGGCGAGTTCGGTCTCCACCAGTGCCTGGCCTGGCTTCAGCTGCGCGGTCAGGATGGCGTGCTTGATCGCCTCCAGCACGTACTGGGTCCTGGACGGAATCGGGGCAGGCGCAAAGGTCATGGGTGAAGAGCTCTCGCATCTCGCGTATCGCGTCTCATATATGACGTACGAAGTAC
>Ga0247818_10002089_pt1 | contig 12931 bp, 11 predicted proteins | sample 13C_Glucose_Day1_FD_192424 | JGI IMG/M metagenome (GOLD analysis project Ga0247818, IMG submission 192424) | Soil microbial communities from agricultural site in Penn Yan, New York, United States - 13C_Glucose_Day1 | ecosystem: Environmental > Terrestrial > Soil > Agricultural land | place...
TCATTGTGACGCGCCCGCCTCGCCCGCAGCGGGGCGGGCGAGCTCCTTGTAGAAGAGGGTCGTTCCCCTGAGTGCGCCGGAGGGGTCCGCCGCGTACCGGGGGATGGAGCCGCAGGCCGTCCAGCCTGCCGCGGCGTACAGCCGCTCGGCGAGGCTGTCCGTCTCCGTGTCCAGGACCAGCAGCGTCAGCCCTACCCCGGCGGCCCACTCCTCGACGGCCGTGAGCAGTGCGCGGCCGACCCCCCGGCCGCGGGCGGAGGGCCTGACGATCAGCTTGGCCACCTCCGCGCGGTGGCCTGCGTTGGGCAGGGGTGCCTTGACCAGGCCGACCGTGCCCTCCAGCCGCTCGCCGTCGCGGGCGATCCAGACCTGCTGGCTCCCGGCGTCGACCGCGGCGGCCCGCTCCCGCCACCACGCGGCCGCGTCAGCCCGGTCCAGCGGCGCGAGGAACCCCACGGACGCCCCGCCTTCCACGGCCTCGATCAGCAGGGCTGCGAGTTCATCGGCGTAGGTGACCAGTTCGGGGCCGGACACGGGGACGATCTCGGTCATGGAGCGGGGTCCTTTCACATTCACGGCAGGACGATCATCAGTGCGTAGCGGACCGGGTGAGGGCCCGGGCAGTGGAAATGGGACGGGCCGCGCAGCCTGAAGCGCAGGCAGTCGCCCTGGTGCACGGTGTGCACCCTGCCGTCGACGGTGATCTCGACCGTGCCTTCGAGTACCCAGATGTGCTGCTCGACACCGGGTACGGGCGCGTTCTCGTACGCGATGTCGGTGCCCGCGTCGAGTGTGCCCTCGATGATCTCCGCACGCAGTCCGGGGTGCGGGGGTGAGACGGAGCGGCGGACGAATCCGGAGCGCGCGTCACGCCACACGGGCTGCCGCGCGGCGGGAACCAGATGCGGCGGCTCCGCCTCCACCTCCATGAGCAGGCGCGACATCGTCCGCCCGTACACCGTGCAGAGCTGACTCAGCACGGTGGTGGTGGGGCTCAGCTCGCCGCGCTCCAGCCGGGACAGCGTCGAGCGGCTGACGCCGGCGCGACGCGACAGCTCGTCGAGCGACCAGCCGTGCTCGGTGCGGAGCAGCCCCAGCCGGGCCGCCAGCCTGGCGTCCACGGAGTCCGGTGTCTCCACGTCTCTCATATGCGGGATTCTATCTCAATGCAGAGAAGGGGGTCGAGGGTCGTCCGGTGTGCCGATCAGATGATGCCGTGTCAGGCTGATAAATAGAATATAAGCCGCATAGCGGCTCGCCCGAGCCGCCGATCGGCTGGAATTCGAGGAGGCCGACATGGCTGGAAGTGTGAGCGGGACCCGAGAGGGAAAGGGCGCGACGGGCAGAAGTGGGGCTCAGTCGGGCTGGACCGTCTTCGCGGCGGTGATGATGATCTTCGGCGGGGCGATGGCCATCTTCGAGGGCATCGCGGCCATCGCCAAGGACGACGTGTTCGTCGCGACGGACAACTACGTCTTCCAGTTCAGCCTGACCGGCTGGGGCTGGGTGCACCTCATCCTGGGGATCGTGGTCGTCCTCGCCGGCTGTGCACTCTTCAGCGGCGCTCTCTGGGCCCGCGCCGTCGGTGTCCTGCTCGCAGGCCTCCTGGTGATCGCCAACTTCCTCTGGCTCCCCTACTATCCGTTCTGGTCGCTGGTGCTCATCGCCATCAACGTCTTCGTCATCTGGGCGCTGTGCGTGGGGCCGCACCGGGATCGAGCCTGAGCGTCAGGACGTAGGAGACCACCACTGCCACGATGACGAGCGGCATAACGGTGATCCCTTCGGAACCCAGCAGCAGGGTGGCGAGCAGCACCGAGGTCATCGGAAGCTTCAGCATCGCCACGCACATGGCCCCGACGCCCATCGCGAAACCCGACGTGGTGTCCAGTCCGGGCAGATGGGACAGGGCCAGCCCGCCCGCCGCTCCGATGAACATGGAAGGAAAGATGGGCCCGCCTCTGAAGCTGCTCAGCGACGCGCAGTACGCGAGTCCCTTGCACACGACGAGGATCACGAGCGTGGCGACCGAGAGTCCCGCGTCCGTGGCGAGCAGCGGGCCGAGGGCGTCCTGGCCCGAGTAGAGCACCTGGGACGCGTCGTGACCCGTGCTCTCCGCGTACAGGAGGGCCAGCACGCCGACGACCAGACCCATCACGACGGCGGACGACACCGTCCGCCGTCCGGTGTGTTTCTGGAGCGACAGGGAGAGCCGCTTGATCCCCGTGCCGGTGAAGGCCGCCGCGGCTCCCAGGACGATCGCCCAGCCGAACGCGCCCACGGTGGGGTCGTCCGCGTGCGGAACGCCCGGCAGGGTCAGGGAGTACGTTCCCAGCCCCGTCCACGAACCCAGGCCGATGAAGATGAGCGAGCCGATGCCGGAGGCGAGCAGGCCCGGGACGAGCACCAGTCCGAGCGTCATCCCGGCCAGGCCGGACGTCTCCATCAGCAGGAACGCGCCGAGGAGGGGCGATCCCAGCAGGGTGCTGACGGCTGCGAAGCTCCCGGCCGCCGCGACCATCGCGCCCGCGCTCGGCGCGATGCCGGGCTTGACCAGGCGCACCGCCAGGAGGGCCAGTCCGCCGCCCAGCGCGATGAGCGGCGCCTCCGGCCCGAGCACGGCTCCGAGCCCGAGCGAGGCCAGCGCGGCGAGCGCGATACCGGGCAGCTCCGCCGCCGCCGGCGGCCCCCCGTGCGCCATGCCCTCCGCCGGGTTGTGCCCGCCCGTGCCCGGGAGGTGGCGGATGGTCAGTGCGGTCAGCAGACCGGCCAGGGCGAGCAACGGGACCGGCCACCACGAAGGGGTCGTCCCGAACCCGAGCCCCCGGGGCAGGTCCTCGTAGGTCAGCGTCTGGAGTTCGTGCACGAGGGCCAGGAAGCCGAACGCGAGCGCCGAGATGGGGACCCCGAGGGCCGCCACCATGATCAGCAGGACGGCGTATCCCCTGGTGCGGACCACGGCGAGTGGATCCGGGTGTTCGGGCCCGGGTGCTGCGCCGGGTTCGGCCGACATCGTCATGGTCTCCTCAGCGTCGGGTCCCGGCCGGAACACGCTGTCCCGCCGGGATCCACACGGTGATACCACGATGTGGCGGTATGTCCGCCATGTACCCGCTGTGGAGCTCTGACGTTTCGGTCTCCGTCACCTCGCGCCCGCCTCGGCCGCAGGAAGGCGGCCGGCCGCCACCGCGTCCGTCAACGCCCGGTGGTCCCGCTCGTTCTGGTCGGCGTACAGCTCGGCGAAGGCGGCCAGCGCCCGGTCGAACACGTCGCCGTTCCCCAGGTACGCGGCGATCGCGATCCGGTCCCCGGACCGCGCGTGGGAGCGGGCCAGGGTCGCCCCGCACATCTCGCCGAAGGTGCCCATGCCGCGCGGCAGCATCTGCTCCGGCTCGGCGATGCCCTTCCAGTCGCGCAGCTGCCGTACGTAGAAGTCCCGGCGCCGCCCGTCGATCCCGTCCACCCGCTGCCAGCCGAGGAAGATGTCACCCGCCGCCTGCATCAGGCGCTGGCCGGCCACCACCCGCTCGCCCTGGTTCCGGTACGCGCTCGCTCCCACGTGCGGGGCGAGCACCGAGGTGTCGGCCTCCTTGGCCTGGAGGAACAGCGGATCCCCGCCGTCCCTGCCCAGCAGCAGGATGATCCAGCAGCGGGTCCCGACGCTCCCGACGCCGACGACCTTCCGGGCCATGTCGACGGGCCGGAAGTCGGCGAGCAGGGAACGGCGGTCCGAGGGGAGGGTGCGGCCGTAGCTCCGGAGCAGCTTCCCCAGCTGCGCCTCCATCAGGCCGCGTTCCGGGGCGGGCAGCAGATCCCGCAGCGGGACGAGCAAGGGCGGGTCGGCGGCGATCCGGATACGCCCGTCGGTGACCTCGGTGAGTTTCCCGAAGGCCTGCAGACTGTCCCGGGCGCGGGCCTTCTCGGTCGCCCTGGCCAGCTGTCTGCGCCCGCGAGGGGCCAGCTTGTCCTCGGCCACGGCCCGCAGCTGGTCCACATCCGTCCGCGTGTACCAGACATCGAGATTGCGCATGCCCGCGAACCGGATCATCGACTCCCGGTACGAACGCACCGTGTCACGCACGATGCCCCGCCGCTCCTTGTCCGAGAAACCGTTCGCCCGCCCCGCGATGACGAGACTGGCTGCGAGCCGCTTCACGTCCCACTCCCAGGGGCCGGGCAGCGTCTCGTCGAAGTCGTTGATGTCGAAGAGCAGATGGCGCTCGGGGGAGGCGAGCAGCCTGAAGTTCAGCAGGTGGGCGTCACCGCACAACTGCGCACGGATTCCGCTGGCCGGAGTCCCGGCCAGATCGGACGCCATGATCGCCGCGGCGCCCCGGTAGAACCGGAACGGTGACTCCGTCATCCGCCCGTAGCGGATCGGCACCAGCTCGGGGACCCTGGCCGCCGACTGCGCCTCCAGGACCGCCAGCGGATCGGGCCGGTCGCCCGGTGGGTCGTACACGCAATGGCTGGAGCGGGGGGCCTGCCGGCGAGCCGCTCTGCCGAGCGCGGCCCGCTCCTCGGGTGTCGAACCGGGTACGGCACGGAGCGGGGAAGGGGCGTCCTGGGCCATCGTGGACCCTCCTGACTGCCGGGGCTGCCGGCATGTGGGCCTGCCTTCCCATCATTACGGCTCCGCCACCGTCCGGCCCGTCGCCGGCGGGTTCGGGAGCTCAGGTCTGCCGCGACCGGCGCAGGGCCACCTTCCGCCAGAGCGCCCGCTGACATCGCAGCGCCGCCGCTCCCACGACGATGAGCACCGCGATGTTGACCAGCAGCTGGATGAGGGAACCCCGCGCCTCGGACCAGCTGGCGAAGGCCGTGGAGACGCTGATGGCGGCCGCCGCCGGGATGGTGGTGACCGAGATGAACACCCCGAGCAGGGCGCTGGTGCGGGCCTCGGTGAGCGACACGATGCCCACGACACCGGCCAGCGCGGCGACCGCGACGGAGAAGAAGTTGGGGGTGTTGATCAGGTCGGACACCGGCCGCAGCCCCTTCTGGAAGGCCGTCGACTCGAGACCGAACCCCCGGATGACCAGGCTGAAGAGGAAGGTGACCACGATCGTCAGCAGGAGGCCCGCCCCCAGTGCGGTCAGTCCCCTGCGGATCATGGTCCGCTCACCCCGGTCGATACCCAGTGCCACCGCGACGATGGCACCGTACTCGGGGCCGACGACCATCGCCCCGACGATCAGGATCTGCGAGTTGGTCACGATGCCGACCGACCCGATGAGACCGGCGATGACGAGGTAGAGGTAGAAGCTCGGCGCATACCTGCCCTCGGACCTGATGCGCGCCTCCACCTGGTCCCAGACCGGGGCGTTCGCCAGTGCGCCGAGCCGGCGAACCGCACGCTCCGAGGCCTGCCCGGTGAAGGCCATGTCGACCGGCTCGACGACCATCGTTCCCCGTGCGTCGACCCCGAGGCCCCGCAGACCACGCAGCACCTCGTTCGCGGCGCCGCCGACCACGTCGCAGGCGACGGCGTCCCCGTCGGGGTTGCGTGCCGCGCCCCGCTGCACGATCAGGTTCAGGACATAGGGGCTGCCGGCCAGGATCCCCTCGACCTGGTCGGTGAGGTCCGCAGGGCTGACGACGCGGACGTGGATCATGTCCATCCGGCGCCCCTGCCCGGCCGGGTGGGCGGCGCGCCCGGGGGTGACGAAAAGCGGCTTCCATGGGGGTATGACAGTGATCGGACGGTCATGGACCGTTACCTTCCCACAGCGGCGCGCGGTCCGGGGCGTAAGACGCCCGCCGGGCCGGCCGTCAGTCCTTCCTGTCGTCCCACTCCGTGCCGAGCAGCCAGCTGTCGAACGTGCCCAGCACCGCCACGAGCGCGGCCCCCAGCCGCCAGTCGTAGTCCGGCGCGTGCACGAGCACCGCGTCGTCCTTCGCCCTGAACTCCAGCGGAGCCTGACCGCCCGCGCGCCACACGATGCGACGCGGGCCGCGTGCCGCGTCGCCGTCACCGCTCAGCAGACTCAGCACGACGACCAGCAGCTGCAGCGGGGACAGCAGCCACCACACGTACCACCAGCAGATCCGGCCCTTGAAACCCACCGCCGCCGGACCGCCCGCCGGCATCACCGTCCAGCGGGTACGCAGGCCCTTGCCGCGCAGCGCCTTCTCGCGGACGACCGTGCCTATGAGCTCGCCGTGCGCCCCGATCACCTGGTAGCGCGCGACTCCGCTCCCGGCCGACACCGTCACCAGGGTGGCCAGCCGTTCCCCGCGCTGCTCGTCCGCCCACAGCGCGAACGAGCGGGTCCCGTCACCCCGTGTCGCCCGGTAGGCGGAAATCCCGCCCGGCGGCAGTTCACGTTCCACGTACGCCACCACGCGGTCGCTCCCCCCGTCGTCCGAGAGCCGCACCACATCGCGCACCGGAGCGGGCGCTCCGGCCCCGGGCGCCGGCCCGGGGTCCCGGGGTGCGGGCCCCATCCTCAGTACGCTCCCCGCCGCCGTACCCCACATGCCTTCGCCTCCCAGCGCACCGGCTTGAGAAGATCCTCCTGTGGAGTCCCCCGAGCCCTTTCCCGACTTTCCCGAACCACCGGCCCGGCCGGAGCCGCCGGCGAGCCGCCGGCCGGTCCGTTGCGCCCTGTGCGGGCGGCCCCTCACCGGCGCCGACTCACGCCGCGCCGGACTCGGCCCCGCCTGCGACGCCAAACTGCATCCGCCGGGCCCGGACATCCGCACCCGCCGCCACGAGGTGGAACAGGACCCGATCCCGGGCACCTGAACCAACCTCCGAGGGCTACGCGCCGTCGAGCCTGCGGAACAGTCCCTCCTGCACCACGGAGACCAGCAACTGCCCCTGGCGGTCGTAGATCCTGCCCCTGGCCAGTCCACGGCCACCCGTGGCGATCGGTGACTCCTGGTCGTACAGGAACCACTCGTCCGCCCGGAACGGCCGGTGGAACCACATGGCGTGGTCCAGCGAGGCCATGTCGAAGCCACGCGGCCCCCACAGAGGCTCCACGGGGATCCGTACCGCGTCCAGGAGCGTCATGTCGCTCGCGTACGTCAGCGCGCAGGTGTGCACCAGCGGGTCGTCGCCCAGCGGGCCGACCGCGCGCATCCACACCGCACTGCGCGGGTCCGCGTCCTTGATCTCCTCCTGCGTCCAGCGCAGCCGGTCGACGTAGCGGATGTCGAAGGGCTGACGTCGCGCCATCCGCTCCAGCGCCTCGGGCAGGCCGCCCAGGTGCTCGCGCACCTCGTCGGCGACCGTCGGCAGCTCGTCGGGATCGGGCACGACACGGGCCGGCGGCAGCTGGTGCTCGAAACCGGCCTCCTCCGGACGGTGGAAGGACGCCGTCAGATTGAAGATCGTGCGGCCCTGCTGCACGGCCGTGACCCGGCGCGTCGTGAAGGACCGGCCGTCCCGGACCCGCTCCACGTCGTACACGATCGGCACGCCTGGCCGCCCGGGCCGCAGGAAGTAGGCGTGCAGCGAATGGACGGGGCGGTCCCCGTCCGTCGTGCGGCCGGCAGCGACCAGCGCCTGCCCCGCGACCTGCCCGCCGAAGACCCGTTGCAGGGACTCCTCGGGGCTGCGGCCACGGAAGATGTTGACCTCGATCCGCTCCAGGTCGAGCAGGTCGACCAGGCTGTCGGCGGGGTTCGTCATGCGGTTCTTCTCCACTCTCCTGGCCGGCGCGCCGTCACAGCCGGCCCACGGCCGTGACCCGGACGACTGCCCGGCCCTCCTCGTCGGAGGCCGCGAGATCGACCTCCGCACGAATTCCCCAGTCGTGGTCCCCGGCCGGGTCGGCGAAGGCCTGCCACACCCGCCACAGACCGTGCTCCGGGTCCTCGTCGATCTTCAACAGCTTCGGTCCGCGCGCGTCCGGGCCCGTTCCCAGGTCGTCGTGCGCGTCCCAGTAGTCGTCCATCGCCTCGCCCCACGCGTCCTCGTCCCAGCCCGCGTCGGCGTCCAGCTCACCCAGGTCGCGCACCCGGTCCAGGGCGGCGAGCTCCACCCTGCGGAACATCGCGTTGCGCACCAGGACCCGGAAGGCGCGGGCGTTGGCCGTGACCGGCTTGACCTCGTCGGCCCGCTCCTGCGCCTGCTCGGCGGTCTCCACCTCCGGATTCGCCAGCTGCTCCCACTCGTCCAGCAGACTGGAGTCCACCTGACGCACCATCTCGCCCAGCCAGGAGATCAGGTCCTCCAGGTCCTCGGACTTCAGGTCGTCGGGGATGGTGTGCTCGAGGGCCTTGTACGCGCTCGCCAGATACCGCAGGACGATGCCCTCGGTGCGGGCCAGCTCGTAGTTCGAGGTGAACTCCGTGAAGGTCATGGCCCGTTCGTACATGTCCCGGATCACCGACTTCGGCGAGACCGGGTGGTCGCCGACCCACGGGTGGCTGGTGCGGTAGACGTCGTAGGCGTGCCACAGCAGCTCGCTCAGCGGCTTCGGATACGTGACCTCCTGGAGCCGCTCCATCCGCTCCTCGTACTCGACGCCGTCCGCCTTCATCTGCCCGACGGCCTCGCCCCGCGCCTTGTTCTGCTGGGCCGCCAGGATCTGCCGCGGGTCGTCCAGCGTCGACTCGACGACCGAGACCATGTCCAGGGCGTACGAGGGCGACTCGGCGTCCAGCAGGTCGAAGGCGGCCAGTGCGAAGGTGGACAGCGGCTGGTTGAGGGCGAAGTCCTGCTGGAGATCGACCGTCAGCCGTACGATCCGGCCCTCCGCGTCGGGGGTGTCGAGCTGTTCCACGACACCGCCGTCCAGGAGCGAGCGGTAGATCGCGATGGCCCGCCTGATGTGCCGCAGCTGTGCCTTGCGCGGCTCGTGGTTGTCCTCGAGCAGATGACGCATCGCCGCGAAGGCGTTCCCGGGGCGGGCGATCACCGAGAGCAGCATCGTGTGCGTGACGCGGAAGCGGGAGGTCAGAGGCTCGGGTTCGGACTGGATCAGCTTGTCGAAGGTGGTCTCGGACCAGGCGACGAAGCCCTCCGGCGCCTTCTTGCGGACCACCTTGCGCTTCTTCTTGGGGTCGTCGCCCGCCTTCTTGACGGCCTTCTCGTTCTCGATGACGTGCTCGGGCGCCTGGGCCACGACGAAGCCCGCCGTGTCGAATCCGGCCCGCCCTGCGCGCCCCGCGATCTGGTGGAACTCGCGGGCGCGCAGCGTGCGGACCCGGGTGCCGTCGTACTTGGTCAGGGCGGTGAACAGCACCGTGCGGATGGGGACGTTGACGCCGACGCCGAGCGTGTCCGTCCCGCAGATCACCTTCAGCAGACCCGCCTGGGCGAGCTTCTCCACGAGGCGGCGGTACTTGGGGAGCATGCCCGCGTGGTGCACCCCGATCCCGTGGCGCACGTAGCGGGAGAGGTTCTGGCCGAACTTGGTGGTGAAGCGGAAGCTGCCGATCAGGTCGGCGATCTTCTCCTTCTCCTCCTTCGTGCACATGTTGATGCTCATCAGCGACTGCGCCCGCTCCACGGCCGCCGCCTGGGTGAAGTGCACGATGTAGACGGGCGACTGCCGGGTGTCCAGGAGCTCGGTGAGGGTCTCGGTGATCGGCGTCAGCCGGTACTCGTAGCTCAGTGGCACCGGCCGGGTCGCGGAACGCACGACGGAGGTCGGGCGGCCGGTGCGGCGGGTCAGATCCTTCTCGAACATCGAGACGTCGCCCAGCGTCGCCGACATCAGCACGAACTGAGCCTGCGGGAGCTCCAGCAGCGGGATCTGCCAGGCCCACCCGCGGTCGGGTTCCGCGTAGAAGTGGAACTCGTCCATCACGACCTGGCCGATGTCGGCGTACTTGCCGTCACGCAGCGCGATCGAGGCGAGCACCTCGGCGGTGCAGCAGATGACCGGGGCGTCGGCGTTGACCGAGGCGTCCCCGGTCAGCATGCCGACGTTCTCCGTGCCGAACAGCTTGCAGAGGTCGAAGAACTTCTCCGACACCAGTGCCTTGATCGGCGCGGTGTAGAACGTGACCTTGTCCTGGGCCAGCGCCGTGAAGTGCGCACCCGCCGCCACCAGGCTCTTTCCGGAGCCGGTGGGGGTGGAAAGGATCACGTTGGCCCCGGAGACCACCTCGATCAGCGCCTCCTCCTGAGCCGGATAGAGGGTGATGCCCTGCGATTCGGTCCATGACGAGAAGGACTCGAAGAGGGCGTCCGGGTCGGCGGTCGGGGGCAGCTGATCGATAAGGGTCACGCCCCCATCTTGCCTGCCTCCTGCCCGGATGCGGGAACCGGAGGACCAGGGGAAGATCACGGACGATACGCTGCCCACTCAACTCGGCTGTCGCGCACAGGCAATGGCGGCCAGGTCGCACGCGCGGCCGAATCACGATGGGGGCGGGAACAGCCATGATGGGACCGGCACACTCTCTGTCAGGGGCGGCGGCCTGGCTGGGGGTGGGCGCCGCGGCGGCCGCCGCGGGCCACACCATGCCCTGGCCCGTCCTGGTCGTCGGGGCGCTGATCACCGCGGGAGCCGCGCTGGCCCCCGACCTGGACCACAAGTCGGCCACCATCTCGCGCGCGTTCGGACCGGTCTCCAAGGCTGTCTGCGAGATCGTCGACAAGCTCTCCTACGCGGTCTACAAGGCGACAAAGGGACCCGGTGACCCGCGCAGGACCGGCGGTCACCGCACCCTGACGCACACCTGGCTCTGGGCGGTGCTGACCGGGGGAGCCGCCTCCGTGGCGGCGGTCACCGGTGGCCGGTGGGCGGTCCTGGCCATCCTCTTCGTCCACCTCGTCCTCGCCGTCGAGGGCCTGCTGTGGCGGGCGGCGAGGGTCTCCAGCGACGTGCTCGTCTGGCTGCTCGGCGCGACCAGCGCCTGGATCCTGGCCGGCGTCCTGGACCAGCCGGGCAACGGCTCGGACTGGCTGTTCGCCGCGCCCGGCCAGGAGTACCTCTGGCTCGGGCTCCCGATCGTGCTCGGCGCCCTCGTCCACGACATCGGCGACGCGCTGACTGTCTCGGGCTGCCCGATCCTGTGGCCCATCCCGCTGGGGCGCAAGCGCTGGTATCCGCTGGGGCCGCCGAAGGCCATGCGCTTCCGGGCGGGCAGCTGGGTGGAGCTCAAGGTGCTGATGCCCGCCTTCATGATTCTCGGGGGCCTGGGCGGGGCGGCGGCGCTCAACGTCATATGACGCCCTGGGCCCGGACGGCGGCCGACGTCGTACGACGCCCAGGGACCGTCCGACGGGCGGGACCGTAGGACGCCGGAGGTCGTACGGCGGTCGGGACTGGGTGAAGGCCGGGCGCTCTCTGGGGGGCGGGAGCGCAGGACGCCGGAGGTCGTACGGCGGTCGGGACTGGGTGAAGGCCGGGCGCTCTCCGGGGGGCGGCGAGCCCGCCGCCGTAGCACCATGGCGGCATGTTGCTCGCCCGGCTCGCCCACGTGTCCCTGGAAGTCGCCGCGACGACGGCCCGGACCCGGAAGACCGCCCTGCTCGCCGGACTCTTCCGGGAGGCGGAACCGGACGACGTCCCGGTCGTGATTCCCTATCTGGCCGGCCGGCTCCCGCAGGGCCGCCTCGGCATCGGATGGAGCGCCCTGCGCGTTCCGGTGACACCGGCCGAAAAACCCACGCTGACCGTGGTGGAGACGAACGCGGAGCTGACCGCCATCGGCGCTCTGTCCGGTCCCGGCTCGCAGGCCGCCCGCAAGGAGCGCCTGTCCCGGCTGCTCGGCGCGGCCACCGCTGACGAGCAGTACTTCCTGCGCGGACTGCTCACCGGAGAGGTACGCCAGGGAGCCCTGGACGCTCTCGCCGTCGACGCACTCGCGGACGCCGCCGGGGCGCCGCGTCCGGAGGTGCGGCGGGCCGTGATGCTCGCCGGGTCGCTCGGGCCCGTAGCCCATGCGCTCCTCGCGGAGGGCCCGGGGGCCCTGGCTGACTTCCGGCTCACCGTCGGCCGGCCGGTCCAGCCCATGCTCGCCCACACCGCACGCTCGGTGACCGAAGCGATCGAACGGCTCGGCGGACCCTGCGTCGTCGAGGAGAAACTGGACGGCATCCGCGTCCAGGTGCACAGGGACGGGCCGCGGGTCAGCGTCTACACCCGCGCGCTCGACGACATCACCGACAGGCTCCCCGAACTGGCCTCGGCGGTCACCGGCTTCCCCGCCGGACAGTTCATCCTCGACGGCGAGGTGATCGCCCTCGGGCCCGACGGGAGGCCCCGGCCGTTCCAGGAGACCGCCGGCCGGGTGGGGTCCCGGCGCGATGTCGCCACCGCGGCGGATGCCGTCCCCGTGGTCCCCGTTTTCTTCGACGCGCTGTCCGTGGACGGACGTGACCTCCTCGACCTCTCCTTCGCCGAACGCCACCGGGAGCTGGCCGATCTCGTTCCCGAACCGATGCGCGTGCGCCGTCACGTCGTGGACGACCCCCGGGACGAGACCGCGCGGGCGGCCGCGGTGGCGTTCTCCGAGGAGACCCTGGCCCGCGGTCACGAGGGTGTCGTGGTCAAGGGAACCGCGTCCGCCTACAGCGCCGGCCGGCGCGGCGCCGCCTGGCTGAAGGTGAAACCCGTACACACCCTGGACCTCGTCGTGCTGGCCGCCGAATGGGGCCACGGCAGACGCACCGGGCGGCTCTCCAACCTGCACCTGGGGGCGCGCAGGGACGACGGCACGTTCGCGATGCTGGGCAAGACCTTCAAGGGGCTCACGGACACCATGCTCGCCTGGCAGACCGAACGCCTCCGTGAGCTCGCCACCGCCGACGACGGACACGTGGTGAGAGTGCGCCCGGAACTGGTCGTGGAGATCGCCTACGACGGGCTCCAGAGCTCCACGCGCTACCCGGAGGGCGTCACACTGAGGTTCGCCCGCGTCCTGCGCTACCGCGAGGACAAGCGGGCCGACGAGGCGGACACGGTCGAGACGGTGCTCTCCCGCCGGACGTGACGATCGGTCCCCGCCCGGCACGCCTCCGGCC
>Ga0247818_10002090_pt1 | contig 12927 bp, 9 predicted proteins | sample 13C_Glucose_Day1_FD_192424 | JGI IMG/M metagenome (GOLD analysis project Ga0247818, IMG submission 192424) | Soil microbial communities from agricultural site in Penn Yan, New York, United States - 13C_Glucose_Day1 | ecosystem: Environmental > Terrestrial > Soil > Agricultural land | place: USA...
AGGAATTCAGTCGTAGCGATATTGCTTAGGGCCGCGACCTTCGCGGGGCCGATTCGTGACTTGCGGTAAACATTGCTTTGCCTCACCAGCGGTTTTTCTCAAGGATGCAGGCATGGATACTCGTGCCCATTCCCACTGCAACCCCTGGAGTCATTGATGTCTATTCCCGCATTCGGTCTGGGTACGTTTCGCTTGCAAGGCCAGGTGGTCATCGATTCGGTGAGCGCTGGCCTTGAGCTCGGCTACCGGGCCATCGATACCGCGCAAATCTACGAGAACGAAGCCGAGGTCGGGCAAGCCATAGCGGCCAGCGGCATTGCCCGTGAACACCTGTTCATCACCAGCAAGATCTGGGTCGCCCATTTTGCCAGCGACCGCCTGATCGACAGTCTCAAGGACAGCCTGCAAAAACTGCAGACCGACTACCTGGACCTGACCCTGATCCATTGGCCGTCGCCGGAAGACCAGGTGCCGGTGGAAGAATTCATGGGCGCCCTGCTCGAAGCCAAAGAGCTCGGCCTGACCCGGCAGATCGGCGTGTCCAACTTCACCATCGACCTGATGAAGCAGGCAATCGCTGCGGTCGGTGCCGAGAACATCGCCACCAACCAGATCGAGCTGCACCCGTACCTGCAAAACCGCAAGGTCGTCGAGTTCGCGCAAAGCCAGGGCATCCGGATCACCTCGTACATGACCCTGGCCTACGGTGAAGTACTCAAGGACCCGGTCATCCGGCAGATCGCCGATCGCCTGCAGGCGACGCCGGCACAGGTCACCCTGGCCTGGGCCGTGCAAATGGGTTACGCGGTGATTCCCTCGTCCACCAAACGCGCCAATCTGGCCAGCAACCTGAAAGCCTGCGCGATGAAGTTGAACGATGCTGACATGGCCTTGATCGCTGGCCTGGAGCGCGGCCAGCGCTTGACCAGCCCCAAGGGCATTGCCCCGAACTGGGATTGAACGTCAGCCCTGTGCAAGGCGTTGATCCAGGCGGGTCATGGCCTGTTGCAACTGATCGACGGCTTCGTCGATCAGTGCCGCACAGCCCTCGCCACAGGCCCGCTCCAGTTGCTCGCAACACTGGATCAGGCTGGCCGCGCGAACCATCAGCGCGCCGCCCTTGATCCGGTGCGCCAGTATCGGCAAGTTGTGGAGATTGTTACTGGCGTGCAGCTGCAGCAGAAGCTCGCGATCAGCGCGGTTGGCCACCGCCAGATCGCGCAGCAATTGTTCGATCAGCTCACGGTCTTCACCGACGTAGTGTTCCAGGCCGCTCAAGTCGATCTCGGCCGTGGCAGGGGCTGCGATCACACTGGGCAATTCGTCGGCAAATCTCGAGGCCAGCCAGGCACTCAGATCGGCCAGCCGGATGGGTTTGAACAGGCAGTCGTCCATCCCCGCTTCAACGCAACGGACCTTTTCCTCGGGCTGCGCATTGGCGGTAAATCCCAGAATCAGCGTCGATGTCAAGCCTTGGGCCTGCTCCTCATCGCGTATCGTCCCCGCCAACTCATAACCACTGATCAACGGCATGTTGCAGTCGGTAATGATTAGATCGAACTCATGTTCGCGCCATTGCGCCAAGCCGCGCTCGCCGTCCTCGGCCTCGAGCACCTGGTGGCCGAGAAAGCTCAGCTGCCGTGACAGCAACAGTCGATTGGCCGGGTAATCGTCCACCACCAGGATCACCAGCGACCGGGTGGGCACCTGAACTTCGCTGCCGGGGGACTCGCGCGAAGGCAAGGGTTGCAACGTCACCAGTTCCAGGCTGACGTCGATCCGTGTGCCCTGCCCGAGAACGCTGGCGAGCTGCAAGCGACCTCCCATCATCTCGCACAAGGAGCGGCTGATCACCAATCCCAGGCCGGAACCGCTGCGACCGGACTGCCGGCTGTTGCCGCCCTGAACGAACGGACTGAACAACCGCTGCTGATCCAGCACGCCGATGCCGATGCCGCTGTCTTCAATGCACACACTGACCGCCAGATGCCCCGACCGGGCAGGCTCGACCCGCAGCGTCAGGCTCACTTCACCTTCGTGGGTGAACTTGATGGCATTGCTCAACAGATTGGACAGCACTTGCTTGAAGCGCGTGGGATCGATCAACACGTCGCAGTCGCTGTGCCGGTCCAGATCGACTCGCCACGCCAGGTGCTTCTGGCGTGCCAGCCCCTCGAAAACCCGACACACCGATTCCACCAGCATCCGCAGGTTGGCACGGTCAGGGGTCAGCGACAAATGCCCGGATTCGATGCGGGCGATGTCCAGGATGTCGCCGATCAACGCCAGCAGTTGTTGCCCGGCAGTGGATGCCACTTCAATCGCGGCACGGTCGGCAACGCCCTCCTGCGCCTGTTTCTGCGCCAGTTCGAGCATCCCGATCAGGGCATTCATCGGCGTGCGGATCTCATGGCTCATGGTTGCCAGAAACGTGGTCTTGGCCCGATTGGCCTCGTCGGCGACGTCCTTGGCGTCCTGCAGTTGGCTGAGCAACAGTTGGCGCTGGCGGATCTGCCGGCGCTGATAACCGATCCAGGCCAGGGCGAGCACCAGCAACACGCCAGCGCCGGCAAATGCCAAAAAAATTGCCTGGCGATGACGCAGCCAGAAGCTTGGCTCCACCATCAGGTCATTGCGCCAATAGAGGGTCAGGTCATCGATGTCTTCGGGGTCGATACTCAGCAGCGCCTTGTCCAGGATCGAATGCAGTTCAACGGCCTCGCGACTGGTGGCCAGGGTACTGCGGGCGGGATCGGTGCCGACGGTGCTGGTCACCCGCAGCTGATCCCGGTAGCGCCGGGAAATCATGTAGCGGGCGGCGATCAACGAGTTGATCCCGCCATCAGCCTTGCCCTGGGCGACCATTTCCATCGCATCCGCAGTCAAGGGTGCATTGACCAGCCTGATTTGCGGAAAATGTTGGCGGATGAACTCACCGGCGCTGTTGCCCTGGGTGACCGCCAGGGTTTTGCCGGCCATTTCATCCAGGGTCGTGGGATTGTTCGGCCCCTGGCGAGTCACCAGCACATTCGGGCTGGTGAGAAACGGGCGAGTGAAGCGCAACCCGTCCTCACGTTCGATACTGGGGCTTATTCCCGCCACCAGATCGACCTCTCCGGTCTTGAGCGACTCCAACATCTCGGCGATCGATCTGGCTGGCCGTATATCGAACTGCAAGCCGGTGCGCAGACTGATGATGTCCAGTACATCGGTGCTGATGCCGCGGAATTTGCCATCGCTGTCGATAAACGAAATTGGCTGGATGTTTTCGTTCATGGCCACGGTTGCACGGGGATGTCGCTCGAGCCAACGCTGCTCGGCCTCGCTCAATTGCAGCGTTTGTGCACCGGGCATGGAAGTACCGCTGGCACCCCATCGACGCAGGATATTCATCTGTTCATTGGTGCTCACCGCCGCCAGCGCGCTGTTGACGATGCGCTGCAAGGGTTGGTTGTCGCGGGCCAGCGCAAACGCAAAGCGACCGGACTCCATGGACGAAAAATCGGCCAACTGCACGTTGTTGAGATAATTCTTGCTGATCAGGTAATGGGCGCTGATCGCGTCGCCCAGATAAACGTCCGCTTGCCCGAACGCTACGGCCCCCACCGCACTCAGGGTGGAGGGAAACAATTGCACGCTGGCCTGGGGATAGAACGCCTGCACCCTGTGTTCAGGCAAATAGTGGTACAGCGTCGCCAGCCGTTTGCCGGCCAGGTCCGGGTCCAGCAGCTGCGATGACTCGGTGCGCGTCACCAGCACCGGTTGGTCGACCGCATAGGCACTGGACATGCGCAGCGCTGTGTTTTCGGCCTCATAGCTGTTGGCCGTACCGAGCAAATCCGCGCTGCCTTGCTTGATTGCCCGCACCGCGTCTTCTCGCGATGGGTAGCGCTGAACGTCGATCGCTACGTTCAGGAGCTGCTGCAGCAGACCGGCATAGTCAGCCGTCAATCCCTCGTAGTCAGTGCCGGTGGTCGTGATGTCGAAGGGGGGATAATCCGGTGCGGAGACGGCGAGCACCAATCGGCCCTTCTGCCGCAGCCAGCGTGAATCAGTCTCTGACAGTTTGACGACCTGCCCCTCCTCGGCACTGGAGCGACCCAGCAAATTCAGGCTCTGCGGTTGCGGTTGCGGTTGCAGTTGCAGTTGCAGTTGCGCACAGGCACTCGATATCCAGAGATATCCTGGTAGCAGGAGAATCACCAGGCTGCACCAACGCCGCAAGATGCTCATTCAGATCAGATGATTGCGCAGGGCGAAATCCCTCAGGTGCACCGGGGATTGAACATTGAGTTTTTCTATTGTCCGGGTCTTGTAGGTGCTGACCGTCTTGTGGCTCAAATTCATGATTTCGGCGATGGCCTTGTTGCTCATGCCATGGGCCAGATACTGAAAAATCGTCAATTCCCGGTCAGAGAGTTTGTCGATCAACTCTTTTTCGCTGCGTTGCAAGCTATTGAGCGACACCGAGCTCGAAGGCAGCCTGGCGAAATAACTATAACCGGCCATGACCGCCTGCACGGCCTTGTGCAGATGTTCCAGATCATTGGCCTTGGACACATACGCCGAAGCACCGGCACGCATGCAACGATCCTGATAAAACAGGCCTTCCAGGGAGGTGAACACCACGACCCGGCACGGCACTTCACCGGACTGGATCCGTGCCAGCACCTCAAGCCCGTCCAGCGAGGGCATGATCAGATCCTGCACCACCAGATCAGGTTTATGTTCGCGGATCATCGACAACACCTCGTTACCGCTGGACACCTCGTAGATCTGTTTGAACCCCTCCTGTCTGAGCAAGATTTTCACTGCAGCGCGAACCACCGGATGATCGTCCGCTATCAGCGCGGACTTCGCTGACTTCATGGCAACTCCCTGTGCAAAGGCACTACGAGTGGGCAATCAATGCCCTTGGGCCAGGCCCGGGTTAACACAACGGCTGCGCAGAGACTGTTGCATGGAATTTCGGGTGAATCTACCTGACAGAAATGACAGTGCCGACCAACGGTAGTGGGCGATCGATAATCGCCATCAGCCGTTCAATGGACGCAAGATCCGGCAGCGATTCATGGTTCACCTGAACCTTCTGCTGCCCGCAGGCCGGGATCGGCGGCAGATGCGCCTGTTGACCGTCGTAGATCAGGGCGTAATGGACCTGCGGGTTATCGAGGAAAAAATCAAGCAGGTCCATCGCGCCGCCGGCCAACGAGGCATGGATGACCACCAGATCGAATGGCGTGGCACTGTATTCGACCAGCGTCAGCAGCTCCGCCAGGTTATGCACCGGTGCCACCCGGTAATAGCCGAGCCGGTTGAACAGGCGCTCGATTCTCATCCGCTGAAAATGTTGCTCATCGGCAATCAGGATACGTAACGCTTGGTTCGACAACGGAGGCCCCCGGCAGGGTGTGAGTTTCGTGAGGGCACAAGGCTACGGAAGAGCCGGCAAGGTTTCTGTAGGACTATTCCGAAAATCAGGAGCGCCTGATCCGGTGTCGTGTAGGGATGCGGGGTGGCGAGCGAGTAAAGACTACGTCAGGGGAGAATTGCGGGGGTTTTCAGGAAGGGGGCAGGATTGTGGATTTGTGGTGTATGTCAGGCCGCCATCGCGGGCAAGCCCGCTCCCACAGGGATCTTCGGTGAACACAGAATTCGTGAACAAGATCAACCTGTGGGAGCGGGCTTGCCCGCGATGGCGGCTTGATAGGCGCTACATATTTTAGCTGGCAGTCGCGAGCAGCAAATCCATCACCGACCGCCCCTGCCCACGCGCCTTGCCATGCTCATACAACGAACCGGCAATCTCATCGGCACGAATCGGCAGGATCGACAACAAGGTGTCGCTCAAGCCATGACTGGCCTGGCAGAAGCCCTGCATATAGATGCCGGCCTTGCAGCGCGCGTCGGTGATGAGTTTGTAGTTGCGATCCACTTCGAAATCGCCCAGGTATTGTTCCAGAGGGGCCAGCAGCTTGCGGTGCATCTGCCGCTCGTAACCGGTGGCCAGCACCACGGCATCGTAATGCCGCACCGTGACTTCACCGGTGGCATTGTTGCGCACGGCCAGTTCGATGCCGCGCTCGGTGGCGGTGGCTTTTTCCAGGGTGGTCAGGGTGCGGAACGCATGGCGGGCGATGCCCGAGACCTTCTGCCGGTAGAAGATGCCGTAGATGCGTTCGATCAGGTCGATGTCGACCACCGAGTAGTTGGTGTTGTGGTACTCGTTGACCAGACGCTCGCGCTCGCTGCTCGCCTGCTGGAACACCAGGTCGGTGAATTCCGGCGAGAACACTTCGTTGACGAACGGGCTGTCATCGGCCGGTTTCAGTGCCGAGCCGCGCAGGATCATGTCCACCTGCACTGACGGATAGCTGTCGTTCAGGTCGATGAAGGCTTCCGCCGCGCTCTGCCCGCCACCAATGATCGCAATGCTCATCGGTTGGTTGTTCACACAGGGCTGTCTGGCCATCTGTGTCAGGTACTGGGAGTGGTGGAATACGCGGCTGTCGTTCTTCAGTGCCTTGAACGCTTCGGGAATGCGCGGGGTGCCGCCGGCGCTGACCACCACTGAACGGGTGGTGCGCACGTGCTGCTGACCCTGGGTATCGCGCGAGATCACCCGCAACGCTTCGACCTGCTGGTTGTGCAACACCGGCTCGATGGTCAGCACTTCTTCACCGTAGCGGCTCTGTGCTTCGAACTGCGCGGCGACCCAACGCAGGTAATCGTTGTACTCCATGCGGCACGGATAAAAGGTGCCGAGGTTGATGAAGTCCACCAGACGACCGTGGTGCTTGAGGTAATTGACGAACGAGTAAGGGCTGGTCGGGTTGCGCAGGGTCACCAGGTCCTTGAGGAAGGAAATCTGCAACTCGCTCTGGGTCACCAGGGTGTTGCCGTGCCAGCGATAATCGGCCTGCTTGTCGAGAAACACGACATCCAGCTCGCCCTGGCTCGGCCCACGCTCTTGCAGAGCGATGGCCAGCGCCAGGTTCGAAGGGCCGAAACCGACGCCGATCAGGTCGTGAACGATGGGCGATGAAAGTGCCTGTGTCATTTCCAGTGTCCTCTGGATGAACCCCCCTGCAGCGGGGCGTAAGCCTAATGACCTGACCGGCCTGGAGCAGGACAGCAGATCGTCTGTTGATAGGGAACGAGGACAATGAAACAAAATTTAATATAGTTTTTTCACGAACCTGACGAGGTCAAGGGGCATCCCACTGCCGCATCCGTACGCGGCAATGCTTCATGGCGTTGACAATGTGCTTCTCCACCAGCGCCCGGGAAATCCCCAGCTGTTGGGCGATTTCGGGGTGGGACAAGCCATCGATCTTGCGCAGCAGGAAACTCTCGCGGCACAGCCGCGGCAGTTCCGCCAGGGCGCGCTGGAGCATGTCCAGGCGCTGGCCGTGATCGAGACTGTTATGCGGCGAGGGGGTGAAGTAGCGTTCTTCTGTGTCGAGCACGTCCAGGGATTCGACCTGACGCAGGGCATTGCGCCGATGGTCATCGATCACCAGATTCAGCGCGGTGCGATAGAGGAAGGCCCTGGGCTGCTCGATCGGCGTGTCGCTGGAGCGCTCCAGTATCCGCAGATAAGCGTCATGCACCACATCTTCGGCCACCTGACGGTTGCCCAGCTTGGCGTTCAGGAAACACACCAGCTCGCGATAGTAGTTTTCCAACATGACTCCCGGCCGCACCCGTGCGGTTTCCATCCTTGAGCCACCGCGACAACCACCGAAACAGGCAGTGGCACGATAGTGGCAGTTCGAGTCGCGTAATTTATAGTAATTCTCATATAGATTTAAAGTGTTGCTTTGTCTTGCCCGATAAATAGTCATCATCTATACGTGTTGCGCGATGTGTCGGAAGCTAAATTCCCCGGTACTTTCCTCGTTTACCACACAGCTCCCCGTCTCTGCCGATCCTTCGGCAGCGTTCTGCCGCTGCCTGATTAATCTGTGCAGGGTGAACGAGGGGCCGATATTCATTGGCCGGAACCCTGCATGAAACGTCCCCGACAGACCCGCCGCGCCCTGCTTGCAGCACTGTGTCTGATCCCTGTTATCGCCATCGCCGCCTGGCAGATCATCCCGCCAGGTCGCGACCAGTTCGCCACCATCCCCGTAACCCGGGGCGACATCGAAAGCAGCGTCACGGCCCTGGGCACTTTGCAACCGCGGCGTTATGTCGACGTGGGCGCCCAGGCGTCGGGGCAGATCCAGAAAATCCACGTGGAAGTCGGCGACCGGGTCAAGGAAGGCCAGTTGTTGGTGGAAATCGATCCCTCCACGCAACAAGCCAAACTCGATGCCGGGCGCTTCTCCATCGAAAACCTCAAGGCGCAGCTGCAGGAGCAACGGGCACAGCACGACCTCGCCCGACAGAAATACCAGCGTCAGCAGCACCTCAAGGCCGGCGGCGCCACCCGCGAGGAAGATGTGCAGACCGCCGAGGCCGAACTGCGCGCCACCCAGGCCCGCATCGACATGTTCCAGGCGCAGATCCGCCAGGCCCAGGCCAACCTGCGCAGCGATCAGGCCGAGCTCGGTTACACCCGGATCTATGCGCCCATGGGCGGCACCGTGGTCGCGCTCGACGCCCGGGAAGGCCAGACCCTCAATGCCCAGCAACAAACGCCGCTGATTCTGCGCATCGCCAAGCTGTCGCCGATGACCGTCTGGGCCGAGGTGTCGGAAGCCGATATCGGTCACGTCAAACCCGGCATGACGGCCTGGTTCACTACCCTCAGCGGTGGCCAGCGGCGCTGGAACAGCACTGTGCGGCAAATCCTGCCGGTGCCGCCCAAGCCGCTGGACCAAACCAGCCAGGGCGGCGGCAGCCCGGCCAGCTCGAGCAAAAGCGGGAGCGCGCGCGTGGTGCTGTACACCGTGCTGCTCGACGTCGATAACGCCGACAACGCACTGATGGCGGAAATGACCACCCAAGTGTTCTTTGTCGCCGACCAGGCGAAAAATGTGCTCACCGCGCCGATTGCGGCCCTGCAAACCGGCACCCAGACGCACAGCCAGACCGCCCGGGTGGTCGCGAAAAACGGCAGCATCGAGCAACGCGATGTGCGCACCGGTATCAGCGATCGCCTGCGGGTACAGATCGTCGAGGGTTTGCAGGAAGGCGACCATCTGTTGATCGGTCCGGCCGACGGGAGTGGCGGCTGAATGCTGACGCCCCTGATCGACCTGCAGGACATCCGCAAAGCCTACGGCGGTGGCGACTCACCTGAAGTTCACGTCTTGCGTGGCATCGACCTGTCGATCCATGCCGGGGAATTCGTGGCGATTGTCGGCGCGTCCGGCTCCGGCAAGTCGACGCTGATGAACATCCTCGGCTGCCTCGACCGCCCCACGTCGGGCGAATACCGCTTCGCCGGGGAAAACGTCGCCGCCCTCGACAGCGACGAACTGGCCTGGCTGCGCCGCGAAGCCTTCGGCTTTGTGTTCCAGGGTTATCACCTGATTCCTTCCGGCTCGGCCCAGGAAAACGTCGAGATGCCGGCCATCTATGCCGGCACCCCGGCGGCCGAACGCCACGCCCGCGCCGCCGCCCTGCTGGATCGCCTCGGGCTGGCCTCGCGTACCGGCAATCGTCCGCATCAACTCTCCGGCGGCCAGCAACAACGGGTGTCCATCGCCCGCGCCTTGATGAACGGCGGCCATATCATCCTCGCCGACGAACCCACCGGCGCCCTCGACAGCCATAGCGGCGCCGAGGTCATGACCCTGCTCGACGAACTGGCGAGCCAGGGCCATGTGGTGATTCTCATCACCCACGACCGCGAGGTGGCGGCCCGGGCCAAACGCATCATCGAGATTCGCGACGGGCTGATCATCAGCGACAGCGCCCGCGATAACCCCGCCGTACAAACCTCGGCCAACCCCGGTGCGTTGCAAGCAGTGGACTTGCGCAAACGCCTGACCGAGGGGGCCGAAGCCACCGGTGCCTGGAAAGGCGAACTGGTGGACGCGGTGCAAGCGGCCTGGCGGGTGATGTGGATCAACCGCTTTCGCACGGCGCTGACGCTGCTCGGGATCATCATCGGCGTCGCGTCGGTGGTGGTGATGCTGGCTGTCGGTGAAGGCAGCAAGCGCCAGGTCATGGCGCAGATGGGCGCGTTCGGCTCCAACATCATTTATCTGAGCGGCTCGTCACCGAACCCGCGAACGCCATTGGGCATCGTCACCCTGGACGACGTCGCCGCGGTGGGCAGCCTGCCGCAGGTGACACGGATCATGCCGGTCAACGGCCAGGAAGCCGGGGTGCGCTTCGGCAACCTCGACCACTTGAGTTACGTCGGCGGCAACGACACCAACTTCCCGGCGATCTTCAACTGGCCGGTGGTGGAAGGCAGCTATTTCACCCAGGAAGACGAACGCAATGCCGCAGCGGTCGCAGTCATCGGGCACAAGGTCCGGACCAAGCTGCTCAAGGATGTGGCCAACCCGATCGGCCAGTACATCCTGATCGAAAACGTGCCGTTCCAGGTGGTCGGCGTGCTCGCCGAAAAAGGCGCCAGCTCCGGCGACTCGGACAGCGACGACCGCATCGCCATCCCCTACTCCGCCGCCAGTGTGCGGCTGTTCGGCACCTACAACCCTGAATACGTGGCCGTCGCCGCCGCCGATGCGCGCAAGGTCAAGGAGACGGAACACGCCATCGAGCAATTGATGCTGCGCCTGCACAACGGCAAAAAGGATTTCGAACTGACCAACAATGCGGCGATGATCCAGGCCGAAGCGCGCACGCAAAATACCCTGTCGCTGATGCTTGGCTCGATAGCCGCGATATCCCTGCTGGTGGGTGGCATCGGGGTGATGAACATCATGCTGATGACCGTGCGCGAACGCACCCGCGAGATCGGCATTCGCATGGCCACCGGCGCCCGTCAGCGTGACATCCTGCGCCAGTTCCTCACCGAAGCGGTGATGCTCTCGGTGGTCGGCGGCCTCGCCGGGATCGCCCTGGCGCTGATCGTCGGCGGGGTGCTGATCTTGAGCGAAGTCGCGGTCGCGTTCTCCTTGATAGCGGTGCTCGGCGCCTTCGGCTGCGCCCTGGTCACCGGTGTTGTCTTCGGCTTCATGCCGGCCCGCAAAGCTGCCCGGCTCGACCCGGTCACGGCCCTTACCAGTGAATGATCTCTTGATGAAGCCGCAACTGAGTTTACTGACCCTTTGCCTGTTGCTCGGCGCCTGTGGCAGCACTGCCCAGCGCCCGGACAGCGGCATCCAGCCGCCGTCGTCCTGGCAATCGCCGCACACGCAAAATGCCACGCACCGCAACCTGCAATGGTGGACGCAGTTCGGCAGCCCCGAGCTCGATCGCCTGATCGAACAAGCCCGGGTCGGTAGCTACGACCTGGCTGCCGCCATTGCCCGGGTACGCCAGGCCCAGGCCGACACGGTGATTGCCGGCGGCTCGCTGTTGCCGCGGGTCACCGCCGCCCTGAATGCCAATCGGCAAAAACTGCTGCGCGGCAATGGCTACAGCCAGCTCGATGCCGACAGCAGCAACAAGGCGGTGGACTACTTCGACGCCAACCTCAGCGCCACCTACGAGATCGATTTCTGGGGCGGCCAGCGCGCCTCCCGCGACAGTGCGCAGTTTGGTTTGCAAGCCAGCGAATTCGACCAGGCGACGGTGGAGCTGACACTGCTCAGCGGCGTCGCCAACAGTTACGCGCAAGCCTTGTCATTGCGCGAGCAAAGCCGCATTGCCGAGTTGAATCTGGCCAACGCGCAGAATGTCCTGAACCTGGTGCAGACCCGGTTCGACTCCGGCTCGGCAACCGCCCTGGAACTGGCCCAGCAGAAGAGTCTGGTGGCGGCACAACAACGGCAATTGCCGCTGGTGCAGCAACAGGCCCAGGACGCCTTGATCAGCCTCGCCGCCCTGCTCGGCCGGCCGGTTCAACAACTGCGCCTGGGGGCAGAACGCTTTGAGCAGCTGTCATGGCCGACCATCGCGGCCGGGGTGCCCAGCGAGCTGCTCACCCGCCGACCGGACATCGCCCGGGCCGAAGCGCAACTGGCCGCCGCCCAAGCCGATGTCACGGTTGCTCGCGCCGCCATGTTGCCGGCCGTCACCCTGAGCGCCGAACTGGGCTCCGGCGCCGACCGTGCCGCCGACATCCTGCGCAATCCGTTCTATAACCTCACGGCCGGATTGCTCGCCCCTGTGTTCAACAACGGCCGCCTGAGCGCCGAGCGCGACAAGGCCACGGCGCGCCAGGAAGAACTGCTGGAGAACTACCGCGGGGCGATCATCAATGGGTTCGCCGACGTGGAAAAGGCCCTGAACAGCATTCGCGGGCTGGATGAGCAGCGGCAGTGGCAAGGGGAAGAACTGAACCAGGCGCAGACCGCGTTCAACATTGCCCAGAGCCGCTACGAGGCCGGGGCCGAGGACTTGCTGACAGTGCTGGAGACACAGCGCACCTTGTATGCGGCGCAGGATTTGAATGTGCAGCTGCGGTTGTCGCGGTTGCAGGCGAGTATTGCGCTGTACAAGGCGCTTGGGGGTGGGTGGCAGGCGTTGTAATTTCGCGGCGTCTGATCAGCCGCCATCGCGGGCAAGTCGAATCGTCGCACCGCCGCTCCCACAAGGTTATGCGCCAGGCCCCAATCATCCGGCACACCCCAAAACCTGTGGGAGCGAGCTTGCTCGCGATGAGGCCGGAACATCCAGCATCAATGTCGCCTGCCAGACCGCTATCGCGGGCAAGTCGAATCGTCGCACCGCCGCTCCCACAAGGTGATGTGTCATGCCCCAATCATGCGGCACACTTAAATCCTGTGGGAGCGGCGGCGCGACGATTCGACTTGCTCGCGAAGAACGATAACGCGATGTCCCTGCTTAACTGATAATCGGCTTAGCCTTCAAATGCCGCGCATACCAAGGCCGCTG
>Ga0247818_10002091_pt1 | contig 12926 bp, 9 predicted proteins | sample 13C_Glucose_Day1_FD_192424 | JGI IMG/M metagenome (GOLD analysis project Ga0247818, IMG submission 192424) | Soil microbial communities from agricultural site in Penn Yan, New York, United States - 13C_Glucose_Day1 | ecosystem: Environmental > Terrestrial > Soil > Agricultural land | place: USA...
GGCCCGCGCGGAAGCGGTCGACGACGGCGTCCCCCCACTTTCCGGCGGCGGCCGCCGCTTCCGCACGGGCCCGGTAGTCGGTGGCACCAAGGGTGGGTTCCCGTTCGAAGACGTCCCTGGCCTGCCGGGACCGGGCGTGCAGGCGGGGGCGGGCCAGGATGACGGCAGCCGCGATGATGGCGGCAATAACGAGGGCGATGACGGGGCTTGGCACCGGGGCAGCGTCTCCCTGGGAGCCGTCCAGGGACTGCAGCCAGTCCAGGAAGTTCCGCCACAGGGTGCCGAGCCATGAGGGGGCGGCATCACGGTACTCCCGTTTGGCCAATTCCTCCTCCGCCCAGCGCCGTGCCTCCCCGGCACCCGGACGCACGGGTGGCTCAGCCGCCATAAGGCCAGGCTCCAGGCGGGGCTCCATATCCGGGATACGGGCGGTTGTTGCCGGGGTGCGCGCCCCGGCCCGGGATGCCGTCAGGATCAGCGCCGTTCTCCAATTGGTGCAGCAGCGCAATGTCCAGGCCGTCCCGGCGCATCCGCAGGTCCATGTAGAGCAACGCCATGACTGACGTCTGGAAGGCGTAACCGACCGCGCCCACCAGGGCACCGACCACCGCGGTGAAGATGCCGACGGCCACGGCGAGCGTTGCTTCCTGCCCGCTGCCGCCGTGCGGCGAGACCACCCCGGAGAGGACCGTTGGCAGGATGCTGGCCGGGATCAGGACCACCTGGGTGATGACGGCCACCAGGATCCCCACCACCAGGGTGATGCCAAAGATCCGCCACCAGTTGCCCCTGGTCAGTTTCCAGGACCGGCGAAGGCCGGCAAACGCCCCGAGTTCTTCGATAACGACGGCGGCGGGCGCCACCATGAGCTTGACCGCCACCCAGAGGAACCCGGCGCCGAAGGCCAGCATCAGGGGGATGACCAGCAGGGCTCCCGCGCCACGCACGTTGGAGAACAGGAGCACGACGACGGCGACGAAAACGATCGCCGTGGCCAGCACGGCTGCAACCAGCAGCGCCGCCAACCTGATCAGTGACCCAAACCTTGGGCGCGCCAACGACAGCATGCGCCGGAAGCCGGTGGGCTGGTTAAGGACGGACCGGGCCACCGGGACCACCATGGCACCTTGGAGGACAACGGTGATGAAGACGGACAGGATGGACAGCAGGACGAAGGTGGCCATCAGCCCGAATCCCAGGGAAGCGATATCGGTGTTGCTCGCCGTCCGGGCCCAGGCTTCGATGGACCCTGACGACGTCGCGAAAACTCCCGTTAGCACCGCCGCGAGGATGGCTGACAGGGACTGCGCCAGGAGGCCGGCGCCGAGCATCGCCTTGGCGTTGCGCCTGATGGCCTGGAAGGAACCGTCCAGGACCTCCCCGAACAACAACGGCCGCAACGGAATGATCCCGGGTTTGGGCGGGGCTGCATACCTGGGCTGCGCTGAGGGCCAGGCGCCGTAGGAACCGCCGGAATACGGCGACCGGATATCTGGGGGTCCGCCGTAAGGCTGGCCGCTGTATCCCGGGGTCCCGTAGGACTGGCCGCCGGATGGGAAAGCTCCGGGGGACGGGGCGCCAGGGTACGGGGCTTCAGGGTACGGGGCATTTCGGGGCGGGTGCTGTCCGGGCTGCTGTTGCCACTGCGGTTGCTGCCGCGGCTCGGTTCCCGGCCAGGGGCCTGCTTGCCGGCCCTCGGGCGGCGTCCAGGGCTGGTCCCACTGCTGTTCCCGGGCGGGCGGCACCGGCCCGGGCCCGCCTGCGGAAGCCGGCCCGACGTCGTCGTGTCCAACGCCTGGCTGCTCCTGCGCCGGCTCCCCGGGCCCCGACTCCTGTGGTGACACTGATTCCTCCCCCAATACCAGTCCGCCTGCTCCTGCGCCGGAAATGCACCCGGCAAAAGGGCGCACCGGCCACGCGGGGCATGACCCCAAGACTATAGTTCCGGCGCCGGACGGCCTAGTGCCCCGCCATGCCGGAAGCCGCTCAACAGGACAAACCCATCCCGATAAGGGAATATATAGCTATGAAGGCACGCATTCTGGTGGTAGATGATGACGAAGCGCTGGCCGAGATGATTGGAATTGTCCTCCGTAATGACGGCTTCGAGCCGGTCTTTTGCGCCGACGGCGCCCAGGCCCTGGACGTATTCCGGTCATCGCGGCCGGACCTGGTCCTGCTCGATCTCATGCTTCCCGGTATGGATGGCATCGAGGTCTGCCGCCAGATCCGCGGCGAGTCGGACGTGCCCATCGTCATGCTGACCGCCAAGTCCGATACCTCAGACGTCGTCCGCGGGCTGGAATCCGGGGCTGACGACTACGTGCCTAAGCCGTTCAAGCCTGCCGAGCTGGTGGCACGCGTGCGTGCCCGCCTTCGCCCGGGGGACCAGAAAGCGCCCGAAACGCTGCGCATCGCGGACATCACCATCGACGTCGCCGGGCACACGGTCAGCCGGGGCAATGAGCGGATCTCCCTGACGCCGCTGGAGTTCGACCTCCTGGTGGCGCTGGCCCGCAAGCCTTGGCAGGTCTTTACCCGGGAACTGCTGCTGGAGCAGGTCTGGGGCTACCGCCACGCCGCTGACACCCGGCTTGTCAACGTCCATGTCCAGCGCCTGCGGTCCAAGATCGAGCAGGACCCGGAAGCTCCGGAAGTCGTATTGACGGTGCGTGGTGTCGGCTATAAAGCAGGGGTCTGACCCCGCCGCGCAGGACGGGGAACCGGATCAGCGCCCAACCCCGGACTCCGCGGATGCCGTGAAACAGGACGGCGCCGTCCAGGACGTGCCGGAAGCCGGCGACGCCGCCACTCCCGGGCTGCGGCACATGGCGTTCCGGGCAAGGATCTGGCAGCGGCGTGCCCTGATTGTGGCGCTCCGCGTCGCCCGGCTCGTCCGGACGGGAGTCCGGCGCTTCCTTCCCGGTCTGCGGTACCTTGGGCGGGCCTTGCAGCGGCGCTGGCGCCGGTCCATTCAATTCCGCACCGTTCTCACCACCCTGATGCTCGCCGTGACCTCGTTCGCCGTGGTCGGTGCCTATCTGTCCAACCAGATTGCCAACAACCTGTTCCAGGAGCGGCTGACGCAGGCGGAGTCCGAGACCCGCTACAACGTCAAGCAGGTCCAGGAAACGTTCGACGGCGCCCAGGTCACCGACCAGTCCAGCGTCATCACCCTGGTCTACGACACCCTGAACGCGGTGGAGGGCCGGGGCTCAGTGATCCAGCGCCGGTACGTCTTCGAGGCGATGCCGGAGCAGACCAAGCCCCGCAACCGGTGGGTTGAGTCGCGGGCATCCGACCAACTGACGGTCAGCGTCATTCCCCCTGAGCTGCGCAAGGCCGTCCAGCAGTCGGGGAAGGACCAGTACTGGGCTTCCACCGTCATCCCCGTGGGCACCGAGGACCGGCCGGGGATCGCGGTCGGCAACAAGGTGACCTTCAACGGCACTGTCTACGAGCTTTACCTGATCTACGACCTGAACACAGCGCAGCAGACGCTTAACGAGATCCAAAGCGTCCTGTGGGCCGGCGGTGCGGTGCTGGTCCTCCTGATTGGCGCTGTCGCCTGGTACGTCACCCGCAACGTGGTGAGCCCGGTCAGCCATGCCGCGATGGTCTCGGAGAAGCTCGCCGCCGGGCAGCTGCAGGAGCGCATGGTGGTCAAGGGGGAGGACGAGGTGGCCCGCCTTGGCGCTTCCTTTAACCACATGGCCGCCAGCCTGCAGGAGCAGATCACCCAGCTGGCGACGCTCTCCCAGATGCAGCAGCGCTTCGTGTCCGATGTGTCGCACGAGCTCCGGACGCCGCTCACAACCGTGCGCATGGCGGCAGAGGTCCTGTACGACGCCCGCGATGACTTCGACCCCATCAACAAGCGGTCCGCAGAGCTCCTGTACAACCAGGTGGAGCGGTTCCAGTCCCTCCTCTCCGACCTCCTCGAAATCAGCCGCTTCGACGCCGGCGTGGCCGTGCTGGATGCTGAACCCGAGGACCTTCTCCAAGTGATCTCCCACGTCATTGAAGGCGCCGCGCCGGTGGCGGCTGAATACGGTTCGGAGATTGTCCTGACCGCTCCCGAGGGCGCCGTGGTGGTGGAGATGGACGCCCGGCGCATCGACAGGATCCTGCGGAACCTGATCCTGAACGCGGTGGAGCACGGTGAGGGCAAGCCGGTGGCCGTCACGGTCGCGGTCAATGAAACTGCCGTGGGCGTTGCTGTCCGCGACCACGGGATCGGGATGGACCAGGCACAGGCCGCCAGGGTTTTCGACAGGTTCTGGCGAGCCGACCCTGCCCGCGCACGCACCACGGGCGGCAGCGGGCTGGGATTGTCCATCGCCATGGAGGATACGAAGCTGCACCACGGCTGGCTCCAGGCCTGGGGCAGGAAAGGCGACGGCGCCAACTTCCGTTTGACCCTTCCCTTGCGCCAGGACGGTGGCATCACTGAGTCGCCCGTCAAGCTGGAGCCAAAGGACGTCACCAATCCCGGAGCGCCGGGGAGCGTTCCCGCGGAACAGGACTACAAAAACATGCTGGTGCTGCAGGCGGGAGCGGCCCGGCCTGCTCCGGTGCGCGCGCCCGAGGAGACACCATGAGGGCCACCGTGCGCCTGGCGAAGTACCCGGCGGCACTGCTTGCCCTGCTGATCGTCCTCTTGTCCGGCTGCGCACGGATCCCCACGTCCGGTCCGGTGGGAAAAAGCAGCGAAAGCAGCGCCGGCAACGTCAGCGCTCCCGTGTTCCTCCCGGCAGCGCCGCAGCCCGGGGCATCACCCGAGACCATCATCGACTACTTCTACCGGGCAGGCAGTGGCTACGAGGACGACTATGCGGTGGCCCGCCAGTACCTGACGCAGGCCTCGGCTGTGTCCTGGAAACCGGACAAACGCGCGCTGGTATACCGGGAGGCGCGCGTTGTGCCCACGGGCACGGAAAACGTCTTCAACTACGAGCTCGATGTGTCCTACACGGTGGACGCCGACGGCATAGCCACCCAGTCGCCGCCGGGAACCGTGGAGCGCATCCCGGTGACGGTGACCCAGGTGGATGGAGAGTGGCGGATTTCGGCGATTCCCGACGGGACCGCCATTGCCGAGGAAACGTTCAAGGTGATCTACGGTGCCTACCCCATCTACTTTTACGACCCCACCTTCACCTATGCCATCCCGGACGTCCGCTGGTTCCTGAAGAACAAGACGGTCAAAGCAATGACCAGTGCCCTGCTGGCCGGGCCCGCCCCGTACCTGCGCGGCGCCGTCGCCAGTGCCTTCCCTTCCGGGATCAAGCTCGCCCGGGAATCCGTGCCGGTGGTGTCCGGGGCCGCACAGGTGGACCTGACAGCCAAGGAGCTGACGGAAACATCGGCGGAGGACCGGCTCCGCATGCAGATGCAGCTGACCCTGACGTTCCGCAGCCAGCCTGACGTGGTCAATGTTGAACTCCGTGCCAACCAGGACCTGGTCCGGGTGGAGGACAACGGGTCCGTTCTTCCTCCGGTGCTGGACAGGACCGTGCCCTCACGCCAGATCGCCATCAGCGGCAACGAACTGGTGCGCTATGAAAACAACCGCGTCTCGCCGTTGCCTGACATGCAGCCGGTGTCTGCGCTCAACCCCCGCTATCCGGCGGAATCCCCGGTGTCACAGACGGCTGCCTTCCTCAATGAAGGCCGCACCACGCTGTACAGCATCAATCCCGGCCAGCCTGCGCGCGCCTTGACTACCCGGAGCACCCTCACCCGCCCGTCCTTCAGTGTCTCCGACTGGGTATGGACGGCCGGACCCGGTGCCACCGGAGCCACGGAAGTAGTGGCTTTCCATCCCACCGGAGTGGCAGAGGGCGCCGCCGTTCCGTCCGTGACGCTGGCACCCTCCTGGCTTGCCGGCCGCACGGTCAAGGAATTCCGCGTCTCACGCGACGGTGTGCGCGCCCTGGTCATATCCGAACAGAACGGGAAGTCCAAGGTGCAGGTGACAGGCATGATCCGCGCCGCCGACGGTACGCCGCGCGAACTGACCGCGCCCGTCACCCTGGTATCCGGCACCGACCCTGATCAAGGGGTGTGGGTGAATGGCATTACCGTTGCCGTCATGAAGGGGGCTTCGGGTTCCAACGTCACACCGGAGCTCCTGTCCCTCACCTCCGGCCAGCCGCAGCAGCTTGCCCCGTGGCCGGGCCTGGTAGCCATCAGTGCCGGGAATGGCGCCGACGACATTTATGTCCAGTCCGGGGAAGGGATCTTCCAGCGCCTCGGCAATGGCTGGTCCCCGCAGATCAAGGGCCCTATCGACCCCGCGTTTCCCGGCTGACACCCTGTTGGCGGTATCGCCAGGTTCTGCCTCCGCCGTCCCGATGGGGCCTGCCTTATGCACATAGCCCGGGCTGGCCCTCCAACTGTGACTGGGCTTCAGGCGACAGTGGAACCATGAAACGGCTCATCCGCAGGAACGGCGCGGCCGGTTCCGGCCACCGGGGGACCCGGAGGGTGGATCCGGACCTTCAACCGCCCCCGCCATGGGCGGCGCTGCACCGGGGTGAACACGCGGCCGCCCTCCTTCGCCTTGCCGACTGGCTGGCCGGCGCCGTGGCGGATCTGCTCGCCCTGGCCGTCCCTGTGGACTGTGTCTGCTGCGGGGCCGAAGACAGCACCCTGTGCCCATCCTGTGCCAGCCGCATCCGCCAGCTGACCAGGCAGCCATTCCGGGCCGAAAGCGGAGCTCCGGCCCTTATGGATGTCGCCGGCTCCGTCGTGCTTCCCGTCGTTGCAGCGGGGGTGTACCGGGACGAGCTGGCGCAGGGACTGCTGTCGTTCAAACGGCACGGCCAGCCTCAGCTTGGCAGAAGCCTTGGCCGGGCGCTCGCATGTGCAGTCAGGGCCGCCGTCCCTGGCCCCGGCCGATGCCTCCTGGTCCCCGTGCCCACCAGCACGCCGGCCTACGTCAGCCGGGGCTTCAGCCCGGTCCACCTGCTCCTGAAGTCGGCGGCACGGCAGCATCCAGGGCTCGACGTCGCGGATGTGCTGGGCAAGACTCCAAGGCCTGGCCCCGTCCTCCCCGGCACCCGCGGATCCGGCAGCGGAAGAGGTGTGGCCGGCCAAAAAGGCCTGGGGAGGGGAGCCCGTTCCCAGCGCGTCCGGGGGTCCATGCGGGTCAAGCCCGGGGCCCGGGCAAAGGTGGCAGGGCGCCCCTGCATCATCGTTGATGACGTCCTCACAACCGGTGCCACGGTGGGCGAAGCAGCCCGCGCACTGCACCTGGCCGGCGCTGTGGTGAGGGGCGCCGTCGTGCTTGCCGCGACACGCCCGCCCGATACCCAGCAGCCGGGCTGCCGGGCCGCCGCGCCGCGTGAAAGCCCGCATGACTTAGAAAAAAATAAACCGGGAAAGGATGAATAACGGGTGGCTATGAACTAACGTCTGAGGTGGGTACCAAGAACAGAATGTACCTTTCGATGGCGGCTCGGAGAGGGGCTCGACTGTCACACAGCCCGGCCCAGGGAAGCGCCGCCGTCGTGTCACCGAAGTCATTTGGAGGGCACCATGGAGTTTATGATCAGCGGACGAAATCTGACAGTTTCAGACCGGTTCCGCGAGTATGCCGGGGAAAAGATCGCGAAAATTGAATCGCTGGGCGACAAAGTCCAGCGGGTCGACGCGAAAGTCTCCAAGGAGACCAATGCCCGGCAGACCGGCGACCAGCTGACCGTCGAGGTGACAGTCCTGGGCCGCGGACCCGTAATCCGTGCCGAAGCAAGCGCCGCAGACAAGTTTGCCGCCTTTGACCTCGCCTACAACAAACTGCTTGAGCGGCTCCGGCGGGCCAAGGACCGCAAGAAGGTCCACCACGGCCGCCACACTCCCAAGGCTGTCCGTGAGGCCACCGCCTCACTCGAGCCCGCCAGTGCCCATGAACCGCTGTATCTTGAGGCCAACCACCGGAATGAAGCGGTGGCAGCCCCCGAAGACAAATCGCCGTACGATGTTGACAACGACATCCCGGCCGGAAACTCACCGGTGCTGATCCGGCGCAAGGTCTTTCCCGCCGCATCCCTCTCCCTCGACGACGCCGTAGACAATATGGAGCTTGTGGGCCACGACTTCTATCTCTTCGTGGACAAAGCGACCAACACGCCCTCCGTCGTGTACCGCCGCCGTGGCTGGACCTATGGGGTCATTACGCTGGACCATGAATGCGAGCCGGGAGACACCGTGGTGGAGGAAAAGATTCTTGCCTACCGCTCCGACGACGCCGCCGCCAACGCTTAGGGTGGACCAAACCACCAGCAGAGAGGACTGAATTGTCAGCAACGCTGAGCCTTCACCAGGCACGGCGGATCGCATTGGCAGCGCAGGGACTCCATAAAGTACGGCCCACCGGCCCCGTGACAGCACGGGCGGTGGGCCGTACTTTTGCCCGCCTCCAGCTCGTCCAGATCGACTCCGTGAACGTCCTGGTCCGCAGCCATTTCCTGCCCTTCTATTCCCGCCTTGGCAACTATGACCGGGACATCCTGCAGCGCATGTCTGCCAGCCACCCCCGCCGGATGCTGGAGTACTGGGCACACGAAGCGAGCTACATCCGGCCGGAGCATTACCAGGATCTGCTGCTGTGGCAAAAGCGCTCCTGGGTGGGCGCCTCCCGGCTGGATCCCGGGCTCCGCAACGACGTCGCAGACCGGATCCTGGCGGTCCTGGCCAGGTCCCGGCCCATGACGGCCTCCGAACTGACCGCCCGGATTGGCCACGTTGAGGAAAAACAGACAACCGACTGGGGGTGGAACTGGAACGCGGTGAAACGGGTCCTTGAACACCTCTTCGAAGAAGGGTTGGTATCGGCAGCCTCGAGGACCGGGCAATTCGAGCGCAGGTACACGCTGACAGCCAAAGTCCTCCCACGCCCTGCCGAAGCAGGAGGGGAAGTCGACCCAACAGCTGCGCTCCGCCGGCTGACCGAAGCGGCGGCCCGGGCGCATGGGATCGGAAGCATCCGCTGCTTCGCCGACTACTTCCGGACGCCCGTCAAGGCAACGGCGCTCGCCGTTGCGCACTTGGTGGAGCAGGGCAGGCTGGAACCGGTCAACGTGCCGGGGTGGGGGAGGGACGTGTTCCGGCATGTTGAGGCTGTACTGCCGCGGCGTGCCACCGGCCGGGCCCTGTTGAGCCCGTTTGATTCCATGGTCTTTGAACGCCGGCGCCTGCTGGAACTGTTCGGCTTCCATTACCGGATCGAGATCTACACCCCGGAGCCCAAACGGCGCTACGGCTATTACGTCCTGCCGTTCCTGCTGCGCGACAGGATGGTGGCCAGGGTTGACTTGAAGGCGGACCGGACGGGTGGCCGTCTGCTGGTGAGAGCCGCGTTTGCCGAGCCGGACGCACCCGCGGACACCGCCGTCGAACTCGCTGCCGAGCTGAGGCTGATGAGCCAGTGGCTTGGCCTGCCGGATGTGGAAGTGGGGCCGGCAGGAGACCTCGCTGCAAGGCTTGCCCATGAGCTGGCACGGCTGTAAGGAGTATCCGCTCTCAGGGAAAAGGGGGCACCGGCCGCGTGTCTCTCCCGTAGACTGAACACGCCAGAATTCGGCGGCATCAGACTGGGAGCATCTTCACGTGGCATCACTTATCGAAAAAATTCTCCGCACGGGTGACAAGAAAACACTCCGGCAGCTGCGGAACTATGCCGATTCCATCAACGCCCTCGAAGACTCATTCAAGACCTTTACCGACGCAGAGTTGCGTGAGGAGACTGACCGTCTCCGCGAACGCCACCAGGACGGTGAAAAGCTCGAAGACCTGCTTCCGGAGGCTTTTGCCGCCGTGCGCGAAGCGTCCTCGCGGACCCTGGGGATGCGCCACTTCGATGTCCAGCTGATGGGCGGCGCTGCCCTGCATTTGGGGAACATCGCTGAAATGAAAACCGGTGAAGGCAAGACCCTGGTGGCGACCGCTCCCGCCTACCTGAACGCCCTCACCGGCAAGGGTGTCCACGTGGTCACCGTCAACGATTACCTGGCCGAATACCAGTCCGAACTCATGGGCCGTGTCTACCGCTTCCTCGGCCTGACCAGCGGCGTCATCCTCGCCAACCAGGATCCTGCCGTGCGCCGCCAGCAGTACGCCGCGGACATCACCTATGGAACCAACAACGAGTTCGGGTTCGACTACCTGCGCGACAACATGGCCTGGGACCGGAACGAACTGGTCCAGCGCGGCCACAACTTCGCCATCGTCGACGAAGTCGACTCCATCCTTATCGATGAAGCGCGTACGCCGCTCATCATCTCCGGCCCTGCCCAGGGGGACACCAACCGCTGGTACAGCGAGTTCGCCAAAGTGGTGCTCCGGCTGCAGCCGGAGAAAGACTACGAAGTCGATGAAAAGAAGCGCACCGTCGGCGTCCTGGAGAGCGGAATCGAAAAGGTCGAGGACTACCTTGGCATCTCCAACCTGTACGAATCCGCGAACACGCCGCTGATCGGGTTCCTGAATAACGCCATCAAGGCCAAGGAACTGTTCAAGCGGGACAAGGACTACGTCATCCTGGACGGCGAAGTCCTGATCGTTGACGAGCACACCGGCCGCATCCTGGCCGGGCGACGCTACAACGAAGGCATGCACCAGGCGATCGAGGCCAAGGAAGGCGTCGAGATCAAAGCGGAAAACCAGACCCTGGCCACAGTCACCCTGCAGAACTACTTCCGCATGTATGACAAGCTTTCCGGCATGACCGGCACCGCCGAGACTGAGGCGGCCGAGTTCATGAGCACGTACAAGCTCGGCGTGGTGGCCATCCCCACCAACCGGGACATGCAGCGGATAGACCAGCCGGACCTCGTATTCAAGAATGAGGTTGTCAAGTTCGACGCCGTGGTGCGGGACATCGCCGAACGCCACGAAAAAGGCCAGCCTGTCCTCGTGGGCACCACCAGCGTGGAGAAGAGCGAGTACCTGTCCAAGCTGCTCGCCAAGGAAGGCATCCGGCACGAAGTCCTGAACGCCAAGAACCACGCCCGCGAAGCCGCCATTGTCGCCCAGGCGGGCCGGAAGGGCGCGGTCACCGTGGCCACCAACATGGCCGGCCGCGGCACCGACATCATGCTCGGCGGCAACGCGGAGTTCACCGCCGTGGCCGAGCTTGCCAAGCGCGGGCTGGACCCCGAGGAGAACTCGGAAGAATACGAGGCAGCCTGGCCTGCGGCACTTGAAGCTGCCAAGCAGTCCGTGAAGGACGAACACGAGGAAGTCCTGGACCTCGGGGGCCTCTATGTCCTGGGCACCGAGCGCCATGAGTCACGCCGCATCGACAACCAGCTCCGCGGCCGTTCCGGCCGCCAGGGCGATCCCGGGGAATCCCGGTTCTACCTCTCGCTGACAGACGACCTTATGCGGCTCTTCAACTCGGGAGCCGCGGAACGGCTGATGAACAGCTCGGTCCCGGACGACGTCGCGCTCGAATCCAAGCTTGTCTCGCGTGCCATCGCGTCCGCGCAGGGCCAGGTGGAAGGCCGGAACGCCGAGCAGCGCAAGAACGTGCTGAAGTACGACGACGTCCTGAACCGTCAGCGCGAAGCGATTTACAGCGACCGCCGGCGCATCCTTGAAGGCGATGACCTGCACGAGAAGGTGCAGTTCTTCATCGAAGACACCATTACGGCGCTGATCGACGCCGCAACGGCGGAGGGGAACGGTGACGACTGGGACTTCCACCAGCTGTGGACCAACCTCAAGACGCTCTACCCGGTCAGCGTTTCGGCGGAAGACATCATCGAGGAAGCCGGGGGCAAGTCCAGGGTCACCGTGGAGCTGCTGAAGGAGGAAATCCTCTCTGACGCCCGCCTGGTGTACCAGGCCCGCGAGGAGGTCATCGGCTCCGAAAGCATGCGCGAGCTCGAGCGCAGGGTGGTCCTGTCCGTCATCGGACGCAAATGGCAGGAACACCTCTACGAGATGGACTACCTGAAGGAAGGGATTGGCCTGCGCGCCATGGCACAGCGCGATCCGCTGGTGGAGTACCAGCGCGAGGGCTTCGCCATGTTCCAAAGCATGATGGAAGCCATCCGCGAGGAAAGCGTTGGATTCCTCTACAACCTTGAGGTGGAAGTAACCCCCGCCCAGGATGTAGTAGTACAGGATGCCGCCGGCGGGCATACCGAGCACGTTGACCCCCAGGTTCACGCCGCCGGCCTCGAAGCCCCCGAGAAGCCTGCGCAGCTGCAGTACACGGCTCCCTCGGAAAGTGGAGGAACCCAGACACGCGTGGAAACGCGCGCCGGAAGCGGTCGCTCCGGCAATCCTGCCAAGGCAGCTGCCCAGGATGCAGCCAAACGCCCCGCGAAAAAGAAGAAGCGCTAGCAGGACAGCTGCAGGTACCCGCCGGCGGCGGCAAACAGGGCAGGGACGGACGCGTCCCTGCCCTGTTTGCGCGTCGCCTGTTCCGTACCACCGCACGCCCCAGGTATTTCGACGGGTCAGCCGATGACAAGTTCAACAACCCGCCACACCTGCTTGCTGCGCTCAAGCCGGACAGCTACGGCACGGGCCCGCACATCATCCACCACTACAGCACTGGCCTCATAGATTCCGTCGGCCACTTCACAGACCCGCACGGAGCGGACTGTTGAATTCCGGTGGAGCCGGGCCAATGCAGGATTGCCGGTCCTGGTGAGCTCGCGCCTGATCAGCGCTGCCCGGTGCTGCAGCGATGCCAGGCAGCGCGGGTCCAGGCGCCGCGCCAACTGCTGGATGGGGCGGATTCCGGCCAGGACCTCCATGGAAGCCTGAACTGTCCCGCGGGTAATGGCCCTGACCTCCGCAGCCTCGCTAACTGGCCGCAGCGATGGAGGGGTTGCCCCGGTGGATTGGCCGGAGCGGGTTGGCGTCGACACAGGCAGCGGCTTTGCGGAACCGGCACCTCCTTGCCTGGA
>Ga0247818_10002093_pt1 | contig 12920 bp, 13 predicted proteins | sample 13C_Glucose_Day1_FD_192424 | JGI IMG/M metagenome (GOLD analysis project Ga0247818, IMG submission 192424) | Soil microbial communities from agricultural site in Penn Yan, New York, United States - 13C_Glucose_Day1 | ecosystem: Environmental > Terrestrial > Soil > Agricultural land | place...
GTACCGGACACGCCGGTCACTTCGGCCTGTCCGCCCAGTTTGCCTTCGGTACCGACTTCCAGTGCGACGCGTGTCACCTCCGCGGCGAAGCTGGAGAGCTGGTCGACCATCGTGTTGATGGTGTTTTTCAGTTCGAGAATCTCGCCCTTGGCTTCAACCGTAATTTTCTTGCCGAGGTCGCCACGCGCCACCGCCGTCGTCACCTGTGCGAGGTTGCGCACCTGGGTGGTCAGGTTGGCCGCCATGCCGTTGACCGATTCGGTCAGGTCGCGCCAGGTGCCTGATACGTCGCGCACTTCCGCCTGACCGCCCAACTTGCCTTCGGTACCGACTTCCAGCGCCACGCGGGTCACCTCCGCAGCGAAACTCGAGAGCTGGCCGACCATCGTATTGATGGTGTTTTTCAGCTCGAGAATCTCACCCTTGGCTTCGACGGTAATCGTCTTGCCCAGATCGCCTTTGGCCACCGCAGTCGTCACGTAAGCGATGTTGCGCATCTGGGTGGTCAGATTGGCGGCCATGTCGTTGACGGAGTCGGTCAGGTCTTTCCAGGTGCCGGACACCCCTTTGACATTGGCCTGCCCACCGAGAATCCCTTCAGTGCCGACTTCGCGCGCCACGCGGGTCACCTCGGAAGCGAAGGAGCCCAGTCGCGTCACCATGGTGTTCACGATCTCGGCGGATTTGAGGAACTGACCCCGCAGTCTCAGGCCGTTGAGTACCGGCGGTACCTGCTGGTTCAGATTACCCTCGGCAACCGAACCGACAACGCGAATGATCTCGTTCATCGGGCTGATGAGGTCGCTGGTGAGCGCATTGCTCGAGTTGACGATCTTTTGCCATGAGCCTTTCATCATCGGCAATTCGATACGCTCATCGACCTTGCCCTGCTTGCCGATCAGACGCGCCACGCGTTCGAATTCGGTGGTGGTGTCGGCTGCCATGTCGATGATCTCGTTGAGCGTGTCGGCGATCTTGCCCGGCATGCCGGTCCAGTCTTCCGGCATACGTGTAGTGAAGTCACCTTTGCGCAACGACTTCAGCGCTGCCAGCAACGTCTTCATGTCGAAAACTTCGATCGGTGTCGTCACTGTGGCCATGCCTCTGTCCAGTCATAATTGATGCCACGGGCAAGGCATTACCCATGGGCGTGCAGACAATCCTAAGAGCTTAGGCGCCGCTAACGGCTGAGGCAAAAGTGCAAGTGTGCTCTGTGCCTGCTAACGTCAAACTCTGCAGTAGATTCCATGGCTTGCTGGCCACTGGCCGCAGGGCTGGTGTGGGAATGCATGAGCGCACGCCACTGTGTCGGCGGGTTCAACATCATCCGTACGTCGAGACACGATGCGGCCGGGGCCTTGCGGGGGCGAATGGAAAATACAGATGATTGACCACAAAATCAGAGTCTTGCTGGTGGATGATCACAGCATCGTGCGTAGTGGCGTGCGACGCATGCTGGAGACTGCCGGCGAGATCGACGTAACGGGTGAAGCCGAGACGGCACAAGACGCAATGCTCCTGGTCCGGGAGCAGGATTTCGACGTGGCGCTGGTGGATATTCAGCTTCCCGACAAGACCGGCCTCCAACTCCTCAAACTCATGCGTGCGCACAAGCCCAAGCTCGCCGTTCTGATGCTGAGCATGCATTCGGTCGAGGCCTATGCATTACGCGCAATCAAGCTCGGCGCTGCGGGCTACCTCACTAAAGATATTTCCGCAGCCACCCTGGTTACGGCAGTTCGCAAGGTGGCCTCAGGTGGCAAGCACGTCAGCCCTGAGCTGGCGGAAAAACTGGTCAACGCTATCGGCAAAGGCGACGCGGCGCCCCACGAAGCGCTATCCGACCGGGAGCTTGAAGTACTCAAGCTCCTCGCTGCAGGCGAGAGAATTGTCCGCATCGCTCAGATATTGCACTTGAGCCCGAGTACCGTCACGACGTACCGGGCACGCATCCTGGAAAAAACAGGGATGGACAGCAACGCGAAACTGGCCCGCTATGCACTCGAAAACGGCCTGTTGACTTAGATCGCCCTGCCATCCGACGCAGCCGGGCACCAGACTGTTTGTAGTGGAATCACTACAAGCTCTTGGTCGATAGCTCTACAAAGAAGTCCTGCTAACGTCGATAGCGCGAGCCGTTCCAATCAAGCATATTTACCCCTCGGCAAATTTTCGTCCGCTCAATGGAGTTGTCTTCGTCAAAGTCTTGTACCGCCATGGCCTTCAGGATATGCATGAGAGCAAGTTTCGCGAGTCAGAAAAGACTCCGGAATTGATACTCGCAAGTTGAGCGCGGAGTGCACGCTGCATTCATGTTGAATCAATGTTCAAACTGGAGGGCATCATGATGATAGGTTATTGGTTATGCGCATTGCTGTGGGGAGTGGTGCTGCTGGAGGAGATCCAACTCATACCCCGACAGGAATGGAAAGACGAGGGCCTGAAAAAGGTTCTGTTGCTGCGCCGGACTAGAAACCGGACAGGCTACTTTATTGCGTTGATCGCGGGCGCCATGTGCCTTTATAGCGAAATCCTGGTGGCGCCGGTCGATCAGAGTGTTTTCAATCCGGAGCTGATACTTGCCCTATGTGGTGTTCTTTGGGGTGCATATCTGTCCGTAGTCTGCATGAAGGGGAAGCGATAGATGCCTGTCTCCATGACTACTGCGGGTAATTGAAATTTCACTATCGTCGCCCGGCAGGGAAACTTTGCCGGTCAGGCGCTCAACTCAAATTTTGCGAACAGCTAATTTTTATTGGCTAAAGCTGAACGTCCTTGTTCAACCTGGCTTCACCATCCAGCGAGGGCGGCGTTACCCAGGGTCCTGGTGCCTTGCTCCCTGCGCGCTTCGGTGTCTCTGCTTTTTGCATAGGTAGTGAGCAGTACCATCGCTCCGAAACCGCCGACGATGAGTACCGGATAGGCTGCCAGCAACTCCACCAGCGAGTACTTCCAGGCCAGCGGACGACCAATGCCCAGCATGGCGGCATAGAACCATGACACGCCAGAGAGGGCACCGGAAAACAGCGCCAGCATGCGCAGGCTGAAGGAGAGTTTGAGTAACGAACCGGCTTTTTTCAGCGCCGGCAATACCGCGCTATGCAACAGGATGCCGTTAAAGGTCAACAGCACAACTATGCCGATTTTGGCTTGCAGTTTTGGATTGAGGAAATATTCCATCCCCTTGCCGGCATAATCGATCCCGACAATACCAATGCCCGTAATCCAGAGCGCTACAAGTGCAAGCACTACGGTTTTTTGAAGGCTTTCCATGTGCGTGTCATCGTGGTGGCCTGACGCATCTCCCTTCAGGAGTTGCTTGACCATTGCAATGTCGCTGGTCAAGACCAGCCCGATTGCCACACAGCAGGCGATAAGATGAAAATATACAACGCCCAAACGCACATATTCCACGGTGGACGAAGAAAACATACTAAGTTCCATGGTGACCTCTTGGCTTCAATAGTGAATCAACTTGGCTCTCGGCACGGCTTGATTGGGGTTTTCCGTTGCTGACTGCCATTTAGATCCAGTAATTGTTATGGGTTAATCTTGCGACATTACGCCGCCAAGATAATAGTGAGTTTCGCGAATGAACTTTTAGTCATTCGATCATGTCCATTTTCAGGTAACCAAAAACCTCAATCGCACTGAGTGCATGGGAGGTTTAACTTCCGCTTCTGGGGGGCGGTGAGGCCCGGAACCCGATCGACGAGCGAATCAGGCAATGCTGGTAGGGTCGGCGGGGCTTCCACCCCATTCGAGGAAACGGATCTTGTGAACCTCGCCCTCGCTGTCTTCGTAGACCAGGGTCACCGGTACCACGCCGGTCTTGTCGGATGTATCGGTGCGCTGCAGTACCCGTTTCACATCGATCTCCATCCCGTAGTGGTATTCGACGGCTGAAACATGCGCACCGGGTTCTTGCAGGCTGCTCTGGTCAAAGACACTGGGTGCGAGACTGGAAATCACGGCACTGACAATCGTGGCCATGCTCATAAGGCTGTACCTCCACTGAAGTTCGCTTGACAAGGACTTAATGTGACACGTGGTGAAAGTGAAGTTCACTTGACCGCGACGAACGCGCCTGCCTGAAAAGCCTGTAGTGGCTGCAAACTCCCGGCAATTCCCCACGCTTGACGCCTCTCGACCGTTCGTCCTTTAACCCCCGTATTTGTTGGCAAAAGTCCGTTTTTCAAGGAGGTCATGACATGTCATGACCGATTGTCACGCGTCGGGTATTGGCCGATTTCTGCCTGTCACCGAGGGCTATATCCGACCCATGGAGGACTCTCGGAGGCAATCTTTGGCATCTCCAAAATCACAATGAAACCAACATGCTCCACGTAGTAAAGCGTGCTATCCGTGATTATATTGCTGTAACAGGTGCATTAATGTCCTGCAATCAACCCGTCTTGTTCATCAGCAGGTCAGTTATCACACTGAGGTCACTCATTTGATAACGGCTTCTGACTGAAGGAGAGATGACCATGGTATCTGCGATCCGGTTTAACCAGTTCGGCAACCCTGAAGTACTGAACCAGGAGACACTGAGCGAACAAGCGCCAGGCCAGGGCGAGGTATGGCTTGAGCAAGAGGCTGTAGGTGTCAACTTTCTCGACGTTACCCAACGAAAAGGGGCGGTGCCCATTGCTTTGCCATCTGGGCTTGGGCTGGAAGGCGCGGGGCGTGTCGCCGCTGTGGGTGCGGGTGTCAGCAACGTGCGAGTAGGGGATCGCGTCGCCTATGCCACCGGCCCCTTGGGTTCCTATGCTTCGGCCCGGCTTTATCCGGCAGAGCGGTTGGTCAGAATTCCGGATTCGCTGTCATTTGACGATGCAGCAGCCGTCATGTTCAAGGGCATCACTGCGCAGTACCTGTTGAAAGCCACCTATCCTGTGGGGCCCGGTACAACCATTCTTCTCTACGGTGTGGCTGGAGGGCTGGGGGAAATCATGGTGCCGTGGGCGAAGCACTTGGGTGCCACCGTGATCGGCGTGGTTTCAAAGCAGGCCAGTGTCGAGAAAGCTCTGGCGTCGGGATGCGATGAAGTCCTGGTATTCGATGCGCACAGCCTGGCTTCCCAGGTCGCTCGTATCACCAAGGGTAAAATGGTCGACGTCGTCTATGACCCGATAGGGCGTGTTTCTTTCCAGGCATCCCTGGATAGCTTGCGACCACGAGGCCTGATGGTATCGTTCGGAGCCTCATCAGGTGCGCCGTCAGCCGTGGAACTGTCGACACTCAATACCAAAGGCTCGCTGTTCCTGACACGTCCTTCGTTGGCAGCCCATACGGCGAGTGTCTCTGAGTACCAGGAACGAGCGCAGGATGTGTTGGCCGCCATAGGTGCAGGTATTATCAAACCTTCGGTCCGGGCAAGTTACTCGCTGGCGGACGCAGCATTGGCGCATGCGGACCTGGAGTCGGGGCGTTCATCGGGGGCGATCATTCTAAAACCATGAATCTTGATGTTCTGAACAATCAGCACAGCGACGAAATCGCTGCGTTTCTGGCCGTGGCCTCGCAAGGCTCGTTTGTCGGGGCAGGCCGGCTATTGCAGCGACACCCAACAGTCGTTTCGAAACGACTCGCCGCAATGGAAAAGCGCCTTGGCGTTCGGCTTGTGGAGCGCTCCACCCGCCAGGTTCGAATTACTGAAACAGGTGCCAGGCTGGAGCAACGCCTTCGTTCAGCCATCGAATTGATGAATGAAGCGCAGCAGCAAGCGTCCGAAGGCGCCAGCGAAATCCGCGGTACTTTGCGCCTTGCATTGCCGGCAGCCATGGGCAGGCGTTGGCTTGGCCCGATGCTGCCGGAGTTTCTCAAGGCTCATCCGCATGTTTCGATCATCGCTGACTATAGCGAGCGTCTGGTCGACATCATCGATGAAGGTTTTGACGCGGCGATCCGAATCGGAGAGTTGGACGACAGCCGGCTGATAGCCAAAAAACTGAGTGACCATCGCCGGATACTGTGTGCCTCGCCTGCTTACATCACAAAGCACGGCATGCCCGAAACGCCACAGGACCTGATCAGGCACAATTGCCTTCGCTTCAGTGGCCTTGCGTCTTTTCCTCAGTGGAGACTCCATCGCGGCAATGAACTGCAGACGGTTTCTCCCAAAGGAAACCTGACGGCCAATGACAGCGAATCATTACTTGCGGCGGCCTGCGCCGATGCGGGAATACTGGGGGCGGGTGACTGGTTGATGAGCCGTGATATTGCTGCCGGGGGACTGTTGCAGGTCCTTCCTGACTGGCAATTGGATACCGCCGGTGGGGTCTACCTGGTCAGGCCATCAGCCAAGTTTCCGGGTGCCGTGGTCGTCGCGTTCAAACAATGGATTGAGTCAAAGTTTACGCCCGCGCCCCCATGGACCATCTGACCGGCTGACCTTCGATTCACCTGACCGACACATGGCTGCCGGTCATGTGTGTTCATAAAATCAGCATTGCATCAAAGCCAATACAGGATAGTAACGGACCACAACCAGCCGATGCAGAGGGTGATGGCAAGGTAGATCGCCACAATCATCAGAGGCTGATTCCACATGACACACCTCCCATAACCGTTTTCTTTGCATGGGTGCCTGGTAAAACGGGCGCTCGTCGCATGAGCAATAACTCGTCAGAACACTCCAAGGGTCAATTCCATCGCCAGTACAGCGGACAACGCCAGCGTCATCACCAACGCGATAAACATCAGGCCCAACTCGGCCAGCTGCTTATAAAGGGCCATCGGCCGTTTCGTGATTCGAGCAATTGATCTATCAGTGGAAGCCATCACTCATCCTCACTTTTGCGTGGAACACGCACCACAGGCTTGACTTGGGTAGTAAGGCGATGGAACCGCATGGTGGTGTCACGCGTTTCATTTCCTACCCCTCGCGTCATGCCGAATCCGGCGAGCCCCGCCGTCTCCATGATGTCCGGGACGACAGCTGTTGCGGGTACCAGGGGTGGTGCAACTAATGAGCCATTTCAATAGGGCGAAGAAAAAACTCAAATTAATTAACAAGCTGTTTGCGAGGGGTTTCAAGCCAGAGAAAGGGGGGAGGGGGGAATATTCCTCAAAGTTGGTGGTAAACGCCTGGTTGGGTGGGTGTAGTACCCCATTTTTGGAGAGAGTAGCGGCCCTGTTTCACCGATCGTTTTTGGTAGGGGCTACTTGTCCCTGAGGCGAGGTGGATTCAACGGGGCGGAAGGGCCGCTTCTAACTGTGGTTTCAACCGGTCGAAGCAACACACTGAATTCTGTTTAATAGACGAGTGAGTTTTCGGCACCGCACATTACCCGCGGAGAAACATCGATGCCGAGAATCACGTAACCGCTACTCAAGCAGCTGATCTATCAACACCGCATTGGTGTAGATCAAACTGCCGTCACTCGCCCGGTGTCCAACCAGATGGAACTGTCCGCGTTCGTGGTGCAAATAGACACGCATCTGACAGTCGGACAAGGGGGCGTATCCCTCGGGCATGATCAGATCCATCGAGTCCATATCGACATCGACCATGGCTTCCGGCTCGTGGGTCTTCTGCAAGCGCTCTTCGGCCTGCTCCAGACGGAGGTGCAGAGGGCCGTCGACGTAGAAATGAACTTCCCCCATCGGGGTGGACTTTTGGGCGCCGCTGGTTTTGCACCAACCTTCGATCGTCAGGGCACTCATGACGAAACCTCCCATGTGGATTGCTGGAATCTGTAGCTATCGTTCCTGCTCGATGCCATCACTTATGTTGGATGACTGCACAAGGGCAGGGTTCGATTTTTGGCGCCGCTTCTGGCCGACCCTGCTGTCCGTCATCAGACATTCAGTATAGCCGGTCGCCGGGCCTCGCTTGCCAACCTCACGTACAACCCGATGGGCTCTATACTTCTTACTGACTTTGCCGCCCGGATGGGTGGTATTTGTCTGCCCTGCTTGGACGTCAGAGGCGATGCTTTTGCATAACCAATGAACAACAGGAATAGGATGAAGAGGAAATGGCAATAGCAATTGTCCTGATACTAATCGTTATTGCATCAGTGCTATTCCACATACTGGCGCCTTGGCACGCGACACCGGCAGCTTCCAACTGGGGTTCCATAGACACCACCCTGTTCATCACCCTGATCATTAGCGGAATATTTTTCATTGCCATCACGGTATTCATGGCAGTAGCGGTGATGCGGTATCGTCACAAGGAGGGTGCCAGGGCGGCCTACCAGCCAGAAAATAAAAAGCTGGAACTGTGGCTAATTATCATAACGTCGGTCGGTATTGCCGGGATGTTGGCGCCAGGCCTTGTTGTCTACAACGATTTCATCCGGGTGCCGAAAGAGGCTTACGAACTTGAAGTGGTCGCCCAGCAGTGGCAGTGGGCCTTTCGTTTTCCCGGCCAGGACGCAAAGCTGGGCAAATCGGATATCAGGTTTATTGATTCCGCCAATCCCTTCGGCCTTGATCCCAAGGATCCTGCAGGGCAGGACGATGTGCTTGTAATGAATAATGAAGTTCGCCTTCCGCTCGACCGGCCGGTAAAAGTCTTGTTGCGGGCTAAAGATGTCCTGCACGATTTCTATGTACCGCAAATTCGCAGCAAGATGGATATGGTGCCAGGAATGGTGTCGTACTTTTGGTTTACGCCAACTAAAACCGGAAAATACGAAGTCCTTTGCGCTGAATTTTGTGGCGTAGGTCATTACAACATGCGCGGCCATATGATCGTGGAAGAGCAGGGCGTCTTCGATCAATGGCTCAAAGGCCAGCCGACTTTTGCGCAGACATTGACGACAACTGCCAAACCCGGTCGCGACAGCGTGCTGGAAAAAGGCCGCCAGTTGGTCGAACAGCTCGGCTGCAAGGCCTGCCATAGCCAGGATGGCAGTGCCAGTCTCGGCCCGGGATGGAAGGGGCTGTACGGCCGCACTGAACAGTTTGCCGATGGCACCAGTGCGGTGGTCGACGAGGCCTACCTGAAAGAGTCGATTCTCGATCCGAAGGCCCGGCTGGTACAGGGCTACCCGCCGGTGATGGTGGCCTATACTCTCAAAGACGATGAACTGGGCGCTGTCATCGCCCTGATCAAATCACTGGGTGCTGCGGGGCAAGACGATGAACCTTCGACCGGCGAAGCGTCGAGCCCGGGTGAAGACCTGGTGGCGCAGGGGCAGCGACTGGCCGGCTCGCTCGGCTGTCTGGCCTGCCACAGTGTCGATGGCAACAAGGGCGTCGGCCCCAGCTGGCAGGGCCTGTATGGCAAGACGCAAACCCTTGCCGACGATACGAGCGTAAAGGTCGACGAGGGCTATATCAAAGAATCGGTTCTGCATCCCAATGCCAAAATCGTCAAGGGCTATGCAGCCGTCATGCCGGCCCTGGCTCCGAGTGACGAGGAGCTCAATACACTGATCGCTTTTATCAAATCCAAAGCGAATGCTGACGCTGATGCGAGCAAGGCGGAGCCAGGGAAGTAGCCGTAAAACAGCCAGGAATGCACTGAAACTTCGGCAGGAGGATGACGTGATGGCCTATGCGGAGCAAGCCGAGACAGAAGCACTGCACGAGCCCAAGAGTTTCCTGACCAAATATATCTGGAGTCAGGACCACAAGGTCATAGCCATTCAATATTCCTTGACGGCCATCTTCGTGGGTCTTATCGCTCTGGTGTTGTCCAGCTTGATGCGCATGCAGATAGGTTTCCCCGGCAGTTTGGCGTTCATGGACGCCAGTACTTACTATCAGGCGATGACCATGCACGGCATGATCATGGTCATTTACTTGCTCACAGCCTTGTTTCTGGGGGGGTTCGGCAACTATCTGATCCCGCTGATGGTGGGCGCCCGCGACATGGTCTTCCCCTATGTCAACATGCTCAGCTACTGGTTCTACCTGGTGGCGGTACTGGTGTTGCTCAGCAGTTTTTTTGTCCCTGGCGGCCCCACAGGTTCGGGCTGGACGCTCTATCCGCCACAGTCCATTACCCAGGGGACACCGGGGGTCGAGTGGGGCATTGTCCTGATGCTCGTCTCACTGGCGATTTTTATTGTCGCCGCCACCATGGGCGGGTTGAACTACGTCACCACGGTGTTGCAGGCGCGCACGCACGGCATGACCTTGTTTCGCATGCCGCTCTCGGTATGGGGCATCTTCATGGCCTCGATCATGGCCTTGTTGGCCTTCCCGGCGTTGTTTGTCAGTGCGGTCATGATGCTGTTCGACAAGCTGTTGGGCACCAGCTTCTTCATGCCAGCGATGATCTCGCTGGGGCAGCAGCTCGATCACCAGGGTGGCAGCCCGATATTGTTCCAGCACCTGTTCTGGTTCTTCGGTCACCCGGAGGTCTACATCGTCGCTCTCCCTGCGTTTGGTCTGGTCTCCGACTTGATCAGTACCCATGCGCGTAAAAATATCTTCGGCTACCGAATGATGGTGTGGGCCATTATTGCGATTGGCGTACTCAGTTTTGTGGTCTGGGCGCACCATATGTATGTCAGCGGAATGAACCCGTACTTTGGCTTTTTCTTCGCCGTCACTACTTTGATCATTGCGGTGCCGACGGCGCTGAAAGTCTATAACTGGGTACTGACCCTGTGGCGCGGCGACATCCACCTGACCGTGCCGATGCTGTTTGCCCTGGCCTTTATCGTCACCTTCCTGGTCGGCGGTCTGACCGGGTTGTTTCTCGGCAATGTGATCGTGGACATCCCGCTCTCGGACACCTATTTCGTTGTGGCCCATTTTCATATGGTCATGGGGGTAGCCCCGGTACTGGTGGTGTTCGGCGGCATTTATCACTGGTACCCGAAAGTCACCGGGCGCCTGTTGAACGACACCCTGGGCAAGTTGCACTTCTGGATAACGTTTCTGGGCACCTACGCCATTTTCTTCCCCATGCACTACTTGGGTTTCCAGGGCATGCCACGTCGCTACTACGCCTATGAAAACTACGCGTTCATCCCGCAGTCCGCGCAAGACTTGAATGCCTTCATTACGGTGATCGCATTGACTGTCGGCGTTTCCCAGTTGCTGTTCCTGTTCAACCTGGCCTGGAGTGCATTCAAGGGCAAGCCCGCAGGCAGTAATCCCTGGGGTGCGGCCAGCCTGGAATGGCAAACGCCGGACACCCCGCCGAAACACGGTAACTGGGGCGCGAAGTTGCCGGTCGTGCATCGCTGGGCCTATGACTACAGTGTGCCGGGGATAGAGCAGGATTTCGTGCCGCAAACGGTCTCCGCCGAGGAGCTGGAGCAGATGCGGCAACTCAGTGCCGGAACCAAGGCGGACATCAAGACATGAACAGGCTGCTATTGAGAAACGCCGACGGCGCTGATCCCGGCGGCAGCTGGAGTCGCGACCCTGAGGGTATTCCGGCCGCCGAGGATGCCGATAGAAGGCAAACCGCAAGGGTAGGCCTGCGCTTGTTTCTGGTGGTGGTGAGTTCGTTATTCTTCCTCTTCCTGATCGCCTTTATTGCCCGCTCTCAAATGGCAGACTGGCTACCCCTGACAGAGCCTTTGGCGCCGTTAGACAATCTCCGGCCGCTCTGGCTGAATTCGGCTTTTCTGGTATTGAGTTGCATCGCACTGCAATGGTCGCGTATGGCCGCCCGAAAGGCTCGGTTGGGCGCAACGGTCATTGGTTTTGCATTGGGGGGTGTGTTTGCCATTGCCTTTCTGGCGGGGCAACTCTGGGTCTGGCAGCAGTTTGTCGCCTGGGGCTACTTTGTCGCCAGCAATCCGGCCAACAGTTTCTTCTACCTGTTGACCGGCCTGCATGGGCTCCACCTGCTGGGCGGGCTGATCGCCTGGTGCTGGATCGTCGCCAGATTTCTGCGTCATGTGCCACTGGCGCAACTTGGCGCCAGCGTAGAGCTCTGTGCCATCTATTGGCATTACTTGCTGGGCCTTTGGTTCGTGCTTTTCGCGCTGCTGGCCAGCACGCCGCAAACCTATGAAGCCATCGCCAGATTCTGCGGCCTGAGGTAAACAGCCATGGCATTGCACCCACAAGCCCAAGTCGAATCCAGTTCATCCAATCCACCAGGTTCGCCGCCTGCACCGGGATGGCAGGGCATCGCCAGCGATTGGTCCTCGGATAAAGAGGCCTTCAAGCAGGTGCCTTGGGGCAAGGCGATGATGTGGATATTCCTGCTCAGCGACACGTTTATATTCACCTGTTTTCTGACCGGATACATGTCGGTACGCATGACCATCACCAGCGCCTGGCCGAACCCCAGTGAAGTGTTCGCATTGACGATCGGCGGCAAGGAAATCCCGCTTATTCTGATCGCCATCATGACCTTTGTGCTGATCAGTAGCAGCGGCACCATGGCCATGGCCGTCAATTTCGCCTATCGGCGTGATCGCGCGAAAACCACGGCGCTGATGCTGGCAACCGCTGCCCTGGGGGTGACTTTCGTCGGCATGCAGGCGTTTGAATGGACCAAGCTCATCGCAGAAGGGGTGCGTCCCTGGGGGAACCCCATGGGCGCGGCGCAGTTTGGTGCCTGCTTTTTCATGATTACCGGTTTTCACGGACTGCATGTGTCAATCGGCGCCCTTTACCTCAGCATTGTGGCGCTGAAAGTATGGCGCGGAGATTATGAGCGCTCCGGAAACTATCAGAACGTCGAGATAGCCGGGCTTTACTGGCACTTCGTGGATTTGGTGTGGGTATTTATTTTTGCATTCTTCTATTTATGGTAGAGGAGCACGAGTGATGGCACCTGCTCAGGGTCAGCAACATCCAATCAGTTTGTACCTTAAGATCTGGGGTCTGTTATTCGTCCTCAGCACGCTGTCGTACCTGGTCGATTACTTCCACTTCCATGGCTACCTTCGGTGGTCCCTGATTATCACTTTCATGTTGTTGAAGGCAGGTTTGATTGTCTCCATCTTCATGCACATGGCATGGGAACGCCTGGCCTTGGTCTACGC
>Ga0247818_10002094_pt1 | contig 12919 bp, 10 predicted proteins | sample 13C_Glucose_Day1_FD_192424 | JGI IMG/M metagenome (GOLD analysis project Ga0247818, IMG submission 192424) | Soil microbial communities from agricultural site in Penn Yan, New York, United States - 13C_Glucose_Day1 | ecosystem: Environmental > Terrestrial > Soil > Agricultural land | place...
TCACGCAGGCGGCGCTGCCGATCATGCGCGAGCAGGGATCCGGCCACATCATCCAGGTCAGCTCGATCGGCGGCATCTCCGCGTTCCCGATCGTCGGCGCCTACCACGCGTCGAAGTGGGCGCTCGAGGGTCTGAGCCAGTCGCTCGCCCAGGAGGTCGCGCCCTTCGGCATCCACGTCACGCTCATCGAGCCCGGCGGCTTCTCGACCGACTGGGCCGGCCCGTCGGCCAAGCACTCGGCGCCGTCGTCGCCCTACGACGACATCCGCGAGCGGACCCACCGCGAGCGCGCGGCCCGCAACACGTCGGGCCCCGGCGACCCCAAGGCCTCCGCGGCCGCCGTGCTCAAGGTCGTCGACGCCGACGAGCCGCCGCTGCGCGTCTTCTTCGGCGCGGCCCCGCTCTCGATCGCCAAGGCCGACTACGCCTCGCGGATCGAGACGTGGGAGAAGTGGGACGACGTGTCCCAGCTCGCCCAGGGCTGAGCCGGCCGGGAGTGCCTGACCCGCGAGCGTGGGTCAGGCACTCTCGTCCGCGAGGCGGCGAAGGGCCCGCAGCACCGAGCCCGGACGCTCCCACCACACGAAGTGCCCGGCGCCGTCGACGACCTCGACCCACGCTCCGGGGATCGCGTCCGCCGTCGCCCCGCCGGCCCGGTCGGGCGGCATCGGGCTGCGCTCGCCGACGACGACCCCGACGGGGACCCGGATGTCGCCCAGCCCCGACTCGAGGTCGGGGAGCCTCGCCTTGAGGTCGTTCCACAGGCCCACGTGGGCCTCCGGCGAGACGGTCATCTCGGGCCTCGGCATGACGTGCGAGGGGTCGCCGAAGTAGCCGGGCCACACCAGGTCCCAGGTCTCCGCCTCCTCCTCGGGCGTCGCCGTGCCGTTCATGTCCTTCTCGTCGAGCGCCTCGGCGCGTGCCCGTCGGTCGGCGGGGACCCGGGCGAACATCTCCGCACCGAACGCCTCCGCGGCCCCGTCGCCGACCCCACCGAGCGGGTCCACGGCGAGGACCCCGTGCAGCCGGTCGGGGATGGCCTCCGCGACATGGAAGCCGAGGTGCCCGCCCCAGGAGTGCCCGACGAACCAGGCGCGGTCCCAGCCGAGGTGGTCGAGCACCGCGACGGCGTCGCTGACCGCCTCCGCGATGGTGAAGGCACCCGTGGTCGTCGAGGGCGGGAGTCCGCGCTGCTGGTAGTAGGCGACCCGGAACCCGGCGGCGAGCTCCTCGACGAGGGTGCTCAGGTGGTCATAGCCCAGGCCCGGGCCGCCGTGGGCCAGCAGCACCGGCTGTCCCACACCGGTGACGAACCCGCCGAGGTCGCCGTCGGTTCCCGAGGCGACGAAGTCTGTGCGCTCCATGGCCGAACGCTACGGCGGCAGCGCTGCCCGCGTACGCGCTTCGTGGGACCCGCCGCGCGCCACCCGACGTTGGCCTCCCGACGCATGCAGCGCCTGCAGCGCCGGGCCCGTCGCGTGACCTCGCCGGTGGCGGGCTCGTTCTCCTCCGAGACCGACACCGGACGAAGGAGTCCCGCCGTGCCCCGTTCCTCACGCACCGCCCGCCGTGCCCGGCCTGCCGCAGCGCTCGTCGCGGCCCTCGCTGCAGCCGCCGCCCTCGCGACCGGCGGGGCCGCCGCGGCTCCCTCCGCCGCCGCGGCTCCCTCCGCCGTCGCGACGGACGCGCCGCACGTCGTGCAGCTCGGCGACTCCTACTCGGCCGGCAACGGCACCGGCACCTACGAGGAGCGCAGCTGCTACCGCTCCCCGGACAACTACGGGTCGCAGGTCGCGGCCTCGATCGGCGCGACCTACACCGACGCGGCCTGCAGCGGCGGGGTCGTCGCCGACATCCTCGAGCCACGCCTGCTCGGTGACGCGTCCACGAAGACGGCGACCTACTCGGTCGACCCGGCGCGCCACCCCGACCAGAAGGCCGAGTGGCTGCGCCGGGCTCAGACCGAGCGGCTCTGCGGGGTGCCGGCACAGCCCGACTTCTCGTACACGTACACGTTCGTCGCGGGCGTCGGCGTGAACGACCTCTACACGGGCACCGTGTCGTGCCAGCTCGTCGCGCGTCCACAGATCGACGCGGTCACGCCCGACACCGACCTCGTCCTCCTCACCATCGGCGGCAACGACATCGGCTTCTCCACGATCGTCGTCGACTGCCTGACCCTGCGTGACCCGTCGAGCTGCCGCCAGTCCCTCGAGGCGGCCTCGGCCAAGGCGCCCGAGATGGTCCAGCGCACCAAGGACGCGCTGCGGGCCGTCGTCGCGCGCTCGGGCGGTCACGCGCAGGTCTACCTGCTCAGCTACCCGTTCCTCATCGACACCGAGAGCTACGCCATCCCCGAGGTTGCGCCGGTCTACGACGCCGGCCGGGCGCTCAACGACCTCCAGCGGCTCGGTGACGACCTCCAGGCTCGCGGCGTCGCCGAGCTCAACGCCGAGGACGGGACGACGCCGTACCACTTCGTCGACACCGTCAAGGCCGCCTGGGGCGGTCGCGTCCACGGCCTCGACCCGCACGTCGTCGCCGACAACTCCGCGGCATGGCTCGTCCCCGTCGGGACGCCGGGCCGCGACGTCGCCGAGTTCGTCCACCCGACCCAGCCCGGCTGGGACGCGACCGCCGGAGCCCTCCGGGTCGCCGTCACCGGCTGAGCTCCACGGGGTCGGGAAACCGGCCCCGCTGGGACGAGGTATGCCGTCGCGTCCGGTCGCGACGGCATACCTCGGTCACGTCGTGGTGGGGACCGCCGAGGTCAGGTGAGCGGCGAGACGGCGCCCATGACCTCGTCGAGCAGGGGTGCCAGGCGGACGGAGGGGTCGCCGGCCCACGTCGTCTGGGCGATCTCGAGGCAGGCCAGGGCGCTGCTCGTCATCGCCGCCGCGCGGACGTCGGGCCCGCGGTGGGCGCGGCGGCGAGGCATGCGTTCGGCGACGAGGGGGGTCAGCGACTCGAGCCAGCGGCGGTGCAGCTCGGTGACGGTCCCACGCAGCACGGGCTCGCGGTGGAGCATCAGCTGGAGGGGGCGCGAGCTCACGGCGTGGGCCTCCTGCAGGCTGACGATCGCCTCGAGGGCCCTCCGCAGGGCCGCCCACGGCGACTCGTCGGCCGGTCGCTCACGCATCGCGTCGACGACGGACTCGCCGGACTCGAGGAGCCGGTCGAGGACGAGGTCCTCCTTGCTCTCGAAGTAGCGGAAGAACGTGCGCCGCGACATGCCGGCCGCGGCGGCGATCTGGTCGACGGTCGTCAGCTCGAAGCCCTGCGTCGCGAAGAGGCGCCACGCCTGCTTCGACACCTCGTCGCGCACGGCCCCACGGGCCCGGTCCCGGAGGGTCGTCGGCGTCGCTGGCATGCGGCCATCCTAGCAGGCTCTGGCATCGCCTGCCGAGTTTGACACCAAGTGTCACGACGGGCGTACAGTGTCAGGACACACCCCAGTCCTCCCGTAGGAGTCCGCATGTCCGTCAGCACCGAGCCGCCCGAGACGGCGGTCTCGACCGTGGCGACCACCGAGCCGGCCACCGAGCAGGCCACCCAGCCGGCCACCCAGCAGGCCCGCGAGGAGACCACGACCTCGAGCCGGGCCACCGTCCAGCTCGTCTTCGTCGGCCTCGGCGCCCTCGTCGTCGCGCTCTCGCAGTCGCTGCTCGTCCCCGTCCTGTCGACGCTGCCGGCCGACCTCCACACGTCCGCGAGCAACGTCTCGTGGCTGCTCACCTCGACGCTGCTCGTCGCCGCCATCTCGGTGCCGATCATGGGCCGCCTCGGCGACATGTTCGGCAAGCGCCGGATGCTCCTCGTCTCGCTCGCCGCCCTGACGCTCGGCTCGCTCCTCACGGCCGTGACCGACAACATCGCCCTGCTCATCGCCGGCCGCGCGATCCAGGGCATGGCCGCCGCCGCGATCCCGCTCGGGATCAGCCTGCTCATGACGACGATGCCCAAGGAGCGCGTCGCGTCGTCCGTCGCCCTCGTCAGCGCGATGCTCGGCGTCGGTGGCGCGCTCGGACTGCCCCTGGCCGGCTTCGTCGCCGAGCACTTCTCCTTCCACGCCCTCTTCTGGATCACCTCGTTCGCGGGCCTCGTCGCCCTCGTCGGCATCCGCCTGATGGTCCCCGAGGCGCCGGGACGCAGCGGTGGTCGGGTCGACATCGTCGGTGCCGTGCTCATGGGCGGCGCGCTCCTGACGCTCCTGCTGCCGCTGACGCAGAGCGCCGCGTGGGGCTGGTCCGACCCCCGTGTCTGGTGGCTGCTCGGCGCGTCCGCCGTGCTCTTCGTGGTCTTCGGCTGGAGCCAGACCCGCATCCGCGAGCCGCTCGTCGACCTCAGGGCGCTGCGCAGGCGCCCGATCGTGCTGACCAACATCGCCTCGGTCCTCTTCGGCTTCGCCCTCTTCGCCTCGTTCCTCGGCACGGCGTCGTTCATCGAGGCCCCGGCGGCGAGCGGCTACGGCTTCGGCGCGAGCCTGATGACCGGTGGTCTGGCCCTGCTCCCGAGCGGCATCGCGATGATCATCTTCTCGCCGATCGCCGCCCGCCTCATCGGCTCGTGGGGTGCGCCGCAGACCCTCGCCCTCGGCGCCGTGATCGTCGCCCTCGGCTGGTTCATGCGCATCGTCTGGACGGCGAGCCTCACCGAGGTCATCATCGGCACGACCGTGGTCGGGATCGGCACGGGCATCGGCTACGCCGCCATCCCGTCGCTCATCAACGAGCACTCGCCGCGCTCCGAGATCGCGGCCGCCAACGGCCTCAACGCGCTGTTCCGCAGCCTCGGCAGCTCGCTGGCCTCGGCTCTCGGCGGCAGCATCCTCGCCGCCAACACGGTCCTCCTCGGAGCCTTCGCGGTGCCGTCCCTGACGGCCTACCGCCAGCTCTTCGCGCTGTGCGCCGGCGCCGCGCTGCTCGCCGCGGTCGTCGTCCTCTTCATCCGGCGCTCACCCGAGGCGGCCGCCGCCGCCTGAGTCCCGGCCCAGACCGGACGAGGTATGCCGTCGCGCCCGGTCGCGACGGCATACCTCGTCACCCCCTATCGAGTGAGCGCCCGACCCCACTCGACTGAGCGCTCCGCGTCGTGGTGTGGTCGCGCGGCGGCTCAGAGCTCGAGGGTCATGAAGGTGCTGTGCGGTCGCGTCGCTTGGAGCCGAAGGGTGCGCACCCGGTGAACCCGTCCGCGGCGTAGAGCGCCCGCGCCGGAGTGCAGCAGTCGTCGAGCGTGATCCGCATCGCCCTGTCCTCGGGCACCCTTGGGGGCGCTCGACGTTCAGGCCCAGATGGCGGCCGGGATGCCGTCGGAGAAGACCTCGGGCGGGTCCGGCAGCGGCCGCGCGAGACCCGACGCGTGACGCGCGGCCGACCACGCGACCGCACAGGCGTCGAGGACGTCGTCGACGGCATACCCCTGGCCTTGGAGCACGGAGGGGCGGGGGATGCCTGCGGCGGCGAGCGCTGCGAGCCGCTGGTCGCGTCCCTCGTCGGTCTTCTTGCTTGCTGTGATCGGTGCGCCCGTCATCGCGGCGAACGACACCTCGGGGTGGACCTCGAGGACGGTCACCGTGGGGCGGGTGCGCAGCCAGGCGTCGACCTCGACGATCTTGTCGCGGAGGGCGAACGCCTGCGCACCGACGCCCTGGCCGACGAGACCACGGTTGACCGAGTCGGCCTCGAGGCGCGTCGCCGCGGCGTACGCGGAGCGGGTCAGGGTGGAGAAGATCGACGACGCCTTGCCCGGCAGAGCTTGGCGCGCGAGGACGTCGGCCTGACGGATCGTGTTGTCAGGCAGGCCGATCGGGATGTCGATGCCGACGACGCGGATGCCCGTCGACTCGCGCACCATGGCGACGAGGTCGGCGATCGTCGGAGCGACGACGATGCGCGGCCGTGGGGCTCCGGGCTCGAGCAGCGCTCCGACCCAGCCGGCCGAGCAGCCGTCGACGCCGAGCACGGGGACGACGACCTCGACCGGTGCGAGCCGCCCGGTCGCTGCGAGGACGTCCGACCGCTGCCCGACCACGTCGGCGAGCCGTCGCAGCGACGTGACGCTCTCGGCGAGGGCGGCCGCGACCTCGTCGTCGGTCGCGCCGGCCAGACCGGACGCCAGCCCGTCGGCGAGCTGGCGGATCCGCTGCGCGTCCGTCTCCATGCCACCACTCAACCCCATCGCCGCGCGCCCGCGGTGAGCGCCCAGCCCTCGACGCACCCTTCGACACCGTCGGGAGTCGGACGTAGCGTGAGGCAATGACCCACCCCGACACCGGTCGTCCCACCACCCTCGGCGAGCTCCGCGCCTCGGGCCACGTCCACCGCAGCGTCAAGAGCGAGATCCGCGAGAACCTCCTGGCCCGGCTGCGTGCCGGTGACGACGCGTTCCCGGGGATGGTCGGCTTCGAGGACACCGTCCTGCCCGAGCTCGAGACGGCGCTGCTCGCCGGCCACGACCTCGTGCTCCTCGGCGAGCGCGGCCAGGGCAAGACGCGTCTGATGCGCACGCTGTCCGGTCTGCTCGACGAGTGGAGCCCCGTCGTCGACGGCTGCGAGATCGGCGACGACCCGCACGCGCCGTCGTGCACGCGCTGTCGCCGGCTGGCCGCCGAGCTCGGCGACGACCTGTGCGTGGCGTGGCGGCACCGGAGCGAGCGCTACACCGAGAAGCTCGCGACGCCCGACACCAGCGTCGGCGACCTCGTCGGCGACGTCGACCCGGTCAAGGTCGCGCAGGGCCGCACGCTCGGCGACCCCGAGACGGTGCACTACGGTCTCGTGCCGCGCAGCAACCGCGGCATCTTCGGCCTCAACGAGCTGCCCGACCTCGCCGAGCGCATCCAGGTGGCGCTCTTCAACGTGCTCGAGGAGCGCGACATCCAGATCCGCGGCTACTCGCTGCGGCTGCCGCTCGACCTCCTCCTCGTCGCGACCGCCAACCCCGAGGACTACACGAACCGCGGGCGCATCATCACGCCGCTCAAGGACCGCTTCGGCGCCGAGATCCGCACGCACTACCCGACCGAGGTCAGCGACGAGGTCGCCCTCATCGCGCAGGAGTCCGCGCTCGTCGCCGACGTGCCCGAGCACCTCCTCGAGGTCATCGCGCGATTCACGCGCGGTCTGCGCGAGTCGTCCGCCGTCGACCAGCGGTCCGGTGTGTCGGCGCGGTTCGCGATCGCCGGGGCCGAGGGGGTGGCCGGCTCCGCGCTGCGCCGCGCCGCCCGCTCCGGGGAGGCGTATGCCGTCGCGCGCGTCTGCGACGTCCCCACCGTCGTGCCCACCCTCCTCGGCAAGGTCGAGTTCGAGATGGGGGAGGAGGGGCGCGAGCGCGACGTGCTGGCGCACCTGCTGCGCCTCGCCGTCGCCGAGACCTACCGGTCCAGGCTCTCCGGGCTCGACCTCACCGGGTTCACGAACCTCTTCGCCGAGGGCGCCGTCGTCGAGACCGGCGAGCTCGTGCCGGGCGCCGACCTGCTCGCCCAGGTGGGCCCGGTGCCGGGCCTGTCGAAGGTGCTCGACCGGCTCGGCCACGGCGACGACGCGACGCCCGGGCAGGTTGCTGCCGCAGTGGAGTTCGTGCTCGAGGGGCTTCATCTGACGCGCCGCATCGACAAGGACTCCGTCGCCGGCCGCACGGTCTACGGGGCGTAGGTCGTGCCGATGACGCCGCGCGACGGGGACGAGGTGCACGGACGGTTCCGCTATGCGCCGTGGTCGGGCGGGCCCGACCCGCTCGCCCCGCCGTTCGACGTGCGGTCGGCCCTCGACGAGGTCGGTCACGACGTCCTGTCCGGCGGGTCGCTGCGCGAGGCGCTGCGCGAGCTGATGCGACGGGGCATGGACGGTCGCCGAGGTCTCGACGACCTCGCCGACCGCGTACGCCGCCTGCGGGAGGCCGCGCGCCGACGCGGTGACCTCGGCGGCACGCTCGACCAGGTGCGCGCGATGCTCGACCAGGCGCTCGCCGAGGAGCGCGACACCCTCGCGGGCGAGGACGGCGACGACGCCCGGCTCGCCGAGATGGACCTTGCGACGATCCCCGACGACGTCGCCGGTGCGGTGCGGGCGCTCGGCGACTACGCATGGCACTCGCCCGAGGCACGCGAGACCTACGAGCAGATCCAGCAGATGCTCCAGCGCGAGGTCGTCGGGGCACAGTTCGAGGGGCTCAAGCAGGCGCTGTCGGGCAACGACCCCGAGGCGATGCAGGCCGTCAAGGACATGCTCGCCGACCTCAACCAGCTCCTCGCCGCCCACGCCCGGGGCGAGGACACCGAGGACCAGTTCCGCGACTTCATGGACAAGCACGGAGACCTCTTCCCCGAGCAGCCCGAGAACGTCGACGAGCTCATCGACGCCCTCGCCCGGAGGCAGGCCGCGGCCGACCGGCTGATGGCCTCCCTGACGCCCGAGCAGCGCGAGCAGCTCGGCCAGCTCATGTCCGACGCCCTCGGTGACCCCGACCTCGCGTCGCAGATGGCGCAGCTCTCCGACAACCTCCGCGCCCTGCGGCCCGGGCTCGACCGGCGCAGCCCGGTGCAGCAGGGGCAGGGCGGCGAGCCGATGGGCTACGGCGACGCCGTCGGCGCGGTGGCCGAGCTCGCCGACCTCGAGCAGCTCGGCGAGCAGCTCGGGCAGGGCTACTTCGGCGCGACCCTCGACGACGTCGACGTCGAACGGCTCGAGCAGTACCTCGGCGCCGACGCCGCCCGCGACATGGAGGCGCTGCGCCAGCTGGAGCGCGAGCTCGAGCGCCAGGGCTACGTCTCCCGCGGCGACGACGGGCTGCGGCTCACGCCCCGCGCCGTGCGTCGCCTCGGCGAGACCGCGCTCAAGCGGGTCTTCGAGCGCGTCGAGGCCGCCGGACGTGGCGACCACGACGACCGCGCCGCCGGTCAGGCCGACGAGCCGACGGGTCTGACCCGGCAGTGGGAGTTCGGCGACGAGCTGCCCATCGACACGGTGCGCACCGTCTCGAACGCCTTGCAGCGCAACGCGGCCCAGCGGAGCACGGCATCGGCTCCAGCCAGCGGTGGGGTGGAGCTGCTCGTCGAGGACTTCGAGGTGGCCGAGACGGAGCGCCGCTCGGTGGCGGCGGTCGCGCTGTGCGTCGACATGTCGTTCTCGATGATGCAGGAGGGGCGCTGGGGGCCGATGAAGCAGACGGCGCTCGCGCTCTCGCACCTCGTGCAGACCCGCTTCCGGCACGACGCGCTGCAGATCATCGGCTTCAACCTCGCGGCCCGCACGCTCACGCCCACCGAGCTCACCGAGGCCGAGCCCGAGTGGGTCCAGGGGACCAACCTCCAGCACGCGCTCATGCTCGCGTCGCGGCACCTGCGCCGGCACCCCGACGCCGAGCCGGTGGTCCTCGTCGTCACGGACGGCGAGCCGACGGCGCACATCGAGATCGACGGGAGGCCGACGTTCCACTGGCCGGCGACCCAGGAGACGGTGCGCGCGACGGTCGCGCAGGTCGACGAGCTGCGCCGCTCGGGGGCGCAGCTCAACATCTTCATGCTGGGCGACGACCCGGGGCTGGCGCGCTTCGTCGACGCGGTGGCTCGGCGGGCCGGCGGGCGCGTGTTCACGCCCGACATCGCACGGCTCGGGGAGTACGTCGTCGCCGACTACCTGCGCACCCGCCGCGGACGCCGCTGAATCGCGGGACACGAAGGACAGGAGAGCAGCATGGGCAAGGTCGTGTCGTCGGCATCGATGTCGCTGGACGGTTTCGTCGCCGGACCGAACGACGAGGTCGGGCCGCTCTTCGACTGGTACGAGGCGGGCGAGGTGCCGTGGGAGTCGGCGGGCGGTGACATGACCTTCCACCTGACGCAGACCGACGCGGACTACTGGCGGTCGTGGGTCGGACGGCTCGGTGCGCTCGTCGTCGGCCGGCACCTCTTCGACATCACCGACGGCTGGAAGGGCACGCACCCGCTCGGTGTCCCGGTCGTCGTGCTGACCCACGCGCCGCCGGACGGCTGGGGCTACCCCGGCGGCACGGTCGAGTTCGTGACGGGCGGCGTGCACGATGCGGTGGCGCGGGCTCGCGAGATCGCTGGCGACGCGGACGTCGGTGTAGCCGCGGGTGAGATCGCGAGCCAGTGCGTGGTCGAGGGGCTGCTCGACGAGGTGGCGATCGACCTCGTGCCGTGCTTCCTCGGCGTCGGGCGCCCCTACTTCACCGAGGCCGCCGGCCAGGTCGTGCTCGGCAACCCGACGACCGTCGTCGAGGGCGAGCGGGTCACGCACCTCGTCTATCCGGCGCAGCGCGGCTGACGCCGTAATCCGGTCGCTCGCACGGGTCACCGGCTGTCATGGTGGCGCCATGGGGCGAGCTCACGACGCGCGGCTGGACCGCATCGAGGCCTACTACGACCGGGTCCCGCGCGCTGTCGCGGCGGTCGAGGAGGTGGGCCCCTTCACGCTCTTCGTCGCCGACGAGGGCACCGGGTGGCAGTTCTACGCGCGGCCCCGGTTGGGCGGTCGGGGCGTCTTCACCCCCGAGGACGTATGCCGTGTGCTCGAGCACCAGCAGGCCCTCGGGGTGCCGCGGGCGCTCGAGTGGGTCGACGAGGTGACGCCCACGCTGCTGCCCGCCGTGCGTGGAGCCGGTCACGAGCCACACCGCTACCCACTGCTCGTCATGCCGCCGGAGGTGCCGGTGTCGCCAGACCCGCGGGCACGGACCCTGCACCCGGCCGAGCCGCACCTGTCGTTGGCGATGGGCGCGGTGTCGGCAGGTTTCGAGGGGCGCGACGAGGTGGAGCCGAAGGACCCGGGCAGGCGGCCCGAGCTCATGGAGCGCGGCGACCTCCTCGTCGTCGCCTCGTTCGAGGGCAACCGTCTCTGCGGCGCCGGGTCCGCCGCACCGCGCGGGGACGTCGCCGAGCTCATGGGCATCGCCGTGCCACCCGGCCACCGGGGCCGCGGTCACGGCACGGCGATCACGAGCACCCTCGTCGCCGCGTGCCGCGAGCAGGGCGTCGAGGTCGTCTTCCTCTCCGCCGGGTCCGACGCGGCGGGCGAGATCTACCGCCGGGTCGGCTTCGTCGACGTCGGCACGGCCTGCATCCTCGAGCTCGACGACTGAGGCACGAGCAGCATCACCGGGAGCGCCCTACGTCACTGCTGCGCTGGGTGCAGCACTGACGCACCAGCTCGCGTCGCCGTCGCGTCTCCGGCGCCCCCCGGTCAGCCGACCTCGGCGAGGGCGTCCGCGAGGTAGGGGCGCAGGGCATCGGCCCAGCGGGCGCAGGTCGCCGGGAGGGTCGGCAGGCTCGGCCGGGCCGGCTCGGTCGACCGGGACACGAACGACATCGACGCCGCGGCCGCGAGGGCGAGGAGGTCTGCGGGGTCGCGGTCGCGCAGGGCCGGGTCGGTGCGCGCCAGCTGGGCTGTCGACACCTCGCTGCCGGTCATGGAGCAGTCGAGCGCCAGCAGCGCGTGGTCCATCCAGGCCGCGCCACGCCTGGCCTGTCCCCAGTCGACGAGCACGGTCCGGTCAGCCGTCAGCACGATGTTGTCGGCCCGGATGTCCCAGTGGACGAGCGCATCCCCGTCGATGAGGTCCGCCGCGCGGTCGGCATGCACGGCGAGCGCGTCGTGGTGCTCGGCCCACCACGGGTCGACGAGGTCGAGGCGGTCGGCCAGCCCGCGCCACCGGGTGAGGAAGATCGGGGACGAGTCCCGTGCCGCGGGGAGGCCGTCGAGGTGGACCGCGTCCAGCACTGGCCGCAGCTCGTGGAGCGCATCGCCGACGCGCCGGAGGTCTGCGCCACTCCAGGGGGCTGGAGGAGGTGACCCCGGCAGGTCCTCGACGAGGAGGACGACCCAGTCGCCGTCGTCGTGGACGTCGAGCAGCCGCGGCAGGCACGCGTGGTCGGGAAGGGCGGCCAGCACCCGAGCCTCGGCACGCAGGAGCTCGGGTGTCGCCGGGTCGAGGGCGGTGCCGCAGGCCTTGACGAAGGCGGCGGTCCCTGATGCCGTGCGCACCCGCGCGGCAGGTCCCGGCGACATGCCGCCGACACAGTCGACGACGCCGACCACCTCGCCGCCCAGTCGCCGCTCGACCCACTGCTGTACCCGAGCGGGCGCCTGAGCGAAGCCGATCCGGACGCCGACCGCGTGACCACCCATCGGGCGAGCATGCCGAGTGGGACGACAAGGCTCAAGTCGACAACGCGCGAGGACGTCAGACCTTGGCGGGGCGGAAGCCGGCGGACTCGGCGTCGCTCATCGTCGCGAAGCACTGCTCGGGCTTGGTCACGTTGTAGTACCGGTCGCCCGGCTCGTGGGCGATCATCGAGTCCTCGTTGCCCTTGACCGGGCGCGACTGCGGGCACGGGTACTTGTCGCCCGCTTGCGGCCACGAGCCGGTGAAGCCACTGCCACCCGTGCCACCGGCGGCGCCCACGTTCGGGTCGACGCACGCGGCCGTGGGGCTCGCGGCGTCCGCGCGGACGTACGCCGTCTCGCGCGTGTGGGCCCCGTAGCCGTCCCGCGAGTCGTAGCGGGCGACGGCATACCCCCGCTTGACGAGGCGCAGGCCGGCGTCGACCCCACCCACGTCCACGTAGCGGAGCAGTCGGCCGTAGCGGTCGACGTCGTCCTGGGCGCCGGCGGTGAGGGTCACGCGCTGGCCACCGATGATGCCGCGCAGCGCGTTGCGGGCCTCGGTGAAGCCACACTGGCCGGTCTCGGGGGTGTCGATGCCGATGAAGCGGATCTTGCGTGACACCCCGGCCCGGGAGACCCAGATCGTGTCGCCGTCGACGACCGTGGTCACGGCCCAGGTGGCTGCAGCCGCAGTCGCCTTGGCGGCGGCCTTGGCCTGCGCGGCCCTGTCGGCGGCAGCCTTGGCCGCGGCGGCTCGGGCAGCAGCAGCCTTGGCGTTGGCGGCCTTCTTCGCG
>Ga0247818_10002095_pt1 | contig 12918 bp, 9 predicted proteins | sample 13C_Glucose_Day1_FD_192424 | JGI IMG/M metagenome (GOLD analysis project Ga0247818, IMG submission 192424) | Soil microbial communities from agricultural site in Penn Yan, New York, United States - 13C_Glucose_Day1 | ecosystem: Environmental > Terrestrial > Soil > Agricultural land | place: USA...
TCCGAGATCCGGCGGGAGAGCATGGCGACCTGGACCTCGGGGGATCCGGTGTCACCCTCCTTCTGGGCGAACTCGGACATGATCTGCTTCTTCGTAGCGGCGTCGAGCGGCACGCGTACTCCTCTTGGTGTTCGATGCGCCCACGAGTGCCCCTGGTCTTGATCTCAGGGGAGCTTCCGTGACTCGGAGGCGAAGGTCCGATGAGCGCAGCCCCCAGGCATGACCCGGAGGCGCGTACACAAACGGCCACCAGTCAGAGTACCAGCCGCCGGGAGCGCTCGGGACGGACGTCAGCTGGTCATGGCCCTGGCGCGGGTGAAGATGTCGAGTACGGCGAGGCAGAGCGGGACCAGGGAGAGCAGCAGCGCGCTCTCCGTGAGGTCGAGGAGCCGGCCCCAGAAGGGCGAGAGACCCTTGCGCGGGATGACCAGGCCGATCGCGGTGAGGAGCGCGGCGCCCGCGGCGACGGCGGCGGAGAGCCAGATCGTACGGATGTCCAGGGAGCCCCGGTCGCCGTAGCGCACCAGCTCGTACAGCAGATCGGTCGGAGGGTTGAGGGACAGGCCCAGGACCAGGAGGGCCACGGCGCCGATTCCCGCCACCAGGACGCAGGCGACCTGGGAGGTGTAACGGAAGAGGCGGGCGCGCAGCAGCATGGAGAGCCCGGCGGTCAGCGCGAGGACCTGGCCCCAGATGCTGTCGGAGAATCCGAGCACCGCGGCGGAGCCGACGACGACGGCGGAGCAGCCGCCGACCAGGCCGAGGAGCATCTCGTGGCCGCGTCGGGCCTGGGCCGCGATGCGGTCGGCGTCGACGGGCTCACCGTCGGCCGCGGGTGCGGAGCCCGGCTCGCTGAAGGAGTCGTCGTAGCCGGCCGGGGCGGTGCGCGGGGAGGCGTAGCCGATGGGCAGCCGGGCGAAACGGGCGGAGAGGCCGGGCAGGAAGGCGACCAGGCCGAGGGCGACCGGCGCGCAGACGGCGGCGGTCTCGGTGGCGGTGGCCTCGGTGAGGATGGCGACGAAGGTGGCGAGGGTGCCGACGGTGGCGAGGAAGGTCGCCGCGACGAAGGGCGCGTCACCGCTGGGGGTGAGGGCGACCAGGACGACGGAGGCGAGGAGGACCGCGACGCAGCCGAGCAGGAACTGGAGCCGTCCGGGGCCCTGGCCCGCGTCCGGGCCGATGATCCCGGAGCCCGCGATGAGGACGAGGGGCAGGGCGCCGAGTCCGAGGGCGACCGCCGTGGCGCGGTCGGCGTAGACCCGGGCGCGCACTCCGGCGAAGGCGGTCAGGATCAGGCCCGCGGAGCCGGCGACGATGCCGGGCAGGCTGTGCATGTCGTGGCGTACGGGGTCGGCGAACCAGAGCACGAAACCCAGCAGGACGAGCAGCAGGACGCCGCCCACCAGGCCCGCGCCGCGCAGGAGTTCGTCGCTCCACAGGTGGCGGTCGCGGGTGACGGCGGAGGCGACGGCGTCCGACACGTCGTCGAAGACGGCGGGCGGCAGCGACTGGGCGAAGGGCCGCAGGCTGAGGAGTTCGCCGTCGAGCACCTGCTGTGCGGAGAGGGTGCGGGCGCCGTCCAGGACGGTGCCGTCACGGCGTACGAGGTGATAGCCGGTGGGTGCGCCGGCGGCCTGGGTCTGGCCCGTGAGACGCAGGATCTCGGGGTAGACGTCGGCGACGGCGATGTCTTCCGGGAGGGCGACGTCGATCCGGCTGTCGGGTGCCACGACGGTGACGCGGCAGAAGCCCGTCGCTGCGGTCGTACTCACGTGTCTGGTCCCCCTGATTCGCGGTTGCGCACAGTGCGGCGCCACCCTACCGGGAGGGGGGAAGGTGATCTGCAAGTAGGATCACCGTCGCGCGGATCCGAGTCCGCAGCAATCGCAGCCACGGGGGCGTCGGTGCGGACGACCGGCCTTCCGCCCGTCCGTATTGAGGGATTGATGTTCCGGTGAGCCAGATCGTCGTGAAACGACCTCCGCGGTCTCTGCCGCCGGAAGTGCCCTCTGACGAGTTGACTTTGGAGGCTCCTCCCGAACTGCCCCGCGGGCAGCAGGAGGGCATGCTGATGCAGATCCTGCCGGTGCTCGGCATGGGTTCGTCGGTGGTCTTCTTCTTCTCTCCGCAGGCGCCTCCGTTCATGCGGATCATGGGTGTCCTGATGCTGGTCTCGACGGTCGCCATGGTGGTCGCGCAGATCGTCCGGCACCGTCGCGGTACGCAAGGGCAAATGGGCGATGTCCGACGTGACTACCTGAAGTACCTCGCGCAGACCCGCCGGACGGTACGCCGTACGGCCCGCGCCCAGCGCGATGTGCAGCTCTATCTGCACCCGGCGCCCGAGCAGTTGTGGTCGGTCGTGGCGGAGGGCAGCCGGGTCTGGGAGCGGCGCGTCGGCGACAAGGACTTCGCACAGGTACGGCTGGGGCTCGGGGCGCAGCAGCTGTCGACTCCGCTGATCGCCCCGGACACGGCTCCGGTGGACGAGCTGGAACCGATGTGCGCGGGTGCGATGCAGCAGTTCCTGGCGGTGCACGGGTCGCTGGACGGACTGCCGATGGCCGTCTCGATGCGGGCGTTCTACCACGTGACGGTCTCGGGCCGTGCGGAGTCCGCGCAGTCCACGGCGCGTTCCCTGGTGGCGCAGCTGGTGACGCTGCACTCCCCGGAGGACCTGATGGTCGCCGTGGTGGCGGCGCCGCACGCGGTGGCGCGCTGGGACTGGACGAAGTGGCTGCCGCACACCCAGGTGCCGGGCCAGGTCGACGGCGCCGGTACGAAGCGGTTGTTCGGTGACGACCTGGGCGAGCTGGAGACCCTGCTGGCGAGCCGGCTGGACGGCCGGCCCCGGTTCAACCGGGAGAGCCAGCCCGTGCTGGACCAGCCGCACATCGTCGTGGTCCTGGACGGCGGGATGGTGCCGCCGGACTCGCTGTTCGCGGCGGCCGAGGGGCTCCAGGGCGTGACCATCGTCGAGGTGGTATCCGGCGAGCTGGACGAGCTGCGGGGCGGTCTCTCCGTGGTGGTACGGCCGGGCCTGCTGCGGCTGGAGTCCGGTGGCGGCCTCGCGTACGAGGGTGTGCCGGACGTGATGTCGGCGGAGGCGGCCGAGGCACTGGCCCGGCAGCTGGCGCCACTGCGCATGGGCGGCGGTGACGACGACGAACCGCTGCTGGCCAACCTGGACTTCACCGATCTGCTCAGCCTCGGGGACGCGGCCTCGGTCGATGTGGCGCGCACCTGGCGGCCCCGGTCCATCTCGGAACGGCTCCGGGTGCCGATCGGTGTCGGCGAGGACGGCCAGCCGGTGATGCTGGACCTGAAGGAGGCCGCGCAGGACGGCATGGGCCCGCACGGGCTGTGCGTCGGCGCGACGGGTTCCGGGAAGTCGGAACTGCTGCGGACGCTCGTGCTCGGCCTCGCGGTCACGCACTCCTCGGAGACGCTGAACTTCGTCCTCGCCGACTTCAAGGGTGGCGCCACGTTCGCGGGGATGTCGCAGATGCCGCACGTGGCGGCGGTCATCACCAACCTCGCCGACGACCTCACGCTGGTCGACCGCATGGGCGACGCGATCCGCGGTGAACTCCAGCGCAGGCAGGAGCTGCTGCGTTCCGCCGGCAACTACGCCAACATCCACGACTACGAGAAGGCCCGGGCGGCGGGCGCGGCGCTCGAGCCCCTGGCCTCGCTGGTGCTGGTGATCGACGAGTTCTCCGAACTCCTCACCGCCAAGCCGGACTTCATCGAGATGTTCATCCAGATCGGCCGTATCGGCCGTTCGCTGGGTGTGCATCTGCTGCTCGCCTCGCAGCGCCTGGAGGAGGGCAAGCTGCGCGGGCTGGACACCTATCTCTCGTACCGGATCGGTCTGCGGACCTTCTCGGCGGCCGAGTCGCGTACGGCGCTGGGTGTGCCGGACGCGTACCACCTGCCGTCGGTGCCGGGTTCCGGCTATCTCAAGTTCGGCACGGACGAGATGACCCGCTTCAAGGCGGCGTACGTGTCGGGGACGTACCGCACGGGAGGCCCCGACCTCTCGGTGGGCCAGCTGCCGATCGAGCGGCGGCCCGCGGTCTTCAGTGCCGCTCCGGTACCGGTCGTGTACGCGGCCCCCGACCCGGCGCATCTGGCGGCCCGTGCCTCGGCGGACGACGACGCGCTCGCCGACACGGTCCTCGACGTGATCGTGCGGCGTCTGGAGGGGCAGGGCGTGCCGGCCCACCAGGTGTGGCTGCCGCCGCTGGACCAGGCACCGACGCTGGACCAGTTGCTGCCCGGGCTCGCGCCGACCGCGGACCGCGGGTTCACGGCGACCGAGTACACGAGGCCCGGTGGCCTCACGGTCCCGCTCGGCCTGATCGACAAGCCCTTCGAGCAGCGGCGCGAGGTGCTGTACAGGGACTTCTCCGGCGCGGCCGGGCACATGCTCGTCGTCGGTGGCCCGCAGTCCGGCAAGTCGACGTTGATCCGGGCGCTCATCTCGTCGTTCGCCCTCACCCACACCCCGCACGAGGTGCAGTTCTACGGGCTGGACTTCGGCGGTGGCGGTCTCGTCTCGCTGGCGGACCTGCCGCACGTCGGCGGGATGGCCTCGCGGCTCGACCCCGAGCGGGTCCGCCGGACGGTCGCCGAGGTCGGCGGCGTGCTCAACCGGCGCGAGGAGTTCTTCCGCGCCCACTCCATCGACTCCATCGCGACCTACCGGCGCAAGCGCGCGCAGGGCGAGCTGCCCGGCGAGGCGTGGGGGGACGTCTTCCTGGTCATCGACGGCTGGGGCGGCTTCCGGGGCGAGTACGAGGGGCTGGAGCAGGTCGTCACGGAGATCGCCGCGCGTGGTCTCGGCTACGGCGTGCACGTCGTGATCACCGCTGCGCGCTACATGGAGGTGCGGGCGGCGCTCAAGGACCAGATCCTCGGGCGGCTCGAACTGCGGCTCGGTGACGTCATGGACTCCGAGTTCGACCGCAAGGTCGCGGCGAACGTCCCCGCGGGGGTGCCCGGCCGTGGCCAGGTCCCGCAGAAGCTGCACTTCATGGGTGCTCTGCCGCGCATCGACTCCGTCAGCAGCGGCACCGACCTCTCCGACGGCACCGCGGCGTTCGTCGCGGCGGTGAAGTCGAACTGGGCCGGCCCTGTCGCCCCCTCCGTACGGCTGCTGCCGCGCAAGCTTCCGGCGGACCAGCTGCCCAAGGGCTTCGAGTTCCCCGAGCGGGGCATCGCGATCGGCATCGACGAGACGTCCCTGGAGCCGGTGTTCGTCGACTTCGAGACGGATCCGTTCTTCCTGGTCTTCGGTGAGAGCGAGTCCGGGAAGACCAACCTGCTGCGGCTGATCGCCAAGCAGATCGGGGAGCGCTACTCCCCCGACGAGGCGAAGATCGTCGTCGGCGACTACCGGCGCGCGCTGCTGGGCGCGCTGCCCGAGTCCCATCTGCTGGAGTACGCGCCGATGGCGAGCGCCATGCAGATGCACATGGAGGCGCTCGCCGGCGTGTTCGCGCGCCGGCAGCCGCCGACCGATGTGACACCGCAGCAGCTGCGGGACCGCAGCTGGTGGTCGGGGCCGCAGATCTTCATCATCGTCGACGACTACGACCTGGTCGCGACCAACGCGGGCAATCCGCTGGCTCCGCTCGCGGAGTACCTGCCGTTCGCCCGGGACACCGGGGTCCGCTTCATCATCGCGCGGAACTCGGCGGGGGCGTCGCGCGCGATGTACGAGGGTTTCATGCAGCGCATCAAGGAGCTGGGCGCCCAGGGCGTGGTGCTGGCCGGCGACCCGTCCGAGGGCGACCTGATCGGCTCCGTGCGAGGCCACGCGATGCCGCCGGGCCGCGGGTACTTCGCGTCGCGCCGGCGCGGGACTCCGCTGGTGCAGACGGGCCGGCTGCCGGAACAGCACTGATCGGCGCACGACGGCCGGGCATGAGGGAGGGCTTCCGCGCACGCGCGGAGGCCCTTCTGCCTTCACTACCACGCCGGCCGCTCCCCCGGGCGTTCCGCACCGCTTTCCCGCCCCCGGGCCGGCGGACCGGGGATAATCGGCGCGCGGAGACCACACGGATCGGCCGGCGAGGAACGCGCTCCGCCGCAGAAGAGGGAAAGGCGTCTGATGGGTACGCAGCAGGAGAAGGACGAGCTGTACGCACTCGACATCTCGGGGGTGACGTGGCTGAGCGCGCCGGGCACGGAGGAGGCGGAGGAGCGGGTGGAGATCGCCCATCTGCCGGGCGGCGCCGTCGCGATGCGGTCCTCCTTGGACCCGGAGACCGTGCTGCGCTACACGGAGGCGGAGTGGCGCGCGTTCGTACTGGGGGCGCGTGACGGCGAGTTCGACCTCACGTAGGCGCCGGGCGTACGGAAGGGCCCCGGGAGGCACCGGCGTACGGAGAGGCCCCGGGGAGGCGCGCCGGCGTACCGGGGAGCCTCGGGACGCCGGTGTACGGAAGAGGGGCACGGCCCGGTGGGCGTGCCCCTCTTCCGTACGTGACGGGACGCTTCCGTACGTGACGGAACTCCGTACGTGACGGGACGTGACAGGGCCGCTGGCGGCCCGGCGGTCAGTACGCCTCGGTGAACAGGCGCGAGGCCTTCACGTCGGTGGAACGGTAGCTGTCCTTGCCGTTCTCGATGATCTTCGCGACGTGCTCCAGCCGGTCCTTCATGTGGTCGGCCTTGCCCTTGTACTGCTTCTGGAGGCTGACGTACCCGGCGTGGGCGTCACCGTCCCAGGTGTCGGTGACGACCTTGAGGGCGGCGTCCATCTCTTCTAGGTCCTTGATGATGTTGCGCGACACCGTGCGGATGCGGTTCGCCATCTCCTGGACGCTCTCGTACCTGACCTTGGTGTTCGGATCTCCGGCCATCTGTCTGCTCCTGGTGTTTCAGCGTGCAACGTGTACGGATGAGGGGGCGGCGTCCGGGCTCAGAGGTTGTTGAGCCCGGAGGTGTTGCCCGAGGAGGCGGACTCCTTGACGGCGTTGAAGGCCGCGCGGACCTCGTCGTCGTTGGCGTTGCTGAGGTTCTTGGTCTGGCTCACACCGTTGAGGAGCACGCCCAGCAGCCGGCGGATGTCGTCGTGGTCCTCGTTGATCACGATCTGTGCGGATGTGAATCCACCGGCACCGACACCGGTCCATCCCGCACTGACCGTCGCGAGGATGTCGGCCAGTTCGCGGGACTGCCTGGACACCGCCTGCGACGTCTCGATGATCTTGTTCTTCGCCTGGACGATCGGATCGTCGCCAAGCCCGAAACCGGCACCGGTGTTGCTCATCCGGAGGTCCTATCTCTCAGTTCCCGGGCCTGTCCGCGGGCCGCGGACAGGCTTGTTGCTGCACGGGGACCCGGAAGCCTCCGGCGGTGTTCGCGCACCCCGGAATCGGACTCTGCCACTTCTCGTTCCCCCGTCACACACGTGAAGTCTGCTACCACCCTAGTCACTTCGTCATCTCTCCCCAACTGCGCTTTACGGTGAGAGATCCAGTTCACCCGGCGCTCTCTCAGCGCAAACCGCGCCGTCGCCGGACATCACGGACGACCGTCGCCGTACCGGCCACCACGCAGACCAGGACGGCCGCCAGGGCCAGGGTGTAGGTCGCGTAGCGCTCGCTGCGCTCCTGCGAGGTCTCGGACATCGCCAGGTGCGCCGGCTGGGGCGCGGGCGCCTTGGCCGGGGCGGGGTCCGGGCGCGGGGAGGCGAGCGGGACGTCGTCCTTGTCCCCGGCCAGCGCCCTCACGGGGTCGACCACACCCCAGCCGACGAAGTCGTCGTGGCCCCGGATGGAGCGCTCGGCGGTCTGCTCGATCCGGGCGACGATCTCGGCGGGGCTCCACGTCGGGTACTTCGCCACGAGGAGGGCGGCGACTCCCGCCACGTAGGGCGCGGAGAAACTGGTTCCGTTGTCGGTGCACTGGCCGTCGCCCGGCACCGTGGAGACGATGTCGACGCCCGGAGCGGCGACTCCGACGAAGTCACCGGCCTGCGAGAACGGGGCGCGTTCGTTGTTCCGGTCGGACGAGGCCACGGCGAGGACCCCGGGGAAGGCCGCGGGATAGGTCTGTTTCCGCTTGCCGTCCATGCCGTCGTTGCCCGCGGAGGCGACGACGACGACGTCCTCGGCGAGCGCCCTGGCGACGGCCCTGCCGAGCGCGGAGTCCGCGGCGAGCGGCTTGGTGGTGTCCTGCGAGATGTTGATGACGTCGGCGCCCTTGGCGATCGCGTGGTCGATCGCGGTGGCCATCGTGGTGTCCTTGCCGCTGTTCTTCTCGTCGTTCTGCCGGATCGGGATGATCGTCGCCTCGGGGGCGAGGCCGACGAACCCGGTGCCCTTGCGGGGGCGGGCGGCGATGATGCCGGCGACCTTGGTGCCGTGGCCGACCTCGTCCGTGGTGCCGTCGCTGCTGCCCCCCTTCAGGAGGTTGCGTCCCGCGGAGACGTCGACGGCTTCTGCGAGCTGCGGGTTGGCGTTGTCCACGCCGGTGTCGATGACCGCGACCCGTACGCCCTTGCCCTTGGTGTCCTGCCACAGTTCGTCGAGCAGGACGCGCTGCAGCGACCAGGGCCGGCCCTCGAACTGCTCCTTCATCGGGAAGGTGCATTCGCCGCTGCCGTCCAGGACCGGCCCGGTCCCCCGACGCGGTCCCTCGGTGGCGTACGCGGTGTGCGGCGCCACCAGCGCGGCCAGCGCGGCGGTGGCCGCCGTCAGTGCGGCCGTCTTCCGGTGCAACATCTGTTCCTCTCCCCCGGGTCCCGCGTTCGTGACGATGCCGGTGCGGCTACGAGCCCTGGGGCTGACGTGCGCTGTTGGTGTCGAGCCTGGGGCCCTTGGACAGGAATTCGGACCAGGCGATCGGCACGAGCGACGGGGTGACCTTCTCGTAGCCCAGCCGGATCTGCGCCTGACTGGCCTCGGGCCTGCCGTCCTCGGTCTGCTGGTCGCCGGTGCCGATGTCGGAGCGCTCGGCGTCGCTGTCGCCGTTCGCCTGGACCGCGTAGCGCAGCCCGGTGTCGGTCACCAGGAAGAGTGAGCCGTCGGGCTTGCTCTGCTCGCCCCTGACCTGGGTGTAGAGCAGTCCGCTGCCGGGGGTGACGTAGGTGCTGGTGCCGCCGGCGTTGATGGCGGCGGGGTAGGCGGTGCCGGCCCAGGCGCTCAGCGTCGTACGGCCCTTGTCGTCGACCTTGCGCAGCACGCTGCAGACGGTGTCCCTGCTGCCGTCGCCACCTGCGGAGTTGACCTGCTCGGCCTTGTGCGCGGGCCAGCGGGCCGCCTGGCCCGCGAAGGTCCGCGCGTCCGGCACGAAGTCCTGGAGGCCGACGGCGCGGGCCTCGCTGTCGAGGTTCAGCGGAGCGGTCTGAGGGGAGTTGATCAGCAGCCAGGCGGTGAACTCGGAGACGGGCTGCACCTTGCCTTCGAGGACGACGTAGTACGTCGTGCCCTCGCCGGTCCTGGTCCGCAGCACCATGCCGACCTTGTTCTCCTCGGCGGAGAGCTGGCCCTGGATGTGCGCGGGCGCCCCGACGGTGCCGGGGATCTCCGGGAAGACGAGCGGGCTGCCCTCGTGGAGGGTGGCCAGCCAGTCGTCCGTGACGGCCTGGGGCTGCCTGCTGCCGACGAGGGCGTTGGTCAGGTGGCCGTCGTCGGTCGCCTTCTCGTCGATGAGATAGCGGGTGCCGCTCGCGTCGACGAGGTAACGCGCCTGGTCCTGGCCCTGCACGTAGAGCACCTGGCCCCCGGCGAGCCGGCCTGCGCCGTCCGTCAGCTTGTCGTCCCGCCCGGCGAAGACGAAGGCGGCCTTCTGCACGGTGTTGCCCTTGCCGCCCGGTTGTTCGCAGACGGCCCAGCGCTTGGCGGTGCCCGCGTCCTTGGCCTCGGGCAGCCGGTCGGGGGCGTACGGGATGCCGAGGATCGGGCCGCGCGGGGGCTTGCCCGCGTCCAGGATGTCGTCACCGACCTGGATGACGTCGAACTGCTGCGGGGTGAGCAGCAGCCGGGCGGAGGCGAGGTTGAGCACGGGGTGGAGCAGGGACTTCTTCTGCTTGCCCTCGCCGGTCTCCAGGACGACGTAACGGGTGGTCGACTTCTTGCCGACGATCACCTTGGTGCCGGGCTTGTCCCAGTCCTTGGGCGCCGTGGGCTTGAACATCCCCCAGGCGCCGAATCCGGCGACGATCAGCGCGCCGACGATCAGGCTCGGGACGACGGCGCGCAGGGGGCGCGGGGCGCCCTCCTCGGTACCCGTGGGCGAGGGTTGGAGGAATGCGGCCACCGTGCGCTTCTTCGCAAAGGTGTACGCGTTGAGCTCGTCCCGCCGTGATGCCATGAGTGTGTCTGTCTCCCGTGTCTCCCCGCGCGGCCCAGGGGCGTACGCAAGCCCCGTCCCCTGTGCCGGACCCGGTACCGGACCCTGGTGCCGGACCGGCCCCTACTATGCCTGCTGATCCCGTGCGCCGGTGGGGCGGGTAGGGTGATCCAGCCGCCGAAGCCCCGGCGGGAGCGGGGCGATCGGGTTGAGTTGGGGCCTTATGAACGGGGGAATGCCGGAATGATGGCTTCCGCGACGCGGACACGTCCGGCGGGGAACACACAGCCGTCCAGGGGCCCCGGATCGGGCCGCCCGGGGGCTTCCCGCCGCGGTTCCCGTACGTCTCCGAGCGGCCCCCAGGGCCCCGGCGGCGCTGCGGCTCCGCGACTGAACGGACGTGCCGGACAGATCGGTTCGTTCCGATTGCAACAGCTCGTACTGATCGAAATCGCGGCGGCTCTGCTCGTGGCGGCCTGGGTGGTCGAGCCGCTGCTCCTCGTGCCCGCGGGCGTCCTCGCGGCGGTCCTGGTGCTGCTCGCCGTGGTCCGCCGTCACCGCCGCTCGCTGCCGGAGTGGCTGGGTACCGTCTTCGCGCTGCGCGCCCGCGCACGCCGGGCGGCCACGCTGACGGTCCCGGTGGGCACCGAGCCGGGGCTGGCTCCCGCCGTGGAGTGTGAACCCGCCCTGCGCACGTACTCCTTCAGCGACCGCGACCGGCGCCCGGTCGGAATGATCGGCGACGGTACGTACCTGTCCGCCGTCGTCCAGGTCGAGTCGGACGCGACGGCCCTGCGGCCGGACCGTTCGGCACGGCCGCTGCCGCTGGCGCTCGTACGGGAGGTGCTGGAGGTCGACGGCATCCGGCTGGAGTCGGCGCAGATCGTCCAGCACACCCAGCCCGCGCCCGCTCCGCACCTCCCGAAGCAGTCGGTGGCCGCGCGCAACTACGCGCCCCTGCAGGCCCAGACGGGTTCGCCGGCGCTGCGGATCACCTGGATCGCGCTGAAGCTGGACCCGGAACTCTGCCCGGAGGCGGTGGAGGCGCGCGGCGGCGGAATCACCGGCGCACAGAAGTGCGCGGTACGCGCCGCGGACCAGCTCGCCAGCCGGCTGACCGGTGCGGGGTTCCGCGCGACCGTGCTGACGGAGCAGGAACTGACCTCGGCGATCGCCACGTCGGCGTGCGTCAGCCCGCTGGCCATGGCGCAGGCCAGCCGGGCGGAGACGCCCGGCCGCCGTACCGAGGAGACCTCGCGCACCTGGCGCTGTGACGACCGCTGGCACACCAGCTACTGGGTGAGCCGCTGGCCGCACCTCGGCGGGGGCGGTGCGTCGATGCCGCAGCTGGTCGCGCTGCTCACCTCGATCCCGGCGCTGGCGACGACCTTCAGCCTGACCCTGGGCCACGGCGACCGCTCGGCGGTCTCGGTCACCGGGCATGTCCGTATCACCGGGCGCAGCGACGAGGAACTCCTCGCGGCCCGTCATGAACTCGAGCGCACCGCCCGGGGCGTGAAGGCGTCGCTGGTCCGGCTGGACCGCGAACAGCTGCCCGGTGTGCTCGCCACGCTGCCGCTCGGGGGTACCCGCTGATGTCGTCCGCCACGAGCGCCCGGTCCCGGCTGGGCTTCGGTCTGATCGGCCCCCGCCGCGGCCGGCACACGGTGTCCTTCGACGAACTGGCCACCCTGGCCGTGCCCGTCGGGGACGACGGCACGGTGATCGGCGTGGACGCGGAGGGCCGTCCCGCGGTCCTGGGTGTCAACAGGCCGACGCCGTACGAGATCACGCTGATCGGCGGGCTGTGGACCGCGCAGGTGCTGGCGCTGCGGGCGGCGGCCACGGGTGCGCGGATCGCCGTGGAGACGGGCCGCTCGCAGGCCTGGACGGCGCTCGCGCAGGCCGCGGGCGGCGGGCAGCCGTGCATCTCGCTGCACGACGTGGGGCGGGTGCCGCCGCAGGGCGCGTCGGCCGGGTCCCCGGTGGTCGTGGTGCGCGACTGCGGCATGCGGCCGCCGCGCGGTCGGGTGGTGGCGGGCCCCTGGCAGTCGGTGGTCACCCTGCTGCCGTATCTGAGCCCGGTGGCACCCCGGCTGATGGAGAAGTCGGCCCTCGTGGGCGTCCAGCGGGTCTCCCCCGACGAGGCGGCGCAGATCGGCCGGATCATGAATCTGCCGGCCGCCGAGACCCAGGCGCTGTCCACCCTGGCCGACGGGGTCACCCTGTGGTGTACGGACCGCGACCGGCAGTTCGTGATGACCCAGGCGACCGACGCCGAGTCCGGACTGCTGGGCAGCGCGCGCCGTATGGACTGACCGGGGCCCGGGCCCCGGTCTGCGGCCGTCGCGAACGGCCCGCTCCTGGCGGGCAGATGTACTTTTTGGACCACTTCGACCCGCCCTGACGTTCACACTTGGTTCACTTGTGGCGGGACGTGACCTACTGGACAGTTCTTCGCGTGCGATACGGCCTGCCGTTGTGCGCCCCATGGCGATTAGGGTGGGTGGGGGCGCGGCAGAGGAGCCTGCGGGCAGGCACTGCGCGTCGCAAGGGGGAGAGCCGGGCGGATCGGACAACGGGAACGGTCGCCCCCACCCACCCTAATCG
>Ga0247818_10002099_pt1 | contig 12911 bp, 14 predicted proteins | sample 13C_Glucose_Day1_FD_192424 | JGI IMG/M metagenome (GOLD analysis project Ga0247818, IMG submission 192424) | Soil microbial communities from agricultural site in Penn Yan, New York, United States - 13C_Glucose_Day1 | ecosystem: Environmental > Terrestrial > Soil > Agricultural land | place...
GGTATGGCCGGGGCCCGGCGCAGCGCCGGGAACCGGGCCGGATCAGCCGCGCTTGAGGCTCCAGTTCGCGCCGTCCGGGCCGTCCTCGACGACGACGCCGGCGGCCGCGAGGGTGTCGCGGATGGCGTCCGAGGCGGCCCAGTCCTTGCTGGCCCGGGCCCGGGCCCGGGCCGCGAGCTGCGCTTCGACGAGGACGCCCAGGGCGGTGGTGCTCTGTTCGTCCACTGCCGGGGCCGCGGTGTCGCTGAGACCAAGGACACGCAGCATGTCGGTGACGCTGAGCAGTGCCTGACGGGCGGCGGCGAGCTCCCCGGCGGTGAGCGCGGTATTGCCGGCGCGGACGGTTTCGTGGAGCGCCGCCAGGGCCTGCGGGACGTTGAGGTCATCGTCCATCGCGGCGGCGAAGGCGTCGGGCACCGTCCCGTGGCTGCCGAAGACCAAGCCGCCGTCCGCCGAGGCCAGGGTCCGGGCTGCCCGGCTGACGAAGCCGTCGATCCGTTCCACCGCGGCGGCGGCCTCCTGCAGTGAGGACGGCTGGTAGTCCAGCACCGAACGGTACTGGGCCTGGCCTAGGTAGTAGCGGACCACACGCGGCGGGGCCAGTTCCAGCATCTCGGCCGGGCTGACGGTGTTGCCGATGGACTTGGACATCTTCTCGCCGGCGTAGGTGACCATGCCGTTGTGCATCCAGAAGTTGGCGAAACCGTGGCCGGCGGCCTGCGACTGTGCCATCTCGTTCTCATGGTGCGGGAAGCGGAGGTCCAGTCCGCCGCCGTGGATGTCGAACTCGGTGCCGAGGTACTTGGTGACCATCGCGGAGCATTCGAGGTGCCAGCCCGGACGTCCGGCGCCCCACGGCGAGGCCCAGCTCGCCGTCGTCGGCTCCCCCTCCTTGTGGCCCTTCCACAACGCGAAGTCGCGGGGATCCTTCTTCCTGCTGCTGAACTGGGCCTCAACGTCCGGGGCCCCCTGCATGTCATCGACCTTCTGCCGGGTCAGCGAGCCGTACTTGTCCCAGGAGCGCACGTCGAAGTAGACGTCGCCCGAACCGTCCGGGGCGGGGTAGGCGTGGCCGCGGTCGATCAGCTGCTGGATAAGGGCGTGCATTTCGGGGATGTGGCCGGTGGCGCGCGGTTCGTACGTCGGGCGGGAGACGCCCAGGGTGTCGTAGGCCTTGAGGAATTCCTGCTCGTAGCGGTAGGCCAGCGCCCACCATTCCTCATCCCGGACGGCGCCGGGCTCGTCCTCGAAGTCGGGCCCGAAGGAGGCTGCGGACTTCGCGAGGATCTTGTCGTCGATGTCCGTGACGTTGCGGACCACCGTGACCCGGAAGCCGCGGTACTCCAGCCAGCGGGTCAGCTGGTCAAAGGCGATGGCGGAGCGGATGTGCCCGACGTGCGGCATGCCCTGCACCGTGGCGCCGCAGTAGTAGAGGCTCACTTTGCCCGGAACCAGGGGGACGAAGTCGCGGACTTCGGCGGATGCAGTGTCATAGAAGCGCAGGGTCACCGCTCCAGATTAGCCGATGGGGATCCGGCCCCGGCGTTGGGGACGGATCCCCGCGGCCTACTGGCAGTACTCGCCGATCTTGTTGTTCTGTTCGGTGAGCTGTTTGGTCTGCTCACCGCTCGGCTCCCCGAGCGACGTGCCGGCCACCTGCTTCATGATGTCCGCCATCTTCTGGATGGGAGCGGCCACCTCGGGCGCTACTTTGTCCGCGACCTCCTGGTAATGCTTGGAGATCTGGTCCGCCTGCTGCTGCCGGTTGCCGGTGGGCACGAAGGTGTCCTGGTTGAGGAACGCGCAGCTCTCCGGGACGCTCATCTTCGCCGTCGCGGCGCACCCGGTCAGCAGGAGTCCGGCCAGCACGACGACGGCGGGCAGCAGCTTTTTCACGGGGAGTCTCCTGGTGTTGCGGGAAGGGGTCTGGGCGTTAAGCCTAGGCGACGGACTCCGCGGACGCCGAGCCGGTGCGGTAGACGAGGGCCGTCGCCGTGGCCGAAATGCCTTCGCCGCGGCCGGTGAAGCCCAGGCCGTCGCTGGTGGTGGCCGAGACACTGACCGGGGCACCGGCGGCCTCGCTGAGGACCCGCTGGGACTCCTCCCGGCGCGGGCCGAACTTGGGCCGGTTGGCCACGAACTGCACGGCGATGTTCCCGATCTCGAAACCCGCGGCACGGATGATCCGTGCGGCCTCGGCCAGCAGCGCCACACCGGACGCGCCGGCATACTCCGGGCGGTCGGTGCCGAAGTGTGTGCCGAGATCCCCGACGCCGGCGGCGGAGAACAGGGCGTCGGCGGCCGCGTGCGCGACGGGGTCGCCGTCGGAGTGGCCGGACAGTCCGCGCTCCCCGTCCCAGAACAGGCCGCCGAGCCAGAGCGGCTGGGGCGCGCCCTCGGGGGCGTAGGCGTGGACGTCGATGCCGATTCCGGTCCGCGGGATGACGGGCAGCGGGGCGCTCTGGTTGTGGGACATGCTCAGCCTTCCACCCAGCGGGCACCCAGCGGGCCTTCGAGGAGACCCTCGGCAATGATCAGGTCCAGCGGCGTGGTGATCTTCAGCGACTGGCTGGCGCCGCGCACCGCGTGGACCGGGACACCGAGGAGTTCCACCAGCATGGCATCGTCGGTGACGGCGGCGGCCTGTCCGGCGTCGAGGGAGGCCGCCGCCTCGTGGGCGCGCTGGAGGGTGGCGAGCTCGAAGCCCTGCGGGGTCTGCACCGCCCGGAGGGTCTCACGGGCCGCGGTCCCGGTGACGAGCTCCGGGGCGATCGCGGCGCCGTCGCCAGTGGTCGGTTCCACCGTCTTGACGGTGTCCACGACGGGCACGACCGGGATGACGGCCAGTGCGCCGGCGGCCAGGGCATGTGACACCCGGTGGAAGACAGCCTCCGGAGCCAGGGCGCGGGCGGCGTCGTGGACCAGGACGGACTCGGTGGCTGGCAGGAGCGCCGCCAGCGCGGCGCGGACCGATTCGGCCCGGGTGGCGCCGCCGTCGACAACCGTCACGACCGGGAGTTGCACACCCTCGCCCGCGGCGGACGGGCGCCGCCGTTCCGCTGCGAGCTCCCGGGTGAAGGCCTCACAAAGGGCATGGAGTTCATGGTCGCCCGGCGGGATGGCGACGCAGATCTGCTGCGCGACGCCGGCCGCGGCGACACCCCGGAGGGCGTGGGTGAGGATGCTGTCCCCGCCCAGCGGAACCTTGGCTTTTGGCATGCCATAGCCCAGGCGCTGGCCGGAACCGGCAGCCACGACGATGACCGCGGTGACGGGGCCGGCCGGTGAGGTGTTGGTCGGTGCAGAGTCCATGCGCACAAGACTACGTCCCGGCGCCCCGCGCATCCCACTGAGCTATCACTTCTGGTGCCGTCGGGGCGCTTTTAGGGACCAGAACTGGCAGAGCAACGCCGAAAAAGGGCAAGAAGAAACCCCGGCAGCCGTTACGCTGCCGGGGTTCGATTCTTGTCTGTTCGACTTGCTTAGGAAGCCAGGACCTCGTCGAGAACGCTTGCGGCCTTCTCTTCATCAGTCTTCTCAGCCAGCGCCAGTTCTGAAATCAGAATCTGGCGGGCCTTGGCCAGCATGCGCTTCTCTCCTGCGGAGAGACCCCGGTCGTGATCGCGGCGCCACAGGTCGCGGACGACCTCTGCCACCTTGATGACGTCACCGGAAGCAAGCTTCTCCAGGTTTGCCTTGTATCGACGTGACCAGTTGGTGGGTTCTTCAGTGAACTCGGCCCGCAGCACTTCAAACACGTGCTCCAGACCTTCTTTGCCCACTACGTCCCGGACCCCAACAAGGTCAACGTTTTCTGCTGGAACTTCAATGGTCAGATCACCCTGAGCCACCTTGAGCTTGAGATACATCTTCTCTTCGCCCTTGACGGTGCGCATCTTGATTTCTTCAATTTTGGCTGCACCGTGGTGAGGGTAAACTACTGTCTCGCCGACCTCAAAAACCATGTGGACATTCCCCTTTCCCGCAGACCAGTTTATCACGTTTAAGGCATACGACTGCCATGGAACGCACCCAGGAACCGCGTAAATACGGGGAAAACGGCCCTAAACGGCGCCGTCAGACCCTTGACGAAAGCGGATATTAGTGCATTGGCCCGTCCCTGCCAAGGCGCCCACTGTCCCCCCGCACGCGCCCTCCCGGCCCCGGCGCCGACGGGATTGTGTACGGCCCGAATCATCGTTTGGCGGGGATTGCCGATAGGCTATGGCTGAATAATGTTCCAAGACTCTCAAGGAGTGCGTGACGTGGGTTTCACTGCGATGAACCGGGGCCAGCGCGGCAAGCTGGCAATGGCAACGGCTGCTCTGGGCATCGGCCTGCTGTCCGTAACAGGCTGCGGCTACATCAACCCCCAGGCGACCGGCGCGCAGTACGCGGCCTCGGACGGCACGCAGGCCAACGTCGGCCCGCTGCAGCTGCGCAACATGATGATCATCTCCGCCGGTGAGGACAAGCCCGGCCGTGTGGTCGGCGCCGTGTACAACACCTCCTCTGAGGACGTGACGCTGGTTATCGCCGGCGCCGAAGGTTCCCGGACCGAGGTCCCGGTCAAGCAGAACTCCTACACGCTGCTCAATGACTCCACCGACGAGGCCATCCTGAGCACCACCGGCGGCATCCCGGGCTCCCTCGTCGAGGTCACCGCCAGCGAGGACGGCACCAACCAGAAGTCCACGTTCAAGGTCCCGGTGCTGGACGCCACGATCTCCGACTACAAGCAGTACCTGCCGGCCGGCAGCGAACCCACCGGCACGGCCACGCCGACGCCGTCGGCGACGAGCAACGCGAACCACTAGCTTCCACCCAGAAAAGGAGGGGCGCCCGGCCACGGGCGCCCCTCCTTTTCTGTCTGCTCTTGTGCGTACCGCCCTGTCAGGGGCGCCGGTCCGCCGGGCTCAGGGCTCGAACTTGTAGCCGAGTCCGCGGACGGTGATGAGGTGCCGCGGCGCCGAGGGGTCCGGCTCGATCTTGCTGCGGAGCCGCTTGACGTGGACATCGAGGGTCTTGGTATCCCCCACATAGTCCGAGCCCCAGACCCGGTCGATCAGCTGCCCGCGGGTCAGGACCCGGCCGGAGTTGCGCAGCAGCATTTCCAACAGCTCAAACTCCTTCAGCGGCAGGGAAACCTGCTCGCTGCTGACAGTGACGACGTGGCGTTCGATATCCATTCGGACCGGACCCGCCTGCACGGTGCTGGACACCAGTTCCTCGGGCTCGCCCTGGCGGCGCAGCACGGCCCGGACGCGGGCCACCAGCTCCCGCGAGGAGTAGGGCTTGGTGACGTAGTCGTCAGCGCCGAGTTCCAGCCCCACGACCTTGTCGATCTCCGCGTCCTTCGCCGTCAGCATGATGACCGGGACGGACGAGCGCTGCCGCAGCTGCCGGCAGACCTCGGTGCCCGACTGGCCGGGCAGCTGCAGGTCCAGCAGCACCAGGTCGGCGCCGTTGCGGTCGAACTCGGTGATGGCGTCCAGTCCGTTGTCCACCACCTCCACCTCGAATCCTTCCTTGCCCAACAGGTAGGACAGCGGGTCACTGAACGACTCTTCGTCCTCGACAATCAGAATCCTGCTCAAGCGGTAGCTCCTTGCTCATGGGCGCCGGCGGCGTCCCGTCGTGTTGGTCTGGGGTGCTGGGACGGGGCCTGGGCCGCGGCCTGGGAAGCGGCCCGGTCTGCGGGGTCGGCCGGGTCGGCAACGCCGTCGAGGTCCTGGCCCTCCAGCTCCGGAAGCCGGATGGTGAAGGTGGAGCCCTGCCCCGGCTGCGACCAGAGGGTCACTTCGCCGCCATGGTTGGCGACCACATGCTTGACGATGCTCAGGCCGAGGCCGGTGCCGCCGGTATGGCGCGACCGGGCGGCGTCCACGCGGTAGAAGCGCTCGAAGACGCGTTCCTGGTCCTCGGGGCTGAGCCCCTCGCCCTGGTCCGTGACGGAAACGGCCACGAGGCCGTCCTTGGCCCGGATGCCGACGCCGACCCGGGTGTTTTCCGGGGAGTAGCGGATGGCGTTGTCGATCAGGTTCCGCAGCGCCGTCACCAGCTGGTCCTGGTCGCCGTAGACCATCGCGTCCGCGTGCCCGCCCACCACGAGGTCGATGTTCTTGCTTTCCGCCGGCAGCTGGGACCGGTCCACGGCCTCGGCGACGACGGTGTTGATGTCCACCGCCCGGCCCTGCTTGGCGACGTTGGAGCCCTGCAGCCGGGACAGTTCGATGATGTCCTGCACCAGGGCCGCCAGCCGTGCGGATTCCTTGTGCGTGCGCCTGGCGAAGCGGCGCACCGCATCCGGGTCATCGGCCGAGGACTCAAGCGCCTCGGCCAGCAGCGAGATGGCGCCGACCGGCGTCTTCAGTTCGTGGGAGACGTTCGCGACGAAGTCGTTGCGGACTTCCTCGGTGCGGGTGACCTCGGTCCGGTCGTCGGCCAGCAGGAGGATGTATTCCTCCGCGATCACGGCCGCCCGCACCTGCACCACAATGGTTCCCTGGCCCAGCGGGCCCCGCGGCAGTTCGAGGAGGCGTTCGAGGATGACGCCGTCGCGCCGCACCTTCGCGGTCATTTCCAGCAGCTGCTCATGGACCAGGGTGTGCCCGCGGACCAGGCCGTAGGCGTACGCGGCGGGGCTGGCGCGGACGACGCCGTCGATCGCGTCCACCACCACAAACGCCCGGCCGACGGCGGCCAGCACCTCGGCGGCGCCATCGGGAAGGGCGGGATCCTCGAACTCGACGTCCACGAGCTGGCGCTGCTGCTCACTGACCCGGAAGGCAAGCACGCCGAAGACGCCAAGCGACAGGCCGATCAGGCCGGCGATCACGCCGATAAGCATTGGGTCCACGGCTCCAGCTTATGCTCTGCCCCGCGTCGGAAACTGTAATCTCCCGCTATTCCCACTCCGGTTCAGCTAACGTTCATCTATTGGGGCGTAACAGTTCACCGGACGCTGGAAGACTGGACAGTTGAAGCGCCGCGAGGTGAACCGAAATGGGCCCGCCACCGTGGTGGCTGGCAATATTTCCAAGGAAAGGACGCACACGTGCGCAAGGTTTTTCAGGAAGAGCTCGCCCAAGTTGGGGAACAGCTCGTCGAAATCTCAAAGCTGGTCAGTGAAGCCATTGATAAGGCCACGACTGCGTTCGACGGCGCCGACATCGACCTGGCCGAGGACGTCATCGCGGCCGACGCCCGGATCGACTTCCTGCAGAACAGCCTGGACGAGCGCGCCATCGACATCCTCGCGCTGCAGGGCCCCGTCGCCAGCGACCTGCGGATGATCGTGGGGTCCCTCCGGATGAGCGCCTCGCTGGAGCGGATGGGCGACCTCGCCCGCCACCTCGCCCAGCTGGCCCGTCTGCGCTACCCCGCCACCGTGGTGCCCGCCCAGCTGCATGAGACGTTCAAAAGCTTTGCGGAGTACGACCTGCTGATTGCCCAAAAGCTCACGGTCCTGCTGGAGACCCGCGACCTCGAAGTCGCCCGGGACATCATGAAGGCCAACACGGCCGTGAACGACCTGCACCTGAGCGTCTTCAAGGCGATCGCCCGCAGCGACTGGCACGAGTCCCCCGCCACGACCGTCGACGTCGCCCTCGCCAGCCGCTACTTCGAGCGCTTCGCGGACCACGGCGTCTCCGTGGCGCAGAAGGTCACGTACCTGGTGACCGGCGCCTGGCAGCCGAACGGCATCGAGCACAGCTAGCAGCCACTGCCGTCCCGCCCGGAGCGCCGGACAGCAGCACCGGAAGCAGAAGAGTACGACGCCGGCCGGTCACCTTGCGAGGTGACCGGCCGGCGTCGTACGTTTCCGTGGTTGTGCGGTGTGGCTCGTTACTTCTTGCCCTGGTTGGCGACTGCCTTGATCGCCTCGGCCGCGGCCTCGGGGTCGAGGTAGGTGCCGCCCGGGTTCAGCGGCTTGAAGTTCTCGTCCAGGTCGTAGACCAGCGGGATGCCCGTGGGGATGTTCAGTCCGGCGATCGCTTCGTCGCTGATGCCGTCCAGGTGCTTGACGAGCGCGCGCAGCGAGTTGCCGTGGGCCGTGACCAGGACGGTCTTGCCGGCCTTGAGGTCTTCCTTGATGTCCGATTCCCAGTAGGGCATCAGGCGGATGAGGACGTCCTTGAGGCACTCGGTGCGGGGCAGGTCGTCGCCGAGGTCCGCGTAGCGCGGATCGTGCGCCTGGGAGAACTCGGAGTTGTCGTCCAGGGGCGGCGGCGGGGTGTCGTAGGACCGGCGCCAGGTCATGAACTGCTCCTCGCCGTATTCAGCGAGGGTCTGGGCCTTGTCCTTGCCCTGCAGGGCGCCGTAGTGGCGCTCGTTGAGCCGCCAGTCCCGCTTGACCGGGATCCAGCCGCGGTCGGCCTTGTCGAGGGTGATGTTGGCGGTGTTGATGGCCCGCTTCAGCAGCGAGGTGTACAGGACGTCCGGGAGGATGTTGTGCTCCACGAGAAGCTCGCCGCCGCGGATCGCCTCGGCCCGGCCCTGGTCGTTGAGGTCAACGTCCACCCAGCCGGTGAACAGGTTCTTGGCGTTCCATTCGCTGTGGCCGTGGCGCAGCAAAATCAGCTTATAAGTCATGGTTTTCATCCTAGCCGAGCGGCCCCGGGCAGTGCCGCGCGTTACATCGCCCCCGCGTTGGAGTGCTGCAGTGGAGGTAGGGTGGGCTGGTGGTGCAGAAGGCTGAGCGGGTGGCGCCCCCGCAACCCCATCTCATGGGAAAACCCGGCATGGAAAAAGGCGGCCCGGGAAAAACCGGTGTGGCGAAAAGCGGACCCCGCGCGGGCCGGCCGGTGGGCAACATTACCCGCGGCACCACCAACCCGAACCGGATGCGGCGGCTGGACCGCTGGCTGACCGGGCCGCAGGCCTGGCGGCTGCGCTCGGCGGCTGACCCCCTTGTGGTCGATCTGGGCTACGGCGCTTCCCCGGCCACCGCCGTCGAGCTCTTTGAACGGCTGTCCGCGGTCCGGCCCGACGTGCGGGTGGTAGGCATCGAAATCGAGCCCGAGCGCGTCCGGCTGGCCCGGGAACTGGAACGGCCCGGGCTTAGCTTCCAGCTGGGCGGCTTCGAACTGCCGGTCACCGGCCGGCCCGTCCTGGTGCGGGCGTTCAACGTTCTCCGGCAATACGAGGAAGCCGACGTCGCGGCCATCTGGCGCCTGGTGCAGGGGCGGCTGGCCCCGGACGGACTGTTTATTGACGGCACCTGCGACGAGATCGGCCGCCGGGTTACGTGGGTGGCGCTGGACGCCGAACGGCCGCTGAGCCTGAGCCTGTCCATGCGGTTCGGCAGTTTTGCGCTGCCCTCGGAGGTGGCCGAGCGGCTCCCGAAGGCCCTCATCCACCGGAACGTGCCGGGCGAGAGGATTCAGGCCTTCCTGCAGGCGATGGACCAGGCCTGGCTGGAGGCCGCGCCGCTGGCGTCCTTCGGGAACCGGCAGCGCTGGACGGCGATGTGCCGGTCACTGCTCGACGCCGGCTGGCCGGTCCACGATGGTCCGGCCCGGTGGCGGCTGGGCGAACTGACGGTCGGCTGGGAGGCCGTGGCGCCGGGCAGTTAGCGTGACAAAAATGGGCCCACGCCGGCAGGGTTCCCTGAGCGAGCTTGCGAGCTTTAGGGGGCCGGCGGGGACTACCAGGGGCCGTACGGGCCCGTGTTGCGGCTTCCGCCGCGGCCCGCGTCCTTCACGGCGGGGCGCACGTCGGCGAGATAAACGGACGCCGCCGTCACCGCGACGAGCCCGAACAGTCCCAGCGGGCCCAGGAGGCCTCCGCCTCCGCCGCCCAGGAGGGAGAGCAGGCCGACGGCCATGGCGCCGCCGGTGACTGCCAGCCAGAAAGTCTTGGTGCGCTTGGACACCGCTTCAAAGGCGTTCGCCTTGTGCCGCAGGCAATCGAAGAAAGCCCATACCTCAAGGGCCAGGGCTACGAGGGCCAGGAGAAAGTAGATCCCGGTCTCGACATAGTAAATAAGCGCTCTTCCGTCCATGCACCCAGCCTAGCCGTCCAGACTGGCCAAGGCCTGCTCCAAATCGGCCCACAGGTCCTCGACGTTTTCGATTCCCACACTCAAGCGGACCAGGTTGTCCGGCACACTGGCCGGCTCGGCGGTGTGCCGGCGCCGCCGTTCGATCAGTGACTCCACCCCGCCCAGGGAGGTGGCGGGCAGCCACAGCTTCAGGGCACGGACCATCCGGTCCGCGGCATCGGCACCGCTGATGCTGCCGTCGCCGCTGTTCCCGCCGCCGGCGACCGGGGCCATTTCAATGCACAGCACCGAGCCGAAGCCCTTCATCTGGCTCTTGGCCCGCTCATGGCCGGGATCCGAGGGCAGCCCCGGGAAACGGATGCTGCCGACCCTGGGGTGTGTGCTTAGCCGCCCGGCCAGCACCGCCGCCGAGGCCTGCGAACGCTCGACCCGCAGGGCCAGGGTCCGCAGCCCGCGCAGCGCCAGCCAGGCCTCGAAGGGCCCGGCGATCCCGCCGTGGATGGTGCGGTGGTGCAGCAGCGCGGCGCGGAGTCCGGCGTCGGACGTCACCAGGGCGCCCAGCACGACGTCGGAATGGCCGGAAAGGTACTTTGTCACCGAGTGGAGGACGACGTCGGAGCCCAGCGCCAGCGGCTGCTGCACGAGCGGGGTGGAGAAAGTGTTGTCCGTGACGACGACGGCGCCCGCCGCGTGCGCGGCCGCCGTCAGCGCGCGGATGTCCGCGACACCCAGCATCGGGTTGGTGGGGCTCTCCAGCCAGAGCATGCTGGCCGGCCGTCCGTCCGCCGGCGCGAGCTGCGCCAGGACCGCGTCGGTGTCCGCGATGTCCACCGTGCGCAGTTCCAGGAAGCCCTTTTCGGCCAGTTCCGTGGCCATCACCAGGGACCCGGCGTAGCTGTGGGAGGGCATGACCAGCACTCCCCCGGCAGGAACCAGGGACAGCGCCGAACTGACGGCCGCGAGGCCGGAGGCATAGAGCAGGCCGGGGAGCTCGGCGCCCTCCAGCTGGGCGAGGGCTTCCTCGAAGGGGTCCCAAGTGGGGTTGGAGTACCGCCCGTAGCCGCGGTCGCCGTCGCCCAGGGGACCCGTGCCGTAATAGGTCGAGGACAGCACCAGCGGAGGGTTGACCGGTTCGTCGCGTTCACGCGGCGGGCGGCCCGCCGCCACCACAACCGTTTCCGCGGAGAGGGAGGCTGCCTGTGCATCGGAAAGACTCATGGTCACAGGGTACTTCGGCGCCCTGCAAGGCGGCCAAGGCGTTACGTCCGGGCGCGTTACTGTCAGGGAATGTCGGTAGGCTAGAGCGGTGAGTACCCATAACCCCGGACTGTTTATCGCCTTCGAGGGCGGCGACGGCGCCGGCAAGTCCACGCAGGCAGCCGAGCTGGCTGCGGCCCTGGAATCGCGCGGCCTCAAGGTGCTGCGGACCCGGGAACCGGGCGGCACTCCGATCGGCGAAAAGCTGCGTTCCCTGGTCCTGGACCACGGCCACGGCCACATCGACGCGCACACCGAGGCCCTGATTTTCGCGGCCTCCCGCGCCGCCCACGCCAGCCAGGTCATCCGCCCCGCCCTGGAGCGCGGCGAGATCGTCCTCACCGACCGCTATATCGATTCCTCGGTCGCCTACCAGGGCGCCGGCCGGGACCTGGGCACCGACGCCGTCCGCAACATCAACGAGTGGGCCACCTCGGGCCTGCAGCCGGACCTCACGGTGCTGCTCGATGTTGACCCCGAGGTCGGCCGCCGCCGCCGCACCGCGGGCGATGCGGCCGAGGACCGGCTGGAATCCGAGGCGGACGAGTTCCACGCCAGGATCCGGACCGCGTTCCTGGCGCTTGCCGCGGCCCGGCCCGAGCAGTATCTCGTCCTCCCGGCCCACCTCCCGGTCGAGCAGTTGGCGGTGCGGATCCTCGAGCGGGTCGAGTCGCTGCTGGCCCTCCCCCGGGGCGTGAGCGCATGAGCGTCTGGGACGACCTCCAGGGCCAGCCCGCGGTCGTGGCCCAACTCCGCCAGGCCGCCGGGGGCGAGGGCCTGACCCATGCGTGGCTCTTTACCGGCCCGCCGGGTTCCGGCCGGTCCAATGCGGCGAAGGCCTTCGCCGCTGCCTTGAACTGCGACCAGGACGACGTCGGCCTGCGCGGCTGCGGTGAGTGCGCGGCGTGCCTGACCATCCTGGGTGAAACCCACTCCGACGTCGCGTTCGTGCGCACCGAAAAGGTCACCATCACCATCGACGAGGCCCGCGAGCTGGTCTCCACGGCCGGGAACCGGCCGTCCTCGGCGCGCTGGCGCATCATCGTGGTGGAGGACGCGGACCGGATGGCCGAACGCACCACCAACGTGCTGCTCAAGGCGATCGAGGAGCCGACCCCCCGGACCATCTGGATGCTGTGCGCGCCCTCCCCGGCCGATGTCCTGGTCACCATCCGCTCCCGTTGCCGGGCGGTGGCGCTGCGGCTTCCGCCCGCGGCCGACGTCGCGGCCCTGCTGATCAAGCGCGACGGCGTCGACCCGGCCGTCGCCGAACGGGCGGCCCGGGCAGCGCAAAGCCATGTCGGGATCGCCCGGAGGCTCGCCCGGGACCCGGAAGCCCGTCAGCGGCGGCTGGAAACAGTGCGGTTCCCGCTGGGCCTCCGGGGCGTCACCGCCGCGGTGCTGATGGCGGAGAAGCTCCTCAAGATCGCCACCGAGGAAGCTACCAGCTCCAACGATGAACGCGACGCCGCGGAGAAAGCCGCCCTGCTCGCCACCCTCGGCGCGCCCGAGAGCGGCACGCTGCCGCCGGCCATGCGCGGTCAGGTCAAGCAGTTGGAGGACGACCAGAAGCGCCGCGCCAAGCGGTCCGTGACGGACTCCCTCGACCGCACCCTGACCGATCTGCTGTCCTTCTACCGGGATGTGC
>Ga0247818_10002103_pt1 | contig 12904 bp, 13 predicted proteins | sample 13C_Glucose_Day1_FD_192424 | JGI IMG/M metagenome (GOLD analysis project Ga0247818, IMG submission 192424) | Soil microbial communities from agricultural site in Penn Yan, New York, United States - 13C_Glucose_Day1 | ecosystem: Environmental > Terrestrial > Soil > Agricultural land | place...
CCGTGGTGGAGGCCACCGTGACGCGCAGGCGAGCGCCGCCCGCGCATCTCACCTGCCGCGCCCTCGGCGACAGCGCGGCATACGTCTATGACGTCACGGACCTGCAGGCCGTCTGCGCCGGCGGGTGAGCTCGCGGTGGGCCGCGACGGTGCCGGTGCTGACGGTGCCGGCCAGGAGTGCGCCCCAGGCCATGTCGATGGGGACGAGCACCCACGGGAAGCCCGCGAGGACCGCGAGGCTGGTGAGGTCCCAGGTCGCGTACGTGACGAGACCGAAGAAGGAGCCGTTCAGGGCCGCCAGGCGCAGCGAGTCCTGACGTGCCGCCGGCTCGATGACGAAGTGCGCCAGACCGAGGAGGAACAGCGCGTAGAAGGCGACCGCTGCCGGGGTGTTCGGCTGCGTTGCCAACAGGTCGCCGAGCAGCCGGTCGTACAGGTCCGCGGCGACGAAGGTCAGCCAGACGAGGTCCAGGAGCACGAAGAGAGCCGCGGCGGTGGCCAGCAGGCGCACACGGGTCGCAGCGGTCACAGGCGTTGGCGCTCGCTCAGCCGTGGAGGGCGACCGTCAGCAGGACGGCTGAGTCCTCGAGGGCGTCGAGGCCGTGCCGGCGCGGGGGCACGGGGAGAACCTGACCGGCCTCGAGCACCCACTGCTGGTCGTGGGTGTGCAGGCGCACCCGGCCGCTGATGACCTGCAGCAGCGCCGCCGGCGGGGAGTCGTGCTCGCCGAGCTCGGCATCGGCCGTCATGGCGATGACGGTCGAGCGCTGGACCGACCCCGAGACGATGGTCTCCGCGGCTCGTCCGGAGGCAGCACGCTGGGCCTCGCCCAGGAGGCGTCCAGCGACGTCGTGCAGGTCGGTGATCTCGCGGTCCATCGCCTCGTCCTCCATCGGCCGGGAAGTGCCTCCCCGCATTGAAGCAGTACCGGGGTGGGACGGCGAGGGCAGTCTCGGGGCGGTGCCCGTCCGGCAGGTCCGGGGCACCGACCCGCCGGACGAGTCCGCCGGCCGTGTCAGGAGGTGTGGCGGCCTGCCGCCGAGGCAGAGCCCAGCCACGTGTGCGGGTTGCCCTCCCAGCACCAGCCGAGCCGAGGGTGCCCCTTGCTGATCCACAGGGCCGTGACGCGCTTGTCACCGCAGCGCGATCCGGGGAGGAAGAAGGCGTTGCGTTCCTTGAGAATCCCGGGGAAGAGGGCGAGGAGGGTGACGCCCTCGTCGATCGTGAGCGGCGTCCGGCCGGAGGTGAGGATGAGCGGGAGCGCGTCCTTGGCCCGGACGTCGAGGGTGGCCTCGCCGGTGTCGACATCGGCGATGAGGTACACCGGTGCGTCGGGCACCTCCACCTCGGGGATCGGCCGGAAGCCCGCCAGCTCGTCGGAGGAGAACTCCGTCCAGCCGGTCGTGGACTTCCAGCGGACCACGGGCAGGGCGACGTCGGCCGTGACCAGGGCCGAGGTGACGACGACGGTGAACGGGATGCGTCCCGCTGCCGAGGCGCGGGCCCGCCGGGCCTGCGCTCGCAGCGGTGCGAACAGGGCACGGAAGGCGGGCTCGCCCAGGCCGGCGAGCGCCGGGTAGCCGGCGTCGAGCAGGGCCTGGACCTGACGGTCGAACTCGGCGTCGGTGGTCGTCGTGTCAGTCGTCGTGTCGGGAGTCGTGGTGTCGGGGGACCAGGTTTCGGTGGTGGTGGCGTCGGCGGGCTGCGCGGTGGTGGTGGCGTCGGCGGACAGGGCGGCGGTTGCGGGCGTGCTGGCTGAGGCGGTCATGGGGTCCCTTCGGCTCAGAAACGGCGAGTGGTCAACGCTCCACCGCCGGGACCTGTTCCGTGGAGGTGCCGAGGGCGCGCGAGCAGGTGCGCGGAGCCGTTCCGCTGGCGCCCGGCTCAGTCTGGGCCCCGGCTTCGTCGCGCGGCTGCTCGATGCGGGACCCATTGACGAGCGTGACGTCGTCGTACGCCGGGCGGCCCTCGATGACGTTGCGGAACTGGTAGCGGGTGAGCGAGGTGAGCTCGCAGTCCCGGCCGAAGGTGGCGATGTCGAACGCTGACGGCTGCCCCGTGAGCTCCTCGCCCTCGACTCCCTGGAGGAAGTGGCTGAAGGGACCGCCGCCGGTGAAGGTGCCGACCCCGATGAGGTTCCCCTCCAGCTGGTTGCTGTGCATGTGTCCGTGGGCCTTGAGGTCGGCTCGCTCGAGGTCTGTGACCGCTCCCGGCTCGTGGGAGACCACCAGGTCGGGCACCGGCCGGTCGGCGAAGGCGGCGGTGAACGCCTCGAGGGCTGGGAGCTGCTTGGCGGCGTTGTCCCGGTTGTCGTCCCCGAACCACCGGGGGTCGTTGAAGCCGGCGATGGAGATGCCGTTGATGGTCTGCACCGCGTAGGTGTCGTCGTTGGGCTGGAGCAGGACCACGTTGGGCACCTTCGCGAGCCGTCGGAGCAGGGTGTCGTCGCTGGCACTGTTGGCGTCATGGTTGCCGCGCACGAAGATGTACGGCACCTCGAGCGACGCGATTCCCTTGAACAGCCCCACTGTCTCGCCCTCCGTGACACTGCCGAAGTTGAGCAGGTCGCCGAGGTCGACCACGGCGTCGATCTGCTCCTCCTCGACGATGGCCTTCATGAGCGGGTACTGCTGGGCCCCGTGGATGTCCGAGACGAGCAGGATGCGCGCGGCCTCCGGCTCCGCCAGCGACTGCGGCGTGTACTTCTCCTGCAGGGCCGACGAGAGAGCGAGCAGGTTCTTCAGGTAGGGCGTCGTCTGTTGGGCGCGGGTCTCCACGCCGTCGAGCAGGTCGGCGTTGCGCTGCACGGCACCGAGGATGCCCGTCGTCGTGAAGGCGGCCAGGCGGTCCGGCTGGTACGCCTGCCAGACGCTCACGGCGGTGAGGCCGCAGGCGATGGCCCAGCAGGCCCCGGCCGCCGCGACCCGCCGGACCGGCGGGCGGCCCCGGCCACGCCGCCACACGGCATACACGGCGAGGGCCGCGAGCACCACGACCAGCGACCCGATCGCGAACCGGGCGCCGAGCGACAGTGCGGCGTCGCGGGCGGCATTGGCCAACTCCAGAGGCCCGGGCTGGAGCGCCTTGATCGAGACCTTGGGCTGGGCCAGGAGATCGGTGATGTTCTGCTTGACCTGGACGCTGGCGAGAACTCCCGGTGCGGGAAGGGGGCCGTCGAAGTCGAGGTTGATGTCCCCGAACACCGTGGGGCTGTGAATCCGGGACTCCTCCTGCGGGTTCGCCGACAGGCGCAGCTGGGCCTGGTAGTTGATCGTCTCGGCGGTCGAGGGGAACAGCGTCGTGGCGGCCACGCCCCCGGCGATGCAGCCGGCGATGAGGGCCAGTGCGGCGACGGCCCGCACCAGCCACCGGGGCAGGCGGCGCCTCCTGCCCGCGGGGCCTGCCGGAGTGCTCACCCGCCCACGGTAACCAACCGGTGCTGCCTACTCTTGCCGTATGCCCTCACCGCTCGGCCCTCTGCACGGCCGCTCCTTCGCCGCGGTCATCTTCGACATGGATGGCACCCTCATCGACTCCATCCCCGTCGTCATCCGCAGCTGGCTGCGCTGGGCGGAGGAGCACGGCCTCGACCCCGAGGGGCTGCGTGGCTTCCACGGCGTCCCGGCGGCCGCGATCGTCGCCGAGCTGCTGCCCGCGCACAAACACGAGAGCGCGCTGGGTCGGATCAACGACCTCGAGCTGGCCGACACCGAGGGAATCACGGTCCTCCCCGGGGCAGCCGAGGCGCTCGCCGCCCTCGCCCCGGGACTCTGCGCGATCGCGACGTCGTGCTCCACCCCGCTGGCGGCCGTGCGCATCGAGGCGACCGGGCTGCAGGTGCCGCGGGTGCTCGTCACGGCGGACGACGTCGAGCGCGGCAAGCCACACCCCGACCCGTTCCTCCTCGCCGCCGAGCGGCTGGGCGTCGACGCGGCGCAGTGCCTCGTGGTCGAGGATGCCCCTGGCGGTCTCGCGGCAGCACACGCGGCCGGCTGCGCGACGCTGGCCGTGACGACGACGACCCCTGCGCACGAGCTCGTGGCCGACGCCGTGGTCGCGAACCTCGGCGAGGTCACCTTCTCCGCCGACGGCGACGGCGTCCGGGTGCGCCCCCACCGGAGCTGAGCTCGGCCGCGGCGGGAATGCCGCGGCATACCCATGTGTTATCGCTGACCCAACGCACACTTATGATTGGCGATGGCGCGCGTCTGCGCGCCGGCAGGCATGACACGGAAGGTCGAGGACGAACAACATGCGCACGAGGTTCACGCTGGCGGCACTGGTGGCTGCGATCGCGGTCCTGCTCTCGGCCTGCGGGGGTGGCGGATCCGGCGAGGCGTCGGCGTCCGACCTGGCCCGCGTCAAGGAGGCAGGTGTCCTCAAGGTCGGCACCGAGGGGACCTACTCGCCCTTCAGCTACCACGACCCCAAGAGCAACCAGCTCGTCGGCTACGACGTCGAGGTCATCGCGGCGGTGGCCAAGGAGCTGGGCGTGGAGGTCGAGTACGTCGAGACACCGTGGGACGCGATCTTCGCCGGCCTGACCTCGAAGCGCTTCGACGTGGTGGCCAACCAGGTCACCCGCAACGAGGAGCGCCAGGGTCTCTACGGCCTCTCGGACACCTACACCGTCTCCGAGGGCGTCATCGCGACGCGGGCCGACGACTCCTCGATCTCCTCCCTCGCCGACCTCAAGGGCAAGAAGTCGGCGCAGAGCCTGACGAGCAACTGGGCCCAGGTGGCCAAGGACGCCGGCGCGGACGTCGAGTCCGTCGAGGGCTTCACCCAGGCGATCACCCTCCTGAAGCAGAAGCGGGTCGAGGCGACCGTCAACGACAACCTGGCTGTCCTCGACTACCAGAAGTCCACCGGCGACACGTCGGTGAAGATCGCGGCCAAGACCGGGGACGTCTCCGAGCAGGTCGTCGCCACCCGCAAGGACTCGGACCTCGTGGCCGCCATCAACAAGGCCCTGGCGGACCTCAAGGCCGACGGGACGCTGAAGTCCATCTCGGAGAAGTACTTCCAGGCCGACGTCTCCGCGAAGCAGTAGGACGTGCCGCGGCCGGCTTCCTCTGCTGAGGTGGTGGGGTGAACGAGCAGACCGTCCAGCTGATCCTCGACTCGCTCTGGCCGCTGCTCCAGGCCACGGTGACGGGGACGATCCCGCTCACGGCGATCAGCTTCGTGCTCGGCCTGGCGCTGGCCCTGGTCGTGGCCCTCATGCGGCTCTCGCCGGTGAGGGCGGTGTCCGGGGCGGCGCGGACGTACATCTCGGTGATCCGCGGCACGCCACTGCTGCTGCAGCTGTTCATCATCTACTACGGTCTGCCCTCGCTCGGTGTCAGCTTCGACCCCTTCCCGGCGGCGGTCCTGGCGTTCACCCTCAACGTCGGCGGGTATGCCGCGGAGGTCATCCGCTCCGCGATCCTCGCCGTTCCCAAGGGTCAGTGGGAGGCCGCGTCGACGGTCGGCATGAACTACCCGACGACGCTGCGCCGGGTGGTGCTGCCCCAGGCGACCCGCACGGCGATCCCGCCGCTGTCCAACACGCTGATCTCCCTCGTGAAGGACACCTCGCTCGCCTCGACCATCCAGGTGACCGAGCTGTTCCGCACGGCCCAGGAGGTGGCCGCGCCGACCTACCAGTTCTTCGCGATGTATGCGGTGGCGGCGGCGTACTACTGGGTGATCTGCCTCGCCCTCTCCTTCGGCCAGTCCCGGCTCGAGGAACGACAGAACAGGTACGTGGCGCGATGACCGAGCCGACCGGGCCCGCCCAGCCCACCGAGCACGCCGGGCCCGCCCAGCCCGCCGATCATGCCGATCACGCCGGGCCTGCCCAGCCCGCCGATCACGCCGGGCCTGCCCAGCCCACTCGTCCGCCGGCGGTCCACGAGACTCCCGGCCACCCGTTGGTCGCGGTGTCGGGACTGGCCAAGTCCTTCGGCGACCACCAGGTGCTGACCTCGATCGACTTCGAGGTGCACGCTGGCTCGGTCACCGTGCTCATCGGCCCGTCCGGGTCGGGCAAGACCACCGTGCTGCGCTCGCTGAACAGCCTCGAGATCCCCGACAGCGGGCACGTGCGCATCGACGAGGTCGACCTCGACTTCTCACAGTCGGTCGCCAAACGGCAGCTCGCCGACCTGCGCGCCCAGAGCGGGATGGTCTTCCAGTCGCACAACCTCTTCCCCCACATGACGGTCCTGGAGAACATCATCGAGGGGCCGACGGTCGTGCAGCGCCGGCCCCGCGGTGACGTCGCCTCCGACGCGCGGCGGCTCCTCGAGCTCGTGGGACTCGAGGAGAAGGCGGACCAGTACCCCTACCAGCTCTCCGGCGGGCAGCAGCAGCGCGTCGGCATCGCCCGTGCCCTCGCGCTGCGGCCGAAGCTGATGCTCTTCGACGAGCCCACCTCGGCGCTCGACCCCGAGCTCGTCGGCGAGGTGCTGCACGTCATGAAGGACCTCGCCTCGCAGGGCTGGACCATGGTCGTGGTCACCCACGAGATCCGGTTCGCGCAGCAGGTCGCGGACCAGGTGCTCTTCATGGACGGAGGGGTCATCGTCGAGCGCGGCACTCCGGCCGAGGTCCTCACCCGGCCCCGGACCGAGCGCGCCCGGCAGTTCCTCCACCGCATCCTCGATCCCCTCTAGAGGGCGCGGCGGTGGAGTAGTTTCCCGGCATGGACGCCGATGTCATCGTCGTGGGAGCCGGGCTGGCCGGGCTCGTCGCCGCTGCTGAGCTGGCCGACGCGGGCCGGCGCGTCGTGGTGCTCGACCAGGAGAGCGAGGCGAACCTCGGCGGTCAGGCCCACTGGTCGTTCGGCGGGCTCTTCCTGGTGGACAGTCCGGAGCAGCGGCGGATGGGGATCCGCGACTCGGTCGAGCTGGCGTGGCAGGACTGGCAGGGCAGTGCCGGCTTCGACCGGCCCGAGGACCACTGGCCGCGTCAGTGGGCCGAGGCCTACGTCGACTTCGCCGCCGGCGAGAAGCGCTCGTGGCTGCACCAGCAGGGCATGCGGTTCTTCCCTGTCGTGGGGTGGGCCGAGCGCGGCGACGGCAGTGCCAGCGGGCACGGCAACTCGGTGCCGCGCTTCCACATCACGTGGGGCACTGGCCCCGGGGTGCTCGAACCGTTCGTGCGCCGGGTTCGCAAGGCCCAGGCCGCAGGCCGGCTCGAGCTGCGTTTCCGCCACCGCGTCGACGCGCTGGTGGTGTCCGGCGGGACGGTGAGCGGCGTGAGCGGCGCCGTCCTGGCACCCGACGGCGCCGGGCGCGGCCGCCCGACCAACCGCGACGTCACCGACGGCTTCGAGCTCAGCGCCCAGGCGGTGCTGGTGAGCTCCGGCGGCATCGGCGGCAACCACGACCTGGTGCGGGCCAACTGGCCCCGCCGCCTCGGCGCGCCTCCGGAGCGCATGATCACCGGCGTCCCGGCCTACGTGGACGGGCGGATGATGCGCATCGCCCAGGACGCCGGCGGGCGCGTCATCAACCCGGACCGCATGTGGCACTACGTCGAGGGCATCCACAACTGGGACCCGGTCTGGCCGCTGCACGCGATCCGCATCCTGCCCGGACCCAGCTCGATGTGGTTCGACGCGCTCGGCAACCGCCTGCCGCCCCCGCTCTTCCCGGGCTTCGACACCCTCGGGACCCTCGCCCACCTGCGCCGGACGGGCCACGACCACTCGTGGTTCATCCTCACCCACCGCATCATCGGCAAGGAGTTCGCGCTCTCCGGCTCGGAGCAGAACCCCGACCTGACGGGGAAGTCGGTGCGCGACGTGGTCGGTCGCGCGAGGTCGGACATGCCCGGCCCGGTGCTCGCCTTCCTCGAGCGCGGTGAGGACTTCGTGCAGGCCGAGACGATCGGCGAGCTCGTGCACAGGATGAACGCGCTGACCCCCGAGCCCCTCCTCGACGCCGCGCACATCGAGCGGCAGGTCGTCGAGCGCGACCGGCAGCTCGACAACCCGTTCGGCAAGGACGCCCAGGTGACCGCCATCCGCGGCGCGCGCGCCTACCGCGGCGACCGGCTGATCCGCACCGCGAGCCCGCACCGGATCCTGGACCCCGAGGCCGGTCCGCTCATCGCGGTCCGCCTCTCCGTCCTCACGCGCAAGACCCTCGGCGGCCTCGAGACCGACCTCCATGGCCGGGTGCTCGGCGAGGACGGGAGGCCGGTGACCGGCCTGTATGCCGCCGGCGAGGCCGCCGGGTTCGGCGGCGGCGGAGTGCACGGGTACCGCTCGCTCGAAGGCACCTTCCTCGGCGGCTGCATCTTCTCCGGCCGGACCGCTGGCCGCGCAGCAGCCGCCGCCACCGCCTAGCCCATCGGCAGTCGCCTCGCCCGTCCAGCCCAGGGTCGGGGTGTCCGCGAGCGCCACGCCGCGCGCTGACACCCCGAACCGGGTCTCGCAGGGGACGCCGGCCACGCGGCATACCGGGTCGTGACCTCTGGGGCACCCGCATCGTTGACCGGGCATCCCCGCGACGAGGCGGGGCAGCTCTCTGGAGGCACGACCATGCGCAGCCCACGCACCCTCGCCCCGCGCGCCGCCCTCGCGCTGGCCACCGCCGCGGCGCTGATCCTCGCGGCCTCGCCGGCGGCGCTCGCCCACGGCGACCACCACAAGGACGGCCAGCGCGCCGAGCGGCTGCGCAGCTCCTACACCGATGGCACGAGCGTCCCCCTGGTCAACAGCGACAACGTGCGGCTCGCCGCGACCTTCCCCGAGACGGGGGGCATCTCGGGGTGCTTCCTCAAGAGCGCGCCGCTCTTCGTCATGTCGAGCCTCGACTCACTCAGCGTGTTCGACGTGAGCACGCCGACGAGCCCGAGGCTCGTCGGAACCCTGCCCAACCTGGTCTTCGAGAACGAGGCAATCAACTGCGGCGAACGCCGCGGCCCTGGCGGCGTCGAGCGCTTCGCCCTCATCGGGGTCGACCTCTACGACGTCTCCACGGACATCGACCACACGACCCGGGCGGCGGGCGGCAACACGCTCGTCGTCGTCGACGTCACCGACCCGGCCAAGCCGGCCATCCGCTCCAGCACGCCCACCACCACCAGCACCCACACCGTCGCCTGCGTTCTTGACACCGACTGCCGCTTCGCCTACTCCGCCGGTGGGCGTGCCGACTTCTCGATGGTCAACCTCGACGACCTCGACCACCCCTACGAGGTCGACGCCGACCCGGCCGCCGCCGGGGTCCAGCCCTTCGCCTCGCCGTCGGGCGGCCACAAGTGGAACTTCGACGCTGCCGGGTATGGCACGCACACCGGCTACAACGGCTCCTCGGTCTTCGACGTCCGGGACCCCGAGCACCCGCGCCTCGTGACGACCACCGGTGAGGCGGGCAGGGGGCTCAACCCCGACGGGACCAAGAACGGTTACAACGACTTCATCCACCACAACTCTTCGCGGCCCAACGCCGCGGCCTTCCGGCCCGACGCGTCACCGTCGTTCGCGAACGGCAACGTGCTGCTCGTGACGGAGGAGGACTACGAGGACGTCGACTGCTCCACCGCCGGCTCGTTCCAGACGTGGTGGGTCAAACGCCTCGACGGGACGCCCGACGCGATCGTGCCGCTGGACAAGGTCGAGCTGGCCGACCTCGGAACCTTCCCGTCGCCGGCGGGCGCCTTCTGCTCGGCGCACTGGTTCGACTACCACCCCTCGGGCATCGTCACGGTGGGCTACTACGGAGGGGGAACCCAGCTCGTCGACGCCCGCGACCCGCGGGACCTCCGCTCGTACGGGCACGCGGTCTGGGGTGCCTCGGAGGTCTGGGACTCGTACTGGGTTCCGGTCTACACGAGCAAGGGAGGTGTGACGGGCCAGCGCACGAACATCGCGTACTCGGTCGACCTGGTGCGGGGCCTGGACGTCTACACGGTCGACCTGCCCGGAGACGCGACGGCGACGCCGACCGCTCTGGACCTCGGTGGGCTGTCCACCGACCGGGGGCAGATGGTCTAGCCGCCGTCACCGGGAGTCGCCTCGGCCGAACGGTCCGGTTCCATCGCTTCGCCTCTGTCACCCGTCACCCGCTGGCTAGGCTCCCGGGGCGGTGGGGCTTGTTCGTGGGGATCCGTGACGGGGGAGGATCGCGATGTCGGTGTTGCTGCGGGCGCTGGGGGCGCAGGCTGCCTACGCGCTGGTCCAGTCGCTCTCCCCGGGGATGGCCCGGGTTGCCTCGCTGCTGCTCCTCCTGGTTGCGAATGCGTTTCCCCTCGCAGCGCTGCTCAGCGGTCAGTGGGCGCCGGGTGACGTGCTCATCGCGTTCTGGCTGGAGAACGTCGCCATCGGCCTGTGGGCCGCCGTGCGGATCCTGACGGCCTGGTGTGGGGAGGCGCCCGGGCGGGGCGGTTCTTTGTTCAGCCAGCTGATCCAGGCCAGTGCCCCGTCCGCTGACCCGCGGACCGGCGCGGTCCTGGCACTGGTGATCCGTGTCATCCTCGTCGGCTTCTTCGCCGTCCACTACGGGCTCTTCACGATCGTCCACGGCTCCTTCACCTTCCGGCTGGCCGACGACGCAGGCACCACGGGCTCGGCGGGGGGCTTCGCCCTGATGCTGCTCGCGCTGGTCGCCAGCCATGGGCTGTCGACGGCGATCCACTGGTTCGGCCGTGGGGAGCGGCACCGCGTGGGCCCCACGCAGGTCATGCGGCAGGTCTACCCCCGCGTGTTCGTCATGCACCTCTCTGTGCTCGGGACGGGCTGGCTGCTCGTGGGTGGCGGGAACCGCGGTCTGCCTGGTGCCCTGGCCGGCCTCGCTCCGGGTCTGCTGCTCATCGTCATCAAGGTGGTCGTCGACGTCGTGTCCCACGTGCGCGAGCACGCCCTCAGCGTGACCGGCCTCGCCCCGGCACCGGCCGGGCCGGCAGCACGCGGACCTGTGGTCTGAGAGAGGCTCGCGTCAGCGTCACAATGGTCCGGTGACCTCGGGGGAGCTGACGACACGACTGCGCGACGACGCGGACTTCCGGCGCTACTGGGCTGCCCGGATCTGTTCGCTGACCGGCTCGCTCATCACCGCCGTCGCCATGCCGGTGCTCGTCTACCGGCTCAGCCACTCCCCGTTCCTCACCGCGCTCACGACGACGCTGGAGGCGCTGCCCTACCTGTTGGTCGGACTCGTCGCGGGCGCGCTCGGCGACCGGTGGGACCGCAAGCGGGTCATGGTGACCGCCGACCTCGTCAACGTCGGCCTCATCGCCTCGGTACCCATCGCCTGGTGGCTTGGCGTCCTCACGGTGCCGCACGTCCTGGTTGCCGCGCTGCTCGTGCAGGCGTTCTTCACCTTCTTCGATGGCGCGAACTTCGGCGCGCTGCCGGTCCTCGTCGGCCGCGAGCGTGTCGGCGAGGCCAACGCCGCCATCTGGGGATTCGGCGGCGCCCTCGACCTGCTCGTCCCCGCCGGGGTGGGACTGGCCCTGGCAGTCGTGCACCCGGCGGACCTGCTCGCACTCGACGCGCTGAGCTACGTCGCCTCGGCCGTCGCGGTACGTGCCATCCGCCGCCCGCTCTCCGAGTCTCGGGAGGCCGGGCCCCCGCTGGGGCTCTCCGTCGTGAGGGCCGATGTTGCCGAGGGTGTCCGCTTCCTCTGGCGCCACCCCGGTGTGCGCTCGATGACCGTCATCGGCATGCTCCAGTCGCTGGCGGGCGCCGGGTTCATGGGCCTGGTGGTCGTCTGGAGCGACCGCGTCCTCGGCATCGGCACGTCAGGCTGGCGGTTCGGGCTGCTCTTCAGCGTGTGGGGAATCGGGGGCATCCTCGCCTCGGTCGCCCTGCCGGGCCTGCTGCGACGAGCCGGCACCGCCCGGATCACCCTGCTGGCCATCCCGGTCTCGGCAGCCGCCGGCGTCCTGGTGGTCCTGTCGGAGCAGTGGTACCTCGCCACGGCCGCGATGGTGGTCTGGGGTCTGGCCTACCAGCTCGTCATCATGGCCTCCTTGACCTACCGCCAGCAGGTCACCCCGGAACGGCTGCTGAGCCGGGTCAACACCGCGGGCAGGATGCTCTCCTGGGGTGTGGGGTGGACCCTGGGGTCGCTCGCGGCGGGTGTGCTCGCCGAGCAGGTCGGCACCCAGCGGGCAATGCTGGCGCTGGTGGGGTTCGGGGCTGTCGCGGCGCTGTTCGCCTGGCTGTCCCCGCTGCGTCACCTCGCAGCAGAACCGGTCGTGGCCGGCGCCGGCGTCACGGGAATGCCCTGACCGAACAGGCGGACCACGCCGCTGCTGAACGCCAGGCCGACTGCGACGATGAGCAGGGTCAGCGCGGCCATCGCGGCCCAGTTGGCCTGGAAGGCCTGCGGCACGAGCCGGTCGGGGACCGCCACCACCCCGATGAAGGCGCCCCAGAGCCCGAGATAGGTCCCGATCATGTTGCCGGCGTGCCCGCGGATGTTGCCGCGCCGCACGTTGACGTAGCCGAGCGTGAGCGTGACGAGGGTGAACGCGCTGAGCCCGTGGATCCAGCTGAAGCTCCCGGGTCGGATCTCCTGGATCCAGAACGAGGAGAGCGCGGTGAAGGCCATCAGGACGAGCCAGACCCTCCCGATGACGCGGTGCGGCCGGTCCCCGCGGCGACGCCGGACGACGTTGACCGCCCCGAGCACCAGGGACAGCGACGCGGCGAGAGCATGCGTGGCGATGAGAGCGGTCCAGGTGTGGCCGTCCATGACATCCTCCTACCTTGGATAGTGACACTATCCAAGGTAGCGGCGACCTGTTCGCCAGGCAAGGGGGGTGACGTCACGGAGTGGGCCAGGGCCGTCCGTCGGGGCAGGAGGGCGCGGCGGTGGGGTGCTGCGCGCGGAGGTACTGGCCGGTCGGGCGGCCGCCCTCGTGGCCCGGCGCGTGCCCCATGCCCGGCATGCCGGGAACGTGCC
>Ga0247818_10002104_pt1 | contig 12901 bp, 12 predicted proteins | sample 13C_Glucose_Day1_FD_192424 | JGI IMG/M metagenome (GOLD analysis project Ga0247818, IMG submission 192424) | Soil microbial communities from agricultural site in Penn Yan, New York, United States - 13C_Glucose_Day1 | ecosystem: Environmental > Terrestrial > Soil > Agricultural land | place...
CGGTGGAGCAGGCCAGGGTCGAAACCCTGGCAGCCCATGACGGTCAGCATTGGTTCTGGGTATGGGGCAATCGAGCGCCGACGCAGCTCGATGGTCGAGCCTTTTTGTTCGATGACAGCGGCAAGATGCTGGGCCAGCTTGATACCGGCTTCTGGTTCAACAGCCTGCTGCCTGCGCAGTCACGTAATGAGTTGTTCTCCGTCGAAACCTATTTCAGCCGCGGCACCCGTGGAACCCGCAGCGATATGGTGACGGTCTATGACCCACAGACCCTCGCGCCCAAACGGGAAATCCCGATTCCGTCCAAGCGCATCAACGCCCTGGGCAATACGGGTTTGAGTGTGTTGTCGGACGACGAGCGTTTTCTCCTGGTGCTCAATTTTACCCCGGCGCAGTCCATCAGTATCGTCGATCTGGATGCCGATCGTTTTGTCAGCGAGGTGGAGACACCCGGCTGCGCCTCGATCTATCCGGCCGGCAAGCGTGACTTCTATGCCATCTGCGGCGACGGCGGATTTCTTCACCTGCGGCTGGGAGAACAAGGTCAGGTACTGATCCAGCAGCGCAGCAAACCGTTATTCGATCCGCTCAAGGACCTGCTGTCGACTGCGGCTTCGCGAATAGGTGACACCTGGTACTTCGTTTCTCGCGAAAGCCAGGTGTATGCCATTCAGATGGGCCCGGATCAGTTGCGCGTATCCCGGCAGTGGTCGTTGCTTCGCGCGGATGAACGTGAGGACGACTGGCGCATGAGCGGCATTCAGCACACCGCCGTACATGCCGCGAGTGGCCGATTGTTTGTATTGATGCATCAAGGCGGGCCAGACACCTTCCAGGAGCCGGGCACCGAAGTCTGGGTCTTCGATGCGAACCAGGGCAAAAAAATCCAGACCATCAAACTGGCTGAGCAGAGCATCTCTATCGGCGTCAGTCCCGGCGTCCAGCCACGTCTTTACAGCGTGGACTGGGTGCTGCAGATGCCCTGGCTGGCCAGTGCCTGGATTTATTTAACCGAGGGCCAGGATGGTGTGCTGCGTCGTCTGCAGCAGGACATCAATCTTTACGATGTCGAGAGCGGTGCGCACCTGCGCACCATCACCGGGCTGCCTTATGGATATCTGAACATGGTGCTGCCATGGTGATCGGCCTGCTCGGCGAACCGGTCTGGTTGACCGCCATAAGTGTCGGCATGGCCCTGCTGCTGGGGGTTGCAGGCTGGCACAAATTACGCGACACGCTTGGGTTCACTGCGGTGTTGCAGAGCTATGACGTGCTTGCGCAAGGGCTGGTTCGTCCTGTCGCCTTGCTGTTGCCTTGGCTTGAGATAGTCACCGCCGGCGGGTTGTTGGCTTTCCGGCAGCCCTTCGTTGTGTGGCTCGCGGCGGCGTTGTTACTGACCTATGCGCTTGCAATGGCGCTGAGCCTGTTGCAGGGCCGGCGCATTGCCGACTGCGGTTGCCAGGCAGGCGCCCGCCGCCAGGCAGTCAGTTGGCCATTGGTATGGCGCAACCTGATTCTCATGCTCCTCACCCTGAATCTGCTGCTGCCGCCGAGCGGCCGCATCCTGGTTTTCTACGATTGGCTGGTGATTGGCTGCGTGGTGCTTAGCGGCAGCGCCTTCTACCTTCTGGCCAATACCCTGATTGCCAACCAAAACTCTGCCCGAGAACTCTCTCTATGATTGAAGCACTGGTTGTTGCCATTAGCCTTTCCTGGTTGGCCATCATCGGTTTGTTGGTGACGGTGCTGGCCCTGACCCGGCAAATTGGTCTGCTGCACGAACGCATCCGACCGGTAGGGGCGCTGTCGCTGGGCAAGGTGATCAAGGTCGGGGATGAGGCGCCAGTCTTCAATCTGCCGAGCCTGACCGGCGGTGCATTGAGTCTGGCTGGCGTCGATGCTGGCGGACTCTCCACACTGCTGTTCTTCCTTTCGCCGACGTGCCCGGTGTGCAAGACCTTGCTGCCGGTGCTCAAGTCGGCCCAGGCAAAGGAGCGAGCCTGGCTACGCGTGATCCTGGCCAGTGATGGTGACGAGGCCGAACAGTTGTCCTTCATTCGGCGTGAGGGGCTGAATGAGTTTCCGTATTTGCTCTCCCCCGAGGTTGGCATGGCTTACCAGATCGCCAAGCTGCCCTATGGGGTGTTGATTGATGCCTCGGGCAAGGTGACCGCACACGGCCTGATCAATACCCGCGAACATCTGGACAGCCTGTTCGAGGCGAAAAGCCTCGGCTACGCCACGGTTCAACAATTTCATGCGGCACATGGCTGAGTTGCCAGGCACACGCATCGAGGGCAATGACGATGGAAAACAATTGGCTTGATCAAGTGACCGAAAAACTCACCCGACAGACCGCTCGCAGCACGTCGCGTCGAGGTTTTCTCGGCGGCCTGGGCACTCTGTTGATCGGTGCGGGCGCCTTTACGCTGCTGCCGGTTTATCGCAACAGTGCCTTTGCCTCCACGGGCATTGCTGAAGAAGGCAATCCCAATAGCTGCGACTACTGGAGACATTGTGCGATCGACGGTTTTCTTTGTGGATGTTGCGGTGGCACGGCTAGCAGTTGTCCGCCTGGCACCGTGAAGTCAGACATCACCTGGATCGGCACCTGCCGAAACCCCACGGACGGCAAGGATTACGTCATTTCCTACAACGACTGTTGTGGCAAAAGTAATTGTGGGCGCTGCATCTGCCAGCGAGATCAGGGCGACACGCCGATCTATCGGCCGCAGAGCTCGAACGATCTCAATTGGTGTACCGGCAGCCAGGCGAATGTGCCTTATCACTGCTCGCTGTCGGTCGTGATAGGAGTGAAGGAACGATGATTCGCGCAGTTGCTCTGGGGCTTCTCCTGTCCAGCAGCTGCAGTTGGGCGACCGAGCCGGCTCAGGTCGATTACATGCTCAATTGTCAGGGTTGCCATTTACCAGATGGCAGCGGCTTTCCCGCACGACAGGTGCCAGATTTGCGTAATCGGATGGGCAGCTTTCTCAGTGTGCCGGGCGGTCGCGAGTATCTGGTGCAGGTGCCGGGCACCGCCCAGACGGCGCTGCCCGATTCTGATCTGGCACGCTTGCTGAACTGGATGCTCGGCAGCTTCAGTGCGGCACAGATACCGGCGGATTTTCAACCCTATACCGCTGCTGAAGTAGGCACCTTGCGTCAGTATCCCCTGGCCAACCCATCAGTCATTCAAGCGCATCTGCTTGAACAGATCGTTCAGCGTGAGCAACAGCAGCACAGTGGAGCATTCGCAGATGAATAAGATGACCAGCCTGGCCTTACTGTTTCTGGCTCCGCTCGCCACCCAGGCGACGGAGGCGCCCACTGCAGCACTGAGTGCAACCTGTGCGGTGTGCCACGGCGCAGAAGGCCAGGGTAATCAGGCGTTGGGCGCACCGCGCCTGGCGGGGCAGAACGCACAATATCTGGCTCGTCAGCTGCTGAATTTCAAAGCCGGCCGGCGCGGCTACGCTCAACAGGATCAGGCGGGGCAGAGCATGCGTGCGATTACCCTGAGCCTCAGTGAAGAGCAGCTCGCCAGTCTGGCCGCGCACTACGCCGGTCTGCAACTGGCCAAGGCGCCACAGTCTGACAGTACCACTGCCAAGGTTGGCGCAGCACGCTATCAGGATACCTGTGCGGCTTGCCACGGCCAATTTGCCCAAGGTTATGCACACCTGCAGGCACCTGATTTGCGAATCCTTGACGGCTGGTATATCGATCAGCAGCTGAACAATTACGCTCAGGGTTGGCGAGGGGCAGATGAGTATTCCGATATCCAGGGCAAGTGGATGCAAGCCATTGCTACCCAGATCAATAACAAAGAACGGCAAGCCGTGGTCGACTTCATAGGAACACTGGGTGTTGATCCAAAGTAAGGCAACCCGCCAAAGCTGACGCTGGTATCCGTGAGCCCTCCGCTGCCAGCGGAGGGGCCTTTCTATTGCGGCTTGTCACAGAGTCTTCTGAGTATCGCTGAAATCTATTTGATCAACCGGCGGCTGCGACCAGACCACCGTCCAGCGCCAGCGTATGTCCGGTGATCCAGGAAGAGGCCCTGGATGCCAGGAAGATGGCAGCGCCAGCCATATCGTCCTGATTGCCAAGACGCCCCCTCGGGACCATGGCCATGATGGAACCTGCATCTTGCTCAACCGCGTAAGCCGTCATTTTCGTGTGAAAAAAGCCGGGCGCGATTGCGTTGACATTGATATTTGCGGGAGCCAGATCAACCGCAAGATGCCGGGTCAGGTGAATCAGGCCGGCCTTGCTGGCAGAGTACGCATAATTATCGACTCCGGGATTTACCAGGCCGTTGACCGAGGCAATATTGATCACCCGGGACGGAGTCTCTGCTTTAGCCGCAGTTTTGAGCAGCCCGAGCAGACGCTGCGTCAAAAAGAACGGTGACTTCAGATTCAGATCCACAACCTTGTCCCAACCCGCCTCTGGATACACGGAAAACTCCGCGCCCCAGGTAGCGCCGGCATTGTTAACCAGGATGTCCAGGCCGGACTCACGCTTGCCAATCTCATCGACCAAAAAATCTATGCCCTGCAGGCTGGAGAGGTCAGCACGGATCGCAACGCACTCCCCAAGGCTTGCAACAGCGCTGGTAAAATTCGCCAGCTCATCCTGATTTCGCGATGAAATGTACACCTTGACCCCGCATTGCAGGTACGCCCGCGCGATCATCGCGCCAATCCCTCGCGCCCCACCGGTGACCAGCGCCACCCGACCTTGCAAACTGAATAGATCCTGCATACTGCCTCCGAGAAAAACGCGCCCGTCCGTCAACCCGACAAGCGCAGAAATTGAATTGGATGCGCCGCTCAGGCGTGCGATCTCATTGATTGCCGAAGCTGGCGGCAGCCTTGGACAGGAACTTCTCTGTCTGCCTGAAGCCCGCCTCGAGGGCGCATTGATCTGTGGTGTCACAGATAGCGTCCCAGGTCGCCAGCACACTCTCAGGGGTCTGCAAGGCAGGTGGAAGGAACACGCCATTGGTCTCGAAAATCCGCGTAGTGGCATAGCCACCTGCACCGGCGCAGAGGATCGTGCGCTGCGGTGCACCCTCGTGGCACAGCATTAGCGCGCCTGCGGTAACCGACTCAGGGGTCAACAGTTCAAATACGGCCTTGTCCAACAGATCTTCGGTCATGCGGGTGGCGGCAGTGGGGGCCAGCGCATTGACCCGGATATCGTGCTTTTGCCCTTCCAGCGCCAGGGTATTCATGAGCCCTACAACTGCCATCTTGGCCGCACCGTAATTCGACTGACCGAAATTGCCGTAGAGACCGGAAGAGGAGGTGGTCATGACAATTCGCCCATAGTTCTGCGCCCGCATGATTTCCCAGACGGCCTTGGTGCAGTTGACTGAGCCCATCAGGTGCACGTCCATCACCAGCCTGAAGTCGGCCAGGTCCATCCTGGAGAAGCTTTTATCGCGAAGTATTCCGGCGTTGTTGAGCAGAATATCGACCCGCCCCCAACGCTCCATGACCTGCGCGACCATCGCCTCGACTTCAGAAAAGTTGGCAACGTTGGCGCCGTTGGCAATGGCTTCGCCGCCCATTGCCTGGATTTGCGCAACCACCTCGTCTGCAGCCTGCAACGAGTTACCCGCGCCGTCACGGGCGCCTCCCAGATCATTCACCACCACCTTGGCACCGCGCCTGGCCAATGCCAGCGCATGGGAGCGTCCGAGTCCGTTTCCGGCTCCGGTGACGATGGCGACACGCCCAGTGAAATTGATACTTTGCTGACTCATATGAAACATCTGCGATTGATACGGTTATTCAACGGACAAACCAGGTACGCCGCAGCCGTCAAAACCACTCTTCTCGGGCCATGTAGAAGGCATCTTCGAAGTCGCACAGAATCTGTTTCCAGACCTGTATCTCTGGCAGTTCGTAGGCGTAGAAGTATTTGAGGGCTTGCAACTTGCCCAGGTAGAAGTTCCGGTCATCCTCATGCGGGTCCCTGGCCAGGCCAGCGCTCGCGGCTATGCCTTGCTTGAGCCACATCCAGGCCACAACCACGTTGCCAAACAGCTCCAGGTACTTGACCGAATTGGCCAGCGCCAAGTCGATGTGCAGTTTCTGCATGCCGCCAAGAACAGCACCGGTGGTTTCCTCGAGCACTTGAATGGCGGCCAGAAGCGCAGCCGCAGGCTCCTGCAATGCCGGGTGCTGGGTGGCCGTCTCAATGTCGTCACGCATCCTGCTGATACAGTTCGTGTATCCGGCCATATTGTCGGCGGGCACCTTGCGTGCGAGCAGGTCAAGCGACTGCACGCCATAGGTGCCCTCATGGATCGAGTTGAGGCGGTTGTCGCGGTAGAACATCTCGACCGGATGCTCATTGGTATAGCCATGCCCACCCAACACCTGAATCGCCAGGCTATTGGCGCGCGGGCCGTATTCGGATGGCCAGGACTTGATGATCGGCGTCAGGAAATCCAGCAGCACCTTTGCGCTTCTGCGCTCGGCCTCGTCAGGAGCAGTGCGCACGTCGTCAGCCAGTTGTGCACCGAACAGACACAGGCTGTAGGCACCTTCGGCATAGGCCTTCTGTGCCAGCAGCATGCGCCGCACATCCGGATGCTCAATGATCCGCACTGGCGCAGAGAGCGGATCTTTGGACGAAGGTAAACGCCCCTGCCGCCGCTCCTTCGCGTAGTCGAGGGAGTACTGATAACCGCTTAACGCGGTGAGCGCGGCGCTGGTTCCGACCATGATGCGTGCCTCATTCATCATGTGGAACATGTAGCGAATACCCTGATTCTCCTCACCTACCAGGTAGCCGATCGAGCCGCCCTGTTCACCGAAGTTGATCGCACAGGAGGTTTGCCCGCGCCCACCCATCTTGTGGAACAAGCCAGCCAGACTCACATCATTGCGACCGCCGGCAGCACCTGTTTCATCGACCAGATACTTGGGAACAATGAACAGGGATACACCCTTGATGCCCTTGGGCGCGCCTTTGATCCTTGCCAGGACGAGGTGAACAATATTTTCGGTAAGGTTGTGATCACCGCCAGAAATGAAGATCTTGTTGCCAGAGATCAGGTAACGACCCTCTTCAGTCCTGGTCGCGCTGGTCGTCAGGTCTGCCAACCCCGAGCCCGCCGACGGCTCGGTCATGGCCATGGTTCCGGCGAACCGGCCCTGACGCATCGGCACGACCCATTTCTCGATCTGTTCGGGCGTGCCGTGGGCCTCGATAAGATTGCAGTTGGCATTGGTCAGACTGGTGTAACCCAGTGTGGTGCTGCCAGCAGCTGACAGGAAAGAAGTGGCCACACTTGCAACAATGGCCGGCAATTGCATGCCACCCCATTCATAATCGGCTTCCGGGCAAGCGAGCCCGGATTGGATAACTGCATCGATTGCAGGCTTGATCTCAGGAATCATGTGCACATGCTCGCCGTCGAACGTAGGCTGTTGCACATCCACCTTCTGCCGGATTGGCAGGAAATAGCGTTCCGCGATCTTGCGCCCGGTTTCGATTGCCGCCAGATAAGTTTCCCTGCTGTGCTCGGTATAACGCGGGCGGGCGGTCAGGGCTTGCGCATCGAACAACTCGAACAGATAGAAATGCAGATCTCTGACGTTTAGTATGGAGGCCGCCATGGTATTACTCCGCGAAGAATGGACGAGACCCGCCCATTTTGCCGAGGCCGGCCCCAGTCACCACGACATGGGATGTCTGATAGAAGGGATTTCTCGCAACAATGGACATGGCCGAGACACAACACTTACAGCGATTTGCTGATTTTCTTAAGTTTTGGCGCGGAGTCTTCGGGCTCAGCCAAGAGCAACTGGCCGAAATGGTCGGCACCTCGACTCGACATGTCAGTCGCCTGGAAAACGGGATAAGCAAGCCAAGTGAGGTGCTGACCGACCATATCGCCGACGCGCTAAAGCTTGGCCGGAGGGATCGCAGCCATCTGCGCATTGCTGCGGGCTACGCGACCAATGAAATAGCGCAGGACTTTCACAGCCCGGATCTCAAATGGTTAAGGTCTGCAATGCTCAGAACATTGCAGACACTGGATCCGTATCCATCCACCCTGACTGATGGCGCGGGCAATATCCTGATGGTCAACAAGGCCTGGGTAGGCTTCTATCAGGACAAAGTCGATACCGAGCGGCTCAGGCAAACCGTCAACTTGTATGACTTTCTGTTCAACGACGGCAGCGATGGCGCGCTGAGCGAGGAATGGCAAGACGCATTGTCGTTGGTGATCATGGCGTTCAAGCAGCATGTCATGCTCAACGGCAGCGATCAGGAAAATCAGACCCTGAAGCGCATTCTTGACTACCCCAACGTTCCAGCTGACTGGAAAATACGCGCCTCCAGGCTCGAGCCCAGAGCCAGCTTCAAAGTCAAAATTCAGCATCAGGGAATGGTCAGGGGCTTCTACAGCGTCAGCCAGATGGTTGGCGCACTTGGCCCGGCGGCCTACATGACCGAACCTAGGCTCAGCATCAACACCCTCTATCCCGAAGATGCCGCACTGAGCCTTGAAAAGCTGCTGCTTACCCCCCTAGAACATCCCCTGCTGTTCTACTGAGTGGCAGCCGCTCAACCGAATGGTTAACGTCATTGGAACAATCAATTCAGCGTCCTGATACTAGAGAACGGCTACGGTTTTGAACCATGTAGCCGATGGGCTATGTCGAGGTTGGTGCCACAAACTTCATAGCCCCCACTCATCAACATTGCCATCGCTGGATGACTGCTCTTGGTCGATTCTGTGGAAAAAGTTGGCTTCGGTTTCCACTGCAAAAAAGTGCGCGTCTGAGATTGAAGTTCGTGTTTTGCGCAGAAGGTTCAGGGCTCAGATTTGATGTGGCAGCGCGCAAAAAAGGTGTTTTCACTGCTCAATGCATGGCTACGTCCAATTTCAGAGCGTATCTTCCACCGAAACCGCAAGACATGCTTCGGCGCTTCGCGTCGATGAACTTGCGGCCTGTGTGCAGATGAGCACTCCGACCTTTCACCACCACTTCCGTCAACTCGTCGCAATGAGCCCTCTGCAGTACCAAAAATGGCTGCGACTGAATGAAGCAAGACGGTTGATGCACAATGAACACCAGGACGTATCCATTGACGTCTTTACTTGTCCGGCCTCTACGTTAGCAGCGGCGTATGCCTGTGCCTTGGCTGTTTTCGTTTGCTCGTTGGGATTGATCTGCTCATCAATAAGCGCTTGACCCTGGTTGCGGGCCTTGCGGATGTCCGTCAGGGATTTGCGCGGCCAGGAGCCGCAGGCGTACTGTGGCGCCTGCCTCGACCTTGGCGGTATTTAGTACCGCACCGATGCCGGTGGTGACGCCGCAACCGAGCGAACACACCTTCTCCAGCGGCGCTTCCTTGGGGATTTTCGCCAACGAGATTGCTGGTAGTACGGTGTATTCAGAAAACGTCGAACACCCCGTGTAGTGATGGGTCGGCTCGCCTTCGGATGATTGTTTTTGGCCGATTGCTGCCTGGCGTGACTGACGGGAATCAACCCTGAGCCGTAGTTTCCACCATAATCGGACGGAGACTAATCCGAGTTTGATCCCACAAACCCAATTTGACGGTTTGTGCATGATTACATTTGTGTGAAGCAAGCGTACAAACTCCAGATTGGCACGCACATCGCGATGTGGCCAACGCAGTGAAAAGATGCCACGCAACCAGGACTAAGCCTGTGAAACTATCGCTCCTGGTTCTGGATATCGTGGAGCCGCCCATTGAGGTCTTTAACGCCTATGACGGTTCCGTCATTGGCAGCGTAACGAATGTCTGTGCGTCGCAAGTTCCGCAGTTGTTGGAGGCGGGACGCAGTGGTGCACGAGCGTGCGCCTCGTTAGCGCGTCATCGTCGGGCTCACATTCTTGAGCAAGCCGCAATCAACATCGAACGTGATGCCGACGTGTTTGCCAGGCTGATCGTCGACGAGGCCGGAAAGACCCTCAAACAGGCGGAAAAGGAGGTCAAACGCTGCGTCAACACCCTAAAGCTGTCGGCAGAGGAGGCCAGGCGCAATGCCGGGGAGGTGGTGCTGTTTGACGCTTATGAAGACACCGAGTCGCGGCAGGGCTGGTTTTCTCGCGAGCCCTTGGGCCTGATCGTGGCGATCACGCCGTACAACGATCCGTTGAACCTGGTGGCGCACAAACTCGGTCCGGCCATTGCGGGCGGTAACGCGGTGATTCTCAAACCTTCCGAGTCTGCATGCCGGGATCTTCACCAATGATCTGGCAACCGCGATGAGCGCCGCACGGAGGATCGAAGCCGGGGGAGTGATGATCAACGACTCTTTCGACTACCGCTTCGATACGATGCCGTTTGGCGGTTCCGAGTACGGTAGCCTGGGCCGGGAAGGGGTGGGTTTTGCCTACGAGGAAATGACCCAACCCAAGGTGGTATGCCTTAACACGTTGAGTTAGTCGATTCGCGATAAATGGATCAGCTCGTATGGCATTGGGTCGGTTTGGTCACCGGCCCAATGCGTTTTGCTGAATGGGGGGGAAAGGAGAAGTTGAATATTTCCACTGAGCTGATAATCGCCAGGAAAGTGTCTGTTGCGATCTGAGGGGCGGTGAGATTTGAAGAGTGACGACTTCTGGCCGTTTTGTGCATGTCGTGACGGCCCCTTTGGGCTTAAGTGGTCGGTGACAGGCCAGTGGCAAATCGAAAGCAAGCGGGCGCGCTATCACCGAATTAACTGAATTTTATAGCGATGCCCTAACCACTAATGGACAATCAACTGGCTGGGTTCCCGATACATCGAGGGTCTCGATCAGGTGCCGGGCAGCCTTGCGACCGATCTCGTAGTATGGCAGTTGCACCGTGGTCAGCGGCGGGATGAACAGCTCAGCAATGCCGATCATGTTGTCGTAGCCGAGCACGGCGACATCGTCGGGAATTTTCAAGCCACGGCTCAACAATAGCTGATAGGCACAAAAGGCAATGCGGTCGTTGCCACAGATCAGAATGTCGAATTGGGGACGCGCCTCAATGATGTGCCGGTCGAGGATGGCGGCGGTTTCACCATAGGCGTCATGATCGGAAAGGTCGTATTGCAGGAGTGCGTCAGGCAACAGCCCGAATGCCTGACAGGCACGTTGCAGACCTTTTTGTCGCAGGTTCCAGGCCAGACTCTGTTTGGGCAGATTGATACACAGAGGGCGCCGATAGCCCTGGCTCAACGCGTGATGTACTGCTCGATACTGCCCCGCTTCGTCGTCTGGCACATAACTCACCAGGCGACTGTCATCGGCCAGGCAATTGGCGAGTACCAGGGGTTTGCTCTTCAATCGCTCGGGAATGCACACCTGGCGAAACCCCATGGCGCTGAAGATCAACCCGTCGGGACGGTGCGACAACATCAGGTCGATGTTCTGGTCGGTGGGCGGGTTGCTCAACAGGTTGAGGATAAAGACATTCCAGCCGGCTTGCTGTGCGGTCTGTTCGATGGACAGCAACAGTTCGACCGCGAACGGTGTGGTCGCGGTGTCCAGCGCGAACACTCCGATAGTTCGCGACTGGAGGTTGTCGCCGCGCATTTTGCGCGCCGACAGGCTCGGTACGAATTGCAGTTCATCAATGGCACGACGCACCCGCAGAAGGGTTTCGGGGCTCAGTTTTTCCGGATTATTGAGCGCTCGAGAAACCGTCATCAGGGACACTCCGGCCAGCTGTGCAACGTCTTTCACTGAAGTCATGCGAGGCGAGCCCGGTCAGGTTGACGCAGAATCATGACACAGGGCCCGGGCTTCTCGCGACTCGAATGACGTTGCTCACAGCCATCCAGAGTCGAGAGGCCATGCCCTGGGAATCGAGACACGCCCGCCACTCCCGCTGGCAAACAGCTTCACGCCCAGACTGTTGGGCCGCGGGTAGAGGCGACTGCTGAGGCTGAAGCGCCCGTTTTCGTCGAATACCTCGATGGACGAGCGATCGAGGAACACACGCAGTGCCAGTCGCTCTTGTGTCGGGTCTATCGACACGCTGCGCTGGCCTGTGACTTGCGCACCCGAGTGGCTGCGGTCAAGCACCAGACGCCGCAACGCCGCATCGTAGTAGAGCAGGGTTTGTTCATGGTCATCGTCGCTGCAGCGCAACGCGATTCCCAGGTGGCCGTCGGTGCAGCCGAGTAAATCCAGGTGCACGTGGATTTCGAGCATATCGCCATTCACTTCCGGCACCCACCGGGTTCCCGATTCATCCCACCAGGACGTGCCTGGCAATGGCGCTTTGCGCAGAGCGGTGAGCTCCCGTGCCGGATACACGCAAAGGCGATCGGCGCACAGTTCCAGTTCGCGCGGCAATCCGAGCATGCCGCACCAGTGATGGACCTGGCTCGGCATCGGGCTTTCCCACATGTCGAGCCACGCCCACACAAGGCGCCGACCGTCGGCGGCCAATAGCGTTTGCGCGGCATAGAAATCATGGCCGTTATCCAACTCGATAAAAGGCCCGCCGGTGAAGTGCCATTCGCTGTCGAGTTGGCCCACTCGATAACCTGTCTGGTATTTGTTGAGCCGATCGTAACCCTGGTGTTGCATGCCCTGGGGAGAGTAAAGCAGCACATCGCGTCCGTTGAGTCGGAACAGATCCGGGCACTCCCACATATAGCCATCGCCCTCACTGCCGCTGGACACATAGTCGAGGAACTCCCAGGCGTGCAGATCCGTGGAACGGTACAGCGGGAGCAACGGCACATCGCCCAGACGTGCGCCGGCAATCAGGTACCAGCAGTCATCCGCCTGCCATACCTTGGGGTCACGAAAGTGCATGATCGTGTCTTGCGGCGCGGTGTCGATGACGGCGCCATGCTTGACGAACCGAATACCGTCGGTGCTGGTGGCCAGGCACTGGACTTGACGGATCGAGC
>Ga0247818_10002106_pt1 | contig 12891 bp, 12 predicted proteins | sample 13C_Glucose_Day1_FD_192424 | JGI IMG/M metagenome (GOLD analysis project Ga0247818, IMG submission 192424) | Soil microbial communities from agricultural site in Penn Yan, New York, United States - 13C_Glucose_Day1 | ecosystem: Environmental > Terrestrial > Soil > Agricultural land | place...
GCGCCCGGCGCGCTCACGCTCGATCCCGTCGGCCATCAGGTCACGCTCGACGGCACGCCCATCGCGTTGTCGGCGCGCGAGTTCGCGCTCCTCGAGGCGCTGATGGCACGCCCGGGCGCGGTGCTTTCGAAAAGCCAGCTCGAGGAAAAAATCTATGGCTGGGGCGAGGAGATCGGCAGCAACACCGTCGAGGTCTATATCCACTCGCTGCGCAAGAAGCTCGGCGCGGACCTGATTCGCAACGTGCGCGGCTTGGGCTACATGGTCGCGAAGGACGCCTGATGCATTCGATTCGCCGCCAGCTGCTCGTCTGGCTGCTTGCGCTCGTGATCGTCGGCGTGGGGTTTGCCGGATGGCTCATCTACCGGCAGGCGCTTGCGGAAGCCAATGAACTCTTCGACTACCAGTTGCAGCAGATCGCGGCCGCGCTGCCGTCGGAGCCGTTTTCGTCGGTGCTCACGTCGCGCAGCGGCAGCGACGAGGGCGTCGTGATCCAGATCTGGAACCGCAACGGCGTGCTGATGTACTACTCGCATCCGCGTGTGCCGCTCGCGCCGCACGCGGAACTCGGCTTCTCCACCGAGATGACGGCGCGCGGCGAGTGGCGCGTGTACAGCGCGATCGTCGGCGACAACGTCGTGCAGCTCGCGCAGCCGCTTTCCATCCGCAACCGGCTCGCGGCGGGCGTCGCGTGGCGCACGCTGTGGCCGCTCGTGCTGCTGTTGCCGTTTCTCGGCCTCGCGGTGTGGGTGATCATCGGGCGCGGCCTCGCGCCGCTGCAGCGCGTGACCCGCGCGCTCGACACGCGCCACCCGGAGGCGCTCGAACCCTTGCCCGACACGCGTCTGCCGCAGGAAGTGCAGCCGGTCGTGCATGCGCTGAACGCGCTGCTTCAGCGGCTCGCAACGGCGCTCGACACGCAGAAGGCCTTCGTCGCCGATGCCGCTCATGAACTGCGCACGCCGCTTGCCGCCGTGCAGATCCAGGCGCAGCTCGTCGCACGCGCGCAGGACGACGCGTCGCGAAAGGAAGCGCTCGCGGACCTGCAGGAGGGCATCGCGCGCGCGACGCGCCTCGCGGAGCAGTTGCTCGCGCTCGCCCGCTCGGAGCCGGACAGCAAGACGGCAATGCAGCAGGTCGATCTGCACGCGCTGCTCGACGAGTGCGTCGGCGCGTACGTGCTGCTCGCGCAGGAACGGGGCGTCGATCTGGGCATCGAGACGAGCGAGAGCGCGAGTGTCACGGGCGACGCCGACGCGCTGCGCGTGATGTTCAGCAACCTCGTCGACAACGCGACGAAGTACACGCCGCGCGGCGGCCGGGTCGACGTGTCGCTGAAGGTGGAAGAGGGGCATCCGGTCGTGCGCATCGCCGACAGCGGACCGGGCATTCCCGCCACGGAGCGCGATCGCGTGTTCGACCGGTTCTATCGCGTGGGAGAGGGCGCGAGCCGTGCGCGCACGGATGTCGCGGGCAGCGGGCTCGGACTCGCGATCGTGAGGCGCATCGCGCTTCAGCACGGCGCGACGGTGGAACTCGGCGAGTCGCAGGCAGGCGGACTGCTCGTCTCGGTGCGGTTCTGAGGCTGCGCTGCTGGCGTTGCGGTTCTGAATCTGCGCTTCTGAAACGCGACCCGTCAGGACGCGGTCGCCGGCGCGGTCGCCGGCGCAGCGGGCCTGGACAGCGCGGGTTCCGGCGCGGCTTCGCTCGTGGCGGCCGCCCCGGCGGTGCCGAAGTCGCCGCCGAGCGCGAGGTGCAGGTTCACACGCTGGACGAGCCGTTCGCTCGCGAGCCGCACTTGCGTGCTTTGCGCCCGGTACAGCTGAAGCTGCTGTTGCAGCACCTCGTACTCGTCTGCCTTGCCCACCTGTAACTGAACCCGCGTCAACTCGACCGAGCGCCGGTAGCCCTCGACCTGCCGGCCGATCGTCGCCGCCCGCAGCGACAGGCTTTTCTCCGCCGCGAGCGCGTTCTCCACTTCGCCCATCGCCGTCAGGATCGCGCGGCTGTAGCCCGCGAGCGCTTCCTGCTGCGCTTCGGTGCGAATGAGAAAGGTGGTCTGGAGCACGCCGCCGTCGAAGAGCGGCCACGCGACCGTCGCGCCGACCGGAAACACCGTCTTGTGGACGTTGATGAAATCGAAGAAGTCCTTGCGCAGCCGCCCCGCGCCCGCCGACAGCGACACGCGCGGCAAGCGCGCCGCCTTCGCTTCCTGCGCGCCGAAGTAGCTCGCGACGAACCGCTCGCGCGCGGCGAGGATATCGGGCCGACGCTCGAGCAGGTTCGCGGGAACGCCGGCCGCGACCGGTTCCGGCGATCCCGGCAGGCTTGCCGCCGTGGCGACGCTCGCCGACGGATAGCGCCCGAGCAGCAACTCGAGCCCGCGCAATGCGGCCTCGCGGCTTTGCTCGAGTTGCTGCACGGTTTCGTCGATGGACGCGAGCCGTGTCGAGACGAGCACGACGTCCTGCTCGCTTGCCTTGCCCACGCGCCTGCGCGTTTCTTCGAGCGACAGCTGCCGCGCGGTTGCGGCGCGCGTCTCGCGCGCCAGTGCGAGCTGCTGCGCGGCTTCGGCGCTCGCGAGCCACGCACGCACGACGGCCGCGGCCAGCGATTGCCGTGCATAGGCGTAGTCGTCCTGCGCGGAACGGTAGAGCGCTTCAGCGCCCTTTTGCTCGGCGCGCGCGCGGCCCCACAGGTCGATTTCCCAGCTCAGCACCACGCCGAAGCCGTTCGCGTTGAACGATTTGCCCGGAGTGGGCTCGGTGGCGTAACCGGCGCCGAAGCCGACGTTTGGCAGCAGATCGGCGCTCGCGATCTGCACCTGCAGGCGCGACTGTTCGAGCCGGCTCGCCGCCGCGCGCAAATCGGGATTGCGCGCGAGCGCTTCGTCGATCAGCTGCTGCACTTCGCCGCTTTTCGCAAAGCCGAGCCACGCGGGCTGAAACTCGGTGCGCGCCGCGCGAGCGGCCCACGCGGCGGGCAGCGTCTGTCCCTGCATCGCCTGGTTGAAGGCGTCGTCGGGGGCGGGCGGCGTCAGATTCGCACAGCCCGCGATGCACAGCGCGAAACACAGGGCGGTCAGCCCACGCGATGAATTCACACGCATCGTGTTCATCCTCATTCCAGTTTGAACACGAGATAGTTGATCTTGCTCGTCACACGCACGATCACCTTGCGGACCATGTGCAGCGCCGTCAGGTGCTCCGTATAGATCGCAGCGTCACCGCGCGCGCCCATCGCGAGGCTGAGCTTCTCCGGATGATCCATGTCGATCTTCACGGCGTACTGCAAGGGCGCAGCACCATGTTCCATCTCGGCGGCCGTGGTCGGCAGCGTGCCGCTCGCGTTGAACTGGCCTTGTGCGGTTGCCCAGATGATCGAGTTCACGCGACCCTTCAGGATCTGCCCCGGCTTGGACTTCAGCGAGACTTCGACCTCATTGCCAGCCTGGACCTTGGTCAGCTGGTTCTGGTCGAAGAAGGCGATTACCTGCTGCTTCGTTTCGACGAAACTCATCACGGGCCGAAGCGGCAGCGCCGCCGCGTAGGAGCCGGGGCGCACCTGGAGGTTGATCGCGTAGCCGTCGGCGGGAGCGCGGATCACGGTCTGCGCGAGATTCCAGCGCGCCGTATCGAGCTGCGCCTTGATCGCGGCCACCACTGAGTTATCGCCGCCGTAGGTCGCGCCGATCTGCAGCCGCACCTTCTCCTCGGCCTGCTTCGCGGCGAGCACGGCGGCTTCATGGCGCTTGACCTCGGCGCGAAAGCTCTCGACGTCGTATTGCGTGCCAGCGCCCTTGGCGGCGAGCTCGATCGACTGTTGCAGCCGCGTGCGCGCGAGTTGCAGGGGCGCCTGCGCGGCGGCGGTATTGTTTTGCGCGAGCTGGAGGTCGCGCTCGAGTTCCTGCGCGTTTGCCTTGCCGCCGACGAGTTGCGCTTCGAGTTGCCGCACCTGGAGTTCGAACGGCTCGGGGTCGATGCGCAGCAGCACATCGCCCTTCTTGATGAGCCGGTTGCCTTCCACCGGCACTTCGATCACGCGCCCCGTCACGCGCGGGACGATTTCCACGACATAGTTGGTGACGCGCACGTCGCCGGTGGACGGCGCAGTGACGTTGATCGTGAAGACGAGCACGGCAAGGGCGAAGGCGCCGAACGCCACCACGCCCACCTGTGACTTGATGTTCCAGGGCAGCAGCTTGAGCTTGATGAAGACGAGCCACACGACGAGCGCGTACGTGCAGACGATCAGTTCCAGCATGAAAATTCTCCGCGGAGGGTGCGTTCAGACAGGTTCAAAGTGCGGGCGGGGGGGCGCCCTTCGCGGATGGCGTGGCTTCGACTTCCCGCAAGCGCGACTGAAGACTCGCGATCTCGCGGCGCAATACTTCGGGATCCACCACGCCGGCATGGGACGCGATGTCGGATTCGCCTTTGGCTGCAAGCTCGGTGTAGTAGTCGTCGTGCTTGTCGCGTCCGTAAGCGAGGCGATAGCCGACTGGCTTGGTGTAGGCCCATAGCCACGCGAACGGCCAGAGCAGCCCGCCGAAGAGCAGCGACATGATGCAGAGCACCTTGATCGCTTCCTTTTGCGGGTGATGCCGCTTTTCCGCGGCAAGTTCCGGCAGCACATGCACTTTCCAGAACAGCACGACAGCGCCGATCGGCACGAACAGCACCACGATCACCGAAACAATGTCGGCCAGGGTGTCCTCCAGCTCGCCCGAAAAGGCGAACGCGGGTTGCGCGGCGAGGAGCGAAGCGAGCGCGCCCGCGCAGAGCGCCGCGCGCCGCAGCGCGGCGCGATCAATAAGGGTGTGTTTCTTCACGACGACAGCTCCTGGAAGGGCGTCGAAGTTATCACGCTGCGAATTTCGGGAGAGGCCGCGGACAACCAAATGTTACGGATGCCTTTCGGTGAGCCGCGTGGCGTGGTCGGCCAGGGGCCGGGCCGGTGCGCGGCCACTGGCGTGCCACGCCGCGCGGGGCCTTACGGTGATTAAGATTGCTTTAAGACACGCTCCGTATGCTTGGCATCAACGTAGCGCGACGCACGCGCCCATTCCTGTCAGGAGCACAACACGATGAACGCGAAGATCCTCTCCCGCAGCGCAGTTGCAGTGGCCGTTGCCGTTGCTTTGTCGGCGGGCTACGTGGCTGGTCACAAGGACATTCCGGCGCCCCAGGTCATCTCGCCCGCGCAGGCGGCCGCGATGATGCCGGCCGAAGCCGCCGCGAAGACAGGCATCCCCGATTTCTCCGGACTCGTCGAAACGTACGGCCCCGCTGTCGTCAACATCAGCGCGAAGCACGTCGTCAAGCAGACGGCGCAGCGCGGCGGCAGTTCGCAATTGCCGATCGACCCGAGCGATCCGTTCTATCAGTTCTTCAAGCACTTCTATGGCGGCGTGCCCGGCATGGGCGGCGACGGCTCCGGCGGCTCCGGCGGCGCCGACCGGCCGAGCGAAGGCCTCGGCTCGGGCTTCATCGTGAGCAGCGACGGCTACATCCTCACGAATGCGCACGTGGTAGACGGCGCGAACGTCGTCACCGTCAAGCTCACCGACAAGCGCGAATACCGCGCGAAGGTCGTGGGCGCCGACAAGCAATCCGATGTCGCCGTGCTGAAGATCGATGCGAAGAACCTGCCGACGGTCAAGATCGGCGACCCGAACGGCAGCAAGGTCGGCCAGTGGGTGGTCGCGATCGGCTCGCCCTATGGGTTCGACAACACGGTGACCTCGGGCATCATCAGCGCGAAGTCGCGTGCGCTGCCGAACGAGAACTACACGCCGTTCATCCAGACCGACGTGCCGGTGAACCCGGGCAACTCCGGCGGGCCGCTTTTCAACCTGCAGGGCGAAGTGATCGGCATCAACTCGATGATCTACTCGCAGACGGGCGGCTTCCAGGGCCTTTCGTTCGCCATCCCGATCAACGAGGCGATCAAGGTGAAGGATGCGCTCGTGAAGACGGGCCACGTCGATCGGGGCCGGCTCGGCGTGACGGTGCAGGCGATGAACCAGACGCTCGCGAATTCGTTCGGCATGAAGACGCCGCAGGGCGCGCTCGTGAGTTCCGTCGAAGCGGGCGGGCCGGCTGCCAAGGCCGGCCTCCAGCCGGGCGACGTGATCACGGCGCTCAATGGCGTGCCGGTCACGGATTCGACGTCGCTGCCGTCGCAGGTCGCCGGGCTCACGCCCGGCAGCTCCGCGAAGGTCCAGGTCTGGCGCGACAAGGGCTCGAAGGACCTGAACGTCAAGATCGGCGCGCTCTCCGACACGAAAGTCGCGAGCGCGGGCGGCGCGAACGGCGACGGCGGCGCGGCCGCGCAGGATACGCGGCTCGGTGTTGCGGTGCGGCCGCTCACGCCGGAGGAGAAAGAGGACAGCTCGCTTTCGCGCGGCCTGATCGTGCAGCAGGCGAGCGGCGCGGCGGCGAGCGCGGGCATCCAGGCGGGCGACGTGATCCTCGCGGTCAACGGACAGCCGGTCACGAGCGTGCAGCAACTGAAGTCGATGGTCGCGCACGCCGGCGACAGCCTCGCGCTCCTGATCCAGCGCGACGACGCCCAGATCTTCGTGCCGGTCGACCTGGGCTGAAGTCGGCTGCACCCGGCTGAACCCGCTGAGCGCGGCTGAGCGCGGCTGAGCGCGGCTGAGCGGGCATGAACCGTGCTGAGGGCCTTTTTGGTGCCCCATCGTGCGAAGTCGGCGCATCGGGCGAATTCGGGTTGAGCCCGGCGGAAAGCCGGGCGGATACAAGGAGCAAACCAATATGACCATCAGGACCCAAGGCAGGCTCGCGGCGGCGGCAGTGGCCGCCGTGCTTTCTCTCGGCGCGGCGGGCGGCGCGTGGGCGCAGGCGTCGAGCGCCGGCACGAGCGACATGAGCAGCGCGGGTAACACGAATGGCGGCGGACTGCCGCAGGTCCAGCAGCAGGGCGACGTGTCGTACACGTCGGGCGGGGTTGGACTCGACGAATCGAAGGCCTTGTTGCGCGAACAGGCGAACTGGCCGCTCTCGCTGCGCTTCACGGGACCGACGAGCGAATATCTGTCCGGCGTGCGCGTGCGGATTACGGATTCGCACGGCACCGAGGTGCTCGGTACCGAGGCGATGGGCCCGTACATGCTGGTGAAGCTGCATCCGGGCCAATACACGGTGTACGCAAAATACAAGGACCAGGAGCAGAAGAAGACGGTGAGCGTGCAGGGCGCCGGCAAGGCGAAGCTGGGGTTCCACTGGAGCATTCAGTAGCCGCTTCGCGCTGATCGGCCAGCGGCAGTTCAGCGGTTGCTGAGGACGGCGGCGCGCGGCGTGGCGGCGTGTGCGCAACAGGTTGCCGGGAGAGCGCAACCGCCCACACAAGCGACCGGGATTTTGTCTCATAATGAAGCCACGGGCACCGCCGCCCGTGGTTTTTTTGTGCCGGGCAAGCCCTGGTGCACAGGCGGCCACGCGTCTTTCTCCTCAGCCGAACCGGGAGGGCATCACGATGAATACCGACACGCACCACAGCGCGCATCGCATCGAGATCACGCCGAACGGCCGCCGCTGCCGGGTGATTCACCAGGGCGTCACCTACGCGGACACTCACGCGTCCCTCGTGCTTGCGGAAACCGGGCTCGCACCCGTGCTCTATTTCCCGCGCGCCGACGTCAACATGGCCCGCCTCGAACGCTCGATCCACACCTCGCACTGCCCGTTCAAGGGCGAAGCGACCTACTTCCATCTGCTGACCGAAGACGGCCCGGTCGAAAACGCCGTCTGGAGCTACGAACAGCCCATCGAAGCCGCAAGCCAGATCAGGGGCTATCTGGCGTTCTACGCGTCGCGCGTCGATCGCATCTTCGAGACTTCCTGATCCATCACGCCAAAACATAACTAACGAGAGCGGTCCTTGCCTGGGAGGCTCAGATGGAAGTGACCGATGCGTTGCGTGTTCCGCTGCAGCCCGCGCACGTGCGGGAGGCCCTTGGCGACCTGGCCCTGCTGCGCGCGAGCCTCGACCATTGCGAGACGTTCTCGAAGCTGCCGGGCGGAGAGTACGCGCTCACGATGATCGTGCCGCTCGGTGCGTTGCGCGCGCGCTACGAGATCCGAGCGCACACGGCGGGCCGCACGCGCCAGGCCGCGCACACGGAAGGCGAGCCCGAACCGGCAGACGCCGGCACCGACACCTACGCCCGCACGCTCTCGTTCAAGGCGCGCGGCGAGGGCGTCGGCTCGCTGCGCGGGCAGATCGCGGTCGCGCTCAATCCGGACGAGGACGGCGAGTCGACGTGGATCGAATACACCGTCTGGGCGACGGTGTCGGGGCCGCTCGCGGGCTTGCCGTCGAGGCAGATCGAGAATTCGCTGCGCGAAGTCGCCGACGACTTCTTCGCGGAATTCTGCGAAGTGGTGCGCGCGAAGCACGGCCAGCCGTCGCTGCGGGCGCAGCAGGAGGCGCACGCGCGACGCCACGTCTTCCTGCGGCCGGCCGCGATGTCGGCGGCGTTTTCGCGGCGCTCCGGCATGCCGTCGCGCCAGCTTCGCTCGAGCGTGGCCGATGCCGCCGCGACCGGCGTACTGCATCACCGCTTGCCCGGCCACGGCCTCGGGCGCCACGACAGCGACCACTCGCACGACCCGCATCCGCTCGGCCTGCCGGGCTGGGCGTGGGCGGCGATGCTGCTGTGCATCGCGCTCTTCGCGTTCTTCGCCCAGCGCGTCGGGCTGCAATAGGGCCATAGCGCAATGCTCCGGCGCGGCGCGCCCCGTCTCGTGCCGCCGCGGTTCAAGCCCCCCGAAAAGCCCGGCGATAGGCCGACGGCGATGTCTTCAGCGCCTGCGCGAACTGCTGGCGCAGCGTCGCGCCCGTGCCGAAGCCGCACGTTTCGGCGATGCGCTCGACCGGCAGGTCGCTCGTTTCGAGCAGCCGCTGCGCGAATGCGATGCGCTCGCCGAGCAGCCACGCGCCGACCGTCGCGCCCGTCAACTGGTGAAAGTGCCGCGTGAAGGTGCGCCGGCTCATCGCGACGCGCGCGGCGAGGGTGTCGAGCGAATGCGCCGCGTGCAGGTTCGCGCGCAGCCAGTCGAGCAGTTCGGCGAGGCGGTCGCCGTTGGCGCGCGCGGGCATCGGCTGCTCGACGAACTGTGCCTGCGAGCCCTGCCGGTGCGGCGCCACGACGAGCCGCCGCGCGACGCGGTTCGCTGCCTGCGACCCGGCGAGCCGGCGCAGCACGTGCAGGCAGCAGTCGAGACCCGCCGCCGTCCCGGCAGAGGTGGTGAGCGTCGCGTCGTCGATATAGAGCACGTTCGGGTCGAAGCGCACGCGCGGGTAGCGGCGCGCGAAATCTTCGGCCCACGCCCAGTGGGTCGTGGCGGCGCGCCCGTCGAGCAGGCCCGCTGCCGCCAGCACGTAGGCGCCGAGGCAGAGCCCGACCATCTGCGCGCCGCGCGCGTGAGCCGCGCGCAAGGCGTCGAGGAGCGCGGCGGGCGGCGTTTCGTCCGGATCGCGCCAGCTCGGCACGATGACGACATCGGCGTCGGCGAGCGCGTCGAGCGTGTGATCGGCGGTGATCGAGAAACCCGCCGTGGTGGCGAGGCGCCCGGGTTCGGCCGCGCACACGCGAAAGTCGAAGCGCGGCACGCCGGCGGCGCTGCGGTCTTCCCCGAACACGACGCACGGCACCGACAGGTGAAACGGGCTGATGCCGTCGAACGCGACGACGGCGATTTTCGGCTCGGCCATGACCCCGGCTCCAGGCGAAGGTGATTGGCCCGATTCTATCGAAGATTGGCAATCGGGCCACTTCTGCGCCGGCATGCCGCTCGCGACAATGGCGCCATGCCGGATGCCGAATCACCGAAACCCAAGGAGCCACCCATGTCCCGCCGCGCGCTGATCGTAATCGATGTCCAGAATGAATACGTGACCGGCAACCTGCCGATCGAATATCCCGATGTGAACGAGTCGCTTGCCAATATCGGCCTGGCGATCGACGCCGCGAACGCCCACGACGTGCCGGTGGTCGTCGTGCAGAACTTCGCGCCGTCCACGTCGCCGCTCTTCGCGCGCGGGTCGGCCGCGGCGGAACTGCACGACGTGGTGGCGAACCGGCCGCGTGCGCATTACGTCGAGAAGTCGATGCCGAGCGCCTTCACCGGCACCGATCTCGGCGGCTGGCTCGCCGCGCGCGAGATCGACACGATCGTGGTGGCGGGCTACATGACCCACAATTGCGACGACTCGACGGTCAAGCATGCGGTGCACGCGGGGCTCTCGGTGGAGTTCCTCTCCGACGCGACCGGCGCGGTGCCGTACGAAAACCGCGCGGGCAGGGCGAGCGCGGAGGAAATCCACCGGGTGTTCAGCGTCGTGATGCAGTCGCGGTTCGCGGCCGTGCTCACCACCGCGGAATGGATCGCCGCCCTCGACACGGGCGCGGCGCCGGTGCGTGAAAACATCTTCACGTCTAATCAGAAGGCGCGCGCGGGCGCCGCCGCGCGCTGAGCGCCTCGATCGGGCCGGCGCCGCCCAGGGGTCACTCAGGTGTTACTCGGGGGGCACTCAGGCGCCGTCGCCCGGGCAAAGCAGCGCCGGGCTGAAGCGCAGCGAGTCGAAGCACGCGTCGATCAGGCGCTCGGAGTCGCGGTCCAGATCGACGCTGTCGGGCAGCATCAGCGCGTCGTGCAGGATGCCGGTGAAAAGCGCGTGCAGCAGCGTGGTGGCGAGCCCCGTATTGAGCGTGGTCGGCAGCTGGCCCTTGTCCATCGCGTTGCGCAGCCCGCGCTCGATGCGCTCGATGCCTTCGCGCATGTTGGTCTGGTGCCGCTCGCGCACCGGCCCCATTTCCTCGACGAACTCGCACTTCAGAAAAAGAATGTCGAACACGCGGCGGCGCTGCTCGTCGAGCGTGATGTTGCGCATGCACCAGACGAAGATGTCGCGCATGCGGGCGAGCGGGTCGGATTCCTTCGAGTCGAGCGTGGCGGCGACGAGTTCGTCGAGCGGCATCAGGCTGCGGTCGAACATCGCGGTGAAAAGGTCGCCCTTGTTGGCGAAATGCCAGTAGATCGCGCCGCGCGTCACGCCGGCTTCCTGCGCGATGTCGGCGAGCGACGTGCGCGACACCCCCTTGTCGAAAAAAACGCGCTCGGCGGCGTCGAGAATGCGGTCGCGCGTCGCGAGCGCTTCTTCCTTGGTTCGTCTGACCATATGTTGCGGCTCTAGCCGTCTCTCTCCTGCTGCGTTTCTGCTGTCAATTATTGCTGCGTCACAGCAATGTCACGGGTTTGTCGACCTTAATCGATTCCAATGAGATGAATCTTCTCGCGCTCGTAATACAGAATAACTACAGTCTCTTTTACATTCGTTCATGGATGTATATACAATACCATCCTTCGACCAGCGTCCCAAGCGTCAATCGACCGGTTTGCCTCCGGCGCGGCTGTAATTCGGATGTCACCTCACGCGTAAGTCCGGCGGCCGCGCCTTTGCGTGGCGCCTCGCGCGAGCGCGGGTAACGAGCCGGCTGCCGATCGATTTGCGCTTGCGGCCGCTGGTCAGCGTCGGAGACAGACGCTCGTACGCGGACCCGGCCCGCAGAAGGCCACCGCGCACTCCATCAATCTCAGTCTTAGACAGAGGTCGCTTCCATGCGCGTCGAACGGGTTCCATTCCGCTTAATCAGTGCCGCGACGGCTGCCGTGTTTCTTGCAGCCTGCGGACAAAAACAGTCAGCACCTCCGCCTCAGACGCCCGAAGTCGGCGTCGTCTCCGTAGAGCCGTCGAGCGTGCCGGTCGTCTCCGAGCTGCCCGGGCGCACCAGCGCCTTTCTCGTCGCTCAGGTGCGGGCGCGGGTCGACGGCATCGTATTGCGCCGCGAGTTCACGGAAGGCTCGGACGTCAAGGCCGGCCAGCGTCTTTACAAGATCGATCCGGCGCCGTTCATCGCGTCGCTGAACAACGCGAAGGCGTCGCTTGCGAAGGCGCAGGCCAACGTCGCCACGCAGAACGCGCTGGTCGCGCGCTACAAGGTGCTCGTCGCGGCGAACGCGGTCAGCAAGCAGGACTACGACAACGCCGTCGCCGCGCAGGGCCAGGCGGTCGCGGACGTGGCAGCGGGCCGTGCCGCCGTCGATACGGCGCAGATCAACCTCGGCTATACGGACGTGGTCTCGCCGATCACCGGCCGCACCGGTCTCTCGCAGGTGACGCCGGGCGCGTACGTGCAGGCGAGCGCCGCCACGCTGCTCACCACGGTGCAGCAGCTCGACCCGGTGTACGTCGATCTGACACAGTCGAGCGTCGACGGCCTGAAGCTGCGCCGCCAGATCCAGGAAGGGCGCCTGCAGACCAACGGCGCCAACGCGGCGAAGGTCACGCTCGTGCTCGAGGACGGCCGCGTCTATCCGGACGCGGGCAGGCTCCAGTTCTCGGACGTGAGCGTCGACCAGGGCACCGGATCGGTCACGGTGCGCGCGATTTTCCCGAACAAGGACCGCGTGCTGCTGCCGGGCATGTTCGTGCGCGCGCGCATCGAGGAAGGCGTGAACGACCACGCGCTGGTGGTGCCGCAGATCGGCATCACGCACGACCAGAAGGGCCAGGCGGTCGCGCTGGTGGTCGGCCAGGGCGACAAGGTCGAGCAGCGCACGCTCGTCACGTCGGGTGTCTACGGCAGCAACTGGGTGGTGGACAGCGGCCTGAAGCCGGGCGATCGCGTGATCGTGAACGGCGTGGAAAAAGCGAAGCCCGGCATGACGGTGAAGCCGGTCGCGGCTCAATTGCCGGCGCAGCCGGCCTCGGATGCGCAAGCCTCCGCCGCGCCCGCCGCGAGCGGTGCCCAGGGCGCCGCGAGCGCGGCCGCCGCCTCGGGCGCCAAATAACAGGGAGCCG
>Ga0247818_10002107_pt1 | contig 12887 bp, 20 predicted proteins | sample 13C_Glucose_Day1_FD_192424 | JGI IMG/M metagenome (GOLD analysis project Ga0247818, IMG submission 192424) | Soil microbial communities from agricultural site in Penn Yan, New York, United States - 13C_Glucose_Day1 | ecosystem: Environmental > Terrestrial > Soil > Agricultural land | place...
AGATAATGACAAGCGCATATGAACCTCACAGTTCCCGAAGCGGGACAGTCCGCCCAGACATGGGCCTATGTGAGATTGGAGACGCAAACGGGGAAAACGTTCAGCCATGAAAAAGCCCGACATCAAGTCGGGCTTTTTCGGACAACGATCAGTCTCAGTGACGCTTGTGACCTTTGGACAAGTTGCTGCCCACTGCGCCGCCAGCTGCGCCGCCCAGGCCTGCACCGATCGTGGCGCCGGTTCTGCCGCCCAGGCTGTTGCCGATCACCGAACCACCGGCCGCGCCAACACCGCCGCCAATCGCCGCTTTGGTCCGGCTACCCTTGCGCGCCGCCATTGCGCTGCCCGCCGCGCCTGCTACGCCAGCACCGATTGCCGCGCCAGTGCTGCCGCCCATTTTCTGGCCGACGACATTACCCAGCGCGCCACCCAGACCACCGCCCAGCGCCGCAGTACCATCGCCAGCAGCCATTGCACCTTGAGCAACCAGAAGCCCCAGAACCAGAGCAGGCAGTGTTAAACGCATGACGAAAACCTCAAAAATTGGGATGACAAAAAGGGCCGGGATTTAATGCCGTCACCGCGCAAAAGTCCAGACGAAATCAGAGACTTCGCGTACTCGGCGCCGATTGGACAGCGATTCTGGAAAAGGTTTTATGACAGGCAAAAAAAAGCCCGCTGGGGAGACGGGCTGGAGACTTGCTTTCTAACGGATGGCTTCACCCTACCGCGGTAGACGTGAAAAGTTTGTGAAAGCCCCCTGCATTTGCCACCGAAGTGCGTAGGACATGTCTCTCACTCAATCAGCCATAAAAAACCCCGTTCAATGACGGGGTTATGCAGTGACAGATTATTTTCTGGATCGCGCGCTGACCTTGGGTAGAAATTTTGCCTTCGGTCCTTTCGGTGCTGTGGATTTGATCTTGCCGGTCTGCACCCGGTCCTCGCCAAAGCCTGACTGGTACTCGGTCTGACCGCACCGTACACAGTTATTGAAGGAAAATTCAGCGCCATCGTCTTCGATATACGGATCAGTCATACCATCGCCCCTTCGCCACCGGTCGACACCGGCAAAAACCCATTCGCCTGAAAAAATATCGACCTCCAACGCTTTTGAGACTAGCTGGTCATTCCTGGACTTGTTATTCAGATCTCCTGATGCCCGACGAATGGCCTACAACAACTCAACGCAATGAAGTGCCATTGGTACTACACCGCTAAAGAATTGCAGAGACAGGCCGTTGCCCTTTTTCATACAAATGAATCTCAAGGAGAGAACATGCAAATCAACGGATTCCCGAATATGCCTGTCGTAAAACTCACGGACGAACAGATCGCAGCCGGCAAGGCTGGCGCTGAAAAACTCAAGGAAAAGATCGCTTCTGGTGAAATCACCATTAAGTATCCAGGTCCGGATACACCGGTTCTGCAACCAGGGGTCATTTACCATCCCAGCAAGCCAGTCGAACCCAACCCGCCTTCTGATACCCCCCCTCTGGTCGCCATTGATACACCACTGACCTATGACGAAAGAGGCACCGTGATCCTCAAGCCACAAGGCTGATTACACAGAAAGATTGAGCCCGTTCAATCTCTGAATGGGCTCACACACCGTCCAACAAACTCAGCGCAACTTCACCGCTGTACCCGTCGCAAACACCACAACCATCCCGCCCTTGCCGCCGGGCATGCTGATCTCGAAATCCACCCCGACCACCGCATCAGCCTGCAGAGCGCGCGCACGCTCGCGTATTTCTTCGGTCGCCTGAATACGCGCCTCCTTCAAAGCCCGCTCCAGTGTCTGCGAGCGCCCGCCGAAAAAATCGCGCATACCGGCAAACATGTCACGGATCACATTCACGCCTTGCACTGACTCGGCACTGACGATGTCCAGGTATTCGGTGATCTGCCGACCTTCAATTGCGTGCGTGGTGGAAATGATCATGGATGTCGTCCCTATACGGATGAGTAAATTCGCGATTGTAATGGCTCAAAGCGGCTTTTTCTTACAGGCCCTTCATACGTTTGCGGTAGCCTCCCCCGAACCAACACGGCGCTGGTTCACCAACACCGTTCATTACGGCTATGTGGGCAGGGCTGGAGGTCTATCCGAGAGTGTGCTGCTGGATGGTGCCGGTGGTGAGCAAATCATTTCAGATGCCCTACGCAAAGCCCAAGAAGTCGTAACAAAGCCTAGAGAGCAATGGGAATTACCTGGCCCAAACCGCTCAGCGAATGTCGACGGTCTGAGGGCGTGGGATGATGCGCCCGATCGAATATCCATAAGCGTCGGTGTGAATCTCTATCGCCAACATCCCAATCGGGGCATCACAGCCAAAATGATCATGGATCAAGTCCTTGCAGTGCCACCTAAGGAATGGGGAAAAGGAATCAAACTACATGAATGCAAATAAAACCGGTCGCCGGTATGGGCGCTGGATCCTCCTGATACTTGTCACCCTTCCAATCGCTTTTTGGTATTTCGGCTCCCCAGTCGTAGCGGTGAATTTTTCTCCGAACAGCGAGGGAGAATTTCACTATGTTTGGAACACTCAAGACAGGATTCATAGAGGCGATATCAGGCACGGTGGCTCGGCCGTTGAGTTCGGCTACCTATTACCCGTTGACGACTTTTTCATGATGTTCGATTGGCGGACTGATAAAGGTTTTCAGAGGTGCACCGACATTACAACCAAATGGGGTCGAACCATTGACATCTATCTGGATGAAACAGGCAGGATCGATATCGCTAAAACAGGCCCGGACGTTATTTCCAGATTGAAGCAATGCACCGGCGAGCCTGACCCTTTCCGGTCATAGGTGAACTGTCTGCTTTCGAGCGACATCAAGTGGATCAAAGTGATCTTCGTAGACGGGTCCGCCGCGCCCCGTTCTTTATCGGAAATGCCCGTCACTCTTCTCTGCACCACCAAGACTGCGCATAAGCGCAGCCATCAATGTATTCGATACCGCTGAGAACGAATCCCATAACGGCCATGCCTGCAAGTGTTGCGTCCAGCAACGGGGGCAAAGGATCTGGATCAAGTGGCATGCCCACATCTACACGAGCGACATTGGCGGCGCGCCCCAGCTCCTTGCCTACCGAAGAATTCACCATGACATTGCTCCGCAAGTAGCGCGGCTCTGTCCACCAGCATGGCTTGCCAGTGCATTAGGTCTTTTGATTGTGAGATAGATGCGACGGTGGTTGAGGTTTTCATCGATTCAAATGCTCATGCGTATAACACTGCACGCATAACCAGCATATTAAGACTCTTCGCATGATAGCTTCAGATGCCGACGAAATGCCCTATTCGCTCAGTGGAATCGCTAATGGAGAATATTAGTTATGACAGTTTTATCTGCCCCAAAAAAATCCCGCTTCAGTCGAAGCTGAAGCGGGATTTTTCATAACAACGAGCGTTGATTCAGGTCTTCAACGTGGTTTCGCCGAAACTCGTAAAAGCAAAATTTCAAGCGTGCGCTTCACGATCCAGAACATCCGCCACCCATTGGTTGATGCTCTTCTGGGCCAGCTGTGCCTTTACAGCGACTGTGGCATGGAGCGCCGGTGCCAGGCGCAGGCTGAGATTGCCCGAGTAGGGTTTTTGCGGGGCGCGACCGAGCTTGGCGCAGGTTTCAAGGTAGTCAGTTACGGCCTCTTGGAAAGCTTTGCGCAGTTCTGCGACCGACTCACCGTGGAAGCCAACGACATCTTTGATGCCCGCGATGTGGCCGACAAACAGGCCGTCTTCATCACTGTAATCGATTCGGGCGGCATAGCCGTTGTAGTTCATTACGTTCACGGGATGACTCCTGCTTGCTCAAGGAAAGCCCGCGCGTCACGCACTTGATAGGGCTTTGCTTCTTTGTCTGGGTGAGGTCGGTGAAAGGTGGCGACCACACCGTTCAATTCAAAACGCACTCGAGAGCCGTTGCCTTCGATGGTCCGGGCGCCCGCCGCACCGAAGAGGGCTTCGATTCGGGCCCATTCCAGTGTGTTCGGTACGGGCTTGGAAAATACGGCTTTGAGCGTACTGAGCTGTTTATTGTTCATGGTATTATATCATGATACCGCACAAAAATTTTGTACCCGCAGTCCTACCGCAGCTACGTGAAGCAAGCCTTCGATACGAAAAAACGCCACTACCCTTACGGGGAGTGGCGTTTTTCGTATCAAGCCCACCGCCTGTTTGGCACGGCCATCAGAATATCGAGTGACCCAGGTCGAGGTTGTAGGCAAAATCCGCGAGTTGCGTAAGGAAGCACGACTTCTGTGCTCTCAGCAGGCAAGTGCCTTGCCGACCTTCAATTCGCCGGAATATTCTCCAGATATCGCTGCACATTCAGCGATCGGGCTTGGAAACCCGTCGAGTCACGCAACAGCGCTCCCCTTATAAGCGTCAGCGTACTTTTACGACTGTAGGTTTATGTTATGGCGGCTGTGCGTGGGACGTCTTTAGGGCGTGCCGGTCTCCTTGACTCCCGGTTTCCAACCTGCGTACAGCTGCCACCCATTCGCTTGGAAACGACAGTGGTAGCTCCTCATGTCAAGGAGTTAGACCATGTACAGCGCTACCCTCATATCTGCCCCACTTCACCCTCAATGTTTAACTTCATTCTCTTCCCAATTGCCCTCCATTACTGGAGGTGCCAAATGATCGAACAAGCCGAAGAAAAAACCATCGGTCACACCCACTTCATCTATTGCACGGACAAGCCACTGTTTCAGATTTGTGCCGGCGTTCCGTTCAAGGACGCATTGACGCAGGCATCAGATCTGCTGTGCCTGGCCAAATCACTGGCAGAAGACGCCGCTTTCGCGAAGGAAACTGACCGATAGCCTGGGGCGCGCACTTGCTGACGGTGTTCGCAAAAGCGGTGGTCGATGATGTCCTCAAAGCCATGTCACCATGCCCCGGCCCGGCCCGGTGACACTGAAAGCCGCAAAATAGCGAGCGGAGCCTCTGCGTTTGAGTGCTTCGACGGTGGTTGGGCGTGCTTTCGGCGCCCTCCCCCAAGCATCAAAAAGCCCGACGCGGGGCCGGGCTTGAATGCGGCCGGGGCGCGTTATCGGGGGCCTGGTCAATGCCGGCATACCTATGCCAGCCAGTTGCTGACTACAGGCGTGGCTTCAATTGACTGGATCGCTGAACAGATGGGCCATACCAACGGGAATATGATTCGGCAGCACTATGGGACTTGGATTAACGAAGATGGACCGGATGTTGTAGGAATGTTGCAATTAGCGTTGAAAATCTAAGCTCCAAATCTCTCAGAAAAAAGCCCCCAGCCTGTTCCTAGACTCGGGGGCTTTTTAATTAAGCGGCTCTATTCACGCTCAGCGCGGATAATCTGGATGTACAGGTGCCCGTGGCAAAGTCCAGCCAAGTGAATACCAAGTCCAAGGCGAACCATCTTCTTGCCTGGCAGGATTCACGGCCAAAAGGATCCAGCCAGCTCTGAGGTAAGCGTTGCTCTTACTTACGTTGTCAGTGCTCATTACTTCTTTTACGTCTTCAACAGCCATCGGTACAACTCCTTGTGGATGATGGCTCATTGCAAGCACAGTGGCCGCCCCCATGGAGAGCTTTCAGAAATTCTTCATAGCCGAGTGCTGTCGTCTATGTGATCAAAATTTCAAAGCGCTGACCGGCAAGTGGGCCGACTGATCAGACCCACCTATACGAAGTGTGAAGCGCTTAATCTGCTCTGGTCCCAGATTTGGTCCCATATCACCATTTTTCAGACGCCAAAAACCACAAATCCCCGACTTTCTCTAGGAAAATCAGGGGTTTGTGTTTACTGAATGTGGCGGTGAAGGAGAGATTCGAATTAAACACCCTACCAGCCCTTTAACCCCTTTAATCTGGGCATTTCAGGCCCAATAGTAGTACAATTGAGTAGTACAATATGCTGTATCACTCGTCCTTGCGTGGCTCCCATGGCTGACAATTTGATTCAGAAAAAAGGTGAATCCACTTGGTATGTCCGGCTAGCCATCCCTAGCGATGTACGTGCAGCTATGGGTGGGAGGACTGTGCTCATTCGCTCTTTGCAAACGGGGTTACGCAGCGAAGCGATGGAGCGACGACTTGCGATTTTAGCTGAGTGGAAGGCAGCGATTGCACAAGCAAGAGAAAAGCGAGCCGCGAGGGGTGACGCTTGGAAAGATCCGGTAGCTTCAGCAGCGAACGAGCTTGCACGAAAAGTACGTGAACTGAAAACCGAAGTGGTTCTCGGTGAAGAAGGCCAAATCAGCGCCGCGCCCTATCAACTCGAAAGCTCGGTCATACCATACAACCGCATACCAGAGCTGGACTCACGTCGGGATGAAGTCGGAGATATATTCAACAAGACAGGTATAGACGGTCAGATAGCCAAGATTGGTTTTGCCAAAGAACTAGCTTCGGCAATCATGGTTAGACGGTTCGGAAAAATGCACGACCTCTCTCCGACAGAGCAGGTAGAGGCACGACTGATACTCAATGATCCCAAGGCACACAAACCTAGGTCGCCTATCACAACGGGTCGGCTGAAAACATATCGTGAATTCAGGGAAAGCCGTGGCGGCGCCCCTAAGCATGTCGATCAGCAAGTGGGCAAGATGGAACGCTTGTCTACCTTCTTGAAGCAAGAAGAATTACCTCTCAATTTTGACACGGTGGACAAGTGGCTCAAGTCTTTGGATCGGTCACCAGCGACACTGGGTCAGTACCTCATGGCTGGCACTGCATTCTGGAAGTGGGCAACCAAATACGACGCCGTATGGCGGGAAGAGTACAAGGACAAGGTGAACCCATTTCTCGGGCACGACATACCGCAAGGTGGGGGTGCGGAGACAGCGGGTAAGGATAGGGAAATCTACACGAAGGCTGACACACTCAAGCTGCAACGTGCAGCGCTGGATAATGATGATCAGCCGCTTGCAGATTTGATTGCTTTGGGCTGGTACACGGGGGCCAGGATCGAAGAGCTTTGCAGACTGACCACGGACAGCGTGATTACCGTCGATGGTGTCCAGTGTCTTGACTTCCCCAAGAGCAAAAGCAAGGCGAGTAAGCGTGTGGTGCCGATTCATCCAAGCCTGTTGGCCGCTGTGGATCGACTCTGTAAGGACAGCACAGATACCTTCCTCATCCCCGCAGAGTCAGCAGATAAGTATGGCAAGCGGTCGCACGCAATCTCCAAAGCATTTGGCAGGTTACGTACAGCGGCAGGGTTCAGCAGACTCCATGTCTTTCACAGTTTCCGGCACACAGTTGTGACCGAGCTAATCAGGGCAGACGTGCCAGACTCACTGGCGAAAGAATTGGTAGGTCATGAGACAGGATCAGTTACCCATGATGTTTATTCGAAGGGCGCTTCGACCAAACAGAAGCTTGACGCCATATCGAAGCTTCCAACGATTCAAATGCTAGACACACGTCTTACAGCAGAAAAGCTATCTGCCCATGAGTAACCGTGAATACATCCGCACACATCAACGTGTGATGTTGTAAAGAAGAAGCTAGGAAATTTATGCTGTACCATTTCCATAACGCGAACGCTGTACTTACAAAACCAAATAGTAAGGGTGCGACATAATCAGTAAACCAAGGGGTGACAAACGCCCCCCTTAGAACTGTGAAAAACTTAATCGGCCAAGTATACGCAACATTCATTACGAAATACCTAGTGGCCTCACCTTCCAACCAGCCCTTATCGGACTGACACACATACTTTGCCTTCAAGTACATTTTTACCTGATACTCATGAAGAAGAATGCGCGATTTTAAACCCATCCCTCCCTGTCGCTTCGACTTATCGGGAGTAGGCCGATATGAAAAGTGTGCAGCATAAGACTTAATGTTAAATGGAGCACCTTCTCTACTTCTTTTAGCTACCTCGCCCACAACTTCCTTCTTTAATTTACGTCGACCTAGGGTCAAAGCTACCCATCGTAAAGATGCTTCGTAAAGACTGTCCATCTCCTTGTCAAAATTTAATCCATTAAGAGGGATACGCTGGTAGCAGCGAAACCAAAAGTAGGCGTTGAGAGCAGCAAGCACCAGCCAAACGCTATTCGTACGCTGGTGAAGCTGCACCTCATTCCCCATAAGCTTAAACTGGGTGAGATCTGCCCCGAAATACCACAAAGCCAAGACTAGGGCTGAGTAGGTGAGCAAGAAGCCTCTAGCCTTGTTGAAATCCCTACCATCATCCAATGAATCCACCACCGAACTGCTCCTTCTCGAAAGTGACGTGATATTAACACGCCATCAACGCTGAGTCTTATCCCCCGTAGGCTCAATAACACAAGCAAGCAAGGGACTACGGCGCTCCAGCAACTTAATAACTCTGCTCTGCAAGTTGGGTTGCTTATCCAAAAGGCTTTCCATCCCAAGACGATCCATGTCCAGCCAGAACAACGCAATGGCACTGACATAACGAGTCAGAATCTCCAGAGTGATTTGCAGGTGCTGCACTGGCGGTTTTGGTGGCGGCGGTGGCTCCATCGAAGAATCCAGCCACGGGAACTGGATAGGTGCGGGCCACAGTTCAGGGTGCAAGGTGTGCAGGTCTCTGGCGGAATCACCATCGCCATGACGACAGGCGTTGCCCAGCATCTGCAACTGAGTAAGGGCTGGGTAGGAATCGAAGCTACTCAATTCAACACCACGCACCTTGAAGAACAGTGCGTTTAGCTCAGTGCCCCACGTGCCTTTTTCCAGCTTTTTAGGTGTAACGCCTTCAATGGTATGACTACCTAAGCAACAGATGAGGTAGGAGCGTATCTGTTGCTCCCAGAATGACTGGATAGCAAGGGCAAACGTCATGTATGTACGCTGGATCAGCCGCTCATGGTCGGACAGAGCAAAATGGAACACCACATCATCTTGAGCAGCACGGGCCAGCTCTTGCCGTTTCCGCTCCAACGCAGCTAGCGACGGCTGCACGACCAACGACAGGAAGTCTTGAACAGTGTCGCCGTTATTGTGGGCGTAAGCATCGGCAAACCCAATCGTCCATTTGTAGGGTGCTGTCATGTCTTCATCCTTGTGGCAGTAGGGGCCGAGTTTTTCAGATTCCCATTTTCCGCCGAAAATTTCGACTAAGTCTCGACGGATATAGAATGTGTCCGCTGAAAAATAAGCTGATGTGGAGAGAGAAGGCACATAACTATATTTGAGCTTGAGGTGTTTAGCGGTGTGCAACTGGTGTCATCGAGAATGCTAGATTTTCAGAAATAATCTGGCACACTGTGGCGCTCTCAGAGCCTCTACAGGGCACGTTACAGCAACCTAAGTCACATGTGACATCAGAGACGACAAAGCCCGCTCAAAGCGGGCTGATAGGCTGTCTGAACCCCTATTTCATTTCACGCTTGATCCTATACACAGTCGCTACACCACAGTCAGCGAGCTTTGCCACGTCATCGGCTGACAGGGTCGGATTCTTACTGATCAGCGCTTGCACCTTCTTCCAGAGTTCAGCGTTCTTACTCTTCCCCGCTGGCTTCCAGTCAGGTTCAGCAGCACGTTTGTTCTTCAGCCCTTCATTGATCCGCTCAACACGTTTCTCTTGATCAAGGCGTGCCATGGTAGCCATCAGGTCAAGCAACATTGCGTTGATCACTTCCATGATTTGACCGGTGATGCCCTTGTCCTGAACCATCATGTGAGTGGTTGGTAGATCAGCGATTACCAGACGTAGACCCTTAGCTTTGATCGCTGCCTTCAAAGTCTCCCAATCAGCATGCGAAAGGCGACTTAGGCGGTCTACTGACTCACAGGTGATTATCTCTCCCGGCTTGGCTGCATCTAGTAAACGCATCAACTCAGGACGGTTGAGCTTGGTTCCGCTGATGTTCTCAGCGTATACACCGACAATGGTCAGACCCTTTTCAGCAGCGAACGCTTCCAGCGCTGCCCGAGCACGGTTTGCGTCTTGATCCTTGGTGGATGCTCTCAGGTAGAGATGGGCGTTCATTGCTGGCTATCCTATAGAGTAATAAACCGATAGACCAATGATAGTCTATCAGGTAGCAAGCCAACCATAGATATTTGATAGTCAGATCAATCCTCAGACAGACGGTTATCGCACTACCAGATATGTCTACTTCTTTGATAGCGATTATTGCCTGAGCTTGTAAATTTCAGCGCTGATAGCAGCCGCGTTCTTGTCGATGGTTTTCAGTGCGGTCATGACATTCAGATGAACCACAGGCTCGCCCTGTAACCTCACCCACAGGGATAACTCTTCGATGGCAGCGGCTATTGCATGCTGGTTGTGCAACAGGAGCGTGAGTGCGTCTGCTGTGGCGATGTTGGCATCAGGGGTGTTAGGCATGGAGGGTCATCCTTGAAGGGTGCGAGGGAGACTAGCGACTTCCCTCACGGAAACGCTACTTCTTCTTGGGGCCGCTAGGCTTCTTGGGTGGAGGCTTGTCTTTTTCTTTTACCGTCTCCCTAGGCCTTTTCTCCGCCTCTTCCTTGGTCACGTATTCACCAGTGACCGCATCACGATATCTCGTTGCCATGTCAGCTCCTTAATGGCACGTCGCCACGTCGGCGACACCATCAAAGCTAGTAGAGGAAGGCCTTTGTGCAAGAAGGCTGAAAGGAAAGCGTGCTTTCGCACAAATCGGTGATTCCAGCGCAAAACTACCGATTTGACGTAGAAACTTCAGAAGGATGTGCTGGCACCGGATCGAGCTTATCCATGAAGGTCGGAAAGCCCCGGAAATGCTGACTCATAGTCATTAACCATCAAGCAACACGCCCTGATAGAGTTTCATTTATGCAGGGTTTTAGTGCGGATTTTCCCTAGTTATTTTGAGATATTGCGGAGGTTACCAATATTCGGAAGTAGTGATGTAGTATCGCCTGAAAATACAGCATCGAGGTTGCAATGAGCTTTTCGAAAAGGATGGGGATTACGCCGAGCACCAAGATCATTCAATCCGAGTCTATGGATAAGGATCTTAGAACCTCACTCTGGAATGCTATAACAGTATTTTACTGGAGCCTCTACAGAGCTCCTTACCACAGCGGATTGGGAAGGGATGACTACGTAAGAGGCTCGAACCTCCATCAACTAGCCCTCGCAATTTACATGGTTCACTATAAAAAGCCCATTGACACAATAGAAACCTACTGGGAGTACTTTCTACAAGAGGTACGAAACACATTTTACAAACTTCAATGGCATGAAGTATATGACTTTGTAGAGTTTATTGTACAAAACGGCCCAGATACAAACAAAAAGAAATTTCTTGAAGCTTGTAACGACATATTTGAACGCGAAAACTCTGCATATCGGTTTGTTGCCGAACAGATCACCCCTATCACCTCGACAGAAGAAATCAACGAGATTGAGCAAGCGATTCTTAACTCTGATCGATACGCCGGAGTGCGAATCCACCTTCAAACATCCCTCGTTCTACTAACTGACAGACAGAATCCTGACTATCGAAACTCAATCAAAGAGAGCATCAGCGCTGTTGAGTCTTTGGCGAAGCAATTGGTTGGCGTGCCCTCAGCGACTCTAGATGGTGCATTAAAGGTGCTTGAGAAGAGCCACAAATTACACCCGGCACTCAAGAAAGCGTTCTCCTCCCTGTACGGATACACAAACGACTCCGACGGCATACGTCACGCCCTGATGGAGAACTCGGAACTAACCAAAGCAGATGCACGATTCATGCTCATTACCTGTTCAGCATTCATAAACTTCGCCATCGACAGCGTAGAAGACTGAATAAACAGTGTTGGCCCTACACCGTAGGGCCAGGAACTGATATCGCCAGCTGTCACCATGGGTCGGACTCGCTTGAACCAAAACCCGCCCCCTTTGGCAGTACGGGAACATCAAATTTAATCTCCTCATCCAATGTATCAGCGAAGCCTTGAAGTGTTTCAAGGACAACTACAGGCGCCTTTGGTGGCTTGTCGATATACGCCTCTAGCGGAACACTCTCAAAGACTGGCGCTAGCGGTTCTACAACCTCCTGTGAAGTCACTGTGGACTCGCTAGTCTCCAAGACTCCCGATGTTGCACGTGCGTCCTTTATACCATCTGTAATTGGCTCTGGATCGACAGTAGAGGAGTGTTTGTTATGGAGCTGTAGTGGTGCAAGGATCTCGTAACTATTAGAGTATACGTAGCCTCTGAGCTTCTTACGCTTCACTACCATATACCCATGCTGCACTAACAGTTTTATGAAATTCTTCACAGTGCTAACATCGCACCCTGTATCTCTCGCAATGTCTTCTTGATCGTCAAACCATTCTTGCCCTAAGGAACGAAAGAAATTGTAGCGACTGCTCATATGTATCCAGATAATCTTCTGTGTTCCAGAGAGCTTGAACTTATCACCATCGGATCTACTGACCCAATGTGTGGCACGCATCATTTCATGTGTAAGCTTGCAAAATGTATCGGTCATCGTATTCCTCGTATTTTCGTTTATAGGTTTTTCATTTTTTCCAAGAATTTGGATTCTTCCATTGCCTCAGTTCGGTAGAGGGCAATCATTTCAACCATCTGTGCAACACGAGCTGCTGCACTAGGGCCACCATTACCGTTACTGGCTTTTAACCATTCACGGCTGTATTGACGAAATTCAATGTTCATTTAATTTCTCCTTGCACGGTAAATTCTCACAGTGGTCAGAATGACCTGTATGAACTCAATGTTGTTTCTATAGGGTGTGTACACCGCTGATTGATGATCCTTGCACGATCAATAAATAATATTCACACAGAACAAGAAAAGCTCTTCTGTTTTGTAGGTGCAAGAAGCCCAGAGGGCGTACACGGTGCAGCGAACGCAGTGAGCGAATTCACACACCGTATTCAATCTTATTATTTCTTTCTTTTTATTATCTATCTTACTAGTAGTGG
>Ga0247818_10002108_pt1 | contig 12885 bp, 16 predicted proteins | sample 13C_Glucose_Day1_FD_192424 | JGI IMG/M metagenome (GOLD analysis project Ga0247818, IMG submission 192424) | Soil microbial communities from agricultural site in Penn Yan, New York, United States - 13C_Glucose_Day1 | ecosystem: Environmental > Terrestrial > Soil > Agricultural land | place...
GTGCAGGAGTGCTACGTGGTCGCTTGTCGCCGCGATCATCCGTTGGCCGGGCGCAGCAGTGTGAGCTGGGACGAGTTCTATCAGCAGGATTACATCTCGCTCGACAAGACCTCCGGCAACCGCTTTCTGCTCGATCAGGCGTTGAGCACGGTGGTGCCGCAGCGTTCGAGCATCTGCGAAACCCGGCATGTGACGACGATGATCGGTCTGGTTGAGGCGGGGTTGGGCGTGGCAGCGGTGCCGCTGATGGCGATGCCCGGGCCGGATCATCCGATCCTGACGCGGGTGCCTCTGACCGATCCGCAAGTGATGCGCAGTGTCGGCATCATCAAACGCCGGGGTCGTACGCTGACCCCGGCGGCACTGGAACTGGAGCGGCTGGTGATAGAAATGAAAGTCCAGCCGCCAACAATCAGCGCTTGACCGAATCCAGTCCGGTGGCCTGCACGTCAGCTTGTGCGGCCGGTGCAGCGAGGTAAGCGAGCAGGGCTTTGGCCTCTTGCGGATGCTGTGCGCCGACCGGAATCCCGGCAGCAAAACGCGTCACCGATTGCACCGATTCCGGAATCTTCGCGACGAAACTCACGCCCGGCACTGGCAGCAATTCGCTCACCTGCTGGAAGCCCAGTTGATAGTCGCCGGTGGCAACCACCGAGCCGACCGGGACTTTCGGGATCATTTTGGCCTTCGCTTTCAGCTGATCTTCGATCCCCAGTTTCTTGAACAACTGCTGCTCGATGTAGACGCCGCTGGCGCTGTCGGAGTAGGCCACCGACTGCGCGTCGAGCAGGGTTTTCTTCAAGGCGTCGACGCTGCTGATGTCCGGTTTCGCCGCGCCTTCACGCACCACCAGGCCAATCCGCGAGTCCGCCAGTTCCACGCGCGAGGCCGGGTCGACCTTGCCTTGCTTGATCAGGTCATCGAGGGCGTAGCCGACCATGATCACCACGTCGGCGTGCTCTCCGCGGGCGAGGCGATTGGGGATCGCCTCCGGTGCGTTGCCCATCGACGGGCCGAGGCTGGTGGTCAGTGTGTTGCCGCTGGTGGCAGCGAATTTCGGCCCGAGAATCTTGTAGGCGGCAGTGAAGCCGCCGGAGGTCATCACGCTCAATTCTTCGGCCTGGGCCGCGAGGTTGAACGCGAGACCGGCGAGCAGGGCGGTGACAGTAAACAGTTTTTTCATGGCGAGTTTTCCTCAGGCCGCGACAGGTTGCAGACGACCACCGGCACGGCGGTACAGATAAAGAGTGGCGCACAGGGCACACAGCGCACCGATGCTCATCCAGTAACCCGGCGCGGCTTTGTCGCCGGTGTACTGAATCAGGAAGGTCGACATCGCCGGGGTGAAGCCACCGAAAATGGCGGTGGCCAGGCTGTAGGCGAGGGAGAAACCGGCAACGCGCACTTCGACCGGCATGATCTCGGTCAGCGCTGGAATCATTGCGCCGTTGTACAAACCGTAGATAAACGACAGCCACAACAGCGACAGCAGCATGTGACTGAAACTCGGCGCCTGCACCAGATACGACAGCGCCGGATAAGTCGTGGCCAAGGCCAATAGCGACATGGCGATCAGCACCGGACGACGGCCGATACGGTCGGACAACAGGCCGCCAATCGGCAGCCAGAAGAAGTTCGACACCCCGACCAGCAGGGTCACCAACAGCGCGTCCGAAGTACTCAGATGCAGCACGGTTTTACCGAAGGTCGGCGCGTACACGGTGATCAGGTAAAACGCGGTGGTGGTCAGCGCGACCATCAACATGCCGCCAAGTACCACACCCCAGTTCTGGCCGAGGGTGCGGAACACTTCGCCCATGCTCGGGCGGTGTTTGCGTGCGGCGAACTCTTCGGTTTCCGCCAGGTTACGGCGCAGGAAAAAGATGAACGGCACGATCATGCAGCCAACGAAAAACGGAATCCGCCAGCCCCAATCGGCCACCACCTCCGGCGCCATCCACGCGTTCAGCGCATAGCCCAAAGCCGCAGCGACAATGATTGCCACTTGCTGACTGGCCGACTGCCAAGCGGTGAAGAAACCTTTGCGGCCCGGCGTGGCGATCTCGGCGAGATACACCGACACACCGCCCAATTCTGCCCCGGCCGAGAAGCCTTGCAGCAAGCGTCCGATTAACACCAGCGCCGGTGCAAACAGGCCGATGCTTTCGTAACCGGGCACCAGCACAATCAAGATCGTGCCGCTGGCCATGATCGACAGCGTGACGATTAAACCTTTACGCCGACCGACATCATCGATGTACGCACCGAGCACAATGGCGCCCAGCGGACGCATCAAGAAGCCTGCGCCGAACACCGCAAAGGTCATCATCAGGGACGCGAACTCACTGCTCGCCGGGAAAAACACCGCCGCGATCTGCGTGGCATAGAAGCCGAACAGAAAGAAATCGAACTGTTCGAGGAAGTTGCCCGAGGTCACCCGGAAAATGGCGCCGGCCCGCGAGCCGTTGTGTGGGATTGAGGCTGTCATAGAAAAGTACTCCACCGCTTTTATGACGTGCGCGACGGGAGGGCGGCGCACGGTTTTTATTGAGGCGGATGGTGGCGCAGATGTAACAATCTGTTAATTGCATTGTTGGCATGGATTGATGTGCAAAGTGGATCAATTCGTCTATGTCGATACCGCGGACCATTGTGGGAGCGAGCCTGCTCGCGAAAGCGGTGGCCCAAACAATGAAGATGTTGAATTTGCCGGCCCCTTCGCGAGCAGGCTCGCTCCCACAGGTTTTGTCGCACCTGCAAACTCAGGACATTGCAACTTCATGGTGAGCAGTGTCACGGGTGCTGTTAGCCATTTCGGCGTGTGCGGCAAGCAATGGTGGCAGCGGGCAGTCGAGCAAGTCCGCGACGGCGCGAAACAGTTCTGCTTCAGCCACGGTGATCACGCCATCGTGCATCACGCAGCGGGTCATGGCATCGAGCAATGCCGGACGCTCCTCTGGCATGAGATGGCGCAGGCGCTTGATCGCCGCTTCCAGCCCCACCAGATCTTCAAGTTCGGCGCGCATTTCCTCGGGCTGTTCGAACGCAAGACCTTGCCAGGCAAACTGAATGGCCTGCGACGCTGCCGATAGATTGTCCTGTCCGGCTCGGGCCATTGCGGTTAACAGTGCCATGAGTTCTTCGGCGCACTGGAACAGTCCGAATTTGAATTGCACCGGTGTCGCGCCTTCAACATTGCGCTCGACGATGCGCAACAGCGTCCACTCCAGCAACTCTGTTTCGTTGTCCGCTTCGATCAGCAAATTCAGGTTGTGCTTGACCTTTGCAAAGGATTTTTTGCCAAGCTCTCGCAGACTCGGGATGGCCAGATCCAGCAACGGCAGGCGCAGGCCGGGACTCAGCGACGACAGCGGTTCACGCAGCTGACTCAAATAGTCGAACACCGTTGCGTCGATTTCCGACTTCAGTAGCTCGACTTGCATGCCCAGCAGGGAGGTTGAACGCGACAGCAGCAGGCCATACACAACGGCCTCAGCGCCCTCAATATTGCGTGCTGCCATTTTGAGTTCGTGCGGAATGTCTTCCAGCACGCGGCGAGCTTCCATCAGATGTTCTGGCTGCGGCGCGCCAATGGCTGCCACGGAGGCCTGGACCGCATTCATGTCGTAGAGCACCGACTTGGCCGCAGCGGGGATACCGCCGAATGCATCGGGCACCGGCAGAGCGACCGAAGGTTGTGCATCTGCGGGCGGCGCCGCCACTTTGATGAAGCTGCCATCCCATTGCGCATCGACCCGACGGATCCGCTCACTCAAATCCGGATGGGAAGCCGTCGAGTCGGTGTTCGAGTAACCCGGCCCGAAATACAAATGGCTGTATTCCTCCGCGCGCGCGGAATTGATGCGTGCACCCAGTTCATAACCGCCAATTTTCTTCAACGCACCGGCGATGCTTTGCGGGTTGCGGGTGTATTGCACCGCCGTTGCATCGGCGAGGAATTCACGCTGTCGACTGATTGCAGATTTGATCATATTGCCAAAAATCGTCCCCGCGATACCCACAAACAACAGTACAAAACCAATCAACATCGGTATCGCGACGAACTTGCTGCGCTGCAGCGGGGTTTTGCCGACCTGCTCGGTGCCTTCCAGGATATAGCTGCCGGTCAACCCGAGAACCATGATCCCGTGGACGATGGCAATCAGTCGCGTGTTGAGGCGCATGTCACCGTTATAGATATGACTGAACTCATGGGCGATCACCCCTTGCAGCTCTTCACGGGTCAGCACGTTGATCGCGCCCTGAGTGACGCCGATGACGGCGTCCTGTGGCGTGAGTCCCGCCGCGAAGGCGTTGATGCCCAGATCGGGCAGCAAGTACACCGAGGGCACGGCGGTGCCGGAGGCGATGGCCATTTCTTCCACCACGTTCATCAATCGCTGCTCTTCCAGCGTTTGCGCGCTGTGGTTGATCACGCGTCCTTCGAGGCGCCGCGCAACCACTTTGCCGCCTTCTGACAACTCCATGAGTTTGGACAGACTGCCCAGCAGCACGATGCCGACGACCACGGCTGACACGGTCATGACCAGTTGCCGGTCGAGCTCCAGATCCATCAGGACTTTACCGCTGCCATCCTCGACCGGAATGGTCATCAGCACGCACGACACTGCGATCAGGCTGAGCACCGCCATGAACATCAAGAAAATGAGGTACACGGTGCGGCGCTTGGCCCGGCGCTGTTGTTCAAAGAAATTCATTTTGCCATCCGTTGGCTGGGGGTCAGAACGAAACCTTTGGCGCTTCCTGAATGGCCGCGCTGTCAGCGAACGTCAACGCCGAGGCATCGGCACCATGGCCGAACATCGGGGCGAGCAAGGCTGCCGGGAAACTTTGCTTGAGCGTGTTGTAGGTCATCACTGCATCGTTGTAGGCCTGGCGGGCAAAACTGACTTTGTTTTCGGTGCTGCTCAGCTCTTCACTCAGTTGCTGCATGTTTTGCGACGCTTTGAGTTCCGGGTACGCTTCAACCGTTACATTCAGCCGGCCCATGGCATTGCTCAGCGCACTGTCGGCCTGGCCCAGTTGCGCGATGTTCTGGGCATTGCCCGGCTGCGCCTGAGCGGCCTGAAGACCGGCGACGGCGTTGTTGCGCGCGGCAATCACCGCTTCCAGGGTTTCGCGCTCGTGGGCCATATAGCCCTTGGCGGTGGCCACCAGATTGGGTATCAGGTCATAACGGCGCTTGAGTTGTACTTCGAGTTGCGCGAAGGCGTTTTTGATTTGATTGCGTCGAGCGACGAGGCTGTTGAAAAGGAAGATGGCATAGAGGGCGAGGAGGCCGCCAACGACCAAAAGGATGACGAGGGTGCTGTTCACGGTGATGTCCTTGTTCACACGGTGGAATGGGGCGCGGCATGTTAGCGCAAATGCAAAAAAACAAGGAATGATTCCCGAACCCGGCAGTCCGAGTTCAGGTAGCACACATCTCAGGAGGTTCACCGATGAACAGCAAAACCCTAATCGCCAGCCTGGCCCTCGTCGCCGGCATTGCCGGGATCAGCCCACTTGTTCAAGCGGCGCAAACCTCAAATGAACAAGCCGTGCAATCCCCGGTCAGCGACCGCGAACTGAAGGTCAACGACCGCGCCCCGGATATTTATCAGCGCAGTGAAAAAGCCATCGACTGGAAAACCAAGGGCCTGAAAAAACCTGTTGATCAGGCGCAATGGGTACAGATCAATGATCAGTACGTCATGGTGATGATCACCAACGGGACGATTGTCGAGATGAAACCGGTCCCGCGTTAAACCTCCGGCAACGATCAGCCATGGACGGTTGATTGCAATCGAGCGCCGTTCGGGTAAAACCCGTGGGGCGTTTCGAGTGAAGGGAAGTCAGGAGCAACAGGTTGGAAAAGAAACCGCTGTATCGCAAAGAAAACACCACCGCCCATAACGTCTGGCGCAACAACCCAGGCGGGCACTACCGTGATCAACGAAACACCAAAGCGCAAAGCCGCAGCGAGGCCACGCGCGGCTCTATGCATGGCATCAAACACCACGGCTACGACTACACGCCGTTGTTTCGTTTCCTGTTATCTCGCGTCGGCGGTCATTGGGATGAGATTTTCAGCGAAGCGGTTTCTCGCCTTGATCGGCCAGATCCGGTGTTCTGGATGGTTGCCATCCATGAAGATGATCGCGAGGACATTGTGCGACTGGGCGAGTCGGCCTACTTCAACGGCCTGTTCGTCGATGAGCAAAAGCAGCTGCAAATCGTCAACCCGCAGTTGACTGCCGAAGATATGAAACCTCATTGCCGTTGCTGCACGCATACCTTCAACGGCGTTCCGTTTGGCCTGCCTGCGGACTGATCGAGCTACTCGACCCGAACCTGATTCATCACCTGCCCACCCCCCAATCGATACTGATTATTGCCACTGCGCTTGGCCTCATACATTGCCAGATCGGCAATGTGCAGCAAGCGATCCATGGCCGTCGCATGATCCGGAAACACCGCCACCCCAAGGCTGGTGCCGATGTGGCGCTGGTCGTTGCCGATGCTGATCGGGGGCGACAGTTCGATGAAGATTTTCTGGCAGATGCTGCGGGCTTCGTCCTGCAAACTCAGGCTCGGCGCCAGGCCTTGCAGGATCACCACGAACTCATCGCCGCCAATGCGCGCGACGGTATCGGTAGCGCGCAGGATGCGTTTCAGCCGCGTGGCCATGGTGATCAGCACCCGGTCGCCGGCGGCATGGCCGTAGCGGTCGTTGATGGTTTTGAAACCGTTGAGGTCGACGAACACCAGTGCGACGCGGGTCTCGGTCTGGCGGGCTTGATCCAGCGCTTCGGACAAGCGTTGTTCCAGCACCAGGCGGTTGGGCAGGCCGGTCAGCGGATCGAAGTGGGCGAGGTGTTGCAGGTAGCTGGCCGAGGCTTTTTCTTCGGTGATGTCGCGCACCACACCCATCATTTTCACCACCGCGTCGTGGTCGTTGCGCACCACGTTGCCGGTTTCCCGTAACCAACGAATGGTGCCGTCGGGCCAGACCACGCGGTATTCCTCGTCGTGGTTTTCGCCAGTCTCCAGGCAACGCAGTTCGCCTTCGCGCACCTTGGTGCGGTCGTCCGGATGGACACAGGAACAGAACAGCGCATAGGACGGGGTGATCTCGCCGATCTTGAACCCGAACATGCCGTAAATCGCATCCGACCAGTACAGCCGATCCGTGTCGACTTCCCAGTCCCACGTACCGATGCGCGCAAAGTACTGGCTGCGTTTAAAGCGCTCGACGTCGCCGTCCTGCTGAATATGTTGGCCATCGGCGGCCCGTCTCAGCAGATCCCGATACTGCGCGAGCTGCCTGTGCAAACCGCGTTCGCGCCAAAGCAGCAGGGCGATGATGGCGAGCATGCTCGCGCCCATGGCAAGGCTGATCCAGAACAGAGTCATTCGGGCGCTGCCAGCATGGCGGGTCGATCCGTGGGGTAGTGGCGGCTGGCTATGTTAATGCTTCAATACTCGGTTCCGATACCATGTTGATCTGCGCTGGCAGGTTGCCAATCCCCGGCATTTCTGGGAAAACGGCGGCCGGCTGAACAATAGAGTGAATGTTATGAATGATGAACTGCAGGTAATCGATCTTCAGGTCGGCGAAGGCAAAGCCGCCGTCAAAGGCGCGCTGATCACCACCCAATACACCGGCTGGCTGGAAGACGGCAGCGAGTTCGATTCTTCCTACAGCCGTGGCAAACCTTTTCAGTGCGTGATTGGCACCGGGCGGGTGATAAAGGGTTGGGATCAGGGCTTGATGGGGATGCAAGTGGGGGGCAAGCGCAAATTGCTGGTGCCGGCGCATTTGGGGTACGGCGAACGGACGATGGGCAAGATCCCGCCGAATTCGAATCTGGTGTTTGAGATTGAGTTGTTGGAGGTGTTGACGCGGGAGGATTGAGGTAACGGGGCTATTGGTTCGCTTGTCGACGATGCAATTTTTAGCTCTGCTTTCAACCCGACTGACAATTCAGGTAAAACTCTGTAGCCCACCAAGACAGATGTCCGAGCAGGATTTTCCTGATCTGTCAGTTCTTGAAGCCCGGTAGGCCATTCGCACGGCAGTAATTACCAACAGTGCGTGTCACGCCATCTGTTGAATCATCCTCGCCAGCCTCTGGATGGAACAGTAGGTCGCTTCCCGCTGGATGCGGAACAATCTTGTTGAAGTGATCGACAAGCTCACCCCGTTCATCCTCGGTCTTTGCGTCTTCAATTGCCTGAATCAGAGCCTTGAATTCCTGCTCGGTGTAGCCGGCCATATGGCTCTTCAATTCCATTACTCAACTCTCCTGTGAATGTGGATCTTCCGCCATCACACAGTCTCCCAGATGTTGGAATCAGTCACGCTTGAATCCCGGCAAGCTATTAGCAGATCGCCACTCTTCAACTATTTTCGCTACCCCTTCAGGGGAGTTATCTGCTCCAGCTTCTGGATAGTAGATAAGGTCTGACCCTGCTGGGTGTTCACTGATTTTCTCGAAGTGCAAGAGGAGTAGATCAGCACGATCATCCGTTTCGGATTCGTCTTCCCTTGCTAGCTTCTCCAGCAGTTCGATGAACTCAGCCTCGGTGTAGTCGGAAAAACTGCTTTTCGATAGTGTGTCGGTCATGTCTGGCTTATTCGTTCCGATGAAGGTCAATATGGTTTCTTGGCGTGTTCACTCTTATGTTATCGACGTCGTAGACGCCCCCACCTTCTGAGACTTTTTCGAGATGGTGTAACTCGTAAGATAGCCTGCCTCCGACGCGTTGGGCTTTTCGCACGCGCGGGGCTTTACCCCTTCAAGGTGCCATCTGCCTGCTATTCGATGTGTTTCTCGTCCGTTGAGTGCTAGTTCCCGTACAGGCTTGAGTCTTGAGGCTGAATTCGAAGCTCAGTATGCAGCGGAGCGGGATCAGAAGCTGTTAGCTTTCCTTGAAGGTAAGGTGCAGGAGCTGGATACATAGCTTAAGGTTGCACAAGGGGCTGTGCGGGATCAGAAGACCAAGATGGGCCTGATAGATCCGTCGATCAACGAGTAGCTTGTGCATTGAGCCAAAGCCCGCCATGAGCAGGCTTTTCTGTTTTTGTCAGACCTTGAAGCCCTGTAGGCCTCTAGCAGCACGCCATTCCTTCACCGTTTGCGTGATGCCAGCCGCTGAGTCATCCGCGCCGTCTTCTGGGTAGAAGATCAAGTCGGAACCAGCAGGGTGCTCGCTCACCTCCTCAAAGTGGAATACCAATTCATCTACTTCGGGTTCTGTACCATCGTGGTCAATGATGCGCTGTAGTAGGGCTACGAACTCGCTTTCGGTGTATTCACTGAATGTGGTTTTCATGATTTTTGCCGGTCTTCCCTATGAATTTCAACGTGACGTTTTGGCGTGGCTACGGAGAGGTTATCAACATCGTAGACAGCGCCGCCGTGTTGAATGTGTTCTATATGGTGAATCTCGTAGCGAGCATTCTTGCCGTTGCGTTCTGCTTTTGGAACGAACGGAGAATTACCCTTGGATAGCCAGCCTTGGTTGGTTGGTTTGAATTGAGCATAAAGTTCTGGATCATTGGCTACGGCAGTCCAGAGTGCAGCCCTGAAATCATCGAAGCTCTTAAATTTCTGGCCCCGCAACTGGTCAGCAATTTTTGTAGGTATGGGCGCTCCGAGTCCTGTGCCAGCTCCAGCAAGCCAGATGCCCGATACATCCTGTCCTTTGCCTGTCACAACACCAGGTGAGTAGCGAGCACTGATAACGATGTACAGCGGCTGAATGCCAGAGTCAGCCGGGAATACCAGAATGAAGTCTTTGTACTCGGGGGGGTAGATCGGGTTGACGATGATGCTATCCGCTTTTTCGGACGGCGGATAAATCCAGATCTGCGGGGCTTGAGGTGCAGCCTCTAACGGTGGGATTTCTGAAGTGCTGGACGAGTCAACGGCTGGTGTCCAGATCAGGGTTACACCATTGCCAAAGTCTGCCACCTGCTGAGAGCCTTGCTCAACGAATTGCACAACGGGGATCATCTCCCAGTCGGTGCGTTTCTGAGTGTTATACCCGTATCCTTTTAAGGTGCCATCGGCCCGCTGTTCGACATGCAATCGCACACGGGTGCGGCCTTGTTTGAGGGATTGAAGCTGTTCTTCTGTGTACAGGCTGCTATCGCCCAGACTGGAAGGCCACAGCAATGCGACAAAGCCAGCTAACGCACCAGCAGCTACACCAGTAGTGATAACTCCACCTGTGGCTCCGGTAGTACCTACACCCGTTGCAGCACTACCACCAGCAACAGCGGCACTCGCAGTGCACAGGCCACCACATGACGCGCCAGCAGTTGCGGCCGCCCCACCTAGCAGGAGAGTTCCAAGCGTTGCCGGTATTGCACCGCTTACCTTCTTGAGGGGGATATTTCCCTGTGCGTCCGTCTTACGGCCACCCAGAATGGCAAACTCGCCATAGTTAGCGACCTTCTCGACAGGGATAAATCCGGCTGGCTTCTTGTGATCAATCACGCCGTCTGGAAGGTCACAACTCTTGGCAAACACACAGCCGAATGTGTTGGGCTTGGTGTCCTTTTTGGAAGGGAGGTCTTTGTATTCAGCCCAGCGTTGTGCATGGGTATCAACAGGTTGTACGCCGCTATAGCGGTAGTTCTTTGGCGGGTTGGGTACGTAACCGCTCATGAATCATCCTTGTTCATTCCTGGGGAGTTCCAGTCTCTAACTGGGCAGTAACTTTCCGGGAGCTAAGATCCCAAAAACTGTGCCGAAAACTCCCCGTATTCCATGTCGTTTCTAACGGGGGCGAAGGATAAACAGATCTGGAGGGACTTTGAATGGTGGCTCCGGGCTACCTTTACCATTATGAGTCAATGATTTTTTGAATTTTGTAGATAACTGGAGCTTCCTTGGGAGATCAGGTGAATACGTCTATATCGTCAAGAGTGTCCTCAATGATCCCTTGCAGCGAAGGGTAGGTTCGCTTGGCTGATTCGAGTGCCGCAAAAACTGTTTCAGTATCCACCTCGCCATGTCGGCGAGCGATGTGCCCGAGCGCAGTAGCCGCAGCGGCCACAATTGCTTCGGTTTTGCTGGTGAGGTATTTCAGGCAGATGTCCTGAGCCCACTTTCTATCGGTTTCATTCAGGCCAATGGATACGAGTGCGGCGATTACGTTTGCATCCGTTTCACTGGCAAGCAGGCGAATGGCCTCATTGTGTTTTATCGATGGGTTTTGATAGATGAAGCCCATTGCCGAAGTTAACCCCTGATACCGATAAAAAGATCGAGTTCCGATGGCAGTTGTTCGTTAACCGCCATGCCGATTTTTTGAGCTTGATCCAAGGTCAGCAGCCATTCGCCGTCGGGACTTTCAGCAAGGCTTTTCCAACCCATTGCAGCCAAGACTGCCGGTTCAAATTTCGGCCCAACTGTAAGTTCGTATTTTAAGGTGTCGTCTTCGTCGTCACCTTTTAAGAAACCGCTAATCCATAAAAACATCTGTAGCTTCCTGTCTGCCTCACCCATTGGAGTGGCTGGTCTGACGGTGGAGTTCTCTCTTGAAAGCGTTCGCCTCAACTTGGCCAGCAGGCGCATATTGGCGGCGTCCTGCGGTGCGTCTTCCAGTGCATCCCAGACACAAGAGAAGCTTTGGAATTGGGGGTGATGTTCCTTCATGGTTTAAGCCTTCCTGGGTTTTGGCTTTCAGATATTCGTCAGTAGAAAGAACGCTTTCGCGAGCAGGCTCGCTCCCACATTGGGACGACGGTGTATTCGAGTGCCACGAGTAACCGCGAACAACTGTGGGAGCGAGCCTGCTCGCGAAGAACGATCACGCGGTCAATCAGGCTGCGTGTGCCATCTCGGCCAGTGTGTCGGCCACGGTTCTTTGCAGTGAGGGGAACCGGCGTGTCACGCGGCGCAGTGCGGGTAGCACGGCGTCGATTTCCAGTTCATCGAGTTGGGGAAGGACGGTGACGGCGGAGGCGACGATGGTTTCGCGTTCGCTTTCGAACAGCACCAGGCAGGCGTTCTGTGCCCAGCGTCCGTCCCGTTCGTTGAAGCCCATGGCCACCAGTGCCGCGACGACTTGTGCATCGGTTTTGTTGGACATGGTTATTGCCTCAGGGCGGGTTCGATTTTGTCGAGGGCGCGGTTGACCGCGAGTTCGCCGAGCATGACCACTTGCTGGATGCCGAGCACGGTGTTGCGGTAGGGCGAGTCGAGCAGGGCGGCGAAGTCGCTGAGCATGACGCTGGCCGAAGCCATGGATTCGCAGGCATGGGCCATGAGGTCTTCGGCGCCGGTGTTGGGGTCGACGAGGAACATGGTGCTGGGTCTGCGCGGTGGTGACGGCGGCGTGGGTTTCAGATAGTGATCGAGGGCGCGTTCGGCGGCTTCGTGAAGTTTTCTGGAGCCCGGGGTTGAATAGGGGGACGTTGGATTTGGATCGATTTCCGCGTCTGTTTCGGGCGGATTCGGCGTTATTTTGAACATTTCTTAGAACCTTTTAATGAGGCCGACACGTTCATTGCGACTAAACAAATGGGTGGCAGCTATGCGCAGGTTAGTCGACCGGTGGTTCTAAGCAGTCCCGGCGCACCCGAAGGCGCCCTGCGCACAGCTACCATTAAGCTCAGGCGCGAGAATGCCTGACTGAACGGACTGTATGCTGCCAAAAAACCACCGAGCGACTAAACCCGATCACTGAACATTCAGTGACGCGAACCAAGTTACCGGCAGCCCCCAAGCCGCACAAGCCGGCGGATTCTGGCGTAGTTGTAGGCAAAGGCGCAAGGCGCTGTAGCCTCATGGCTGATGTCTAAATGATGCTGCGTTTGACTGGGCGCCTTCGCGAGCAGGCTCGCTTTCACCTTTGAAATGCGTACCC
>Ga0247818_10002114_pt1 | contig 12862 bp, 9 predicted proteins | sample 13C_Glucose_Day1_FD_192424 | JGI IMG/M metagenome (GOLD analysis project Ga0247818, IMG submission 192424) | Soil microbial communities from agricultural site in Penn Yan, New York, United States - 13C_Glucose_Day1 | ecosystem: Environmental > Terrestrial > Soil > Agricultural land | place: USA...
GGGGAGTACTTTGTGGTAAAACCACAGGAAACTAGGCCTATGTTCAAGTTATATCTTCCCTTGGGAGCAATGCTGATTGCTGCCTCTCTCAGTGGCTGTTCCAATATAAACAAACAATCAACCAACCAATCAATCAATCAAGACGTCATTCAAGCAGTAGACACAGGATGCGGATCGACTGATACCACCACATTCGAAAGTTATATTTCTGGCAACTGGCAATCTGGCCACCCCGTCCAGAAACTACTGATAACATCAGACCCCCAACCCTATAGGTATTACCGGGACGATGGCAGCAATGACATTGGAGAACCTATCTGGCGAAACACAATGTCAGTCATCATGAACATGATGAACACACAACGCAGCGGCAGCGAGTACTTCCCGCTCATCATCAATGGTGATCTCACAGAGTTCGGCCACGGCAATGAGCGGCGTAGCTTCCGGGAACAGATTGTAAAGGCTGAGGGATCGCAAAAGGGGCCACTCTTCCTGCCCGGGCTCGGAAATCACGACTACGCAAACAATGTGAACGACTGTGCAAACAACGGGTGTGCGCGAGACGCTGTCTGCGACCATATTATCTGGACCAAGACCATCCAGAACAAATCATCGGGTGTCAGTTTCGACCATAGCGTCAAAAAAGAGGGAAATGAAACAGTCCACAGGGGGTCGCTCGCTTACTCTTTCGATATTGGTAACCTCCATGTGGTGCAACTCAACCTTGAACCTACCTACACTGTAAACTTCCACACCGGGGACCCTATCGCTGGCACACGCTTCATCATCAGCAGCTCCATGGCATGGCTTGAAAACGACCTGACGGCTGCGAAAGCGCGTGGCAAATATACGATCGTCAACATGCATAAATACGGCAACTGGAAGGATGACAGTGTTCGCACAGGCAAGTTCGCTGATCTCGTCAAAAACAATAAGGTCGTTGGCATTTTTGCAGGAGACATTCATTTGGATTTAGGGAAAATAGGCGTATTAGGGAAGGTGCCTGTATTCCGAAGCGGCGCCCTGATGAATAAAACCTGGCTAAGGCTTTTATTTGACTGGAACAACCATATTCTTCAAGTCGACAGTTACCAACATGTAACCCACAAAGGAGAGTACAAATACAACATTGATACCTTCGCAGAGTTAACCCCGCCCCCTGCCCGTACAGTCAAGGTCAAACTGTATTCAAACAATAGTTTTGGCGGCACACTTTGCGAGATGGAACTGACGCCCGGGGCGATGAAGACTATATCCAAGCTCTGTCCCGGCTTTCCTCAGCGGGCGGGCGCCTCATTGAAAGTCACGGGCCTTTCAGGGCCACTTTGTCTAACGGTCCCTTACACCTTGAACAACCGATGCTTCAGAGGCACATACTCAGGTACATTTGAAGTACCTAACCTTACTGCTTGGCCAAGCCTTCCTGCAGGTGTCACACACACGCGGGGTGGCATTGATAACGGCTATAAGCAGATCAACTACTGACCCGTCAGCAGAATGCCGAAAGTGCGCTAGATGGCGCGCTTTCGGCAGTGCTCTATTGGTTTAATGACATTGCGGCCTCTCTCAACAACTGACTCAACACTGCCCGCAATTTCCCCGGTTTGACCGGTTTGTTCAGCAACGGCGCGCCCAGTTTCTGCAACGAACGCCGGCACTGGTCGCTGCGGTCTGCGGTAATGATCACCGCCGGTATCGCAACCGCAAAATGCTCACGCAAGTGCTTGACCACCTCGCAGCCCACCACACCATGGTCGAGGTGGTAATCGGCCAGGATCAATTCCGGAGCCCGCCCCTCCAACGCCAGCAAAGCTGCCTCCTGATCGGTTGCAGTGACCACTTCACAGCCCCACTGCCCCAGCAACGCGCCCATGCTCTCGAGGATGCTCACTTCGTTGTCCAGCACCAGCAAGCGACGGCCCGGCAGCGGGTTGCCGGCACTTGGCAGCGGCACAGCCTGGTGAACGGCCAGTGGCACTTCTTTGCCAATCGGTACCTCGATACTGAACATCGAGCCGCGCCCCGGCCATGAACGCACCTCGATCCGGTAACCCAGAATCTTGGCAATCCGTTCAACGATAGCCAGCCCCAGCCCCACCCCTTTGCGATCCGCAGCGCGGCCGACGTCCAATTGGTTGAATTCGAGGAAAATGGCATCCAGCCGATCCGCCGCAATGCCCCGGCCGGTGTCCCACACCTCAAGCCGCAGATGCTCGCCACGGCGCCTGGCCCCCAGCAGAATCCGGCCTTCGTCGGTGTAGCGGCAGGCGTTGCTGAGGAAGTTGCGCAAAATGCGCGTCAGCAACCGCAGGTCGGTGCTGATGGCATGGTCAGCGATGCGCGCGTGCAGCTTCAGGCCTGCCGCGTCAGCCACTGTGCAGAACTCCGAGACCAGCGGCGCAAAGACTTCGTCGAGACGGTACACGGCCACGTCGGGTTTGACCGCTGCCTGGTCGAGCCGGGAAATATCCAGCAGGTCGGTCAGCAGGTCTTCGGCACCTTCCAGGGCCTGGTGCGTACGCTCCACCAGCACATGCTCCGCCTCTGGCAATGGCCGCTCGCGCAAGGTGGAAATCAGCAAGCGGGCGGCGTTCAGCGGTTGCAGCAAATCATGGCTGGCGGCGGCGAGGTATTTGTCCTTGCTGCGGTTGGCGGCTTGCGCGGCATCCCGGGCCTCCAGCAATTCATCGGTACGCGCAGCAACCCGTTGCTCCAGTTCGTCGTTGAGCTGTTGCAAACGCTGCTGGGCCTGCTTGCGTTCGGTGATGTCGGCGACAAAACCTTCCACCAGCCCTTCCTGCCCGGGCTTGAGCAGCAGGTTCATCAGCACATCGAGGTGGCTGCCGTCCTTGCGCCGCAAGCGGGTTTCGTAGCCATGCAGGCTGCGGTCACGGGCGAGGATCGCGGTAATCGCCTGCAATTCTTCGGCACCGCCGTCAAACAGGTGAGCGGCCAGGTCAGTCAGGGAAAACAGCACGGCTTGCGGGTCGTCGTAGCCAAGCATGCGCGCTAACGCCGGGTTGGCGGCCCGCATGCCGTCCTGCAGGCTGGCCTGGAAAATGCCGTGCACGGCGTTTTCGAACAGCCATTTATAGCGGTTGCGTTCGGCCTCCAGTTCGTCCAGGCGGGCAGAAAGCTCCGGATAGTGGCTTTTGCGCGCGGAGTGGTCGCCAAGCCCCAGCAGCCCGGCCAACGCCCGCTGCTGCTCGTCAGAGGGCCTCGCCATAGACCACCTCGACATCACGCTGGCTCGACGCGCGGGGATTGGTGAGAATGCACGGGTCATCCATCGCATGCTGCGACAGGAACGGAATATCAGACGTGCGCACGCCGTGCAGGCCGAGGGTTTCGTGGAAGCCGATGGCGTGCTTCAGGGCGATCAGGTGGTCCACCAGGCGCCCGCAAATCTGCCGGTGGTTGAGGCCACGGCAATCGATGCCGAACACCTCGGCAATCACCTTGAAGCGCTCCGGCGCCGAGCTGTAGTTGAACGCTACCACGTGCTCCACCAGCACGGCGTTGCACAAGCCATGGGGCAGGTCCAAGAAACCGCCAAGGCTGTGCGACATGGCATGCACTGCACCCAGGATCGCGTTGGAAAACGCAAGCCCCGCCTGCATGCTGCCCAGCATGATCTTCTCGCGCAGGGCGATATCGGTGGGGTTGGCGATCATTTCCACCAGGTTGCCATTGATCAGGCGCATGGCTTCCAGCGCGTGGGGGTCGGTCAGCGGGCCATGGCCGGTGGACACGAAGGCTTCGATGGCATGCACCAGCGCATCGATACCGGTACAGGCCGACAGGAACGGGTCCATGCTCAGGGTGGTTTGCGGGTCGATCAGCGATACATCCGGCACCACCGCCTTGCTGACGATGGAGAACTTCATGCGTTCCTGCTGGTTGGAAATGATCACGAACTGCGACACGTCCGCCGAAGTGCCGGCGGTGGTGGGGATCAGGATCAGCGGCGGGCTTGGCACGCGGATCATGTCCACACCTTCGAATTCGAGGATGCTGCGCCCATGGGCAACCACGATGCCGATGGCCTTGCCGCAATCCATCGGGCTGCCGCCACCCACGGCGACGATCACGTCGCAGTGGTTTTGCCGGTAGATCTCGGCGCCGAGCATCACCTCTTCCACCCGTGGGTTGGGCGATACAGCCGTGTACAGGCAGTAGTCGATGCCCTGCGCCTGCAGGCTGGCTTCCACATCCGCCACCCAGCCGGCGGCAATCACGCCGGGGTCGCTGACCACCAGCACCTTGCGGGCGCCGAAGGTTTTGGCGTAATTGGCAACGTTATGCCGGCAACCGGCACCGAAGATGATTTCAGGCGATACAAACTTGCGAAGCGGGCTGAAACTCTGGCTCATCGTGAAGCCTGTTCTTATTGTTCTGGAAGGTAACTGCCAGCGTAAAGCATCCCGCAGCGAAAGCAACCAGACCAAAGCGTGGCACTGGCTCCACCACAGGTAATCAGGGGGAACCGGCCACCGTGGCGATGGCCGGGCGGCACATCAGCGATTGGCGAAATACATCGTCACTTCAAAGCCGATGCGCAGGTCGGTAAAGGCGGGTTTATTCCACATGGGCAATCCTCTTCTTATGCCGGGGGATTCCGGTAGAGGCATTAATGCACGGGGACGGACTGAGCCGAATGCTACTTTGGAAGGAAGTTGCAGGGTGCGTTGGTAGGAGGGAGAAGACACCTGTGCCGACCTATTCGCGGGTAAACCCGCTCCCCCAGGTACCGCACAAGTCTTGAAAATTGTGCAATCCCTGTGGGAGCGGGTTTACCCGTGAAGAACGCGATGCGGTTTAGAAGAAGCCCAACGGATTGATGTCGTAGCTCACCAGCAAGTTCTTGGTCTGCTGATAGTGGTCAAGCATCATCTTGTGGGTCTCACGCCCCACCCCCGACTTCTTGTACCCGCCAAACGCCGCATGCGCCGGGTACAGGTGATAGCAGTTGGTCCACACGCGGCCAGCCTTGATCCCACGGCCCATGCGATAAGCACGGTTGATATCGCGGGTCCACAGGCCGGCACCCAGGCCAAACTCAGTGTCGTTGGCAATCGCCAGCGCTTCGGCTTCGTCCTTGAAGGTGGTCACGCCCACCACCGGCCCGAAGATTTCCTCCTGGAACACGCGCATCGCATTGGTGCCCCTGAGCAGGGTCGGCTGGATGTAGTAACCCGTGGCCAGGTCGCCTTGCAGCCGCTCGGCAGCACCACCGGTGAGCAACTGGGCACCCTCTTCCCGGGCGATATCCAGATAAGAGAGGATCTTGTCGTATTGCTGTTCCGAGGCCTGGGCGCCCACCATGGTCTCGGTGTCCAGCGGGTTGCCCCGGGTGATCTTGGCAATTTTCTTCATCACCTCGGCCATGAACGGCTCGTAGATCGACTCCTGGATCAGCGCCCGCGACGGGCAGGTGCACACTTCGCCCTGGTTGAAGAACGCCAGTACCAGGCCTTCGGCGGCCTTTTCGATGAACGCGGGCTCCGCCTGCATGATGTCTTCGAAGAAGATGTTCGGCGACTTGCCGCCCAGTTCGACAGTAGACGGGATGATGTTCTCGGCGGCGCATTTCATGATGTGCGAGCCCACCGGGGTAGAGCCGGTGAAGGCAATCTTGGCAATGCGCTTGCTGGTGGCCAACGCCTCGCCAGCCTCACGGCCAAAGCCCTGGACGATGTTCAGCACGCCGGCCGGCAGCAGGTCGGCTATCAGCTCGGCAAAAATGGTGATCGACAGCGGCGTCTGTTCAGCCGGTTTGAGCACTACGCAGTTGCCGGCAGCCAGGGCCGGGGCAAGCTTCCAGGCCGCCATCAGCAGCGGGAAGTTCCACGGGATGATTTGCCCGACCACGCCTAACGGTTCGTGGAGGTGGTAGGCCACGGTGCCTTCGTTGATCTCGGCCGCACCGCCCTCCTGGGCACGAATGCAGCCGGCGAAATAGCGGAAGTGGTCGGCCGCCAGCGGCACGTCGGCATTGAGCGTTTCGCGCACGGCCTTGCCGTTGTCCCAGCTTTCGGTAACGGCCAGCACTTCCAGGTTCTGCTCGATACGGTCGGCGATTTTCAGCAGCACCAGGGCGCGGTCCTGCACCGAGGTCTTGCCCCAGGCTTCGGCGGCGGCATGCGCAGCGTCCAGCGCCCGATCGATGTCCTGGGCGGTTGAACGCGGGAATTCGGCGATTGGCTGGCCATTAACCGGCGAGCTGTTGGTGAAGTATTGGCCAGCCAACGGCGCCACGAACTCGCCATTGATGAAGTTGCCGTAGCGTGGCTTGAAGGACACGACGGCGCCTGGAGTTCCGGGTTGTGCGTAGATCATGCTGAGCCTCTGTGGGTCGGTGCCTGTCCAGCGACAGGGGATGCAGCGATGGTAAAAAGCCCCGCGTGCCAGGCGAATGCATCGTTGGCAGCGGGGCTCTCCTCATTTGGTAGTAGGCGGCAGGGCCTCGGCCTTAAGGCTTGGCGCTGGCCGTTTGCTGCAACTGCTTGGGCAGCTTGAAGGTCCAGAGCATGCCGCCCTGGTTGAAGTCCTTGACCCGCTTGGCCACTTCGCCACCCCAGAGCGGTACAGCGCCGCCCCAGCCGGACACCACCGAGACGTATTGCTCGCCGTCCATTTCCCAGGTTACCGGCGAGCCAAGCACGCCAGAGCCTGTCTGGAATTCCCAGACCTTGTCACCGGTCTTGGCGTTGAAGGCCTGCAGGAAGCCTTCTGGCGTACCGGTAAACACCAGGTTGCCCTTGGTGGTCAGCACCCCACCCCACAGCGGCGCGTAGTTCTTGTGGCGCCACACTTCCTTGCCGCTGATCGGGTCGATGGCACGCAGCACGCCAATGTAGTCTTCGTTGAGCGGTTTGATGGTGAAGCCGGCACCGAGGAACGCCGCGCCCTTCTTGTAGGCAATGCCTTCGTTCCAGATGTCCATGCCCCACTCGTTGGACGGCACGTAGAACAACCCGGTGTCTTTGTTGTAGGCCATCGGCATCCAGTTCTTGGCACCGAGGAAGGCCGGCGCGACGAATACCGAGCTGCCCTTGGCCTCGCTACCCGGTGCGCCCGGACGGCTGGCTTCGTTGTAGATAGGACGCCCGTCCTTGTCCAGGCCCGTGGCCCAAGTGATCTTGTCGACGAAGGGGAAGCCACGGATGAATTTGCCGTTGGTGCGGTCCAGCACGTAGAAGAAACCGTTACGGTCGGCGGTGGCGGCGGCCTTGATCTCCTTGCCGCCGTCCTTGTAGTTGAACGAGATCAGCTCGTTGACGCCGTCGAAGTCCCAGCCGTCATGCGGCGTGCTCTGGAAGTGCCACTTGATGGTGCCGTCGTCCGGGTTCAGCGCCAGGCGCGACGAGGAATACAGGTTGTCGCCAGGGCGCAGGTGCGAGTTCCATGGTGCCGGGTTGCCGGTACCAAACAGGATCAGGTTGGTTTCCGGGTCGTAGTAACCGCCCAGCCAGGGCGCAGCGCCGCCGGTCTTCCACAGGTCGCCTGGCCAGGTCTTGCCCGCCTCACCGCCGGAGATACCGTTCTCGATGGCCTTGCCGTCTTTGTACACGTAGCCCATGTGCCCTTCCACGGTAGGGCGCATCCACAGCAGCTCGCCGTTCTCCGGGTTGTAGGCCTGGATCTTGCCCACAACGCCAAACTCGCCACCGGCCACGCCAGTGATCAACTTGCCGTTGACGATCATGGGCGCGGCACTGATGGAATAGCCTTCCTTGTGGTCGGCCACCTTCTTGCTCCACACCACCTTGCCGGTGTCCTTGTTCAAGGCCACCAGCTTGGCGTCCAGCGTGCCGAAGAACACCAGGTCGCCGTACAGTGCCACGCCCCGGTTGATCACGTCGCAGCACGGGCGAATGTCATCCGGCAGGCGCGCATCGTATTGCCACAGTTTCTTGCCAGTGCGGGCGTCCACGGCGAACACCCGCGAGTAGGAGCCGGTCAGGTACATCACCCCGTCCTTGATCAGCGGCTGGGCCTGCTGGCCGCGCTGCTTCTCACCACCAAAGGAAAACGCCCAGACTGGCCGCAGTTCCTTGACGTTATTGGCGTTCAGCAGGTCCAGCGGACTGTAGCGCTGGCCCTGCACGCCTAGGCCATTGGTCACGATCTGCTGCGGGTTCTTCGGGTCCTGAAGGATTTCTTCGTTGCTGACAGCGGCGTGGGCCGCGCCAGCAAGCAGCATGGCGCTGAACACCAGGCTCACGGCGAACAAGGGGCGACGCGGGGATCGGGTCATGACGGCTACCTTTGGATTTTTTTGTTGTATCCGGGAAAATTTCCCGGTGTGCCGGGAATTCTTGGTCCCGACCCGGTTGCCAACAATTGCCCGCAGTGCGGAGATTTCTAGTTCCTTGGTATAGGCTTGGGATTTGTGTGGACGCGCGCATTGAGCGCCCCCGTGCGGCGCTCGATCTCACAGGCGCAAAAATGTCGTGGCAAGCCCTAAAAATCCCCGCTGTCCCGATCGACGCGCCGCAGCTGTTGACGCTCATAACGCGGATACAGGTGACTGACGCTGCGAATCAACTCGTACCGCGTCAGGCTGATACCGGCAAACCGCTCGGGTATCGGGCTGCGAATCATCTCGGCCATGTCATCGCCACGCGCCGCGCCGTCACGCATCAACCCATCCAGCCAGCCCAGGTAGTCGCGCATCTGCACAAAGGGCCGGGCATCGCTGGCAACCGGACCATGTCCGGGTACCAGCTGCTTCCAGGGCAGCGCTTGCAGGGTGTCCAGGTCCTTCAGCCACACCTCCAGCCCCGGGCTGTTGGGCGTGGTCAGGGCACGTTCGTAGAACACCAGGTCGCCGGCGAATAGCACGCCGGTCTTTTCATCCAGAATCGCCAGGTCGGCACCGGTATGTCCGCCCAGGGCCAGCAGACGCAACCGGTGCCCGCCGACCTCGTGGATACCCGCCTCCAGCACACGGGTTGGCAGCACGACTTCGGTGCCGCGCATCCAGTCGCCGACCAGGCGGTACATGTTCTCGGCCATGGCATCGCCTTGCTGGCGCAACAAATCACCAGTACCCGCCAAGGCCCCGATAGGCACATCGGTGAAGGCCTGGTTGCCCAGCACATGGTCGGGGTGATGATGGGTCAGCAGCACCTCCAGCACCGGTTTGTCGGTGGTGGCGGCAATGGCCTGGCGCAAGGCTTCGCCGTAGCGTTTTGACGGCCCGCTGTCGATCACCACCACCCCGCTGTCGGTGACGATGAACGCGGTGTTGACGATATTGCCGCCGTTGCTCCTGGCGAAATTGTCGGTGCTGCCTTCCAATAGCCAGGTATCTGCGGCTATTTGCCGAGGTGCAAGCCGATAATCAAGGTCAGCCCAGGCCGGCAGGCCCAGGCACAGCAACAACAACGGTATCCAACGCATACAGGCGCCTCTGGTCACGGGTGAAGTCGGGCAACAGGGTCAGGGCACCGCCGCCTCGAACTGGTTGCCACTGTTGTCCTGCAGCACCAGCCGGGTCGGCCCAGGGCCCTGGATGTCGAACCCGAGGTTGGGGTTTTCGCTGACGGCCGGGTACAGCTCGAGGTGGGCCAGGCGTTGGCCGTTCGCATCTTGCAACTCGGCCTGGTTGAGGAAGAACTCGGGAATACCGCTGACCAGGCCGTTATCCATCGGGTGAGCCACCTGCAGGCGCAAGCGGCTGCTGTCGCCACGCGGGTAGCGCCCGCCCAGCACCTCGCCGAGGTGCTCCTCCCAGCCAGGTTGCGTGCGCACCACACTGGGTGCGGTGCAGCCACCGCCAGCGGCGTCGATCAGGGTCGAGCCCACATGCCACAGGCCGTCGCGCGTCTGCACCGCGGCGCGCAGCGGCGTGGCCTGTTCGATGCGGATGCGGATCGACAACCAGGGCAGCACGCGCTCGCCGGGCTGGAAATCGACAATACGCGGCAAGGGGTTCAGCTCCGCCCAGGCGATGATACGTACCACATCGCCAGAAAACGCCCGGGCATCGATCTCCAGCGGCACCTGGCGCGCGTCCTCGGCAAACGGCGGCGCCAGCAGCTTGACCCGGTCGTCGAAGACGAACGCGGCCTGTCCCAGTAACTGCTTGTGGTAGAAGTCCCACATTACCGAGGGTACCGGGTCTGTCTGGGTCCCTTGCGTGGCCGCCAGGGCCGCACAAGGCATCCAGCAGGCCAGCAAAAAAGTCGCTCGCCAGTTCATGGCCTGCTCCTATTGATACATCTCCGGGACCTCGTAACGCAGGCCGTAAGCGGCATACATGGCCTTGAGCCGGCCATCACGAATCATCGCTTCGAGGGCTTCTTCCACGGCATAGGCCAACTGGCGGTTGCTTTCATGCACCGCCATGCCAATCTCCCAGGCCTGCTTGCCCAGGTTGGGGTAGGCGTTTTCCGCCAGCGCCAGTTGCGGGTCGGCAGCCTGGTGCAACTGCCAGTCAACCTCGCCGCGCATGGCCATCACCGCGTCCACCTGCCCGGCCTGCATCGCGGCGAATGCCTGTTGCACACCGGGGTAATGATGGGTTTTGGCACTGAGCATGCCGTTGAATACCGACGTCAGGTAGAACGACGGCACGCTGTCCACTTCGACCCCGATGGGGTGCTGCTGGAACACTGCCACACTGGCCACCGAGGCCAGTCGACGGCGGTCGTACGCGACTTGCCAGCGCTCTGCCTGATACGGGCCGAACATCACCACCTGGCCGTTTTCCAGCTCGCCCACGTCGTTGCGCTTCTGTGCATAGTCGTGGTCATAAGGCACCCGCATCATCAGGTCGGCCAACTGCTGGTGGCGCAGCGGGCTGCCGCGCCAGATATAGTCGCGCAGGTCATCGTCGAGCTTTTCCCCGGGCGGCGCCCAGATAAGATGCAGGCGCACCCCCATGGCCGTGGCCAGAGCCTGCGCCAGCTCCACATCGACACCGCGGGGCTTGCCGTGGTCCTCGAAACTGTAGGGGGCAAAATCCTTGTACACCGCCACCTTCAACTCGCCGGCAGCGATGATCGCGTCATAGTTGCGCACCTGCGCCTGGGCCGCTGCGCAACACAGCAGCAGGCCACTCAACAGCACCGCCCACAGACGCATGGCCGTCACTCCTCGACGTGCACACTGTCCAGATAGGTACGTACCGCCCACAAGGCTTCCTGGCTCAGGTAGTCGGCCATTTTCGGCATATACACGCGGCCGTCGCGAACCGCGCCATGGCGTACCCGCTCGACGAACCACTCATCGCCCGCCTCACCCGCATCGAGCATGCGCAGGTCGGGGGCAATCCCCCCGGATTTGGCTTCAAGGCCATGGCAGGCGGCGCAGTTCTGGTTGTAGGCAGAGGCACCGATTTCCACGGCCTTGTCGTGCTCCGGCGACGTACGGTACGGGTTGACCGCCGCCCAGCCGTCGCCGTCCAGGCTTACGCCAGCGTCCTTGATCGGGGTCAGGCCCTTGGTCTCTACCGCCTGGGGCACCACGTTGCCATGAGCCCAGGCCGTACCGCTCAGCACAGCCGCAGCCAGCAGCCCCGTAGCCAGCAACACATTGCGTTTTGTTGTCATTGTTATGCCCTCACCATTGCACGCAAAGCCTCAACCACAGAGGCCGTGCCGCCATCTTAAAAACAGCCCGCAGGCGGCCGAATGCTGCTTTGGTGGCCGGGCCTTACTCCCTTGGTAGTAGGGCTTGTGGTGAAGGGCCAATTGAGGTGCCGCTCGGGAACTCTTCCCGGCAAAGGCGGGATATTTTCCGTATCCGCCCAAGGCTGCCTCGCCGCACCCTGTGCAGGCCAAAACCTCCACAGGGAACTGCAACCATGACAACAAGAACGCTACCCGCCCTCTCCCCTCTGGCCCTCAGCGTGCGGGCCCTGCTGCTGGCCGGTAGCCTGGCCCTGAGCAACGCGGCCATCGCGGCCACTCCCCCAGCGGCACCTGCCGGCAAGAACGTGACCTGGGAAGACATCGCCAACGACCACCTGACCACCAAGGACGTACTGCAATATGGCATGGGCACCAATGCCCAACGCTGGAGCCCGTTGGCCCAGGTCAACGACAAGAACGTATTCAAGCTCACCCCGGCCTGGTCCTATTCCTTCGGTGACGAGAAGCAGCGCGGCCAGGAATCCCAGGCCATCGTCAGTGACGGCGTGGTCTACGTCACCGGCTCTTACTCGCGGGTATTCGCCCTGGATGCCAAGACCGGCAAACGCCTGTGGACCTACAACCACCGCCTGCCCGACAACATTCGCCCGTGCTGCGACGTGGTCAACCGCGGGGCGGCGATCTACGGCGACAAGATCTACTTCGGCACCCTGGACGCGCGGGTCATCGCCCTGGACAAGCACACCGGCAAGGTGGTGTGGAACAAGAAGTTCGGCGACCACAGCGCCGGCTACACCATGACCGGCGCCCCGGTGCTGATCAAGGACAAGACCAGCGGCAAGGTGCTGCTGATCCATGGCACCTCCGGCGATGAGTTCGGCGTGGTTGGCCAGCTGTTCGCCCGCGACCCGGAAACGGGTGAAGAAGTGTGGATGCGGCCCTTCGTCGAAGGCCACATGGGCCGCCTGAACGGCAAGGACAGTACCCCGACCGGCGATGTGAAGGCGCCGTCCTGGCCAGATGACCCAACCACCGAAACCGGCAAGGTCGAAGCCTGGAGCCACGGCGGCGGCGCCCCTTGGCAAAGTGCAAGCTTCGATGCCGAGACCAACACCATCATCGTCGGCGCTGGTAACCCCGGCCCCTGGAACACTTGGGCACGCACCTCCAAGGATGGCAACCCCCACGACTACGACAGCCTCTATACCTCGGGCCAGGTCGGCGTCGACCCGAGCACCGGCGAGGTGAAGTGGTTCTAC